>Ga0073904_10004642_pt1 | contig 10177 bp, 4 predicted proteins | sample KloWWTrecipitate_FD_66668 | JGI IMG/M metagenome (GOLD analysis project Ga0073904, IMG submission 66668) | Active sludge microbial communities from Klosterneuburg, Austria, studying microevolution and ecology of nitrifiers - Klosterneuburg... | ecosystem: Engineered > WWTP > Aerobic digester >... | reverse complement strand
CGAAGGCGCTTACAAAAGTGCCCAGGCTCTTGCATGATGGCGCCCCCCCTTTGGAACGTACCCCGCCCAGCGCAACCACACCCGCCGGGGGCTCGGCGCCCACGGCGTTCCACGTCGAGGCCCCCGAGGTCCTGCTCGAGCGCCTGAAGGCCACCCCCGTCGGCCTCACCGCGAAGGAGGCGGCCGCTCGCCTGCTCACCGCGGGCCCGAACGAGCTCCCGGCGCCGCCGCCGCCGAGCGCCTTGAAGCAGTTCTTCGGGCAGTTCGCGAACCCCATCGTCGGGACCCTGCTGGTGGCTGGCGTCGTGGCCGTGGTGAATGGTGCCGGCAACGCGCAGGAGGGCTTCCTCTCACGCTGGGGTGACGCGATCTCGATCGTCCTCATCGTCGTGCTGAACGCGGTGCTCGGGTACGTGCAGGAGCGCCGCGCGGGGGCCGCGCTCGACGCCCTCCAGAAGATGCTCTCGCCCTCGGCGCGCGTGCTGCGCGACGAGCTCCCCACGGTCGTCCCGGCGCGGGAGGTCGTGCCCGGCGACATCCTCGAGGTCGAGCCCGGCGACGCCATCGCGGCCGACGCGCGCATCCTCCAGGCGATCGATCTGTCGGTCGACGAGGCCTCCCTGACGGGCGAGTCGGTGCCCGCCACCAAAGACGCGCGCGCGGAGCTCGCGATCGACGCGCCGCTCGGCGACCAAGCCACGATGCTCTTCGTCGGCACCCTCGTCGTGCGCGGGAAGGGGCGCGCGCTCGTGGTGGCGACCGGCCCCGAAACCCAGCTCGGGAAGGTCTCCACGCTCATGAGCGCGCCGCGCGAGAGCACTACGCCCCTCGAGGAGCGCCTCGAGCACTTCGGCAAGCGCATCCTGTGGGCGTGCCTCGTGCTTTCGGCGCTGATTTTCGCCTGGGGTCTCTACCTAGGCAAGGAGACCTGGCAGCAGATCCTCCTCGGAGCCGTGAGCCTCGCGGTCGCGGCCATCCCCGAGGGGCTCCCCGCCATCACCACCATCACGCTCGCGCTCGGCATGCAGCGCATGGCGAAGCGTGGGGCGATCGTGCGGAAGCTCGCCGCGGTCGAGACGCTCGGCAGCGCCACGGTCATCTGCACCGACAAGACCGGGACGCTCACCCAGAACGAGATGACCGTCCGCGAGGTGTTCTGCGGGGGTCGGAGCTACGACGTCACCGGCACGGGCTACGAGCCCGTCGGCGAGCTCATGAACGTCGACGGCTCGCCTGCGGACACCGACTACGCGCCGCTGCGTCACCTGCTCGCCAGCGTCGCCCTGGCGAACTCGGCCCGCCTCGAAGTAGGCGAGGGGGGGCGCCACCGGGTCGTGGGCGATCCCACCGAGGGCGCGCTGCTGACGCTCTCCGCGAAGGGTGGGCAGCCCAAGGAGTCGGTGCTCCCGAGCCACCGAATCCTGAAGGAGCTGCCCTTCGACAGCGATCGAAAGCGCATGACCGTGCTCACTCTCGACGCCAAGGGGCGCGAGATCGTCCACACGAAGGGCAGCACCGACGTGCTCCTGCCGCTGTGCCACGCGCACGAGACCGCGGAGGGGATCGTCGAGCTCACCGACGAGCAGCGCGCGGTGATCCAGGGGGAGGCCGACCGCATGAGCGGAGAGGCCCTCCGCGTGCTGGCGGTCGCCCGGCGCGAGCTCCCTCGGCACGTGCACGACGACGCGAGCGCCGATCACCACGGCGATCTCGAGCAGCGGCTCTGCTTCCTCGGCCTCGTGGCCATGATCGATCCGCCGCGCGTCGGGGTGAAGGAGGCCGTGCGGGCCTGCGCCGACGCCGGCGTGCGCGCGGTGATGATCACCGGCGATCACAAGCTCACCGCGGTCGCGATCGCGCGCGAGCTCGGCCTGTGGGAGGAGGGCGCGATCGCCCTCACGGGGACCGAGCTCGCCGCGCTCTCCGACGAGGCGCTGGCGGCGCGTATCGACGCGGCCCGCGTGTTCGCGCGCGTCACCGCCGAGCAGAAGCTTCGCATCGTGCGGGCCTTCAAGGCGCGCGGGCACGTGGTCGCGATGACCGGCGACGGCGTGAACGACGCCCCCGCGCTGCGCGAAGCGCACATCGGCGTGGCGATGGGCAAGGACGGCACCGACGTGGCGCGCGGCGCGGCCGACATGGTGCTCGCCGACGACAACTTCGCGACGATCGTCGAGGCCGTCCGCGAGGGCCGGGCGATCTGGCGAAACATCCAGAAGTTCATCTTCTTCCTGCTCTCGTCGAACGCCGGGCTCGTCGTCACGGTCTTCGTCGCCGCGTTCCTCCCTGGGCTGCCGCCGCTGCGCCCCATCATGATCTTGTGGATCAACCTCGTGACCAACGGGCTCCCCGCGCTCGCGCTCGGCGTGGACCCGCCCGACGACTCCCAGATGCTCGAGCCTCCGCGCGAGGTTGCGGCCGGGCTGCTCGGAAAGCGCGAGTATTTCGGCATCGCGTTCGTGGGGGTGGTGATGGGGGGGCTCGGGGTGGCCTGCTACCTGTACCCATGGGAGCTCGGGCCTGGCGTCGCGGAGCCCGAGCGGGTGCTCTACGGGCGAGCCTTGGCGTTCTCTCTCCTCGCGCTGTCGCCCCTGTTCCACGCGTTCAGCTGCCGGTCGGCGACCCGCTCGATCTTCAAGCTCCGTCCAGGCTTCTCGGGGCCGCTGCTCATCGCCGTGGCGCTCAGCGCTGCGATCCACCTCGTCTCGGTGCTGGTCCCGAGCCTCCGGGTGGTCTTCCAGACCTACGCGTTGACGGGCGCCCACTGGCTCGTGCTGGTCGTGCTCTCGATCCTCATCGTCCCGGTGATCGAAGGCACGAAGGTGCTTCAGCGCGTGGCGGTCGTCGGAAAGAGCCTGGGGCCCATGTCGCGGCGTGCGTGACCGATGGCCACGTCGGTGGCGAGAGCGGTTGGCGGAAACGCTCGCTCGTCCGCGACCTTTGACTATCCTGTCGGCCCAATGGCTCCTCCAGTGTCCGAGCGCTCGCGTTCGTCTGCGTTCCGCTCTCTCCGCTCGCACCCCGCGCTCGGCTCGCGCCCCGCGCTCGGCTCGCTCGGCTCGCTCCGTCGGCTGACCGCGCTCACCTCCGCGTCGCTCGCGATCGCGTGTGGGGGGGCTCAGGCGCCGAGCCCGAACACGCCGAGGCCCGCCGCTCCCGACTCGATCGCCGCCGCGGCGGCCGCGCAAGGCGGCCTGCCGTCCCTCGGCGACGGCGCGGGCGCGTCCGGCTACGAGTCGACGCTGGTGGGCCCGCTCAGGGCCGAGCTCATCGACGAAGCGGCACCGGTGAAGCTCGACGGGCTGCTGAAGGAGTGGCAGCCGCGCAGCCCGACCGAGCGCCTCCGCGGCGCGACCGAGGGCCGCGCGTTCGCGGTGGCGCTCCAATACGACGGCGCCAAGGTGTACCTCGCCGGAGAGATCACCGATCCGAATTACGTGCGAACTGCACGCTTTTCCGAGCACGAGGATCGCGTGTCGGTGGCGCTCGCGTTCCCCTCGGCGGGCGGACGCTACAAAGTGTACGAGCTGTCGATCTTCCCGGGCAAGGCGGGCGAGACCGCCGGCAGCGTGCGCTACGCCGCCGGGCCGTCGAAGGGGCAGGCGGTCCCCTCCGCCAAGGTCGTGGACGCGCCGCAGGAGCGCGGGCTCACGTTCGAGGCGGTCGTGCCGTGGGCCACCTTCGCCGAGGCCTCGACCGTGCGGGTCGGGCTCCGCGCCGCCGTGCGCTACCACGACGGTGACGGTACGAAGGAGCTCGGCGTGCTCGGCACCGGTCCGGGGGGCGAGTCTGCCCCTACGGAGCTCCCCGCGCTGCCGACGGCCGCCGAGCGCGCCGTGGTGGACGGGCTCCTCGAGCCGAACGGGCTCGCGAAGGCCGTGCCGAAGATCGACCTCATCGTCGACATCACGGGTGACGCGATGAAGGAGCGCGTGAGCGTCTTCGACCGCTACGTCACCGTCTGTGGACCGGGCTACCGCGGGGGCAAGCAGTTCTTCTACCGCCAGCTCGTTGGCGACGTGGCGCGCCTCGAGGCGCGCGACCTCGGGGGACGCGGGAAAGACTCGCTCCTCGTCCGCAGCCGGATCGCCCACGGCGGTGCCGAGCGCGAGGCGTTCGAGGTGTGGGCCTTCCCGCACGACGAGCCCGAGACTCTCTTCGCGCACGAGGTCGCCGCAGGCCGGGGCGCCAACAAGCTCGTGAATTCCCTGCGGATTTCGCGCTCGGAGATCGAGGTGTCGGTGGAGCCCGCGGTCGGCTGGGTCGCCGAGAGCTACCGCGAGCCGGCCCTCGGAGGGGACGTGCTGCCGCTGCTGCTCCCGTGGGGCACGGTGAAATCGCGGCTCTATCGGTTCGACGGGCATCGTTTCCAGCGGGCCTCGGAGGTCGCGCAAGACGGGCCCAAGGCGTCGGCCGCGCCCGCGGCGACGCCGCCCGTTCCCCGTGATCTCCCCACGCCGCCCGTCGCCAACGGCGGCGACCTCGGCCGCCGCCTCTTCGAGCAGTACCTGACCGACCAGCAGGTGGCCCGGGGCACGCGCCCGAAGGTCGACCTCCAGGTCCAGGCGCACGGCGATCCGCGCCCCGAGCGCGTCGCCCTGGTGGGCCGCGACCTCGTGGTGCTCGGGCCCGGCTACAAGGGCGGCACGCAGTACGCGTTCGTGCGTCTGTCGGACTTCGCCGCGGCGGAGGACATTGGCGAGGTCACCGCCCGCGATCTCACCGGCGACGGGCTCGCCGAGGTGCTCGTGCGCGGGAAGGTGAAGCCATCGCCCGGCGTCGAGAGCGACGTCCTCCTGGTGTACTCGGCGGCCGGCGACCGGATCGTCCGTCTGCTCGGCGTGGAGACCGGGCGGGAGGCGGGCGGGGCGCGCGCGCAGGGGCTCGTGCAGTTCGCGCCGAACAAGACGCGAGGCTTCGACGTGGACGTTCGCCCAGGCGTCGTGCGCGGCTGCACCGAGCGCACGTGCGTCTTCGTGGAGGGCGAGCCGACGGCCCAGACCGTGCCGGTGCTCCTGCCGTGGGGGAAGACCCGCCACGTGCGGCTCGTCTGGAACGGCACGGCGTTCGCCATCCAGTAAGCGCGCGCGAGCGTCGGGCGCCCTCCGCCGGGGATCTCTTTGCGTCATCCGCTCGGATTCATGTTAAAAACGGCGAACCGTGGAAAACACCATCGTCGCCAAGGGACGCCTGGAGGTCCGAGGCGGTACGCTCTCGGTCAAGCGGGGCGCCGGCAACAAGTCGAAGCTCGAGATCGGCCCCGAGATCACCGTGATCGGCCGCAACGAGGCGTGCGATCTCGTGCTCGACGACAAGCGCGTGAGCGCGGTCCACGTCGAGCTCATCGCGACCGAGCGCGGGGTCCGGGTGCGCGACCTCGGCTCGCGCAACGGCACCTTCCTCGGTGACACCCGCGTCGGTGAGGTCTATCTCCTGAAGCCCACCGTGTTCTCGGTCGGCGAGTCGGTCCTCGAGTTCACGCCGAGCACGCCCGAGACCGTCGAGATCCCCGAGGTGGCCGCGTTCGGCCCGCTCGTGGGGTCGAGCGCGGGCATGCGCGCCGTGTTCGAGCGCTGCCGCAAGGCCGCGCCGACCGAGCTCACGGTGCTCATCCTCGGGGAGACCGGCTGCGGCAAGGAGCTCGTCGCGCAGGCCATCCACCAGGCGTCCACCCGCGCGCACAAGCCCTTCGTCGTGGTGGACTGCGGCTCCATCCCGCCCTCGCTCGCGGAGAGCGCGCTCTTCGGCCACGAGCGCGGCAGCTTCACCGGCGCGGTCGACAAGCGCATCTCGCCCTTCGTCGAGGCCGACGGCGGCACGATCTTCCTCGACGAGCTCGGGGAGCTCCCGGTCGACGTGCAGCCGAAGCTGCTTCGCGCGCTCGCCGAGCAGCGCATCAAGAGCGTCGGTTCGAACAACTACAAGCCCGTGAACGTGCGGGTCATCGCCGCCACCCGCCGCGATCTCGTGCGCGAGGTGAACGCCGGCACGTTCCGGAGCGACCTTTATTTCCGTGTGGCGCAGCTCCGCGTCGAGCTGCCGCCGCTCCGCGAGCGCCTCGAAGACATCCCGGCGCTCGTGCGCAAGATGATGATCGACATCGGCGACAAGGAGGCCTACGCGCGCATCACGAGCGACTCGCTCGAGCGGCTCATGCGCCACGACTGGCCTGGCAACGTGCGCGAGCTGCGCAACGTCATCTCGGTCGCGCTCGCCTTCGGCAAGGAGGGGCCGCTCGACCTCGCGCAGCACCTCGCGCCGCTCGTGGCCTCGAGCGACTCGACCCCCACCCGCGGGCGCACCTTCCAAGACGCGAAGCGCGACGTGCTCGCGCGGTTCGAGCGCGAGTACTTCACGGCGCTGTACGCCGAGTGCAGCGGCAACGTGAGCGAGATTGGGCGGCGCTCCGCCATGGAGCGCGCGCACGTGCGCGGCTACCTCCGCCGCCACGGAATCGGCGATCCGAAGGCCGGCGGTTAAGGCTGCCCGCCCGCGCGTGCGTGTCGACTTCTACCCGTCGCCTCGGTTCATGGCCATCCGCGGGGAGGCAGGCTCGTGAAGCGCGCGCCAACCGCGGGGCGAGGGCAAATGCGAGCGGAGCCGGGCGCGTGGCACGAATCGCAGGGGGTGAATCGTGCATGCGGCTGCGCGAAGCGCAGCGAAAATAGGAACAGTGTCGACTGCTTGGATGAGCGCCAAGCCAGGGGACACCTCAGCGTTTCTGCCTAATCGGGGCGCTCGTGGGAGGCCGAGACGCTGCGCGCCTCGCGGGACCGCGACTGGAAAAGCCGCTACGCTTCCGGCGCCATGGTGGCGAAGCTGAGCCCCGTACCGCGCGCGCCGCGCCTGCCGTCTCTCGCGAAGTACGAGCTCCTCGGAGAGCTCGGACACGGCGGCATGGCCACGGTGTACCGCGCGCACGACCCGCGACTCGGCAGGGACGTCGCCGTCAAGCTGCTGCACGCGCACCTTCGGGAGTCCGTGGAAGTGGCGGCCCGGTTCGCGACCGAGGCGCGGGCCGTCGCGAAGCTCCGGCACCCCAACATCGTGGAGGTGTTCGACGTCTCCGGCGACGAGGACGACGAGCAGTTTCTCGTCGTAGAGCTCGTCCGCGGACCGAGCATGCGGCGGCTGCTGGCCGAACACGGCGCGCTGCCACCGGAGGTGGGGTGCGCGATCGTGCTCGACGTCCTCGGGGCGCTCGCGAGCGCTCACGACGCGGGGGTCGTGCATCGCGACGTGAAACCCGAGAACGTCCTCATCGAGCATCGCGCGCTCGACGGCGACGTTTCTGGCGATCTTCTTGGGCACCGAGTTCGCGTAAAGCTTACGGATTTTGGCATCGCGAAGCTGCTGGACGTGCAGGGCGTGACCTCCACGGGCCAGGTGCTCGGGAGCCCCGCGCACATGGCCCCCGAGCAGATCGACGGCTCCGAGGTCGACGAGCGCGCCGACGTGTTCGGCGCCGGTGTGCTGCTCTACGAGTGCCTGGTGGGGCACCTGCCGTTCGAGGGCCAGAACCCCGCCCAAGTCCTGAGGCGTGTGCTCGACGGGATCTACGCGAAGGCCGAGGCCGAGCGCCCGGTGGTGGGTACGGCGCTGTCGGCGATCTGCGATCGCGCGCTCGCCCGAGAGCCCGCGGACCGTTACCCGACCGTCCGCGCCATGCGCGACGCGCTGGTGGCCGAGCTCGCCCGCCTCGACTTTGGCGAGCCCCGCGCCGAGCTCGAGGCCTGGCTCGACGACCCCGAGGGCTACGAGGGCCGGCACTCGGCGAAGATGGTCGAGCGCCTCTGCGCGCTCGGAGCGGAGCGCCGCCGTCGCGGCGACGCGCTCGCGGCCGCCGCCGACTACAACCGCGCGCTCGCCTTCGCGCCGCACGACTCGCAGCTGCTCCGGGTCGTCACGAGCCTGCAGCGCCGCAGCAGGCGCGTCGCGTTCGTCCGGCGGCTCGCGCCGCTCCTCCTGGTGGCGGTGTGCGCGGGGGTGAGCGCGTTCGGCGCGACACGACGCCTCCGGCGAGCAACGCCCCCGCCGCCTGTCGCGGTCGTCCCCTCCGCGTCGGTCGCGCCCTCGGCGAGCGCAGCGCCGCCCGAGCCCTCGAGCGAGCTCGCCGCGCCCTCCGCGCCCCCGCGCACGCCCGCCCGCCCGACCGTGATCACGCGTCCACCCCCGCCGAAGACCCGCGCCGTCACCTTCGTGCGGCTCCTCCCGGTCGCCGGCGTCCTCGTGGCGGTCGACGGGAGCCCGGCGGGCCCGGCATCCACCGATCGCGTGCTCACGGTCGACGACAAAGCCCACGAGCTGACGTTCTCGTGCGCGCAGGACATGTGCCTCCCGGAGAGGCGCTTCCTGCCCGCGGGCGAGGCGCCCGAGCGGCTCGTCGTCTCGCTCAAGATCCGTGACGCGCGCCTGACGGTCAACGGCGATCCGGCCCGCACCTACGGCATCGTGAGCCGGCCGGGCCTCACGTTCCGCGCGGGCTCGGTCGTCTCGGTCGCGATGAGCACGGGCGCAGCGCCGTTCCGCGTCATCGAGCTCGAGACTCAGCGGGTGACGCCCGTCTACCTGAAGAGCGGCCAGCTCGTGACGGCGAGCTTCGAGGCCGAGTAGGCGCGCCGGCGCCGTCCCCGAGGCGGCCGCCAAAGAGAACACCCGCGCCCGAAATTGTGCGAACCTGCGGCCCTGGTGCGCGACCATCGGAGACCGGCGACCCGGGCCCTCGGCGTGCTCGCGGCGCTCGCCGTGGGCGCGGCGCTCTGCGTGGCCACCCCCGCCCGCGCTGACGTCCAGTCCGACATCGAGAAGGGGCGCGCCGCCTACGTCGCGAAGAACTACGCCGAGGCGGAGCCCCATTTTCGGCGGGCCCTCGACCCCGCGGAGACCTCGCGTGATCCGTCGCAGACGTCGGTGTCACGCATGTTCCTCGGGGCGATCGCCGTGGCGCGCGGGCGCCGGGAGGACGCGGGCAAGCTCTTCGAGACCCTGCTCCTCGACGATCAGCTCTACGAGCCCGATCCGCTGAGCTTCCCGACCGACGTCATCAACCTCTTCATCGACACGCGGGCGCAGCTTCGCGAGCGTCTGAACGCGGCGGCGGCCGAGCGCGCCCGGCAGGAGGCGGCGAGGCGTCAGCGCGAAGAGGTGGCGCGCAAGAGCAAGGAGGACTGGCTGCGGCGGGTGCAGCTGCTCGCCGCGGAGGAGAAGGTCACCGTGAAGAGCTCGCGGCTCGCCGCGATGCTGCCGTTCGGGGTCGGGCAGCTCCAGAACGGCCAGCGCGCGCTCGGGTACACCCTGCTCGTCGCGGAGGGAGTGCTCGTGGCTGGCACCGCGCTCACGCTCCCGTTCTATGTGTCCGCCCAGGCGTCCGCCGCCGAGGACTACGCGCGCGGCGATCCCGAGCGCCGCGCGCAGGCCTACAAGGACCGCGCGGCCTCCATTCGCGCCGTGAACCTCGCGCTCGCGGGCGGGTTCGTGGCCGTCGCCATCGCGGGGGTGGTGCAGGCGCAGCTCGCGTTCGTGCCCGAGCGCGTCGAGGTGCGCAAGCGCTCGCTGCCGCCCGAGCCCGACGGCGCCCCGGCGAGTGCGAAGGTGGGGAGAGCGCCGCACACCGTCGTTTTCCCGTCGCTCGCGCCTGTCGAGGGCGGCGGCGTCGCGGGCCTCTCGGGGAGGTTCTAGCGTTGCGACGAAGGCACGCGGTCGACGAGCACCGCCAGGGCGCCCGGACCCACCTCACCGCGAGGCCTCAGATGGCGCGGCGCACGAAGATGTCCTCGAGCGTCTCGCGGTGAGCGACCACGCTCTCGACGCGCGCGTTTGCCTCGAGCGCTGCCTCGAGGACGGCGCGCACGCGGTCGTCGCCCTCCGCCTGGAGCGCCCAGGACCGCCCGAGCGAGCGCGGCTCGAAGCCGCTCGTGCGCAGCGCGTCGAGCAGCGCGTCGCTCGCGTCGCCGAGCGTGATCTCGCGGAGGCCGCCCGATTCGCCGAGGAGCTCGCGCATGGTGCCCGCGACGACGACCTCGCCCTTCTTCAGGATGCTCACCCGGTCGCACAGCATCTCCACGTCGCTCAAGATGTGGCTCGAGAAGAGCACGGTGCGGCCCCCACGCTGCTCGTCCAGAATGAGGTCGCGGACCTCCTTGCGGCCCACCGGGTCGAGGCCGCTCATCGGCTCGTC
>Ga0073904_10004640_pt1 | contig 10177 bp, 10 predicted proteins | sample KloWWTrecipitate_FD_66668 | JGI IMG/M metagenome (GOLD analysis project Ga0073904, IMG submission 66668) | Active sludge microbial communities from Klosterneuburg, Austria, studying microevolution and ecology of nitrifiers - Klosterneuburg... | ecosystem: Engineered > WWTP > Aerobic digester >... | reverse complement strand
TCACTTGATGACGCCGATACCCGGTGAGGCCCCGCAACGCTTGGCGCTTTGGTCCCTGCTGTTTGGCAATTTTGTCATCGGTACGGGGGTTTTGCTCCCGGCCGGGCTGTTGAATGTGCTGGGAGCCGATCTCCATGTGCCGCCGGCCACGGCGGGGCTGCTGCTGTTTGCCGGCGGTCTGGTGGTGGGCGTGGGCGCTCCAGTGCTGGCGGGGCTGACGAGCCGGTTTGACCGGCGCGTGTTGCTCGCGGTGTCGGCGGCGATTTTCGCGGTGGGCCATGGTCTGGCAGCCCTTGCGCCAGAATTCTGGTCCCTGCTTGTCATCCGCACGGTGACCATGGTTGCGGCGGCGCTGTTCACACCGCAAGCTGCGGCGACGATTGGCTTGCTGGTGCCGCCTCAACGGCGATCGGAAGCCATTGCCTTCATTTTTATCGGCTGGTCGCTGGCCTCGGTTGTAGGCATTCCGCTGGGCAGCATTTTGGGCACCGCCTTTGGCTGGCGCGCCACGTTCCTGGTCATGGCCGTTCTCGCGGCCGTGTCTTGCGTCGGCGTCATGCTGTCGCTCAAGCCGGGCTTGCGGGTTCAGCCCCTGCAATTTTCATCGTGGGTTGCGGTTTTCAAGAATCCCGCGCTCTTGTGCATCCTGCTGGTGACGCTTCTCAGCATGTCCGGGCAGTTCACAGTGGTGAGCTATCTCGCCCCGATTTTGCGCGAAGCGTTTGCCGCCACGCCAAACAACATTGCCTTGATGTTCGGGATATTCGGGGTTGCCGGGGTTTTGGGAAATTATCTTGCAACAAAGGCCATCAGGCGGTTTGGCGTCGACCGGGCCATTCTTGTCGCGCTGTGTTTCCTGATTGCGGGGCTCGGCATGTTCGGGCTGTTCTTCGGCAATTATGTCATGGGCTGCATCGCCTGTTTCACTTGGGGCCTGGGAACATTTTCATCCAATTCACTGCAACAAAGCAGGCTGGTAGTCATCGCGCCGCCGCTTGCCGCAGCAACCGTGGCGCTCAATACCTCCGCCGTCTATCTTGGGCAGTCGGTAGGGGCCGCCACCGGCGGGTTTGCGATTAAGGACGGCATCTCTGCAAGTGTCGCCTGGATGGCTCTCGGTTTTCTTGCCGTGGCCATCGCCCTGTCCATGACCGCGACGCGGCTTGCGGCGCGCAGGTAGAGAGCCTGCTACTTCAGGATTTTGGCCAATTCGGCATCAAGTTCCGGCACGGCCTGAAAAAGATCGGCGACAAGGCCAAAATCCGCCACCTGGAAGATGGGAGCTTCATCGTCCTTGTTGATGGCGACAATGATCTTGGAATCCTTCATGCCGGCCAAATGCTGAATGGCCCCTGAAATGCCAACGGCGATATAGAGATCAGGTGCTACGACCTTGCCGGTCTGGCCCACCTGATAATCATTGGGAACATAGCCCGCATCGACGGCGGCGCGCGAAGCGCCAACCGCGGCGCCAAGCTTCCTGGCCACGGTTTCCAGCATCTTGAAGTTCTCGCCGTTCTGCATGCCACGGCCACCGGAGACGATGACCTTGGCGGAGGTGAGTTCGGGGCGATCGGACTTTGTGAGATTTTCACTCTGATAGGTCGACAGGCCGGGATCGGCGGCGGCGGTTACTTTTTCGACCACGGCTGAACCGGTTTCTCCGGTTGCGGCAAAGCTTGCGGTGCGCACGGTGATGACTTTCTTGGCATCAGTGGATTGCACGGTCTGGACTGCGTTGCCGGCGTAGATCAAGCGCACAAAGGTGTCGGCGGATTTCACTTCGGAAATATCGGAGATTTGCATCACATCGAGAAGTGCGGCGAGGCGCGGCATGAAATTCTTGCCGTTGGTCGTAGCGGCGGCCACGAGGTGATCGTAGTTTCCGGCGAGCGACACAATCGTGGCGGCCATGGGCTCGGCAAGGGGGCGCTCCAGCGAAGGGCTTTCGGCGTGAAGGACTTTTTTCACGCCCGTCAACTTCGCAGCTTGAGCGGCGGCGGCGGCGGCATTGTTGCCAGCCACCAGCACATGCACGTCGCCGCCCATCTGGGCTGCGGCGGTGAGCGCCTTGTGGGTTGCATCCTTGAGGGACTTGTTGTCGTGTTCGGCAATGAGAAGCACGGCCATGATCAGATTGCTCCTGCTTCTTTGAGTTTGGATACCAGTTCGGCAACGGATTTGACCTTGACACCGGCGAGGCGTTTTGGCGGCTCATCGGTTTTCAATACCTTGAGCCGCGGCTTCACATCGGCGCCATAGTCAGCCGGGGTTTTTTCATCCAGCGGCTTTTTCTTGGCCTTCATGATGTTGGGCAGCGAGGCATAGCGCGGCTGGTTGAGGCGCAAATCTGTCGTCACGATCAGCGGCATCTTCACCTTGAGAGTTTGCAGGCCGCCATCGATTTCGCGGGTGATGGTGGCTTCGCCGGGACCGGGCTCGAGCTTGGAGCAGGCGGTGGCCTGGGCCCAGCCGAGGAGGGCGGACAACATTTGGCCGGTCTGGTTGCAGTCATCGTCAATGGCCTGCTTGCCGAGAATGACGATATCGGGTTTTTCGGCTTCGACGACGCCCTTCAAAATCTTGGCCACGCCCAGTGGCTCAACATACTCATCGTTCTTCACCAGAATGGCGCGGTCAGCCCCCATGGCGAGCGCGGTGCGCAGCGTTTCCTGCGCCTGGGCGGGGCCGATGGTGACGGCCACGACTTCCGTTGCCTTGCCCGCTTCCTTGAGGCGCACGGCCTCTTCAACGCCGATCTCATCGAAAGGGTTCATGGACATCTTCACGTTGGCCAGTTCAACGCCGGAGCCATCGGCGCGGACGCGGATTTTCACGTTGTAATCGACAACCCGCTTGACAGCGACCAGAACCTTCATCGGCAACCCCTTGAGAATTTGCGGCGGAACCTAGTGAACCACCTACTCCGAGTCAATTCTGCCACCGACATGCCCCATCTGCTTGCGACGCCTTGCCTCAGCGGGAGGTGCGGACGAGCAGCCGTGAACGCAGCAGAAAAGTGATGGCAAGTCCTGCCACGAAGCCCCCGATATGGGCCCACCAGGCAACCTCGACTTCGGCGGACTGGTCGGTTGTGAGCACACTGAAGATCTGCAGCAGGAACCAGCCGCCCAGGACCCAAATGGCCGAAATGCGCAGCGGAATGCGGAAGAACAGCAGTATCCAGACCCGGGCCCTGGGATAGAGCAGCATATAGGCGCCGATCACACCGGACACGGCCGCCGACGCCCCAATGAGAGGGGCGGTTGACGCGGGGCTCATCAGCACATGGGCGAGGGCTCCGGCAATGCCGCAGAGCAGGTAAAACAGCACAAAGGCAAAATAACCAAAGGCGTCCTCGATGTTGTCGGCGAAGACCCAGAGGAACAGCATGTTGGAAATCAGGTGCAGCCAGCCCGCGTGGAGAAACATGTAGGTAAGAAAGGTCAGGGGTTCGGGGATGGGGCTGTAGGGAAAGTTCTGGGAAAAGGCAGTGGTGAGATCGGAGGGCACAACGCCAAAACTGGTGGCAACGCCCGCCAACATGGTTTCGGACTGGAAGGCGCCAGTCATGAGGAAGACGAGTATGTTGCCCGCGATGATTGCGATCGTAACAAACTGGAAGCGGATGACCTTCAGGGGTGTATCGTCATGGAGGGGGACGAACACTACCTGGTTTTTCCCGGTACCCAGAGGATGTCGCCGGTGGTCTTGGCATTGGCCCAGCGGCTGGCGACAAAGAAGAAGTCGGAGAGGCGGTTGATATAGGTCAGCGCTGGTTCGCTGACATGCTCTCCCTGATGGGACTTGAGCTCAACAATCAGGCGTTCGGCGCGGCGGCAGATGGTGCGCGCCAGATGGAGATGGGCCGCCGCCACGTGGCCGCCGGGCAGGACAAACGAGCGCAATGGGTCGAGGTCGTGGTTGAGGTCATCTATCTCGCTTTCCAGGCGCTCCACCTGCTTTGGCAATATGCGCAAAGGTTCGTAGGTCAGTTTCTCGCCGGTATCGGGAACGCAGAGGTCGGCGCCGAGATCAAAGAGTTCGTTCTGAATGCGAGCCAGCATGGCATCGAGTTTGGCAAAAGCCTCAGTGCTGGTTTGAAGTCTGACAATTCCCACAACCGCATTGGTTTCATCAACCGTGCCATAGGCCTGAATGCGGAGATGGGCCTTGGAAACGCGGGTACCCGAGCCCAAGGCCGTGTCGCCCTTGTCGCCGGTGCGGGTGTAGATGCGGTTGAGTACGACCATGGCCTCTGAGTAGCGTGAACCGCCCCCAATTTCTACTCGTTTCTTAGAATCGGCGCGGGCTTTGCGGCGAGTGCTGCCCAGGTCACCAGAAGACCGGCGGCAATGGTGATGAGCATGGCGAGAAGAGCCGTGGTGGCGGCCACGATGAAGGAGAAGCTCCACGGCATGTCCAGAATCCAGGTGGCAAGGAACCAGGAGCCGAGCGAGCCTACGGCAACTCCAAAAATGGCGGCGGCGAGCCCCAGTATGGCATATTCGATGATGAAGGCGCCCATGAGCTGGGCCCGCGAGGCGCCATAGGTTTTCAGGACCACCGCGTCATAAATGCGGTTTGAAAGTCCGGCGGCAAGTGCTCCGGCGAGGACCAGAATTCCGGTCAGCAAGGTCAGGGCGTTGGCACCGCGGATTGCGCCGAGCATTTTTCCGAGAAGTTCGCTGACCGTCGCCAGAGCTTCCTTGACGCGCACGGCGGTAACGGAGGGAAATTCGCGCGCCATGCCGTTCAGCAGCCTTGCTTCGTCGCCGCCTTCCATCTCAATGGTGACGACATGGCTGTGGGGGGCGGACTTCAAAGTGTTGGGTGAAAACACCATGACGAAGTTGATGCCCATGGTACGCCAATTCACATCGCGGAAGTTGGCCACCTTTGCGGTGACCTCGCGGCCCAGCACATTCACGGTGACACTGTCACCGATTTTCAAACCGATGTCCTGGGCAACTCCGCTGACAAACGAGACAAGGGGCGGGCCGTTATAATCTTTCTCCCACCACTCCCCTTGCACCAGCACGGAGCCTTCAGGCAAGGCTTCGGAATAGGTGAGGCCGCGGTCGCCGCGGAGCGCCCAGCCGCTGTCACCCTGAGACCGTACCTTATCGGCGGGGGTATCACCGATGCGGGCGATGCGGCCGCGCAGCATGGGGGCGTTGGCAACGTCCTTAACGCCGTCGAATTTCTTCGCGGCTTCGGCAAAGGCGGGAAGCTGCTCATTCCTGACATCGAGGAAGAAAAAGGCAGGAGCCTTTTCCGGAATGCCGGCGCGCAATTCCTTGCTGATGGTTTGGTCGGTCAGGGCGAGGGTAACAAAGAGGGTAAGGCCCAGGCCGAGCGCGAGGATGACGGAAACCGCCGATGAACCGGGGCGGTAAAGGTTGGCGATGGCGTAGCGCCAGATCGCGTTTCTGGGCTTTGGAATTTTTTCTGCGAGCTTGATGATGGCAAAGGCGAGGCCCAGTAAAATCACGAAGCTCGCCAGCAGACCGCCAAGGTAATAGGCGGTGGCGCGCTGGTTTTCGAAACTTAGAAATATCAAGGCGGCGATACAGGCGAGGGCTGCCGCAATGCTTGCGAGATAGGGCCAGCGGGGAAAGCCATAGAGATGCACGATGCGGTGGCGGAACAGGGCGGAGGCCGGAATCCGGTGGGTTCGGGCAAGAGGCCAGATTGAAAAGGCAATGGTCACTAGCAGGCCAAGGGCTGCCGTCAAAGCCAGGGGCGCAAGTTCGATTTGCGTTGTGAGGGGTAACGGCAGAAAATTCTGCAGGAAGGTATGGGCGATAATAGGGGTTGCAGCCCCCGCTGCGAGGCCGATGGCGATGCCGAGAAAAGCCACAGCCAGGATTTCCGTGAGATAGATGGCGAAGACATCCCGGGCAGGTGCGCCCAGGCATTTCAGGGTTGCGATGGTGCCTATGCGGCGATCAACAAAGGCGGACACCGCGTTGGCTATGCCGGCGCCGCCGACAATGAGCGAGGTCAGTCCCACGAGCGTGAGGAAATAGGAAAGCCGCTCGACAAAATTTTCCGCCCCCTGGGCGGCCCGGTCGCGGGAGCGCAATTGCCAGCCGGCATCGGGAAACTGCTCTCTCGCTTTCGTGACGAGATTACGGGCGGCCTGGAGGCTCTGATCATTTTCAAGTTTCACGCGGTAGCGATAGGTGACGAGGCTGCCGGGCTGGATGAGGCCGGTTGCCTTAAGCGCATCTTCGCTCATCAGCAGGCGTGGGCCCAGGATGAAACCGTCGGATATGCGATCGGGCTCGGTGGTAATGATGCCACGTATGGCAACCTCGAGCGTGCCGACTTTGATGCTGTCGCCCAGCTTTACGCCGAGCCGTCCCAGAAGCAGAGGATCTGCAGCCACACCGTGAGCGCCATCCTGAAAGGCGGTTGCATTTTGCAGCGAGCCGTTGTTTTCGAGAATGATCCGGCCGTAAAGCGGATAGGCGGTATCGGTTGCCTTTATCTCGACCAGTGTTGTTGTGTCGGGGGCTATGGCCATGGCGCGCAGTGTCGCCACTTTGCTGACAGTGCCGTTGCGTTCAATAAAGTTCAGTTCGGCTTGGGTTGCTTCGCGGTGGATAAGGGAAAACTCGACATCGCCGCCGAGCAGGGGCTGGCCCTGTTCGTCGAGCCCCCGTTCAATGGAGGCTGAGAGGGAGCCGATAATGGCGATGGCGGCCGTACCTAAAGTGAGGCAGGTGAGAAAAATCCAGAAACCCTGCAGGCCTGAACGCAAGTCTCGGGCGGCGAAACGGAGCCAAAGCGCGACATTCATGGATGATTGCCGGAAATGACCTTGCCGTCGCGCACTTCGGCGATGCGGTCACAGCGCTTGGCCAGGGCGCGGTCATGGGTGATCAACAGCAGCGAGGCACTTTCCTGCTCTTTCAGTTCGAAGAGCAGCTTGATGATCTGTTCGCCGGTTTCCTGATCGAGATTTCCGGTGGGTTCATCGGCAAGCAGGATCCGGGCACCTGAGGCAAGGGCCCGGGCGATGGCAACGCGCTGCTGCTCGCCGCCTGATAGCTGACCGGGATAATGGGACAGCCGATGGGCGAGGCCCACACGTTTCAATTTTTCTTCCGCCACCTGCATGGCATTGGCGACACCTTTGAATTCAAGCGGCACGGACACATTCTCAAGGGCGGTCATGGTGGGAATAAGATGGAAGGACTGAAAAATGATACCGATGGTGTCGCGCCGGAAGGCGGCGAGGGCATCTTCATTCTTGTCCTTCAACGAAGTGCCCGCGACTTCAAGGGTGCCGGCGGTGGCGCGCTCAAGGCCGGCAATGAGCATGAGCAGGGATGTCTTGCCCGATCCCGATGGGCCCACAATGCCGATGGCCTCGCCGGCGTTGACGCTGAGGTCAACGCCTCTCAGGATTTCGACGTTTCCGGCACGGCTGGGGAGGGTGAGGGTGATATTTTTCAGGAGAACGGCGGATTGGGTCATGGGCCTACACATGGGAGATGGGTCACGGTTTGTCGAGTTTCTTCAGCTTGAGACTTGAACGCCGAACCCCTATCTCAGGAGCCATGCTTAGAATTCTAGCACTTGCTGTCATTCTCCTGTTTTCCGTTCACGCGGCTCTTGCCAAGCCGGTTACGCTTCTGGTGCTGGGCGACAGCCTCACCGCGGGCCTTGGGCTTGAACTGAGAGACGCCTTTCCGGCAAAGCTGGAGGCGGCACTTAAGCCCCGCTTTCCCGACCTCACAGTTATAAACGCCGGGGTTTCCGGTGATACAGCCGCCGATGGGCTGGCCCGGCTGGACTGGGCGCTGACTGATGAGGTGGGTGGCCTGATCGTCGGACTGGGCGCCAATGATGCGCTGCGCGGGCTCGATGTTGTGCAAACGGAAACAGCGCTGGACGGAATCCTGGCCAAGGCCGGGGCGCGAAACTTGCCGACGCTGGTTCTCGGCATGAAGGCTCCGCCAAACATGGGACCCGAATACGTGGCGCGCTTTGACGGGCTTTTCCCGCGGCTGGCGGAAAAGCACAATGTGCTGCTTTATCCGTTTTTTCTTGATGGCGTCGCCGCCAATGCCAGCCTCAACCAGGCCGATGGCATTCATCCCAATGCCTCGGGCGTTGACGCGATTGTGATGAAAGTCCTGGCCAAAGTTGAGGAATTGATAGGAAAAGTATCGGCAAAATAGGACTTGGCAAAAGCCCGAATCACGTTAGCTTGTTGCCGAGCGTTCCGAGTCACCCTTATTTTCAGAAGGATGCCCGCCATGCCACGACTGTTTACCGGCGTTGAAATTCCCACCGATGTTTCCTTTGACCTTGAAATCATGAAGGGGGGCATCATCGGAGCCCGCTGGTTAGACAGGGAAATTTTTCATATCACCTTGCGGTTTATCGGCGATATTGACGCGACCCTTGCCCGTGAAATCGCCTATGAGCTTGACGGGGTCGAGGCGCGGCCTTTTTCGCTGCGGCTGAAAGGCATTGACGTGATGGGGGGCAACAAGCCCCATACGCTTTTTGCCGGAATAGAGGAAAGTGCCGAATTGCGGCGGCTGCAATCCATCCACGAACGGATTGCCCAGGTGCTGGGGCTTCCGGCTGAGCAGCGGAAATTTGTGCCCCACGTTTCACTGGCGCGGCTCAAGGAGCCTGACCTGCATGGACTGCACCGCTTCGTGGCCTCCCACAACCTCTACCGGAGCCGGACGTTCGAAGTTGACCGCTTTGTGCTGTTCTCGTCGCGGCCGACGCGGGGCGGCGGGCCCTATGCAGTGGAGGAATCCTACGACCTGCAAGCGGCGCAATGACCGACAAACTCCTGGTGGGCGCGCCACGAGCCAAAATCGTCGCTGCACTTGACGGCTGGTCGGAAGCCAAGGGGCGGGACGCCATTGTCAAAACCTTCCAGTTCAAGTCCTTCAGCCAGGCCTGGGGCTGGATGAGCCGGGTGGCGCTTCTGGCGGAAAAGATGGACCACCACCCGGAATGGGTTAACGTGTATGGCCGGGTAGATGTTACGCTTTCCACCCATTCGGCGGGGGGCGTTACGGAAAAGGATATTGCGCTGGCGCGTAAAATGGATGCATTTGCCCATTAATTCAGTTACAAGGCAGTAACTTGACGAAGGGGTGGGTCCTCCCCATATTTGGCCCAAGTTGTTTCTGGAGGAGACCTAAATGGCCGACACAAGATATCAAACCCAGGTGCGTACGGGCGCCCGGACCCAAATTGACGAGGGTCTGCGCTCGTACATGTTGGGTGTTTACAACTATATGGCGCTGGGCGTCGCTTTCACCGCCATCATCGTCATGGCGGTTGCGGCCAATCCGGCTGCGCTCGCCGCAGTTTATTCCCTGAAATGGGTGTTTTTCATCGCCACATTGGGCTTGGGCTTCTTTGCCCCCCGGCTGATTTTCTCCGGCAATACGGCCTTGGCGCATGCAGCTTACTGGGGCTATTGCGCCCTCTGGGGCCTGATGATTGCGCCAATGGTAGGCCACTACCTGGGACTTGATTCCAGCATGGTCTACCGGGCTTTCCTGATCTCGGCGGCGACCTTTGGCGCCACGAGCCTGGCTGGCTATGTCACAAAGCGTGATCTTTCAGGCTTTGGGGCGTTTTTCATGATGGCCGCCATCGGCATCATCATTGCCATGCTGGTCAACGTGTTCTTCATGCAGAGCACCTTGTTCAGCCTGATCACCTCGATCGTCACCGTTCTCCTGTTCGCAGGCATTACGGCCTACGAGACCCAGATGATCAAGGAAATGTATGTGGAAGGCGACGCGGTTGGCGTTGCCAAAGGCAAGTCTATTTTCGGCGCCTTTGCCCTCTATGGCAGCTTTGTCACCCTGTTTGTTCACATCCTGAACATCCTGGGCATCATGGGCCGCGAATAAGCTCTTCAGGTAATTGAATTGAAAACCCCGGGTGGAAACACCCGGGGTTTTTCTATGTGGTGGCAAGCTGCGGTTTCTTGACGAGCACACGCAGGACCTGGGCCAGATCATGACCGCGCTTCAGGATAAGCCCGCCCTGGGCGATAACAGCGTAGAGCCCCTGTTTGCGGGCCAGAGCCGGGTTCTTCACAATGCGGTAAAGGGGCACCTCGCTGGTGCGGCGGAATATTGAAAAGGTTGCCACTTCGCGGCCGAAATCCATGGCGTAG
>Ga0073904_10004636_pt1 | contig 10180 bp, 6 predicted proteins | sample KloWWTrecipitate_FD_66668 | JGI IMG/M metagenome (GOLD analysis project Ga0073904, IMG submission 66668) | Active sludge microbial communities from Klosterneuburg, Austria, studying microevolution and ecology of nitrifiers - Klosterneuburg... | ecosystem: Engineered > WWTP > Aerobic digester >... | reverse complement strand
AGGTCGATGATCGTGACGTCGGGGCCGTTCGTCGGCGTCTGGGCGCCGGCGAACGCCGCGAACCCGGCAACGAGCGTGAGGCAACTGGCGGCCAAGAGTGGTCCCGGCGGGCGGGTGCGCCGGTGACCGGCGCCGAGAGTTTCCGGTGCGCAGAACGACATGGAGACTGCCTCCGTCAGTGGATCGGGGTGGGGGTTGCCAGAGCCGCCGCGAGCGCGCTCGCCTGCGGATGACCGGGTCGTATTTTCAGGGCGGCCGCGAGCTCTGCCCGAGCCGCCTCGTCTTGGCCCATCGCGATCCATGTCTGCGCCAGCAGGACATGGAGGTCAGCATCGCCGGGCGCTGCTGCGATCGCCTGGCGGTAAAGCGCGGCCGCCTCTTCCAGGCGGCCGGACTGCGCGAGCATTCCAGCCAGATTCTCTTGTGCTTCGCGGTTCCCCGGATCGAGGCTCAGCACTTGGCGGAATTTCTCGATCGCCAGCTCCGGGTTCCCCTGCAAGGCATGCGTAATCCCCCAATTATAGGCGAGTACGGCAGAGCCGGGGAAGTGGACCGTGCCGCGCGCGAAAAAGTCGCCGGACGCCGCCAACCCGGCCGGTGAGCCGCTGCGCGCGAGCAGCGTCCCGATCCCGGCATAGCCCTCGAAACGGGCGGGATCGAGGGTGATCGCGCGTTCGCCAGCGAGGATCAGACCGCCGATGTCGCCGCGATCGGAGGCGTCGCGGGCGGCGAGCAGCAGAATCTCGTACGGAGCGTCGCGGCGCAGAAGGGCGCGGGCGCTCGCCGTGCGGAATCCGGCACGGTCGCCGGCCACCCAGAAGCTCTGGGCGTGCAGGGAGTCGAGGCCGCGCCAGCGGAACAGCCCCCACCGGGCGACCCGGCCGAAATGCTCCGCTGCGGCGGCGCTGGCGGCGCTTTCCGCCGCGGTCGCCGGCGGCACCTCGTCGGCTATCTGAAGCGCCGCCAGGCGGGCGCGGGAGGCGGCGGCGAAGGCGCGCTGCCCGAGCAGCACCTCGGCCTGGAGCCAGCCGCTGTGGATCCAGAAAAGCGCCACAAGGGCGGCCACGGCGACGAACAGCTGCCCAGGGGCGAGAAGTCGTCCGCCGCGCTTCAGCGTGCGGTGGCGAAAGGCGAGATCGCTTCGCCTGGCGAGGCGCACTGAGACCAACACGAGGAACGCGAGCACTCCGGCGAGGCCGAGAGACATGAGGAACGGAATGTCACCGTAGAGGCCGCGGAAGGCGGTGAAGGCGAGCAGGAAAGCGACCGCCAGGAGGATCTCCTCCGTCCAGGTCAGCGGATAGGCGCGCTTGGCGAGCTCCGGTCCGGGGGCTGTGGGCGTCACGGGTCCGGCGGCGGCGAAAAGCGGCAGTTTGCCGAAGCTGAAGCTGAGCGCGTCGCTGGGACAGACGCTGACGCAGTCGCCGCACTTCATGCAACCGCTGTCGACGACCATGCCGAACTTCGCCACCTCCTCGTGGACGCGCACGTTGGACGAACAGACGGCGGTGCAGTGCCCCGAGGCGTCGCAGTTCTCGTTCACCCGCACCCGCATCGGCGCGATCTTGTCGACCGCCGCGAAAGCCGCTCCATAGGGGCAGGCATAGGTGCAGAAGCCCTTGGCGCCGAGGAAGTAGACAGTCGCGAAGCCGCAGACGAGCAGGGTGAGGATGCCGATCGTCCAGCCGGGGAAGGTCTCCCAGAGTGCCGAAGTCGTGAGGTCGGTGCCGCGGATGCCGAGCGAGTCGCCGATCCACAGGCGATAGGCCGCCGGCCAGAGGAACATGTAGACGAACGCGAGGTAGGGCACCAGGGCGAGCAGTCGCGAGCGCAGCGGCTTTGGGCGGATGCGAATCTTGAGAAGCAGCCAGCGGCACAGGTCCTGGAGGGCTACGAGATGACAGGCCCAGCCGCAGAACCAGCGGCCGAAGATCGCCGTGATGAGAATCGCGCCGGCGAAGAAGATCAGTCCGGCGTTGACGATGCCGGCTTTGGAGAACTCCATCGCCTCCGAGGGCTCGACCGGCGTGACGGTCTGACCGGCGACCAGCCAGTGGGCGATGTGCACGGCGATGACGACGTGGACCGCGATCAGCACCGCGGCGCGCCATCGCGACATGCGTGACTTGCGGATCGGATGCGAATCGAGCACCGGCAGCACGGCCCTGCCCTTCATCGCTCCACCCTCACCCCGCGAGAAGACGGCGGTAGAGCTCCTCGTAAGGCCGCACCTGGCGGGTCCAGGAGAAGTCCTTCGCCATGCCGTTGAGCATCAGCTGCTTCCATGCCGGCACGTCGCGATAGGCGGTGAGGGCGAAGTCGAGCGCCCAGCGGAGACCTTCGGGAGTGAAGTGGTCGAAAGAGAATCCTGTGCCTGTCCGGGTCACCGGGTTCCACTGCTCGACGGTGTCGGCCAGGCCGCCGGTGCGGCGCACGACCGGCGGCGTGCCGTACTTGAGGCTGTACATCTGGTTGAGCCCGCACGGCTCGTAGCGCGACGGCATGAGGAAGATGTCGGCTCCGGCCTCGATCCAGTGGGCGAGCTCCTCGCTGTAGCCGCGGAAGTACCAGACCTTGCCCGGGAAGGTCACCTGCAGCCAGGAGAGGAACGACTCGTAGCGCTCTTCGCCGCTGCCCAGGGCGAGGAATCGCAGGTCGCGGTGGTAGAGGAACTCCGGCAGGGTGTCGAACAGCAGGTCGAGGCCCTTCTGGGAAGTCAGGCGCGTCACCAGCCCGAGAACCGGCGCCTGGCGCGGGAAGGGCATGCCGATCTTGTCGAGCAGGGCGCGCTTCGTCGACTCCTTGCCCTCGAGACGTTCCGCCGAGTACTTGTGCGGAATGTAGGGGTCGGCCTCGGGGCTCCACACGCCATAGTCGACGCCGTTGACGATGCCCACGAGGTGATCGGCGCGGGCGCGCAGCAGCGGGTCGAGACCGAAGCCGTGCTCGGGAGTCTGGATCTCCTGGGCGTAGGTCCGGCTCACCGTAGTGAGGACGTCGGCGTACAGCAGTCCGGTTTTGAGGAAGCTCACCCGGCCGGCGGCGAGATCCTCGTTGTAGAGCATCTCGGCGTGCGCGGCGAGCCCGAGCTCGTCGAGCGTCTGGGTGGAGAAGACGCCCTGATAGCCGAGGTTGTGGAGGGTGAGGACAGTGCGGGTCCGGGCGAACAGGCGATCCCAGGCGTAGAGCGTCCGCAGGTAGATCGGCGCCAGCGCCGTGTGCCAGTCGTGCACGTGCACGATGTCGGGCGCCCAACCCATCCGCTGGCAGCACTCGAGAGCGGCGCGGGTGAGCAGCGCGTAGCGCAGGTACTCGTCCCACTCGCCGCTGTAGATCGAGTCGTGGTGATAGAGCGCCGGGCAGTGGACGAAGTAGGTGTCGACCGTGCTCTCCGGCAGCCGGGTGGTGAAGATCGAGTAGGTGAACTTGCGCGGTCCGAGGTGGATCTCGAGGTCGCGCAGGAAATCGACCGCGACGAAGGGGAAGTCGAGCTTGGCGACCCGGGCGTAGAACGGCAGGAAGAGCCGGACATCGTGCCCTTGTCTGCCGAGAGCGCGAGAGAGTCCCGCAGCGACGTCCCCCAGACCTCCGGTCTTCGCGAACGGCGTCACTTCGGCGGCGATCTGACAGATCCGCAAGGGCATCGTGGCGGTGCCTTTCTGGTCTTCGGAGGGAGACTTCACCGTTTCGGTCGGCGAGGCGGCAGCCGCTGAAGGTCCGGCCATCGGCGCGTCAGATGACCGTGCCCGGTGGCAACTCGGCGTTCTTCGGCACGACGATGATGCCGCCGCGGATCGAGTAGTTCGGCGTCTCCGCCTCGTCGATCTTGGCCTCGTTCAGGAGCTTGCAGCCGTCGCCGATGCGGGCGTTGAAGTCGATGATGGCGTTGCGGATCGTGCAATCTCGCCCGATGCCGGTCGGCACCGCATGCGTGGCCGCCTCGGCCAGCGGTTCGAATCGGTTGGCGCCCATGATGATGGAGCGGTCGATGGTCGTACCGGTCTGCACCGTGGCGCGAATGCCGACGATCGAGTCGGAGATCTTGGCGCCGGTGATGATCGAGCCTTCGCAGAGCACCGACCGGGTGACCGCGCAGCCGTTGATCTTCGTCCCGGGAAGGAAGCGGGCGTGGGTGTAGATCGGGTAGTTCGGGTTGTAGAGATTGAGCGCCGGCAGCGGCACGGTGAGGTCGAGGTTCGCCTGGTGGAAACTCGGGATGGTCCCGATGTCCGTCCAGTAACCGTCGTAGGGAAAGGCGAAGACCCGGATGCGGTCGAGCGAGGCCGGGATGACCTCTTTGCCGAAGTCGGTGTAGGGGCTGCCGATCAGCACCTCGCGCAGCACCGTAGGGCGGAAGACGTAGATGCCCATGCTGGCAAGGAGCGATCCGGGCGGGGCCTCGAAGCCGAGCGCGTCGCGGGTGGACTCGTCGAGAGCCAGCGCATCGAGGGCGTCTTCGGAGGTCGGCTTCTCGACGAATTCGACGACCCGGCCGGTGCGGTCGAGGCGGAGGATGCCGAAGCCCTTCGCCTCGTCGCGCGTCACCGGCTTGACTGCGATCGTCAGATCGGCCTGGTTGGCGCGGTGGGCGAGGACGAACTCGCGCATCTCCATCAGGTAGAGCTGGTCGCCGGAGAGGATCAGCACCTCGGTCGGATCGTTGTCGTCGATCAGCCGGGTGAGATTCTGGCGCACCGCGTCGGCGGTGCCCTGGTACCAGGAACGATTCGTCATGTTCTGCTCCGCGGCGAGCAGATTGACGAAACCGCCGCGGAAAGCGTCGAAGCGGTACGACTGCGCGATGTGGCGGTGGAGGCTTTCGCTGTTGAACTGCGTCAGCACGTAGACCCGGTCGATGCCGGCGTGCAAGCTGTTCGAGATCGGGATGTCGATCAGCCGGAACTTGCCGCCGACCGGCACCGCCGGCTTGGCACGGTCCCGGGTGAGCGGCGAGAGCCTCGCTCCCTGTCCTCCGCCGAGAATCGCAGTCACCACCCGTTTCATCGTCCGCCTCCCGCGGTTGCCAGATCGGAGCATTCTAATCTCACCTGCGGTTCGGGCCGACCGCCGGACGAAAACGAACGCGGCCGGGTCGCCGCCCTGGCGGACGACCCGGCCGCGGCGAAGCGGCAGCCCGCACTCGATTTTCAAGGCACCGAGCGCGACCAGTCGGCGGTGCCACCCGACTCGAAACCGTCCTTGAGCACCGGGCAGATCCAGTGCATCACGTTGCCCATGAGCTCGACGCGCTCCGAGACGGTATCGACCCACTCGAACGGCCAGGCCAGGAACTCGGTGCGATAGACCGAGCCTCCCTGCCGGCGCAGCGCGTTCGGGGTGTGCACGCTTTCCCAGACCATCGTTTCGATGGCGCCAGCGCCGGCGTGAACCTCGTCCGAGTAGATGTTGCCGGTCCAGTAGTTGTCCCAGTCATTCGGCTTGGCGAGGGTGTAGACACCCAGGTGACTCGAAATCGGGTCGGCCGGATTCCCGTGGTCGACGGTCAGGCCGACGTCGTGGACGTAAGTGCCAAGACCGAAATAGGTGCTCATCAGAGGCGTCGAGCCGTGCGCCCAGAGCTGATCGGTGGCGGAGAGGAACAGATTCCCGCCCTGCTGCAGGTAGGGAATGAGTACCGCTTCGTCCGTCGAGCTGACGGCGTCGCTGGCTGCGGAACCGGTGAACCAGACGACGGCATCGTGCTGCTTCAGCGTCGCCAGGCTCGGCGTACCCGAGCTCGCGTGCCAGAAGGTTGTCGGGAACTGACCGAGCATGTCGAGCGTCGTCCAGTAGTAGGGCCAGCCGCCCTCCACCAGGCTGCCGTTGTTGATGTCGTCATCGACCAGCAGCGGCTCGCAGTTCGAGGCCAGCAGCGGGACGACCTCCGAGGTGTCGAGGACGTTGCTGTCGGACGCCGATCGGCCGCCCCAGAGCCAGAGGCCGGTCGCTCCCGAGCTCGGCGTGAGCAACTCGGCGGCGAAATCGCGTCGCGGCACGGCCAAAGCCGCGAAGGCCCGCCAGGCGTTCTCGTCCGGATGGTAGCTGTAGACATTCTCGTTTTCGGTCGGCCAGCCGCCGCAGGAAACGATGAGCTGGTCATTGACGCCGTCGCGGCCGGTCGTAAGGTAGCCGGTGTTGTGTTCGAACGCCCAGGCCCTCCCTTCCGAGCAGATCTCCGGCAGATCGGCGACCCCGGCATCGCTCCACACCGGACTCGCCGCCTTGGGATCGAGGACTTCGACGGTGGCGACACTGATCAGCGAAGAACCGTCGTACCAGCTGCCGCCCACGGCGTAGAGCTTGCCGTCGAGGGCAGCTCCCATGACGTAGCCGCGCGCCGGCGAGAGATTCGCGGTGGCGATCCGGGACCACCGGCTGCCGGACGCGGCCCGGGGGTTGAAGACCCAGGTTTCGCCGTGATTGTAGGGCGCCGTCGCGTTGGTGAAGCCCCCGACGACATAGACACGGTCTTTGAAGACGATGTTGAGCGCCCCGCTGCAACCGAGCGTGTTGGGATAGTCGTCGGCTGCCGGCAAGGCGTAGGCCGCGTTGAGACTCGGATAGTAGACCTGCACCGTTCGTACATTGGTACCGGCTGCGTTACGTCCGCAGAAGACGTAGAAGCCCCAGCCGTTCACGTCACGAACCAGGTTCATCGTGTAGTTCGAGATCGGCACCGGCATGTCGGCTCCCGTGTCGGTCGCTGTGCCGGTCTCGGGGTCGACCTTCCAGATGCTGCCGTCGGTCCCGCTGTCGGCGAGCCGTCCGCCCAGGAAATAGACGTCGCCCGTACCCGGGCTGTACCCCGCGTCAAATCGGGTAAGGGCGAAGGCGGTGGTTGGACCGGGGTCCCAAGCGACCGCGGCGCTGGCGGCGCAGACCCACAAAGCGACTGCGAAGATGCCGAAGCCGGAGAGTTGCCGTCGAGTCATGTCACCCCTCCTCGGGCGCCTGAGCGCCCGCCGGGCGACTGGTCGGCGGCTCGGCCGTCCTGGAACCCCGGTCGGAGAGTCCGGCCGGAGAGGCGAGGACCCGGAGCTTTGCGAAACCGGCTTTCGCCGGTTGTGCCATGAGCGGGGCAGCTGCCCGGTCAGTGCAACGCGCTCCCGGGATCGGGAGTGGTCTACGCTTCAAAGTAGACCTCTCCGACGTGGCGTCCATACCCGAAAGGGTGGGCTCGCCGGGCGTAGGATCATCGGGCGAGTTCCACCGCGGCCGACCGGGCCGTGGCGACGCGGAGGCACGAGATGTGCTTTCGTTTTCGAGGGTTCGATCGGCCAGCGGCGGTGCCGGCTGGCCCGGGGGTTTCATGAAGAAGATCTGGATCATTGCAGGCGCCGCCGTGCTCGGCGGACTGGGGCTCTGGTACTTCCTGCGCGGTGACGCGAGCGGGCAGGAGGCGGGCAAATACAAGACCGCGGTCGTCGATCGCGGCGACGTGGCGATGACGGTGACCGCCACCGGCACGATTTCGGCCGTGACCACCGTCCAGGTCGGCAGCCAGGTCTCGGGGATCATCGCCGCGCTCTACGCCGACTTCAACACGCCGGTGACCAAGGGGCAGCTCATCGCCGAGCTCGATCCGACGACGTTCGAGGCAACGGTCGCCCAGCGCCGTGCCGATGTGGCGCAGTCGGAGGTCCGCCTGCGCAACGCCCGCGCCCAGCTGCAGCGCCAGGAGCAACTTCTCGCCAAGCAACTGGTGGCGGCGGCCGACTACGATCTCGCCAAGGCCGACTTCGACGCTCTCGAGGCGCAGATCAGTCAGGTCAAGGCGGCGCTCCTGCAGGCACAGACCAACCTCGGCTATACCAAGATCCGCTCGCCGATCGACGGCGTCGTCGTCGATCGGCAGTACGACATCGGGCAGACGGTGGCCGCCTCCTTCCAGGCGCCGACCCTGTTCACCATCGCCCAGGACCTGACCAAGATGCAGGTGCAGGCGGATGTCGACCAGTCGGACATCGGCCGCATCCGGGTCGGGCAGAGCGCGCGCTTCACGGTCGACGCTTACCCGGAGGAGGAGTTCGTCGGCGCGATCACCCAGGTGCGTCTGAACGCGACCGTGAACCAGAACGTGGTGACCTATCCAGTGATCGTCGGAGTCGAGAACGGCGAGCTGAAGCTGCGACCCAAGATGACCGCCGACCTGTCGGTCGAAGTCGACCGGGTGAAGGACGTCCTGCGGGTGCCCAACGCCGCGCTGCGCTTCCGGCCGGCCGGCGAGGCGACATCCGGAGCAGCGAATGCCTCGAATCCGGCGGCGGGTCAGGCCGCGCCGGGCGGCAGCTTCGCCGGTGCGGCACAGGGTCTAGCGGCGGGGAGGAGGGGCGGCGAGGGAGGCAAGGCCGAAAAGGGCTGGCAGACGGTCTATCGGCTCGCGGCGGGCGGCAAGCTCCAGCCGGTGCAGCTGCGCACCGGGCTCTCTGACGGCAAGTTCTCCGAAGTGCTCGAGGGCGAGCTGGCGGCCGGGGAGAACATCGTCGTGGGCCTGGCGACGACCAAGGCCGGGGCGGCTCCGGCTTCGAGCCCGCTCGGCCAGAGCGGCCCCGGCGGACGCAGGTTCTGACCGTGGCGCTCGTCGAGCTCCAGGATCTGGTCAAGATCTACAGTCTCGGTGAGGTGGAAGTGCGGGCGCTCGACGGCGTCAGTCTGGCGATCGCGGCCGGCGAGTTCGTGGCGGTGATGGGGCCCTCGGGCTCCGGCAAGTCGACGTTGATGAACATCGTCGGCTGCCTCGACCGGCCGACTTCGGGGCGCTACGTGCTCGACGGCATCGACGCTTCGGGGCTCGACAAGAACGCGCGCGCCGAGGTCCGCAATGCCAAGATCGGCTTCGTCTTCCAGAACTTCAACCTGCTGGCGCGCACGACCGCGGTCGAGAACGTCGAGCTGCCGCTGCTCTACAGCGATCGCCTGAGCACGGCGCGCGAGCGCCGCGAGCGGGCGATGGCGATGCTCGCGCGCGTCGGCCTCGCGGGGCGGGAGGGGCACCGGCCGTCGCAGCTCTCGGGCGGCCAGCAGCAGCGGGTGGCGATCGCCCGCGCCCTGGTGACCGACCCGGCGATCCTGTTGGCCGACGAGCCGACCGGGAACCTCGACTCGCGGGTCTCGGAGGAGATCATGGCGATCCTGCAGGAGCTCAACGGCCAGGGTCGGACGGTGATCATCATCACGCACGAAGCGGACATCGCGCAGTTCGCGGGCCGGGCGGTGGCGTTCCGCGACGGCCGCATCGTCTCCGATCAACCGGTCGCCGACCGCCGGATCGCCCGCCGCAAGGAGAGTGCCGCATGAACATCGGGTGGATGCGGGTGGCCAATATCGTCAAAGTCGGGCTGCAGTCGATCGCGCGCAACAAGATGCGCTCGGCGCTCACCATGCTGGGCATCGTCATCGGAGTCGCCTGCGTGATCGCCATGGTCGCCGTGGCCTCGGGCGCGTCGCGCTCGATCCAGGCGCAGATCGACGCCCTGGGGACCAACTTCCTGATGATCTTCCCCGGCACGACGACGAGCTCGGGCGCCCGGATGTTCTCCGGCTCGTCGAATCTCACGGTCGAGGACGCCGCGGCGATTCGCTCCGACTGTCCCTCGGTCGCCTATGTCTCGGCGACGGCGCGCACCTCGGCTCAGGTGGTGGCGGGGGAGCTCAACTGGGCGACGCAGATCCAGGGAGTGGACGTGGACTTCCCGTTCATCCGCTCGTGGAATGTCTCGGCCGGCGACTTCTTCACCGACGCCGACGTGCGTGCGGCGACCAAGGTCGCGGTGCTCGGCCGAACGGTGGCCGACGCCCTCTTCCCGGTGGGAGACGCGGTCGGCTCGACGATCCGCATCAAGAACGTGCCCTTCCGTGTCGTCGGAGTGCTCGAGAAGAAGGGCGGCTCGACGATGGGTCAGGATCAGGACGACGTGATCGTCGCCCCCTACACGACGGTCATGAAGCGGCTCGAAGGGCGCTCGCGGGTCGGTATGATCCTCGCCGCGGCCTCCTCTCCGGACCGTGTCGACGAGGCGCAGGCCGAGATCGAGACGCTGCTGCGCCAGCGCCACCGGATCGGCCCCGGACAGGATGCGGACTTCATGATCCGCTCGCAGGAGGAGATGGCCTCGACCGCCGCCGCGAGCTCGAAGACGCTTTCGGTGCTGCTCGGTTCGGTGGCGGCGATTTCGTTGCT
>Ga0073904_10004635_pt1 | contig 10181 bp, 9 predicted proteins | sample KloWWTrecipitate_FD_66668 | JGI IMG/M metagenome (GOLD analysis project Ga0073904, IMG submission 66668) | Active sludge microbial communities from Klosterneuburg, Austria, studying microevolution and ecology of nitrifiers - Klosterneuburg... | ecosystem: Engineered > WWTP > Aerobic digester >... | reverse complement strand
TCGCGGGCCTCCAGCACTGGGCCGATGCCGCGGCCGATGGGTTGGCTGCCGTCGGTGATCATCACGTCCAGCTGCAGTCGCAGGTGGTCGGCCACGTACTCGAACAGCTTGCGCAGGCGCTGGGCCGCGGGCATCGAGCGCACCTTGGCCGTCGGGCCCACCGGGATGTCCAGCACCAGGTGGGTGGAGCCGGCGGCGATCTTCTTGCTCAGGATGGAGGCCACCATCTGGCCGGGCGAGTCGATCGCCAGCGGCCGCTCCACCGAAATCAGGATGTCGTCGGCCGGCGAAAGGTCGGCCGTGCCGCCCCAGGCCAGGCAGCCGTTGGTGTCGCGCACGATCTGCTGCAGCCGCTCGAAGGGCAGCTCCACATCGGCCAGCACCTCCATCGTGTCGGCCGTGCCGGCCGGGGAGGTGATGGCGCGCGAGCTGGTCTTGGGGCAGAGCATGCCATGGGCGGTCACGATCGGCACCACCAGCATCGAGGTGCGGTTGCCCGGGATGCCGCCGATGCAGTGCTTGTCCACCACCGGCCCGCCGCGCACCGCGTGCTGCCAGTCCAGCCGGCGGCCGGCCTCGATCATCGCTTCGGTGAGGTGCAGCACCTCGTCGCGGTCCAGGTCCCAGCCGTTGGTGGCCACCACGAAGGCGGCCAGCTCGATCTTGGAGTAACGTGCCGCGGCCACGTCCCGGATGATGGCGTGCAGGTCGTCGCGCTCCAGCCTTTCTCCGGCGATCTTGCGGTGCAGCGCCGGCAGCGAGGCGGGTGGCTCCGCCGGGGCCACATGCGCCGCGTGCCCTTCCTCGATGCCCAGCCGCGCGAAGGCGTCCTCGGACAAGCCCAGCTCACAGGCGGAGACGATGCGCTCGTCGTCCACCACGTTCAGCACCGCGCTGATGGTCTGGCCGTTGGCGCGCACCTGCACCTTGGCCAGCGCCTGAAAGCCGGCGGCGCGCACCGCCTCGCAGTCGCGGTGCAGGTAGGCCACGCTCTCACGCCAGGTGTCGATGCCGACGCGCCGGATGCTCAGGGTATGGGTGTCCATGCGGCCATGCTACGACTCACCGCCGGCAGCGCCTTGCGATGGATGGACAATCGGCGCCTTTTTGATCCTGGCACCGCTTGGTACTGCTTGGTACTGCTTGGTACCGCTTGATGACGCCTGGGGCTGGTCACTTCCAGCCCTGACCCGGGGAGCCCGCACATGTTCAAGAACCTCATCGTCTACCGCATCGCAACCGACTGGCAGCCGCCCGAGCTGACCGCGCTGGAGGCCGAACTGGCGTCGTCCGCCTTCGTGCCCTGCGGGGCCAGCCAGCCGATGTCGCTGGGCTGGGTGCCGCCGCGCGGCCAGCCGCACGCCCCGCTGGTCGAGAGCGTGGGGGGCGGGCGGCACTGGCTGCTGCGGCTGAAGGTGGAACGCAAGCTGCTGCCGGCCTCGGTGGTCAAGCAGCGGGTGGAGGAGATGGCCGCGCAGATCGAGCAGACCGCCGGGCGCAAGCCGGGCAAGAAGGAGCGCGGCGAGCTGAAGGACCAGGCCACCCAGGAGCTGCTGCCGATGGCCTTCACCAAGACCAGCGCACTGCAGCTCTGGCTGGACCTGGAGCAGCGCCTGCTCTGCGTGGACGCCGGCAGCGCCAAGGCCGCCGACGAGGCCCTGAGCCTGCTCGTGCGGTCGATGGACGGCATGGCACTGGCGCCGCTGCACACCGCCCAGTCGCCGCAGCAGGTGATGGCCGACTGGCTGGTCAGCGGCGAGCCACCGGTGGTGTTTTCGGTGGACCGGGAATGCGAGCTCAAGTCCACCGACGAGATGAAGTCCGTGGTGCGCTACGCCCGTCACCCGCTGGACACCGAGGAGGTGCGCGAGCACATCGCCCAGGGCAAGCGGCCCACACGGCTGGCGCTGACCTGGGGTGGCCGGGTGTCCTTTGTGCTGACGGAGACCGGCCAGCTGAAGAAGCTCGACTTCCTCGACGGCGTGTTCGAGGGCCAGGGTGCGGCCCGGGGCGAGGACGAGTTCGATGCCGACGCGGCCATCCTCACCGGTGAGCTGGGCCGGCTGCTGCCGGACCTGATCGAGGCGCTGGGCGGTGAGCAACAGCCCGGCATCCCGGCGTCGGAGGGAGGCGCTGCGGCGTCGCCGGCCACGCTCCCGGCAGGGTTCGACCCGCATCCGGCACCGGACTCGCCGCCGTTCTGAACGCAGCGGCACGGCCGGGGTTGGGCCGTGGGATCAGGGCCTGGCAGCGCTGGCGCCTGAGCCCGGGGCGTGCTGACGGTCGTGTTTCTGACGATGGATGCGACGGCTGGCGGCGTCCTGACGGGATTCGATGCGGGCGGCCTCGCCCTGGGTCACGGTGCCATCTGCCTTGGCGCGGTTCTCGGCACGGTCGATGCGGTCCTGCTGCCGCTCCAATCGGCGTGCCTCGCGCCGATTGAGCTGACCGGACTCCAGTCCCTGGTCGACGCGCTTTTCCTGGCGGGCCTGCCGCTGGTCGATGCGTTGTTCCGCCGCGGAACCCGCCAGCGCGGTGGCCTGTGCGAAGCTGGAACCGGCCAGCAGCGCCAGACTGCCCAAGGTCAGAATGCCACGAAGGGGAAGGGTCAAGCGGGACATGAGGAACTCCAGAGTGGGATGAAGCCGGCGTGTGAAACGAGGCTTCGGCGGTCGCCGGCTGATGCTTTAACGTCGCCGTGACGTGTTCGGTGCACCGGGTCGTGTTTCGCTTCGTTGCGCCGCACCGGGGTGGGCCTGGAGGGGTCAGGATGCCGACTGTTCCGGTGGACGGTCCAGTTTCAGGTCCATCCAGGTGTTGGCGTCCTGGCGGATGAAGATGCGCACCGGCAGCCACTGCAGCTGCGGTGCATACCAGATCTCGACGCTCAGCGCATCCGGGGAGGCGGCGCGGCGCGGCTTCACATGCACGGTCGGCTGCGGGCCCAACGGGGTTTCGAGGTTCTCGTTGGCGACGACGTCGTAGGCCCAGCGGTCCACCCGGTGGGGCAGCGCCAGCGGGAACTCGATGCTGCGGCCGGGCTCTCGCAGCTCCGGCCGGGTGGTGAGCAGGTACACCATCTGGATGAACTGGCTGGCGCTGTCCTGCACGCCGGGGGCGGGCGGCACGCGCTGACCGCGGCTGAGCGTGATGCCCAGATCGTCGAACACCAGCCTGGCGCTGCGGCTGCGGCCGATCACCTGCCAGGTGAGCTGGTCGAAGCGGCTGGGCACCAGGCCCTGACTGTCGATGCGGCCTTCGCTGCTCATGCGGCGGGTGGCCAAGGGGGCAAAGCCGGGGCCGATGGTGACGTCCAGGTGCACCTGGTAGCGCCAGCCCTGGCGCAGGAATTCGACCTGCGCCTGGCCCAGCACCTCGCCGTTGTACCAGCCGTTCATCGCATAACGCAGGCGGGTGGAGGCCGGCCAGGGGCGACCGTCGCTGAGCTGGGGGCCGTCCCTGTCCCCGTCGCTGCCGCTGGCCAGCGCGGTGGGGGCGGTATCGGTTGAGGCCGCCGATGCCGCAGAGGCCTCTGTCTGCGCTGCTGCAGCGGAAGCGGATGGGGCCGGGGCCTGTGCCGCCGAGGTTGCTGCTGCAGAAGCAGGGTCTGCCGCGATGGGGAAAGATTCGGTGGCAGCAGGCGGCGCCGATGCGGCAGGGTCCGCCGGGTCAGGCGTCTGGAGTTGCGTGGCCTTCAGCTGTTCCCGGGCGCGTGCCAGGCGATCGGCGCGTTCTGCGTCCAGTTCGGCAGCGCTGAGGCGGCGGGCCTGGGCGGCAACCGGCCGCGCCGCGCTGCGCCGCGCAGGGGTCCGTGCCGCGGCCGGTGCAGCTTCGGCCGCGGGATCGGTGGGGGCCAGTTGGCGGGTGTAAGTGGCCTGCAGGCGCTGCATCGACGGCGCTGGCCGTGCGGGGCCATCGAACAGCGGGCCGAGCCACTCGAAGGTCACCCCGTGCAGCAGCAGGGCCAGTAACAGCGCTCCCCAGCCAGCGCGACGCCGCCACCAGGCCGGGCCGCGGGCCCGGTGTGGGCGGGGCCATGGGCTCAAGCGCCTGTTCGGCTCCACCATCGTGCTCGCCGCTGCAGCGCTTGCGGATCGGGCTGCGGGTCCACCGTCAGGCTGACGGCGCCTTCCACCGTGCCGGCCATGGCGGGCAGCGTCAGGCTCAGCAGGCGGCGGTCCCGGCTGACCAGCAGCGTCTGCGGCTGCTCAGCGTCGAAGGCGCCGTAGAGGGTCAGGTCGTCCACCTTGGCCAGACGCCAGCCGCCCAACGCCAGCAGCTCGTCGCCGGCGGCCAGTCCCAGGGTGGCGGCCAGGCCGCCGTCGAGCACAGCCTGCACCTTGGGGCCACCCGGGGCCTCCTGCAGCCGGGCGCCCAGGCGCTGGGCCAGCGTGGGGGCCTCGCGGTTCCAGCGTACGCCGCCGCGCTGGAGCAGCGCCTGCAGCGGCAGTTCGTTGCGGCCGTGCACCCAGGCCGCCAGTACCGGCGCCAGGCTGCGGCCGGCCACGGCCTGCAATGCCTCGGCGATGTCTGCTTCCGTGATCGGGCCGCCGGCGCTGCCGCTGCGTTCGCTGGCGACCTGCCAGAGCCGGCGCATCACCGCGTCCAGGTCACCGCAGTCCTCGCCGCGCAGCGTCAGGTCCAGCGCCAGGGCGACCAGGGAGCCCTTGGTGTAGTAGCTGACGGTGGCGTTGGCGCTGTTCTCGTCCGGCCGGTAGTACTTGATCCAGGCGTCGAAGCTGGCCTCGGCCACCGATTGCACCGCCCGCCCGGGCGAACCCAGCACCTGGTTGAGGTTCTTGGCCAGCAGCTTGAGGTAGCGCGCCTCGTCCACCAGCCCGGCGCGCAGCAGGAACAGGTCGTCGTAGTAGCTGGTGAAGCCCTCGAAGAACCACAGCAGCTCGGTGTACTGCTCGGCGTCGAGCCGGTAGGGAGCGAACTCGGCCGGCTTCAGCCGCTTGACGTTCCAGGTGTGGAAGTACTCGTGGCTGATCAGGCCGAGCAGGGTCACGTAGCCGTCGCTGGCCGGTGGTGCCGAGGGGGTCGAACCGTTGGCGGGTGCCGCGATACGCCGAGGCAGGTCGCGGCGGTTGCAGATCAGCGCGGTGCTGTTGCGATGCTCCAGGCCGCCATAGCCGTCGTCCACCGCGTTGAGCAGGAAGACGTAGCGGTCGAAGCAGGCCGGCGCCTCGCCGTGCCAGAAACGCAGCTGCGCCTCGCAGATGCGGCGCGTGTCGGCGAGCAGCCGTTCGCCATCGAAACCCGGCGGCGCGCCGGCCACCACGAACTCGTGCGACACACCGCAGGCCTCGAAACGGCCGCGCCAGAAGGGGCCCAGCTCGAAGGGGTGGTCGATCAGGTTGTCGTAGTTCGGCGCGCACCAGCCTCCGTCCACGGTGCCGGGCAGACCGGTTGCCACTTCCCAACCGGACGGGAGCCCATCCAGCCGGACCTGCTGCTCCCGCTCTTCGAAGCCCTCGGCGCTGAGGAACAGGCTGCTGCCGTTGAAGAAGCCACGCTGCCGGTCCAGCCAGGCGCTGCGCACCGAGTTGTCAAAGGCGTAGACCCGGTAGCGCAGCCGCAGCGGGCCGCTGCCCGGGGCTTCGACCGCCCAGCGGTGTTTGTCCAGCGGGGTCAGCCGGGCCGGTCGGCCGTCGCGCTCGGCACTCAGGCCGCTGAGGTGGCGGGAGAACTCGCGCACCAGGTAGCTGCCGGGGATCCACACCGGCAGGCTGACGGTGAGTCGTGCCGGCGCATCGGCCAGCTCCATGGCGATATCGAAGTGGTGGTCGTCCAGGCGACCGACGTCGACCCGGAACTGCACCGCTGGAAGGGCGGGGGCTGTCATCGCGCGGTGTCCGGTGCGTCTGTCGGGAGGCTCAGGTGCGTGCAGCGCCCAGGAAACAGGCCAGCACGGCAAACACCGTCAGGCGAAAACGCAGCGTCAGCCAGCCCGACAGCCCGTGGGCCGGGTAGCTGCGGCGGTCCCAGAGGTAGCAGCCGATCAGCATCAGGGCGTCGATCACCAGCCCGGCGTAGGCGGGCATCACCACCGCGATCCAGGCCACCAGCGAGGGCACGACACTCCAGGCAAAGGGGGCCGGCGAGGGCAGCTGCGAGCGCATGCCCAGGCCCCAGTGGATGCCGCCGAGGAAGGAGATCACCACCGCGGCATAGCCCGCCAGCGCCAGCACCACATAGGGGTGGGCATCGTCGCGCACCACCAGCGACAGGAAGGCGCCGAACACGAAGGGCAGCAGGCCGAGGTAACCCAGCTTCACCGCCACCGGGTTCGGTGCGGTGGCGGGCAGGCGTGAGCCGGGCCGGGTGCGGTCGCTGCCGCCGTGCAGGGGATCGGGCGAGGAGGAATTGGGCAGAGGCTGGGAGGACACGGTGGGGCAGTCGGTCGCGGCGATGCGCGATTGTCGCCGTGCCGCGTCCGCCCCGCAGCGCGATCGGGTTCAGGGCACCAGCCAGCGCCGCCCTTGTGTGTCGAAGCTGGCGCGGCGGTGGCCCTGGGCGTGCACCTCCAGCCAGTCGATCGACTGCACGCGGGCCGTCAGCACCCCGAAATGGCCGCGCTGCACGCAGGCCGAACGCGCATCGTCCGAGCTGGTGGCCCCACCCGCCCTGGGGTCGCGGACCACACTGCCCGGTGCCAGGGGAGACAGGTAGTCTTGTGCCGCGGGCCGGTGGCGAATGCCGGCCCAGCGGGAGGTGACTTCCAGCCCGTCATCGGCCAATTCGAGGTGACAGCGCAGCCGCAACTGCCAGCCCATGTCCGGGCACCAGCAGACCAGGGTGGCGCGCGGGTCGTGTTCGATCTGCCGGGCTTTGGGGGAACGGGTGTCGGTGTAAATCACCAGCTCATGCAGCGCGGGTCGGGCCTCGCGCAGCACCACCACGCGGGCGTCTGCGCCGTCCTCCCCGGCCGTGGCCAGCACGGCGCGGTGCCAGCCGTGGCCGGCGTCCCGGGCGCAGCGGGCCAGCTCCTCCCAGAGCCGGGTTTCGATCGCCGTCAGATCGCTCAACCGTGTGTCCTGCAGCATGCTTCGTCTCCCGCGGCTCGCCTCATCCTGCCGGGCGTTCCGGCCGCATCGGTGAAAGTACACCGGCGATCGCAGGGCCGGCAGCGGGTTTGCCAGCAAATGCAACGTGACCCGAGGGCTCAAACTTCACCGGGATCAATTCAGACCCTCAGGGGGAGCGTCAGAGTGGGGCAAACTGGTTGCACTTGACCTGACCTTGATTCATGTCCGACGCCACCTGCGCCCCCTCCCGTCCAGGCCATCGCTCCGATCTGCAACGCCGCCGGCTGCTGGGCCTGGGGCTGGGCCTGGGCGCGCTGGCCAGCGGTTGTGCCCCGCAACCCGTCCAGCCTGTGCAGCCGGACTCCGGACAGCCGCGCTTTGCGCTGGGGGTGGCCTCCGGGGCCCCGCGGCCGCATTCGGTGGTGCTCTGGACCCGCTTGACCGGCACCGGGCTGCCGCAGCGGGTGGAGGTGCAGTGGGAGCTGGCGGTCGACGAGGGTTTTGTCCGGATCGTGGCCCGCGGGACCGAAACCGCCGAAGTGGACTGGGCCCACAGCATTCACGCCGAGCCGCAGGGACTGGAGCCCGGGCGCTGGTACTGGTATCGCTTCACCGCGCTGGGACAGCGCAGCGAGATGGGGCGCACCCGCAGCGCACCGGCGGCCGACGACGGGGCGCCGCTGCACTTCGTCACCGCCTCCTGCCAGCGCTGGGACCATGGCCACTATGCGGCCTGGCGGCATGTGGTGCGGGAGGCGCCGGACCTGGTGGTCTTCCTGGGCGACTACATCTATGAAAGTGCGGCAGTGCCCGGCCGGGTGCGATCGCACGACCCCTTTGCGCACGGTGGTGGCTGTCGCAGCCTGGCCGACTACCGCAGCCGACACGCGCTCTACAAGTCCGACCCGGCGCTGCAGGCCGCCCACGCCGTGGCGCCCTGGGTGGCGATCTGGGACGACCATGAGGTGGAGAACGACTATGCCGGCCTGCAGGGCCAGCGGCTGCAGCCGGACTTTGCCGATCAGCGCGCTGCGGCCTACCAGGCCTGGTGGGAACACATGCCGGTGCCGCAGTCGATGCGCCCGCAGGGTGGGCAGGTGCGGCTGTACACCCACTTCGACTGGGGGCGGCTGGCCCGGTTGATCTGCCTGGACACCCGCCAGTACCGCGATCCACAGGCCTGCCCCAAGTCGGGCCGCGGAGGTTCCAACGTGGTGCGCATGGCCGAATGCCCCACGCTGGCGGACCCGCGGCGCAGCCTGCTCGGGTCAGCGCAGGAGGGCTGGCTGGCCGACACCTGGAGCACTGAGCGGCGCTGGAACCTGCTGGCCCAGTCCACCCTGATGGCACAGGCCGTGGGCGGCGACCGCTTCGACCCGTCCCGGGCCCTGGTCTGGACCGACGGCTGGGACGGTTACGCGCCAGCGCGGCAGCGCCTGCTGCAGACCGTGTCGCAGCGGCGCATTCCCGGCTGCGTCGTGCTCGGTGGCGACGTGCACGCCACGTATGTGGCCGATCTGAAGGTGGATCCGATGGCTCCGGGCTCGCCGCGGGTGGCCACCGAGTTCTGCGGGACCTCGATCTCCAGCCACGGCTGGGAGCAAAAGCGCACCGATGCCCTGCTGGAGATGCATCCGCACCTGCGCTACGGCCGGGCGGATGAGCGGGGTTACCTGAGCTTCCGTGCCGAACCGGGCCTGCTGCGGGTGCAGGTCCAGAGCGTACTGGTGCCCAACGACCCGGACAGCGGTATCCGTACCGCTGCGGCCTTCGTGGTCGAGGCGGGCCGGCCGGGTGCACAGCCGGGCTGATCGATCCCATCGGGACGTCTCCAAGATGCTGGACCTGCTGTTGGCCGCGGTGGCGCTCGCCATTGCCCTGTCGCTGCGTCCCTGGCGGGTGGTGGGCTCCGCAGGTCCCCCCTGGCCCTGGATGGCACTGTGGGCCTGCCTGCCGCTGGTGTGGGGCGTGGACCGGTACGTTGGCCTGGCGGTGGTGCAGCCCTTGTCCGGTGCGGTCCTGCTGATGCTGCTGGCGGGTTGGCCGCTGACGGTACTCAGCCTGATCCCGGTGGCGCTGGTCACCGGTGTGCTGGCCGGGCTGGAGTGGGTACAGGTGTTGCAGCGCTTCGTCTGGCTGGGCCTGGTGCCGGCCACCCTGGCGCTGGCCTGGGGTGGGCTGCTGCGGCGCTGGCTGCCGCATCACCTGTTCATCTACATCCTGGGGCGGGGCTTCATCGGCACCGCTCTGTGCACCGCCGCAGCGGGCTGGCTGTCCGGCTGGCTGCACGGCAGCCCGCCCGGGGTGGACGACTCGGAGCTGGCCATCGCCCGTTGGCTGGCCGCCTGGGGCGACGCCTTCCTGGCCGGCATGCTGGTGGCGATCTTCGTGGCGTTCCGCCCGCAGTGGCTGGCCACCTACTCCGACCGGCTGTACCTGGACGACGATCGCCCGCCCGAGCCTTGATCTGCCAAGCGGTGAGGCAGGGTCGTCAGAGCACCACCTTGACCATCGGGTGGCTGCTCAGGGTGCGGTAGAGCTCGTCGAGCTGCTCGCGGCTGGTGGCGGTGACGGTGATCGTCAGGCCCAGGTAGTTGCCGCTGGAGCTGGGCCGATGCTCGACGCTGTCGGCATCAAAACCGGGGTCGAACTGCTGCGCCACCGCGACGATGGCCTCGGAAAAGCCCTGGACATGGCGGCCCATCACCTTGATCGGGAAGGCGCAGGGGTATTCGATCAGCGACTGTTCGGGCGGGATGTCGGCCATGGCAGGTTCTCCGGCTGGGCGGGTGCTGGTCGCTGCGCGACTCACTTGATGGTCAGACGCAGGCCGTCCCACAGTCGGCCGATCAGTCCGGCCTGCGGCACCGCCTCGGCCACCGTCACCGGCACCTCGGCCACCACCTTCTGCCCCGAGATGACCTTGAGTGTGCCGAGTTTCTGGCCCACCGCCAGCGGCGCCAGCAGTGGGTCGCTGCGGGTGAGCTGGGTCTTGAGCTGGGCGCCTTCGCCCCGCGGCACCGTCACCACCACCGGCGCCAGCGTGGTCAGCTCGATCACGTTTTTCGTGCCCTTCCAGACGTCTGCCTTGGCGATGGGCTGGCGGGCGTCGAACAGCTTCACCGCATCCCAGGCGCTGTAGCCCCAGTT
>Ga0073904_10004633_pt1 | contig 10182 bp, 10 predicted proteins | sample KloWWTrecipitate_FD_66668 | JGI IMG/M metagenome (GOLD analysis project Ga0073904, IMG submission 66668) | Active sludge microbial communities from Klosterneuburg, Austria, studying microevolution and ecology of nitrifiers - Klosterneuburg... | ecosystem: Engineered > WWTP > Aerobic digester >... | reverse complement strand
AAGAAGGCCCCGGCCCGGTTGTAGAGCCGGTGGTCGTCCGCGGCGAACGTCGTGCTCGCGTCGAACTTCCCGGTGAGCAGGCCGCTGGCCAACGGGACCCGGGCGATGATCCCCACCCCCGCGGCCACCGCTGCGGGCAGCACGCGCTCGAGCGGCTTGCGACGGAACACGTTGAGGATGATCTGCACGGTGGCGACCCCGGGCCGTGCGATCGCGGTCAGTGCCTCATCGACCGTCTCCACGGAGACGCCGTACGCGGCGACCCGCCCCTCCTCGACGAGCACGTCGAGCGCGTCGTAGGTCGCATCCCGCCCGAAGACCTCGGACGGCGGGCAGTGCAGCTGGACGAGGTCGAGGGTGTCCACGCCGAGGTTGGCCCGCGAGCGGTCCGTCCAGGCGCGGAACGCGTCGAGCGTGTACGCCTCGGCGGCGTGCGGCGAGGCGCGCCGCCCCATCTTGGTCGCGACGGTCAGCCCGGCCTGCGGCCCGCGCTCGGCGAGCAGCCGTCCGATGAGCTGCTCGCTGCGCCCGTCGCCGTACACGTCGGCCGTGTCGAGGAAGGTCACCCCGGCATCGACGGCGGCGTGCAGGATCTCCATCGCACGGTCCGGGCTCACGTCGCCCCAGTCCGCGCCGAGCTGCCAGCAGCCCAGGCCCACCACGGAGACCGGCAGACCGGTCCTGCCCAGCACGCGTGTGTCCATGTCACCCGACGCTACTAGGGTTCGACCCACGCTCGACGCGACGGAGGACCCGCGATGCACCTCGACCACGCCGCCGTCCACCGCCGCGTGCTGCCGGTCGCGGCCGACCGCGCCTGGGACCTCGTCACCGACGTCCACCAGCACGCGCGCTGGGTGCCGATGACCCGGATCGGCGCCCCGACGCTGCTGAGCGTCGGGGAGACGTTCGTCGCGGTCTCTGGCCCGACGGCGCCGCAGGGCGGGCCCGGCCTCGTGGACCGGATGGTCGTCGAACGCCTCGACCCGCCGGTGGCGGCAGGGGCGCCGGGGCCGGCCATGACCGGCGTGGCCCGGTTCCGCAAGGTCGGGCCCGTGCTGGGCGGCATCGCCGAGATCCGCGTCCGGCCGCTCGGACCGGCGCTGTGCGAGGTGACCTGGATCGAGCGGATCACGGTCCGCGGCGTACCCGCCGGCCTGACCGACCTGGTGGCGCGCCCGGCCACCGGTGTGATGCTGCGGCGCGTGCTGGGCCGGGTGGCGGCGGAGGTGGGCACGAGCGCAGGGACCTGACCGCGCACCGGCGTCGTGCCGGCCGCGTGCCCACCGCGTGCCCACCGCGTGCCCACCGCGTTCGGACCGTTCGCGCACCACGCAACGATCCGCCGCCCGCACCCTCGCGCGCGCAACGATTCGCGCGTCGACACGCACGGTCCTGATCCCCCGCCGCTCCGCGCGGCCCCATAGCCTCGAACGACACGTCCCGCCGCCGCCGGCCAGCCGACCACTGAGGACCCATGACCCGCATCTCGACGCCCCGCCGCTTCCTCATGTGCTCCCCCACGTACTTCGAGGTGAGCTACGAGATCAACCCGTGGATGGACGTCACCCTGGCGACCGACACCGCCCGCGCCGTCGCGCAGTGGCAGGTCCTCTACCGGACCTACCTCGCGTGGGGCCACACCGTCGACCTCATCGAGCCCGTCCCCGGGCTGCCGGACATGGTCTACGCCGCCAACGGCGCGACGGTCGTCGACGGCCTGGTCTACTCCGCGCGCTTCACCTACCCCGAGCGCGCCGCCGAGGGCCCCGCCTACCAGAAGTGGTTCGCCGACGCGGGCTTCGTCACCCACACCGCCGAGCGGGTCAACGAGGGCGAGGGCGACATCCTCATGGTCGGGGACGTGCTGCTGGGCGGTTCGGGCTTCCGCACCGACCCCGCCGCGCACGCCGAGCTGGCCCACCTCACCGGACGCGAGGTGCTCACGCTCGAGCTCGTGGACCCGCGCTTCTACCACCTCGACACCGCGCTGGCCGTGCTGGACAGCGACCCGGCACACCCGTTCATCGCCTACTACCCGCCGGCCTTCTCCCCCGCCTCCCGGTCGCTGCTCGCCGAGCGCTACCCCGACGCGATCCTCGCGACCGAGCGCGACGCCGTGGCCCTGGGTCTCAACGCGGTCTCGGACGGCCGACGCGTGGTCGTCGCCCCCGCGGCCGTCGACCTGCAGGCTGCGCTGCGCGAGCACGGCTTCGAGCCCACGCCCGTCGACACCACCGAGCTGCTCAAGGGCGGCGGCGGGGCCAAGTGCTGCACGCTCGAGATCCGCACGGCGCCGTGACGACCACCGCCCCGGCCAGCACCACGACCAGCCACGTCGCCGGCAACTACCACCCGCTGCCCGTCACCCTCGTCGAGGGCGAGGGCTCCTGGGTGCGCGACGCCGCCGGCAACCGCTACCTCGACCTCCTCGCGGGCTACTCCGCGCTGAACTTCGGACACCGGCACCCCGTGCTCGTCGCCGCGGCCCACGCCCAGCTCGACCGCCTGACCCTGACGTCGCGCGCCTTCGACCACGACCTGCTCGAGCCGTTCGCCGACCGCCTCGTCGGGCTGCTCGCCGACGCGCTGCCGGCCGATCTCGTGCTGCCGATGAACACCGGTGCGGAGGCCGTCGAGACGGCGGTCAAGGCCGTCCGCAAGTGGGGCTACGACGTCAAGGGCGTCGCCCCCGGCCTCGCCACCGTCGTCGTGGCGGGCGGCAACTTCCACGGCCGCACCACGACGATCGTCTCGTTCTCGGACGACGACGACGCGCGGCGCGGGTTCGGCCCGTACACCCCCGGCTTCCGGGTGGTCCCCTACGGCGACGCCGCGGCGCTGGCGTCCGCGATCGACGAGACGACGGTGGCGGTGCTGCTCGAGCCCGTGCAGGGTGAGGCGGGCGTCATCCTCCCGCCCCCGGGCTACCTGGCCGCGGCGCGCGCGCTGTGCGACGCCACCGGCACGCTGCTGGTGCTCGACGAGATCCAGTCCGGCCTGGGCCGCACCGGCTCCACCCTGGCGTGCGAGCTCGTCGGCGTCCGGCCCGACCTCGTGCTGCTCGGCAAGGCGCTCGGTGGCGGGGTGCTGCCGGTCTCCGCCGTCGTCGGGCGGCGCGACGTGCTTGACGTCCTCACGCCCGGGACCCACGGCTCGACGTTCGGCGGCAACCCGCTGGCGTGCGCGGTCGGCACGGCCGTCGTCGGGCTGCTCGAGACGGGCGAGCACCAGCTCGCCGCGCGCGACCTCGGCGCCCACCTGCGCACGCGGCTCGACGCCCTGGTGGCCGACGGCCTGCTCGTCGGCGCGCGGAGCGTCGGCCTCTGGGCCGGGATCGACGTCGACCCGGCGCGGGGCACGGGTCGCGCGCTCGCCGAGCGGATGCTGGCCCGCGGGGTGCTCGTCAAGGACACCCACGGCTCGACCGTCCGCCTCGCCCCGCCCCTGACGATCAGCCGCGCGGACCTCGACCTGGCGCTGGACCGGCTCACCGACGCGCTGCGCTGGGGCGACGCGCTGCGCTGACCGGGCGGCCAGGGCGGCCGGTCCGGCATGCTGGGGGCCATGCTCCCCGTGGACGACGCCAGCGCCCCGCCCCGGCCGGCCATGGACCGGATCGACGCGGCGATCCTCGAGCACCTGCGCCGCGACGCGCGCGCCTCGTTCGCGCGCATCGGCACCCAGGTGAACCTCTCGGCGCCCGCGGTCAAGCGACGCGTCGACCGCCTGCGCGAGCGCGGCATCATCGAGGGCTTCTCCGTACGGCTGGACCCCGCGGCGCTCGGCTGGGCCACCGAGGCCCAGGTCGAGGTCTTCGCCGCGGCCTCGACCAGCCCCGCGCGGATGCGCGAGGCGTTCGAGCGCTACCCCGAGGTGGTGGCGGCCAGCACGGTCACCGGCGAGGCCGATGCCGTGGTGCAGGTCCGCGCACGCGACGTGCGCCACCTGGACGAGGTCGTCGAGCGGATCAACGCCGAGCCGTTCGTGCAGCGCACGCGCTCGTCCGTGGTGCTCACACCGTTGGTGCGCCGGGACCTGCCGCCGGGCTGAGCCCTCACCAGCGCGAGGATCCCGGGAACCGCTCCTCCTCGCGCACGCGCGTGGTGACGACCATGACGGGGCACGCCGAGTGGTGCAGCACGGCCTGGCTCGTCGACCCGAGCAGCAGCCCGGCGAAGCCGCCCCGGCCGCGCGAGCCGACCACGACGAGGTCCACCGCGGTGGAGAACTCGGTGAGCAGCTGCGACCCGGTGCCGTCCAGCACGACGCGCCGCACGGTCACACCCGGGTGGTCCACCAGCGCGCGGTCGACCACCACGTCGAGCCCCTCGGCGACGTCCCGGAGCACGGCCTCGTGGTCCACGGCGGCCGGCAGCCACGCGAGCAGCCCCGCCCCGGTGCCCACGGGCACGGCGGCAACGGCGGTGAGCTCGGCGTGCCAGGCCTCGGCCTCGCGCAGCGCGTGCGCCAGGGCGACCTCGGCGGACGGCGAGCCGTCCACGCCCACGACGATCGACCGGACCGGCAGCACCTCGCGCCTGCCCACGGAGCGGCCGGACGGTGCGACCTCCACCTCGGCGGCCGAGCCCCGGTCGGTGGGCAGCGGGCGCTCCTCGTCGATCTCGCGCCGCCGGTAGGGCACCACGACCGTCGGGCAGTGGGCGTGCGCCGGCAGGGCGGACGAGACCGTTCCGAGCAGCCGCTCGGCGAAGCCGCCGCGCCCGCGCGTGCCCACCACGACGAGCGCGGCGGAGCGGGACCGCTCGACCAGCACGGCGGCGGCGTCGCCGGTGGCGACGGCGGACGTCACGCGCAGACCACGACCGGCCAGGCGTGCCTTCGCCTCGTCGAGCACCGCCTGGGCGCCCTCGAGGATCGCGGTGTCGTCGAGGGACGCGTACCCGCCGTCCATCGCGGCAGCGGAGAAGGAGGGCACCGCGTACGTGCAGACCAGGTGGATCCCCTGACCGTGCCGCTCCGCATGGGCCGCCGCCCAGTCGACCGCGTTGAGGCTGGCCGGTGAACCGTCCACCCCGACCAGGACGACGTCGTCCGCATCCATCGTTGCCTCCCTCGGCTCCCCGCTGACCCCATCCTGCCGCGAATGCGCGCGCGGCGTCGGGTCATCGGTCACGACGCGAGGTAGGCGGTCCACGAGGGGTGCGGGCGGAGCGCCGCGAGGCTGCCCACGCCGACCGGGGCGACGGGTGCGACGAGCAGCTGCCAGCCGATCTCGGCGAGCAGACGGTCGGCCTTGCGGTGGTTGCAGCGTGCGCACGCTGCCACGACATTGGTCCACTCGTGCCGCCCGCCGCGGGAGCGCGGGTGCACGTGGTCGACCGTGTCCGCCGGGCCGGCGCAGTACGCGCACCGGTGCGCGTCGCGGGCCAGCACGGTGCGCCGCGTGGGCGGGACCACACGGCGGTACGGGACGTGGACGTAGCGGGTGAGGCACAGCACGGCGGGCGCGGGCAGGATCAGACGCTCCGAGCGCAGCATCCGCCCGTCCGACTCGAGCACCACCGCCTTGCCCTGGAGCACCAGCGCGACGGCGCGATGCACGCTGACGACGCACAGGGGCTCGCGGCTCGCGTTGAGGAGCAGCGCGCGGCGCACGTCGGGCGCGACGGAGTGCGCACGGGGCTCGCTGGTGGTCAGCACGGCGGCCTCCCGGACCGTCACGGTCGGACCCGGCTGGCTGCACGGGTCCTGGATCAGCGCTGCCAGAGTACGCGACGCCACCCGCGCCACCCATGGCACTGCGGTGGGGCGCCCCACCGACGCACCGCGGACGACGAAGGCCCGGACCGCGCGGGTCCGGGCCTTCGTCGAACGGTCAGCGGGCCGAGGTCAGCCGGTGACGCGGATGAAGATGGGGTTGCTCTGCCAGATCCCGCGGAACTGGATGGTCTTGCCCGGACGCGGGGAGTCGATCTGCGTGTCGCCGCCGGCGTAGATGCCGACGTGGCCCGGGGACCAGATGAGGTCGCCCGGCAGGGCGTCCGCACGCGAGACGACGACGCCGTTGTAGCGCTGGTCGGCGGAGCTGCGCGACAGCGAGATGCCGAGCTGTGCGTAGACGTAGGAGGTGAAGCCCGAGCAGTCGAACCCGTCGGGCGTCGTGCCGCCGGAGACGTACGGGACGCCGACGTAGCGCGCTGCGATCTCGAGGACGGCGTTGCCGGCGACGGACTGCGGGACGGCGGACGTCGCCGCGGCGACGGAGCTGCGCTCGGTGCTGCGGGCCGTCGTCGTCGAGCGGGTCACCACGACCGGCTCGGGCTCCGGGTTGGCCACGACCGTGAGCTGCGGGGTCGCGAAGCCCCACGCGGCGTCGACCGGCACGGAGACGACCGGCGACGTGGCCAGCGCGGCCCGGGCCTGCGCGGTCAGTGCGGTGACGTCGACGGCGGGCAGCGCGTTGGCGGGTGCGTCGGCGGGGGCGGCGGAGGCCGGCAGCGCCATGGACATGACGAGGCCACCGGTCGCGGCGACGACGGCGGACCGACGTCCGACGATCGCGAGGCTGCCGGTGGCTGCGGTCGCGAGGTCGCTCAGCGGGGTGGCGGGACGACGTGCCGATCTGTGCCGGCCGTGCTCGATCGTGATGGTCACGCGAAACCTCTCCGAACGCCTGCGAGGTGAGCTGTCGGGTTCGGGTGGGAGATCACCCGGCCTCGATCACACCGTCTCCGGTGCTCACGCGGCTTCACCCCAAGGACACCGTGGTGCCCACTTCGTGGTTCCCCCGCTCCTGCCAGCGAGTTGTCCGGACCTCGTTCGGTGGCAGGACTAGGCGATCCCGACCGAGGGCGCCGCGGAGGAGGGTTCCGAGGTGCACCCCGAAGGTACCTGCGGATCACGGGAATGTCACGCTCAGGTCACGGACGGAGACCTGTGAGGTATGCCACTCGGGCGGCGACGGCCCGTTCAGGCGAGGGCGACGAACACGTGCCGCGCGATGTCGTCCGGCAGGTCGAGCACGAGCTCTGCGCCCGGCACGCCCACGGTGACGATCCCGTTGCCGCGCTCGACGTCCACCGCGACGCCGGGGAGCACGCCAGCCCCGGCGAGCCGGCCGAGCAGCTCCACGTCGGTCTGCAGGGGCTCACCCAGCCGCGCGACGACGGCGCGCACCGGCCCGCCGGCGGCCTGCGCCGGCAGGGCCGCGAGGGAGACGACGCCGTCGAGGAACGCCTCGGCGCCCTGCTCGCCGAGCTCGGCGAGGCCCGGGATGGGGTTGCCGTAGGGCGAGTGGTGCGGGTGGTCGAGCAGCTCGACGAGGCGGCGCTCCACCCGGTCGCTCATGACGTGCTCCCAGCGGCAGGCCTCGTCGTGCACGAAGGCCCACTCCAGCCCGATGACGTCCGTGAGCAGCCGCTCCGCCAGGCGGTGCTTGCGCATGACGCGCACGGCCTTGAGCTGGCCGAGCTCGGTGAGCTCGAGATGCCGGTCCCCGCTGACGACCACGAGGCCGTCCCGCTCCATCCGGGCGACGGTCTGCGAGACGGTCGGGCCGGAGTGCCCCAGCCGCTCGGCGATGCGCGCGCGCAGGGGGACGATCCCCTCCTCGGCGAGCTCGTAGATGGTGCGCAGGTACATCTCCGTGGTGTCGATCAGATCGCTCATGCGCGCGCCTCTCCCCGTGACCGTCGTCCGCTGCCCCCAGGCTACGGTGCCCGGGCTCCGGGCAGGCACCGAGGCCTCGGGCGCCGCGCCCTAGAGTGCTGGGGTGAGCGCCGCCGACATCACCATCCCCGCGCACCTGCTGCCCGTCGACGGCCGGTTCGGCTCCGGACCGTCCAAGGTCCGCCCCGAGCAGGTCGAGGCGCTGGCCGCCGTCGGCCGCACCCTGCTCGGCACGTCGCACCGCCAGGCCCCGGTGCGCGCGCTCGTCGGCCGGGTGCGCTCCGGGCTGGCCGAGCTGTTCGGCCTCCCCGAGGGCTACGAGGTGGTGCTCGGCAACGGCGGCTCCACGGCCTTCTGGGACCTCGCCACCTTCAGCCTCGTGGCGGACCGCGCCCAGCTGTGCGCCTTCGGCGAGTTCGGCACCTCGTTCGCCCGGGCCGTGGACCGCGCCCCCTTCCTCGCCGCACCGACGGTGCGCACCGCGGCACCCGGATCGCTCGTCCTGCCCGAGCGCGAGGCGGGCGTCGACACCTACGCGTGGCCGCACAACGAGACCTCGACCGGCGTCGCCGCCCCGGTGCTGCGCCCCGCGGGGACCGCGGGCGAGGCGCTCGTGCTCGTCGACGCGACGTCGGGCGCCGGCGGGCTGCCGGTCGACGTCGCGCAGACGGACGTCTACTACTTCGCCCCGCAGAAGTCGTTCGCGTCCGACGGCGGCCTGTGGCTGGCGCTGGTCTCGCCGGACGCCGTCGAGCGCGCCGAGCGGATCGCCGCCGACCGGTGGATCCCCACCTTCCTGTCGCTCACCACGGCCCTGGCGAGCTCGCGCAAGGACGAGACGCTCAACACCCCGGCCCTGGCGACGCTCGTGCTCCTCGCGGAGCAGGTCGACTGGCTGCTCGGCAACGGCGGCCTGCCGTGGGCCACGGCACGGACGGCGGAGTCGGCCGCCCTGCTCTACGGCTGGGCGCAGGAGCGCCCCTGGGCCGCCCCGTTCGTCGCCGACCCCGCCGCACGCAGCACGGTGGTCGGCACCATCGACCTCGATGCCGCGATCGACGCGCCCACCGTGTGCCAGGTGCTGCGCCGCCACGGCGTCGTGGACGTCGAGCCCTACCGCAAGCTGGGCCGCAACCAGCTGCGGGTCGCGATGTTCCCGGCCGTCGACCCGGCCGATGTCGCGGCCCTGACGGCCTGCGTCGACCACGTCGTCGACCGACTCGGGTGAGCCGCCCCCCTGCCCGCACGCCGCTGCGGCGCGACCCGCTGACGGTCCGGCTCTACGCCGTCTTCGTCGTGTGGGGATGGTTCCTCTACGGCTTCGCGCCGGCGATCCCGCTCATCGCGACCGAGCAGGGCATCACCCGGGCCCAGGCCGGCCTGCACGGCACGGCGATGGCCGTCGGAGCCGTGCTCGCCGGGACCGTCAGCGCCGGCCTGGCCCGCCGGCTCGGCCGTCGGGCGGTGGCCGTCGGCGGCCTCGCCGTCGTCTGCGCGGGCATCGGGGCGCTGGTGCTCGGCACCACCCTCGCCGCGACCCTGACCGCGTGCCTCGTCACGGCGGTGGGTGGCAACCTCGTGCTCGCCGCGGCCCAGCCCGCCCTGCTCCAGCACCACGGCAGCGCGGGGCCAGCCGCGGTGACCGAGGCCAACGGCATCGGCGCCGCCGTGGGGCTGCTCGCCCCCCTGGCCGTCGGGGCGACGGTGGCGGCCGGCTGGGGCTGGCGGCCGGCGGTCGGGCTGGTCGTGCTGCTCGGATCGGTGACGGCGCTGCTGCTGGCCCGGGTCGGACCCGAGCCGGCGATCGACCGGGTCCCGGCCCCGGTCGGCCCCCCGGTGGCACCGCTGGGCCGGGCGGCCCGGATCGCGGACGCGACCGGCGGCTTCGGTCGGACGTTCTGGCTCTTCTGGTCGGCCATGATCTGCGGGGTCGCCGTGGAGTTCGCCACCACGTTCTGGGCTGCCGACCTGGTGGCCACCCGGACCGGCGCGCCCGCCGCGGTGTCCACGGCCGCGGTGTCCGCCCTCGTGCTCGGCATGGCGGCCTCCCGCTTCATCCTGGGACCGCTCGCTCTGCGGCACGCGCCGGAGTCGCTCCTGCTGGCCTCCTACGGCCTCGCCGCGTTCGGCTTCGCGCTGCTCTGGCTGACGACGACGCCGGCGATCGCGGTGGCCGGCCTGGTCGTCGCCGGTCTCGGCTACGGCGCCCACTACCCGATGTCCGTGGCGTTGGCGCTGCGGGCGGCCGGGGAGCGCGCCGACCAGGCGCAGGCGATCGCCCTCGTCGGCGCCGGTGCGGCGATCGGCGCCGCGCCGCTCCTGCTCGGTGCGCTGTCCGACGCCTTCGGCCCGCACCTCGGGTTCCTGCTCGTCCCGGCGCTCATGGCGGCCGGGGCCACGGCGGTCGCGACGGCACGGCTGTCGCTGCGCCGCGACGTCGTCGTCGTCGTCGGCTGACCCTCGACGACGGCGCGCCCCTCACACCGCGGTGACGTCCGTCGCCTGCTGACCTCGCAGGGCCAGCGCCGCGTCGGCACGGGCCGCGATCTC
>Ga0073904_10004632_pt1 | contig 10183 bp, 9 predicted proteins | sample KloWWTrecipitate_FD_66668 | JGI IMG/M metagenome (GOLD analysis project Ga0073904, IMG submission 66668) | Active sludge microbial communities from Klosterneuburg, Austria, studying microevolution and ecology of nitrifiers - Klosterneuburg... | ecosystem: Engineered > WWTP > Aerobic digester >... | reverse complement strand
TTGTCGACCACAGGACGATTTGATTCGCCCTCAGGTGCGCTGCCTTCGGCCTTGCCGGGTTCCGCGGGTTTGTCATCGTCCCGGCCCCAGCGCGAATCGTTCAAATTGAACATTCGTTTCACCCACAGAGGCAAGGCCACCGAACGGAAAGTTAAAGCACGAATGGGAGGTTTCATGTCGTCATTTCTCATATATCTTGCCCCGATTGTGCACAATCACACGTCGTCCCCGGAAGTCCCAAGGGAATGGGACGCTTGCACAGCGTCCGGTATCACAAGGCGTGCCATTGTGGCCAGACATTGGCGCAAAGCAGGCAGGCCCGTGCCAGCTTGGGCACTGACAAAGATTCGCGGGACCTGCACGCCGTCGATTTCAAACTCATCTTCCAGCTTGAGCGGCTGGTGATCCGAGTCCAATGCATCCATCTTGTTGAATACCAACAGCTGGGGTATGTCATGTGCACCGATTTCCTTGAGCACCTTCTGTACTTCCGCAATCTGTTCGGTGCAGTGGGGATTGGCTGCATCAACCACGTGCAAAAGCAAGTCGGCATCCACCGCCTCCTGCAAGGTCGCTTGAAAAGCGTCCACCAAACCGTGAGGCAGATCGCGAATAAACCCCACGGTGTCTGAAAGGGACACGGAACGACGGGCATCACCCAGGTAGAGCTGCCGAGTCGTGGTGTCCAGGGTGGCAAACAATTGGTCTGCGGCATAGGCGCGCGCCTTGACCAGGGCATTGAACAGCGTTGATTTGCCCGCGTTGGTGTAGCCGATCAGTGAAATGTTGAACGCATCTCGGCGTTCCCGCTGTCGCCGCTGGGTTTGTCGCTGGCGCTTGACTTTGCTGAGGCGCTCCTTGGTCCGCTTGATCGTGTCGCCAATCATGCGCCGGTCAAGTTCAATCTGTGCCTCACCCGGGCCACCCCGCATGCCGATGCCGCCACTTTGCCGCTCCAGATGAGACCAGCGTCGCACCAGTCGGGTGCTCAGATACTGCAAGCGGGCCAACTCGACCTGCAATTTACCTTCATGGCTGCGGGCACGCTGGGCAAAAATTTCCAGGATCAGAAAGGTTCGATCATTGACCGGCAACTCCAGATGGCGCTCCAGATTGCGCTGCTGACCAGGGCTCAAACTCTGGTCAAACAGAACTTCCTTCGCCCCCATTTGGGTTGCCAAAAGCTTGATTTCATCCGCCTTGCCGGACCCGATGAACAACGCCGCATCCGGCGCTCTGCGTTTGCACGTGACGCGCGCGACCGGCAACATTCCCGCTGTTTGGGCCAGCAACCCTAACTCCTCCAACTCACCATCGAAATGAGAGTCACCCAAGTCAACACCCACCAAAATGGTCGGCGTTTGGGTTGATGGTGCGGCTGCGGCCAAGCGGATAGAGAAAACGAACTGCGCGAATCAAGGGCCAATATGGCCCGCGTATTTACGCTGTTACAGGAGCATCGCCATCTGGCGCGGCAAAATTGACTGCGCGACCTGGAACGATGGTGGAAATGGCGTGCTTATAAACCATTTGCGTCACCGTATTGCGCAGCAATACGACATACTGGTCAAACGATTCCACTTGCCCTTGGAGTTTGATGCCGTTAACCAAATAGATGGAAACCGGTACATGTTCCCGACGCAAGGCGTTCAGGAAGGGGTCTTGCAGTAGCTGCCCTTTGTTGCTCACGATATTCTCCGTGTTCAAAGAATTAAGAAGAGTGGACGATACCACACGAAACCGAGGTATCGAATGAGAAGTCAAGAAACCTCGACAGGATCGGGAGAATGCCCACCTTAGTAAGCTCAGGCTCCGTCCTTGTCCGAATACGGATTGGAAGACGACTTCATCTGGATGCGCAAAGGGGTGCCAACCAGATTGAATTCCTTGCGGAAGCGCCCTTCCAGATACCGCTTATAGGTATCTGTGACATGTTCCAGCGAATTACCATGGATGATGATGATGGGCGGGTTCATTCCACCCTGGTGGGCGTAGCGCATTTTGGGGCGGTAAATGCCGGTTTTCTTGGGTGTCTGGAACTGGATGGCCTCCAGCAACAGGCGGGTCAGCACCGGCGTTGGCATCTTGCAGTTGGCTGCCCGGTAGGCTTGTGCGATCGAATCCCACAATGGTCCCAAGCCCTGGCGCTTTTGGGCGGAAATAAAGTGTAAAGCAGCAAACTTTAGAAAAGGCAGACGTGTTTCTATGGAACGTTTGACTAGCTCTCGCTGGTATTCATCCACAGCATCCCATTTGTTGACCGCGACGACAACCGCCCGCCCAGACTCCAGAATGTAACCGGCAATATGTGCATCCTGATCCGTTACGCCCTGTGTCGCATCGATCAATAACAGCACCACACTGGCCGACTCGATGGCCTGTAGCGTCTTGACAACCGAAAACTTTTCGATGGCTTCAAACACCTGCCCTTTGCGGCGAAGTCCGGCGGTATCAATCAATTCAAAACGCTGCCCCCCACGCTCAAAAGGCACCGAAATGGCATCCCGGGTGGTGCCAGGCAAATCAAAGGCTACAAGGCGCTCTTCACCCAGCCAGGTATTAATTAATGTGGATTTACCCACATTCGGACGACCGGCAACCGCGAGTTTGATAACGCCCGGGTCTTCTTCCACCTCTTCTACACCCTCTTCCGGCAAAGATAGGGCGGCTAATGCAAGGTCCACCAATGTGCGGATGCCCTGTCCATGCGCTGCGGAGACGGGAAAAACCTCCCCCAACCCCAACTCAAAGAACTCGACCAGCTGTGCACCAGCCGTCATGCCTTCTGCTTTGTTGGCAACCAAAACACAGGGCTTGCCTAGTTTGCGCAGATACTTGGCAATGTCATGGTCCTGTGCAGAAAGGCCCGCTCGCGCATCGACAACAAATAACACAACATCCGCCTCAGCTACTGCCTGACGGGTTTGTTTGGCCATTTCCTTGTAGATACCGGCTGTCGCGTCCGGCTCGAACCCGCCGGTGTCGATCACGATGAACTCATGCTGACCGTGCCGTGCGTTGCCATAATGGCGATCCCGGGTCAGGCCCGCGAAATCCGCGACGATGGCGTCCCGTGACTTCGTTAACCGGTTGAACAGGGTTGATTTGCCGACGTTGGGCCGACCAACCAGAGCAATGACAGGTTTCATCTTCTAGGGCTTACGCCATCACTCCGGTTTGAAACCAAAAATGCCACCACGCTTGGTCACGGCAACCAGCGTCTGTCCTGCCAGTACCGGTGTTGTCACAATGGCAGAACCATCCGTAGACAATCGGTTCAAGGGAGCGCCGTCTTGGCGGGAGAGGAAATGCAGGGTTCCTTCCTCGTCTCCAATGACCAGCGATCGGCCGGCCAACACTGGCGCACTCAATCCGCGAAAGCGCAAACGCTCAGAAACCCATTGCCGCTCTCCATCCGTATGACGCCAGGCGACCACTCGACCATCACTCTCGGTACCAAACAGGGTTGACTCGTCGCCATCGACACCAGCTGCGCCGGAAGCAGTCTTGCTCCACAACAGATTGCCTGTGGCGGCATCCACGCAACCCACCGCCGATTGAAAGGACCGTACGCACACCTGGTTGCCCTCACGACTAACGCCCGCAACTAAATCCACTAACCGCTCGACCTCATTGGTACCCCGGCTGTTTGCAACTTGTGCTTCCCAGCGGACTTTTCCAGTCAGCGGCTGGAACCCGACCAAACGGCCACCCAAGCCCACAACCAGCGTATCACCGACCGCCATGATCAAACCAGAACGTCTCAGCACCAAGGCTTCACCCGTACGTTGCTGTTGCCACAACCGCCGGCCCGTGGCCACATCAAATGCTGTGACCGAACGATCAGCCGAGAGTACAAATACGCGAGCGCCCGCAACCAATGGAGCGGTAAGAGTCAAAGCACCCAGCTTTTGTCTCCAGATTTCCTTGTTTGCATCCAGTGTGATCAGTTCATTGTCGTTGCTCACCACCGAAACATAGCGGCCGTCACTACCCACACCAGCGGAGAGTTTCACGCCCAACGCAGTGCGCCACAAATCACCACCGGTTCTGGCGTCGATTGCTGCGACCGTTCCGTCACTACCCGCTACATAAATCAAATTGCCAACCGAGCGAACCTCCAAAGGGAATCCAACCGTGCCAATGGAAGACGACCATGCGGAGCGAACACCAATCAGGGCGGTGTTTGGGCCCAAGTCCAATGGCTTTGCTTTTTCAGGCCCAGAACAGCCGGCCAGTGTCACCACCAGGCCCACCACGACTGCCAGACCGCGCAGCGGTTTGCTCCACAACTGTCGCATCATCACTTGGCTCCCTCATCGGAAACTGCTTTTTCCGACCCCGCTTCTGCGTTCACACCCATAGCACTGAGTTTGACCCCCACCAGTCGGCGGTACTCAGATTGGGAATCAAAAGCCTTGAAAGCCTTTTGATACTCGGCCTTGGCTTCATTCTTCTTGTCTTGCAGGACGTAGATATCACCCTTACGGTCTGCCGCAAGCGCTGCGAATTCGTCTGCGATACCAGATGCCAGTGTTTTTAATGCATCGTCATACGCTTTGGCCTCGATCATTACGGCTGCCAATCGCAATCGTGCAATGGAAGCATAGCCGGGATCAGACGCATTGTCGGCCACCCAAGTCAGCGTGGCTTTAGCCACATCGGGTTTTCCGGATTCATAGGCCATCTTGGCAACCAGCAAACCGGCCTGCTCGGTGTAGGTCATTTTGGCAAAGCGATCTTTCATGTCGGTGAAAGCGCGTTCCGCTTTTTGCACATCGCCACTGCGCACAACCTTTTCCACTTCGTCATACATGGCCGCCGATTGTGTGGCCTGGTTGCGTTGCCACATATGGTACCCATTCCAGGCAGCAATACTACCTAAAACCGCGATCAGAATCCACGTGATCAGGTTGCCATATTGGTTCCAAAAATGCTTGAGTTGGTCAAGCTGCTCTTGTTCTTCGAGATCGAGATGATTTGCCATGGGAATATTCAGTTAAGCCGGGGATTGTAGGCTCTTGGCCCACTGCTCCGACTGGCTCAGGATTTGGGTTGATTGCGCACCGCTACCATCGCGCAAAGACTTGACCGTAACGACACCTTGGGCGATTTCATCTGGGCCAAATACCAGCGCAAAGCGCGCGCCCGACGCATCGGCACGCTTGAATTGGGATTTGATGCTGCCCATTCCATCCGATGACCCTGCATGCATTTGGACGCTGACGCCCTGAGAACGCAGAACCTGCAAAGTTTGCATGGCAACCGCAAGGCCAGATACCTCCGCCACAATAGCATAGGCATCCGGTGCCAAGGACCCCGCTGTCAGCCCCTGTACCTTCAGGAGCTCCAGCACACGTTCAATCCCCATTCCCCAGCCAACGGCGGGCGTTGGCTTACCACCCAAAAGCTCAAACAGACCATCGTAGCGACCACCGCCACACAGAGTCCCCTGTGCTCCCAATTCGTTCGTCACGAACTCAAAGACGGTATGACTATAGTAATCTAGACCACGAACCAGACGAGGATTCACATTCCATTGAACACCGCAGGCATTCAACAGCGTCTTGACGGTATCAAAGTGCTTCAGCGATGCCTCGCCCAAAAAGTCCAACAACTGCGGCGCGCCCTGAACCATGGCTTGCATTGCGGGATTCTTCGTATCAAGAATGCGCAAGGGGTTGGCGTGCAGGCGGCGCTTGGCATCCGCATCCAGCAACTCGGAATGCTGTTCAAAATACGCAATCAATGCGCCACGGTGCGCATGCCGTTCGCTGGCAACCCCCAGACTGTTGAGTTCCACGCGTACGCCCCGCAACCCCAAATCATTCAACAACTGGTTTGCCAATAGCATCAATTCGGCATCTACCTCCGGCCCGGCAAAGCCCAACGCCTCCGCCCCCAGCTGGTAAAACTGGCGATAGCGTCCGCGCTGGGGGCGCTCATGCCTGAACATGGGTCCCATGTAATACAGGCGCTTCCCACCGTCGTACGTTAGGTTGTGTTCAATGGCAGCTCGAACCACGCCCGGTGTGTTTTCTGGCCGCAAAGTCAGAGCCTCTCCATTGAGCTTGTCTTCGAAGGAATACATTTCCTTCTCGACAATATCCGTGGTTTCGCCAGTACCGCGCACAAACAAAGCCGTAGGCTCAACAATGGGTGTACGGATGTTGCGGTAGGCGTGGCGCAGCATCTGTGCGCGCACCTGCTCTTCAAACCACTCCCATTGTGCGGAGTCAGGAGGCAGGATGTCATTCATCCCTTTGACCGCAAACAGCTTTTCCACTCTACTGACAGCAGATTTTTCGGCCATGCAAACTCTTATTGGTTAGGGATGACAGCGGTGGCACCAAACCGCTTCTGAATATAGTTTTCAACGACAGTTTGAAAATCCGACGCAATGGAATCTCCACGCAGGGTCATGCGCTTTTCCCCATCGATAAATACGGGTGCTGCCGGCGCCTCGCCCGTGCCAGGCAAACTGATGCCGATGTCTGCATGCTTGCTCTCTCCTGGACCATTGACGATGCAACCCATGACAGCAACCTTCAGATTCTCAACACCTGGATAGCTCTTGCGCCACTCCGGCATCTTGGCCCGCAGGAAATCGTCTATTTGTTGCGTCAACTCCTGAAAAGTCGTGCTGGTCGTACGGCCACAGCCCGGACAGGCAGTGACACTAGGAACAAAATTTCGAAGCCCCAAGGCTTGAATGATCTCGGACGCAATCACAATTTCCTGTGAACGCGACTCACCCGGTGCAGGGGTCAAAGAGACACGGATCGTATCGCCAATACCCTCTTGCAACAGAACACCCAAGGCGACCGAGGATGCCACCGTACCCTTCGTTCCCATCCCCGCCTCAGTCAATCCCAAATGCAAGGGATAGCGGCACCGACGACCCAATTCACGGTAAACAGCAACCAGGTCCTGAACACCACTGACCTTGCAGGACAGAATGATCTGACCCGGGTCCATGCCAATTTCCTCAGCACGCTGCGCCGACTCTACGGCAGATGCAATAAGAGCCTCGTACATGACTGGTTTGGCATCCCATGGCTGTACGCGCCGATTGTTTTCATCCATCAGTAAAGCCAGCAGCTCCTGATCCAGGCTACCCCAATTGACCCCAATGCGCACCGCCTTATTCCAACGAATAGCGGACTCGATCATGAGCGCGAACTGCTTGTCACGCTTGTCGCCTTTTCCCACATTACCCGGATTGATGCGGTATTTGGACAATGCCTTGGCACACTCAGGGTAATCAGTCAGCAAGCGATGTCCGTTGAAGTGAAAGTCGCCAATCAGCGGGACGTCCACGCCCATACGATCCAGCTGCTCACGCACATAGGGAACCGCTTGCGCAGCTTCTGGAGTATTCACAGTTATACGCACCAACTCAGAACCGGCAATTGCGAGTTCCTTAACCTGAATAGCAGTACCAATGGCATCCGCCGTATCAGTATTGGTCATTGACTGCAAACGCACCGGCGCATCACCCCCTAGGGTAACCACCCTGCTACCCCACACAACACGGGCTTGGAGCGACTGGCGCCGAAGAGGCGTGGCCAAAGCAATAGGCAAACTGAAATTCACTACTTCACCTCAAATCGTGCTACGTTTTCTTTGACCAAACCTTCCGTGCTAAAGGTTTTGCCACGCACTTCAACATCTGTCATATCCGCCCGGCCTACAACAACCGACAAAGGCGTGGCACCCGAGGCCCCTGCCACCTCACCGACATCCAGTGTTTTGCTAAGTTGAACCACTCCCTTGGAGTCGACTACCTTGACCCAGGACGCTGCGCGTGCCTTGAAAACAACCAGACCCGTAGACGACGTTAAGGGAATAGATGCACTACGCACAACTTCAGCGGCCACAGACGCAACCTTCACTGAGCCTCCGGCCATTTGCTCGGCAACAGCTGGAACGGACTTTGGTAATACAGGCTGAGACACGGGAGTCGGAGCAGCCACAACCGGCGCGAAACTTTCCATATCAGGCTGCCCTTCGGAGCTACCAGGCGCTGTGGCAGACCCCGTCATTTCGACTGACGCTTCAGTCACTTTGATATTCGGAAAAAAAACCACCACAGCCGCTGCGATTAACAAAGCGATGACGATCAACACGGGTGGCCTGGAAAGTAGCGCCGCTACGGACACACCAGCTGCTTCCCCAGCCGGACGAAATGGCGCGTTGATTCCACGTTCGTAAGAACCCAATCGAGGAGTTGTAGTCACTGGTAGCTTGTTGAGCACCGGCGCTGGGTCAATCTTCAAGGACCTACACACACTGGAGGCCAAGGCTCGCACAAACACCGCATCGTGAAGCAAATCCAATCTGTCGGCCTCAAGCGCCTCCAGTTTTTTAACAGGAATTTTCATCGAAACGGCCAGTGCTGCCACATGTAAACCAGCCGATTCGCGGGCGTTGCGCATCATCTGACCGGCAGTCAGAGTTGCATCCGGTGAACCCAAACTTTGTTCATTGGTAACGTCGCGAATACCCACCTCACTCATTGAACGCTCCCCGCTCCAGAGCGGAAAACTCACGCGACTGGGGAAACCGCTTTTTAAGTTGCGAACTGAGTTGTGCCATCGCCTCACGATTCTCCAATCGCCGCTCTACCTTAATCCCGAGCCACAATGACTCTGAATTGGCCAATTCACTGTTGTTGAGGCGCCGCACATAAAACTGCGATCGAACGAATTCACCACGCTGGTACAGGATCAGAGACAGGTTGTATGCCGTGATGGGGTTACCAGCATCGAGTTCATAGGAACGCAAGAGGCTGTTCTCGGCATCTGCCATTTGACCGCCTCTTTGCTGGCAAAGGCCCTGTGCCATCCACGTTTTGGCCCGATCCCCGTAAGTCGGATTGCCCAAGGCATTGGCAAACATCTGCATAGCCTCCGGGTAACGAGATTGCTGGCACAGCATCCACCCATAGTTATGCTGCACGGAAGCCGCCTTCGGATTAATAACCAACGCGCGGCGGAAGCTCTCATCGGCCAACGGCAGATCATTGAGCCGCATATAAATCAGCCCCCGCAGGTTGTAGGCTTCAAACAAGTTTGGATCTGCAGCGATAGATTGCTTCAGGTGATCCAAGGCATCTGTGGCTTGACCCTTGTCAAAATAGGCCGCAGCTAGCTCCAGTCGCAAACGGGCTCGCTTGTGGCTGTCAGATTCGTCGGATTCTGTGACGAAGTCCCCGCTTGAAGCCACCCCCGTGGCATTGGTCGCACAACCAGTCAAACCGATCACAGCCGTCCCTGTCAAACACGACCAAAACACCCATGACAGCGTCGCAACGCCAATTCGTAACTTATCAATCATTGACCGAGTCCTCTTTTCCGTGTGGAACCATTGCCATTTCTGCCAAGATCGGAATGGTCCGCCGCTTGTTCATTCTCTTTTGAACATCGGTACGGTCCTTCACGTCACCTGCCAGTTGACCACAGGCGGCATCAATGTCGTCGCCCCGTGTCTTGCGGATTGTCGTCACAATTCCCGCGTCACTCAATACTTTGGCGAATGCCAATACAACGCTGTGGGGTGAACGGGTCAACCCAGACTCGGGAAACGGATTGAACGGTATCAAATTGAACTTACACCAGACGCCAGCATGGGCAGTGCGAACCAGGCTGACCAACTCAGTCGCATGTATCGCGGAGTCGTTGACGCCGTCAAGCATGCAGTATTCAAAGGTAATAAAGTCACGCGGCGCAACTTTCAGATAGCGCAAACATGCTCGCAGCAATTCTGCAATTGGGTACTTTCGGTTCAAAGGAACCAGTTCATCGCGCAGGACGTCATTGGATGCGTGCAGAGATACCGCCAATGCCACCGGACAATCCTGTCCTAGCCGGTCGATCATGGGAACGACACCTGAAGTAGAAACCGTGACGCGCCGACGTGACAATCCATATGCATGGTCATCGAGCATGACACGCAAGGCCGGCACCAGCGCAGAGTAATTCTGCAAGGGCTCACCCATCCCCATCATGACCACATTGGAAATTACCCGGTCGCTACGACCAAGATACTGGCGCAGAAAATGCTCAGCAAACCAGAGTTGGGCCACGATTTCGCCCGACGTCAAATTTCGGCTAAACCCCTGGTGCCCGGTCGAACAAAAACGGCAAGCCACCGCGCAGCCTGCCTGAGACGATACACACAG
>Ga0073904_10004631_pt1 | contig 10184 bp, 13 predicted proteins | sample KloWWTrecipitate_FD_66668 | JGI IMG/M metagenome (GOLD analysis project Ga0073904, IMG submission 66668) | Active sludge microbial communities from Klosterneuburg, Austria, studying microevolution and ecology of nitrifiers - Klosterneuburg... | ecosystem: Engineered > WWTP > Aerobic digester >... | reverse complement strand
TATTCGACGTTGTCGGCCTCGTCCTCGCCCGGCGGCACGCCTTCGGCGGGCAGGTTCGGGATTTCGAGCAGCACCCTGCGCAGCGCCTCCTCGGCGTCGCGGCGGGCGGCTTCCAGCGCCGGCATCTGCTCCTTGAGCGTCGTGACCTCGGCCATCAGGGCGGCGGCTTTCGCCTCGTCCTTCTGCGCTTTTGCCTGGCCGATCAGCTTGCTCGCGGCGTTGCGCTTTTCCTGCGCCACCTCGACCTCCTGGATCGCGGCTCGGCGCGCGTCATCGAGCGCCAGCAGTCCGGAGGACGACACCGGCACGTTCTTCCTGTGCGCGAGCGCGCTGTCGAAGGCGGCGGGGTTGTCTCTGATCCACTTGATGTCGAGCATGGTGATCGCTGGGCGTGTTGCGGGAGCGCATGCTTTATCCGAGCCGGGATTTGCTGTCATCCCCGCGCTCTGCCGCGGCGCCGCCCGACGGAAGAAGTGGTTGTTGCCCGCCCTGCTCCTTCTATAGATGACGGCGTTTGATCGAACCTCAGGACATGGAATGACTGACGCCCCCCGGGATAGAAGCGGCAACCTGCACGATTCGGCGGCTTTGCTGGCCGATGGCTGGGAGGAACTGTCCGGGGGCGACGGGTTCTTCGGGCTCCTCGGCCCGCACTGGCAGAAGCAGGACGGCGCGCACTATCTGCTGGGCTTTCTGGTTGCCGCAAAGCACCTCAATCGCAACGGGGTAGTGCATGGCGGCGTGCTTGCCAGCCTCGCCGACAACGCCATGGGTCTCGCCGCTCGGCAGCACGAACTGGGCCGGTTCCACGCCACTATCCAGCTCGGCATCCACTACACGGCGGCGGCACGGCTTGGGGAATTTGTGTTTGCCCGCTGCACGGTGAAGCGTTCGACACGGCAGTTGGACTTCGTCGAGGCGGACATCTTTTCCGGGGAACGGCTGGCGGCGACGGCGCAGGGAATATGGAAAATGCTCAAAACCGCGCCGACGACCGAAACGGCAAAATGACCGTGAATTTGGGGGGCGGTACTGCGCTGAGCCGCTGATCACTTCTGCATCCGCGGCCGCCGCCATGGGCTGCGCCGGGGGCTGGTCCGTGCTGGAATGGGACCGTCGCCGCATGGTCACACCGTCCATGTACCCTCGCTCCGTTCACAGGAGGATCAGCATGTCATCCCGTCTCAACCCGTACCTGAGCTTCAAGGGCAATGCCCGCGAGGCGATGAACTTCTACAAATCCGTGTTCGGGGGCGAACTCAGCCTGTTCACCTTTGGAGAAGGCGGCGCGGCGCCCGATCCGTCCGCCAACGACCTCGTCATGCACGGCCAGCTAGAAACGCCTGACGGCTACACCCTGATGGGCTCCGATACCCCGCCGGGCATGGACTTCCAGCGGGCCGGCGGCATGACCGTGTCGATCTTCGGCGATGACGAGGCCAAGCTGCGCGGGCACTGGGACAAGCTGGCGGCGGGCGCCACCGTCATGATGCCGCTGGAAAAAGCCTCGTGGGGCGACACCTTCGGCATGCTGACCGACAAGTACGGCACGCCCTGGATGGTCAACATCTCCGCGCCCGGCCAGAACTAGCCCCCGATCGAAACCCGCCGGCGGCGAAAAAATCGTCGCCGGATGTCGAATCCGCCGCCTGCCAATCGTCTACACTCCGGAACATTGGGAGTGGGTCATGGAAATGCGATACGGCTGGGTCATCGTGGCGGCAGGCGCCGTCATTACCTGTGTGGCGATGGGCGCGATGTTTGCGCTGCCCGTCTATCTCCAACCCATTGCGGACGAGACGGGATGGACCCGCGCCGGCATCTCGCTTGCGATGACCATCGGCTTCATCGTCATGGGTGTCGCCGGCTTTGCCTGGGGCACGCTCAGCGACCGGATCGGGGCGCGACCCGTCGTCCTCATCGCCTCGGTGCTGCTCGGACTGGGTCTCGCCATCGCCAGCCGCGCCACCGACCTCATCGTCTTCCAGTTCGCCTATGGCGGACTGATCGGCGCGGCGGGCGGCGCGTTCTTTGCCCCCATCATGGCGACCACCGTGGGCTGGTTCGAAAAGCACCGCGGCCTCGCCGTCTCGCTGGTGTCGGTCGGCGCCGGGGTCGCGCCGATGGTGATCACCCCGCTCGCCAGCATCCTGATCTCGAGCCACGGCTGGCGCTCGGCCATGCTGATGACGGCGATCGGCGCGGTCATTGTCATCATCCCGGCCGCGATGCTTATCCGCCGGGCCCCTGCCGTGCTCGAGACAGCCCCCGCATCGGTGGCGAGCGGCCCTGCCACGGCCTCATCGAATTTTGCCGTGCTGAAGACGCCGCAGTTCATCGTTCTCGCCGCAACGTTCTTTCTGTGTTGCGCGGCCCATTCCGGCCCGATCTTCCACACCGTCAGCTATGCCATGATCTGTGGTGCGTCGGCACTCGCGGCGGCCTCGATCTACAGCGTCGAGGGAGTCGCCGGGCTGGCCGGACGCCTCGTCTTCGGGCTGCTCGCCGACCGGATCGGCGTGCGCCGGGTGATCGTTGGTGGACTCGTGCTGCAGGCGGTCGGCATCTACCTTTATATCTATGTGTCCGAACTCACTCATTTCTACATGCTCGCGCTGGTGCTCGGCATGGCCTATGGCGGCGTGATGCCGCTCTATTCGGTGCTGGCCCGCGAGTATTTCGGCGCCCGTGTCATGGGCACAGTGCTTGGCGCGGCGACGATGACCTCGAGCATCGGCATGGCCTTCGGCCCGGTGGGAGGCGGCTGGCTCTACGATACGTTCGGCACCTATTCGTGGCTCTATGTCGCTTCGGCGGTCGTCGGCATCGCGGCAGCCGCGATGGCCCTCGCCTTCCCGCCCCCGAAGCGGATCGATGGCGACGCCATCCCGCAACCGGCATAGACAGGCGCAGAACAAACCAAAGGAACTGCGGGCGGCGGGCGTCCGATGTAGTAGAGTAAAGCACCGCTGCCCGGAGGAATATCTTGCGTCTACTGCTGCTGCCGCTCGTCACGCTCGCGCTCACCGTGCCCGCAGGCGCCATCGAGCCCTATGTGCCCCTGCCGCTAAAGGCCCCTGTCGTGGTGTCTCCGCCCGATGACCTGCTGGTCGCTGCCGCCGCCCTGATGGCGGCAGTCAAGGCGGCGGACGTCGAGGGTATCGGCAAATTCCTTGCGCCACGCATCCGCGCTGTCGACGGCGCGCTGGACCTGCACGTTAAGCGTCGCACCGAAGTGCTTGGGCCCCACCGCAACGCCAGCGTGATGCTTTCCGATCTCGCGAATTACATCGGCGGCGATGTCGAGCCGCCGCCGCCCGGCGGCGATGCGCTGCCCAACCGCCTGCGGGCCGAACAGCAGTACATAGAGGTGGCGCTGGAGGATGACGTAACGTGGGGCGCCGACCCGATGGTCAAGGGCGCCATCTGCACCTACGCCTATCGAAGCTACGACGTGGCGGCGATCAAGGCGCTGTCCGAGGCAACGGGCGTGGCAAGCTCCAGCTTCGTTTACGTCGACAAGCCCTACACCCTGCACACCGAGCCCGACACAGCGTCTGCGGCGAAGGGCGTGCTGGAGACGGACCGGCTCTACGCTCTCGACTACGACACTCCGTCGCCGGGCCACTGGATCGGCGTCTACCTGCCCGACGGCTCGACTGGCTTCGCCGACTTCGACGTCATCGATCTGCAAAAGCCCTACGCGGCAGGCATCTGCTTCGCCAAGGCCAAAAACGGCCAGTGGCAGATCGTCGGACAGACCTCGACGAGCCTCTGAGGCATCAGGTCGGCGAGGGTTCCTGATCTGCCGGGCGGGCGTAGGCGGCGGAAAGCTGGCGATAGTACTTTGAGTTGAAGGCGATGATCGTGACGATGAGTCCGACGAGGCCGGAGACCGTGAACACCAGCGCCATGCCGCGCGCCGGCCCGGTGCCGAACCAGCCGCCGATCGTCTGGGCCCCCGCCCCGTCGGTCATGAACGGGATGACCACGAACTCGGTGAACGGACCGATGAGGAACGCGGTCAGCGGCGAGGCGGCCTGTTCAACCGATTGCGCAAAGCCGAAGACACGGCCCTGCCGGTCGAGCGGCACCACCTTTTGCAGCGTCGTGTGCTCTGCCGCTTCGGCCCACGGGCTGAGGAACATCCAAACGAAACAGCCTGCCACCAGCAGCCAGATCGAGGGCTGGATGGTGAACACGCAGCACACCGACCACGTGATGACGTTGACCATCATCAGCATTTTCAGCGGATTCCGGCCAAGCCCGGTCCGCGCGATGATGAGGCCGCTGGCGATGAATGCGGTCGAGAGAACGCCGAACAGCAGGCCCCAGACCTGCACCGGAACCAACGACAGCCCGTAGGCGTCGAGCAGCGCCATGAAGATGCCGCCGAGAAAGTTGTTGAAGGTGGCAAAGAAGATCAGCGCGAACAGCCCCGGCACCGCCGCGATGACGACGATGGTCCCGGCGATGTCGACCTGCCTCGGCTCGGCCAGTGCATCGGCGGACGGGACGGCGCGGCCCTCGTCCACCTCGACGAACCACAGATGCACCAGCACCGCCACCGTCAGCCCCAGCGCGAGGAGGAGCACGGCGAGCATCCCGCCGAAGGCGACGAGAAAACCGGAGATCACCGAGGTGGTCAGAAACCCGATGCCCGACACCATGCCGACGAGCCCGTTGGCCCGGTCGCGCCGATCCTCGGGGATCAACACGGTCACCAGCGTCGGCAGCGCGATCGAGCGGATATTGCCGGCGATCACGCCGAGCATGACCGCGACGATGAGCGCCCAGAGCGCGATGCTCGACACGCTGGTGAACGCCGGCTCCGGCGTCAGCAGGTAGACGACGAGGCCGATGGCGTAGAGGACGAGCGACACGAGGCTCGAACCGAGCATCACCAGCCGCTTGGCATAGTGATCGACAAGGCTTCCGAACCAGATGCCGAAGGCGGCGGTCAGCACGAGATAGATGCCCGCGATCATGCCCGTCGCGAACACCGATCTGGTTTCGAGGTAGACCCAGAAGGTGACCGCGAACCAGACCGTGTAGTTGGTGATGTTGGCAACGAGGTTGTTGCCGAGGATGTGGTAGAAGACCCGGCTCATGGCGCACGCCTTCGTTGCGGGGCAACCTGACTACCGCATCAAACCGCTATCTGGAACCCCGAACGCCCCCTGCGACCGCTCCCAAGCGAGGCGATGGCAAATGGCGGGGGCTGCACTTATATCTTGCGCAGTCTTTTCAGATCATCGCGGAGGTACGAGACATGGCAACCGAGCGTGCAGTATTGGCGGGCGGCTGTTTCTGGGGGGCTGAGGACCTGATCCGCAGGCAACCCGGCGTGATCTCCACCCGCGTCGGTTATTCGGGCGGCAACGTGCCCAATGCCACCTATCGCAACCACGGCACCCATGCCGAGGCAGTCGAGATCGTGTTCGATCCAGACAAGACCAGCTTCCGGAAACTGCTCGAGTTCTTCTTCCAGATCCACGATCCGACGACGATGAACCGGCAGGGCAACGACGTAGGCACCAGCTATCGTTCGGCGATCTTTTACACCTCGCCGGAGCAGAAGGCGGTGGCCGAGGACACCATTGCCGACGTGAACGCTTCAGGATTGTGGCCAGGCAAGGTGGTGACCGAAGTCAGCGCCGACGGGCCATTCTGGGAGGCCGAGCCCGAGCATCAGGATTACCTGATCCGCAATCCTCGCGGCTACACCTGCCACTGGGTGCGCCCCGACTGGGTGCTGCCGAAGCGGGCGGCGGCGGAATAGGCGCGCGCGTCAGGGGCGGGGCTGGTTGCGGCGGGCGCGGACGACGGCTTCGTCCAGCGCCTGCAGGAACGCGCTGCGATCCTTCGCCGTGAACCCTGCGTTCAGCCCGCGGCTCTCGCCGGTTTCGCGCAGGTGCTGGTTGAGATCGCGGATGGCCAGCGCCATGCCGATCCCGTCTTTGGTGTAGGGTTTTCCGGTCGGTCCCATCACATGGGCGCCGCGGGCGAGCGAGCGGCTGGCGAGCGGGATATCCGAGGTGATGACGATGTCGTCGGCTTCGGCATGCTCGACAATCCAGTCATCTGCCGCGTCGGCGCCCTGAGGCACGACGACATTGCGGATGTCGGGATCGCGCGACGGGCGGAGTCCGAAATTGGCGACGAACGTGACGGCCATGCCGTGGCGCTGCGCCACCCGCACCACCTCATCCTTGACCGGACATGCATCGGCATCGACATAAATCTGGACCATGCCCCGGATTACCGCTTTGGCATGAGAACGCAACTCCCGGGCGGGGTTGAGAGTTTGACAGCCATGTTGACCGGATTCTTCCGCACCATCGTGCTCGCCGCCCTCCTCCTGCCGCTCGCCGCCTGCACAGGCGGCCCGCAGCAGCCGAGCGACACGGTTGACGACCAGGGCAACCCGCCGTCCACAAGCAGCAAGCCCGCCGCCGTTCGGCCACCGGCCAACAAGCCAGCCAACGTGCCGGAAGCGTCACTGGCCGCATTGGCGGGCGGCTGGGCCGGCGATACGGCGTCCTGTGCGGCGCCGGGGCCGCCGGTGAAACTCAGCACCACGCAATTCGTGACCATCGAGCGCACCTGCGGCATCGCCGACGCGATCCCCGATGGCCAGGGCGGCCTTACCATTGGCCTGCGCTGCGCCGGGCCAACGGGGGACGAGGATGCCCAATTGGTCAAACTCTTGCCCACCGGTAAGGGTATCGACCTGACCGTTGTGGGTGGTGATTCTGGCACCCAGTCCCTCGTCCGCTGCCCGTAGGCGGCTGTGCAACCAACGCGGCCCGGGCATCCGGGTCGAGCGTCAACCACTGGAGCAAAGTGTGCGCCCCTACCTTCTGGCCCTCAGCGTCATTCCCCTGACCCTTGCCCTCGCCGCCTGCGACAGTGCGCCCAAGCCCGAGGCGGCAAAGCCCACCGCGACGCCCCCGGCCGCCACCGCTCCCAGCCAGCCCGCCGCTCCGGCGGCTCCCGCGGCGCAGCCGGCGGCGGCATCGGCCAGCGAAGCGCTGAAGCCCGTCATTGGCGGCTGGGCGACCGAGCCGGCAAACTGCGGCGCGCCGATCACCATCGCCGCCAACAGCTTTGCGGGTACAGATGGCAACTGCGAGATTTCGGGCTGGACCGACAACGGCGACGGCACGCTCACCGCCGCGATGTCTTGCGGATCCGCATCGAAAAAGATCACCATGACGCCGATCTTCGGGCCGCAGGGCGAAGGCATCCGCATTGCCGACGGCGGTAACGCCAAGCCAGTGACGGTGTTCCGCTGTCCCAAGCCGAAGGCGCAGTAAGCTACATTCCCTCGGCGAGGCCGATGATGTTGCCGTCGGCGTCCTTGAACCAGGCATTCTTCACCGTCCCGAAGGTGGCGACTCCGCCGACGGTCTTGAGGCCAGGCAGGTCGTAGTCCTCGAACACCACGCCTCTGCCTCGCAGCGCCAGCATGTCAGCGGCGAGGTCGGCTGTGTCGAAGGCAATGACCGTATGCTGCGCCGTTCCGGCGAACTGCGACGTGTAGAGGAAGAAGCGCGTGCCTCCGGCGAGGCTGTAGGCCGCGCCGCCCTCGTTCACTGGCCCGGATGGTTTGAGGCCTAACTTGTCCTCATACCATCTGATCGCCGCGTTGAGATCCCGGGCTGGGACCATCGCCGTCACAGTTCTGTCGGCAAACATGGTGTTCTCCTCTCCACCACCGCAGTATTGCAACTGGGGTAAACCACCCCGCGACAGGATGGATGCATCCATGCCCACAGAACCCAGAACCGGTTCGGCCGACATTCTCTACGTCATGGCGGCAGACGCCGAGTACGGACCGCACCTCAAATCGCGGATCACGCCGCTGATGTGCGGCGTCGGCCCGGTTGAGGCGGGCGTCGCCGTGGCAGCCGAGCTTGGGATGCGCGAAGCCTCGGGTGAACTGCCGCATCTGGTGGTCTCGCTTGGCTCCGCTGGGTCGGCGCGGCTGCAGCAGGCGGGTATCTATCAGGCGACATCGATCTCCTACCGCGACATGGACGCCACGCACCTCGGCTTCGAGCGCGGCGTCACGCCCTTTCTCGGGCTGCCGGCGGTACTGGTGCTAGAACCGCGCGTGCCGGGGATGGTGCCGGCGTCGCTCTCCACCGGCGCGGCCATCGTCTCCGGAGCGGCCTATGACGCGATCGAGGCCGACATGGTCGATATGGAGACCTACGCCATCAAGCGCGCCTGCGATCGGTTCGAACTGCCACTCATCGCCATCCGCGGAATTTCAGATGGCATCAGCGAGTTGCGCCAGATCGGAGACTGGACGCAGTACCTGCACGTTATCGATGAACGCCTTGCCGCCGCGGTCGATGCGCTGGAGGCCGCCGTTGCCTCGGGCACGCTGGAATGGCCGGACCTGGAGAACTGAATGAAAATCGTCACGATTGGCGACCTGCGGGTGCTCGCCGTGGGCGCGAGCGGAACGGAACTCGGCTCCGAGCGCAGCGCCATCGACCTCATTGGCGAAACCTACGGCCAGGAGATTGACGTTATCGCCATCCCGCTGGAGCGTCTCACGCCGATGTTCCTTTCGCTGAAGACCGGCGTCGCAGGGCACTTCCTGCAAAAGTTCATCAACTACGGATTTCGCGTTGCAATCATTGGCGAAATCCCCGCCGATGCGCTGGCCAGCAAGGCTCTGCGCGACTTCGTCACCGAGTCCAACCGGGCCAAGCAGGTGCGCTTTGCGGCGACACTCGAGGCGCTGAAGGACCCAACGTGATCGTTCGCCTGCTCACGAAACAATGAGGATGGTTGCGACAGACAAAGCCGCCGAACCGTCCTAGGCTCCTCCTGTATGCAGGTTGCGGTCTCCGCACCGGCGCATGGGGACGCCTCGCGGCGACCGTTTCACTGCCTCTTTAAGGAGGGCCAGGAAATGGCAGACTTCCACGTGCTTACGGGCCACGACGGGACCGTCGACTTCCCCCGCGTGCGCACCATCGGCATCGACGATCTGTTCGACGCGCTGCGGCTGGGTTGGCGCGACTTCTGGCGCAAGCCCTCCCACATCGTCTTCCTCGGGCTGATCTATCCGCTGGCGGGAGCGATCATCGGGCTGTGGACCTCGGGCAGCAATTCCTGGCCCCTGCTGTTTCCGCTGGTCTCCGGCTTCGCGCTGGTCGGCCCCGTCGCCGCCCTGCCCATCTACGAGATGAGCCGCAGACAGGAGCTTGGGCTTGATACCCACTGGCTCAGCGTGCTCGGCGTACTGCGCTCCAAGGCCATGCCCTCGATCATCGCCGTGGGCCTGTTCCTGCTGGCGCTGTTCACTGTCTGGTTGCTGATCGCGCAGTCGCTGCACGAAAACCTGCTCGGGCCCGGCTCGCCGCCGACCTTCTCGGCGTTCCTCGATCAGATCTTCAACACCGCACCCGGCCAGTCGCTGATGATCTGGGGCAACCTCATCGGGCTCGGCTTCGCTATCGTCACCCTCGCCTGCGGCCTCATCAGCGTCCCGCTGCTGCTCGACCGGGACGACGGTGCCGCCATCGCGATCCAGACCTCGATCCGGGCGACGCTGAAGAACCCGCTGGTGATCGCCGTCTGGGGCGTGATGGTCGCGGCCCTGCTGATCCTCGGCTCGCTGCCGTTCCTCGTGGGCCTCGCCATCGTCGTGCCGGTGCTCGGCCACGCCACCTGGCACCTCTATCGCAAGCTCGTCGAACCCGCCGGGAATTAACCTCCCGTTAACCACGCGCGCCCGACAATCAACGGGCTTAAGCAGAGGGCAGGAGTGCACCCGCCAAGGCGGTCCTGCCCTCGCCCAATCGGGCAAGCAAACTTCTCCTTAACCCAGACCCCGCATTCTTCGACCACTGGCCCCGCAACGGGCCGGTCTCCCATTTGTATCGCGTTTCGGAGACCGCTGTGGCATCGCCCAAACTGCTTCTCGCGCTGGTTCTGGCGGCGACTTCGCTGTCCGGCTGCGCCATTTTCCCGCCGTTCGCCAACCTCACACCGCGCGAGTGCCTGATCCGCGCCATGTACTTCGAGTCCAACCGCTCGAGCGAGGAAGGCATGCTGGCCGTCGGCACGGTGGTCATGAACCGCTACAACGACCCGAAATATCCAAAGAGCGTCTGTGGCGTGGTCGGCCAGAAGAACCAGTTCGCCCCCGGCGTCCTCTA
>Ga0073904_10004621_pt1 | contig 10193 bp, 5 predicted proteins | sample KloWWTrecipitate_FD_66668 | JGI IMG/M metagenome (GOLD analysis project Ga0073904, IMG submission 66668) | Active sludge microbial communities from Klosterneuburg, Austria, studying microevolution and ecology of nitrifiers - Klosterneuburg... | ecosystem: Engineered > WWTP > Aerobic digester >... | reverse complement strand
GCCCTGGATCGGGCTTCACACTGCTGGCCATGCTGGGGCCGGCGTTCATCATCTCGCCAGGGCTGCTGCAGAAGGTGTACGGCGCGGCCAACCCGCGCGCGGTACGGATGGGCGTAGGTGCGCAGGCCCTGGCACTGGGGCTGTTCGCGTTCATCCCCGTACTGCTCGGGATGTCGGCTCGGGTCATCGCCCCCGATGTCGCCAACCCGAACCTCGTGCTGCCGACGGTGCTGATCCAGGCGCTGCCGCTGTGGCTGGGCGCCCTCGCGCTGGCGGCCGTGTTCTCCGCGGAGGTGAGCACCTGCGACGCCATCCTGTTCATGCTGGCGACGTCGCTGTCGCAGGATCTGTACAAGCAGTTCGTGAACCCGACGGCTGACGACCGCACGATTCTGCTGGTCGCACGGCTGGCCGCCATCGCCGGCGCCGCCATCGGCGTGCTGCTCGCGATCCAGCTGCCGACGGTCATCGGCGCGCTCAGTATCTTCTACACACTGCTCGGCGTGAGCCTGTTCGTTCCGGTCCTGGCGGGCTTGTACGTGCGGCGCGCGGGGATGCCCGAAGCGTTTGCGGCGATCGTGGCGGGCGTCTCCTTCGTGCTGGCCGTGCAGTTGTCCGGACAGGCAGGCCGCGCCGTGTGGACCAATCCCAACGTGGGCGGCCTCACCGCGGCCGCGCTGGCCTTCGGCGTGGTGATGCTCTGGCGGAGGATGACGCGGAAGGCGTGATCCGAGGCTCCTTTTCTTCAGTGGAAGCTCACCCGGAGCGACACGCTGGCCGTCAGCGGCGCACCGAAGTGGGTACCGCTGAACGGGTTGCCGAAGTTGTACGCGTACGGCTGACGCTCCATGACGCCCGCACCCGATCCTGCGCCGGCGTTCGGTAGCCGACATGTCCGAACACCGTGCCCGAGGCACCCTGGTTGTGCAGGTTGTCGGGGTGCATGGGGTCCAGGAAGCGATCCGATCGCTGACCCGATCCGCCGACCCGGAAGTCCAGGCGATCGGGCAGGCTGCCGCCGCCGATCAAGCCGGCATCGGCGGTGCGATAGTGCCCCAGACCGAAGTCACCCGCGGCGTGCCAGCGCTCGCGTGCCTCAGCCGAGCGCACCTCGATGACCCCGCCGGCCTTGTAGCCGAACTCAGGCGGCACGTAGCCCGTGACGACGTTGATCGAGCCGATCGCGGTCACGTCGGGAGCGAAGCCATTGAGGGCGTCGAGCCGCTCGTAGACCGGGACGCCGTCGATCACATACAGGAAGCCGTCGTCGACGCCACGGGTGTGGAGCAGCCCGTTGTCTTCGGTGGCCCACCCGGGCAGCGTGGCAATGGCATCCTGGAGAGACCGCCCGCGGATACGCACCGGTACGGCCGCCAGCGTGCCTGACGCCAGCGAGGAAAAGCTGGATGGCGTATCTCTGGCGGTCGCCGTCACCTGGATCTTCTCGGCCAGCAACGGCAGCAGCCGTACGGTGACCTCCACGGGCAGGGCAGACTCGACCGTCACCGGAACGCGCACGGGCGTGCCGCGGCTGGTATCGGCCTGCACGATGAACCGACCTGACGGGATGTCGGCCAGTAGGAAGCGGCCGGCGTCGCCGGTGATGACGGTGCGCAGGATGCCGCCGAGCGAATCCACCAGCCGGACCGTGGCGCCGGAAACGGCCCGGCCCTGCTCGTCTACCACCACGCCCTGCACGCTCGCCGTCTGCCGCTGCGCGAATGCGGGTGATGCCGCGAGTGTCGCGAGCAGCAGGGCGAGCGCGGCCGTGGGCAGTCGCATGCGCCGGTCATCATACCGCCGCCGCGGACGCCGGTCGTCTGGTCAGGGCCTCGCAGCCTCCGCCCGGAGTCCGCTATGATCGGGTGCGCTTAAGATCACGCGGGCTTCATATCGAAGGGATACAACGGGATGGCTGGAGACATGTTCAGGCTGGACGGAAAGATCGTGGCGGTCGTAGGTGCCGGTGGCGGCATCGGCGAGGCCGTGGCCGTGGCTGCCGCGGCGCAGGGTGCGCACGTCGCCTGCTTCGATATCAATCAGGCCAGCGCCGCGGCGGCGGCCGCGACGATCACGGCCGCGGGCGGGAAGGCCGAAGCCGGCGCCATGGATCTCGGTGACGAAGCGCAAATCGAGGCCGGCTTGTCAGGCCTGGTCAAGGCGCACGGCCGGCTCGACGGCCTGGTCTGCACGCCGGCCATCAACGTGCGGAAGCCCATCCTGCAATATTCGCTGGCGGAGTTCGACAAGGTGGTGGACCTCAACCTGCGCGGCAATTTCGCCGCGCTCATGGTGGCGGGCCGCATCATGACCGCCCAGAAGTCGGGCAGCATCGTGCTCTTCTCCTCCATCCGCTCCATCGTGACCGAGCCCGGCCAGTCGGTGTACTCCATGACCAAGGCCGGCATTCTCCAGCTGGCGAAGACCGCGGCCACCGAGTGGGCGACGCAGGGTGTGAGAGTGAACGCCGTCGGCCCGGGCGTGATCGAGACGCCGCTCACCTCACCCATCAAGAACAATCCCGACTGGTACAACGCGTACGCGATGAAGAACCCTATGAACCGGTGGGGGCAGCCCTCCGAAATGGCCGGGCCGACCGTGTTCCTGCTCTCGGACGCCGCCAGCTACGTGACCGGCACCATCATCTACGCCGATGGCGGCTGGCTGGCGGCGGACGGTCGCTTCACGCCGCCAGGCATGTAGGGCGGATGTCGTCGCGTCGTCATCGCATTGCTGTCATCCCCGGCGACGGCATCGGCCGCGAGGTGACGCCGGCTGCCCTGCACGTGATCCAGGCAGTCGCGCGCCACGCCGGCGTGTCGATCGATTCGGTGGAATATCCCTGGGGCTGCGATTACTACCGCGAGACGGGCCGGATGATGGCCCCCGACGCCCTCGACGTGCTGCGCGGGGCGGATGCTATCTACCTGGGCGCCATCGGGCATCCCTCGGTCCCGGATCACGTGTCGGTGTGGGAGCTGATCCTTCCAATCCGGCAGCGCTTCGAGCAGTACGTGAACCTGCGTCCGATGCGGTTGCTGCCAGGAGTGCCGGGGCCACTGGCGGGCCGGGGACCCGCCGACGTCGACATGGTGTGCGTGCGCGAGAACAGCGAGGGTGAGTACGCGGGGCTGGGCGGACGCCTGCACCGGGGGACGCCGCACGAGGTGGCCGAGCAAACCGGTCTTTTCACGCGGCGCGGCATCGAGCGCGTGGTGCGCTACGCGTTCGAGGTGGCGCAGACGCGTCCGCGCCGGCTCCTGGCGAGTGCGACCAAGTCGAATGCCCTCCAGCACTCGATGGTGCTGTGGGACGAAGTCGTGGACGAGCTGGCGCCCGCGTATACGGATGTGACGGTACGCAGGTACCATGTGGATGCCCTGGCCGCCCGCATGGTCACCCACCCCGACTCCATCGACGTGATCGTCGCGTCCAACCTGTTCGGCGACATCCTGACCGACCTGGGCGCGGCGGTGTCGGGCAGCCTTGGCGTGGCGCCGGGCGCCAACCTCAACCCCGGGCGCGAGTACCCGTCCATGTTCGAACCCATCCACGGTTCGGCCCCCGATATCGCGGGCCAGGGTGTCGCCAACCCGATTGGGGCCATCTGGGCGGGCGCGCTGATGATGGACCATCTCGGCCATCGGGAGTTGCACGATCGCATCGTGCAGGGCATTGAGCGAGTGCTGGCCCGGGGCGAGGTTCGGACACTCGATCTGGGGGGACGGCATGGAACAGCGGAGGTCGCCGAGGCCATCGCGGCCGAGGCGGGCGCCACGTAGGACCAGGAGATCGAGCGGGCCGATCCGCCCCGGCGGGCCGGGCGGCTTCCGCCGCGCTCTTGCCTGAAGTCGTCGGTTGAAGGAGGTCGTGGCATGAAGCATCTGATATCGATTACCGCTGCCGTGGTGGCGTTGCTGCTGGTGCCCGTGGTGGCGCTGGCGCAGGCCACCGGGCAGATGTCCGGCACGGTCACCGACACGTCGGGCGGCGTGCTGCCCGGGGTCACCATCGAAGTCACCAACAGCGCCACCGGTATCGCGCGTACCGCGGTCACGGGCGCCGACGGCACCTACATGGTTCCGCTGCTGCAGCCCGGCGACTACGACGTGAGAGCGTCGCTGTCGGGTTTCCGCACCGTCGTCCGCGAAGGCGTACGCGTGACGGTCACCGAAACCGCCCGGGTGGTATTCGAGTTGGCCGTCGGCCAACTCACCGAGACGGTGACCGTGCGGGCCGAGGCCACGCTGGTCGAAACCGCCAACGCCACGCGTGGCATCGTCATCGACGAGGAGAAGGTGGTGGACCTGCCGCTCAATGGTCGCAACTTCACGCAGCTCGGCACTCTCATCCCGGGCGTCGTGGCGCCGCCGTCCGGACTGGGCGGCCAGAGCGGTGATGCCACACCCGGCGGGTTCGGCAACGTGACCGGCGGCTTCAACGTGAACGGCATGCGCAACCAGTCCAACAACTTCCTGCTGGACGGGGCGACCAACAACGACACGTTCAACACGGGGTTCGTGCTGCGTCCGCCGCCCGACGCCATCGAGGAGTTCAAGATCCTCACGCACGCCTTCAGCGCCGAGTACGGCCGCAACGCCGGATCGGTGGTGAACGTGGTGACCAAGTCTGGCGCCAACCGCATATCGGGTTCGGCCTGGGAGTTCAACCGCGACGATGCCCTTCAGGCGCGCAACTATTTCGCGCCGGCCGACCAGCCCCAGCCGCAGTTGAAGCAGAATCAATTTGGCGCGACGGTCGGCTTCCCGGTGCTGCGGAACAAGCTGTTCGGGTTCGGCTACTACGACGGGTTCCGCAACCAGACCGGGATCACGCAGAACATTGTCGTGCTGTCCGAGGCGCAGCGCCGCGGCGACTTCTCGGTCCTCTCCACCGCGATTCGTGATCCGCTGACGGGCCTGCCGTTCCCGGGCAGCACGATCCCGGCCAGCCGGCTGTCGCCGGTCTCGCAGAAGTTCCTCAACGACTTCGTGCCGCTGCCCAATTCGGCCGGCAACCGGTACATCGTCTCGCCCACGGTGGAAGATAATCGCGACCAGTTCGGCATCCGTATGGACTATCAGTTGTCCGAGAAGCAGTCCTTCCTCGGCCGCTACATGCGCAACCGCTCCGACCGCGTCGAGCCGCGCACCGTCCAGCCGGCGGACCAGCAGTCGAAGGCGACGTTGCAGGACTTCATGGCCGCGCACACGTACCTCTTCAGTTCGAGCGCCATCAACACGGCGCGCTTCTCGATCAATCGCATCTTCGCGAACCCGGCAGTCACGAGCGGTCTCACCAACGCCGCCTACGGCATCAACCTGCCCAACACCAACCCGCTCGCGGTCGGGCTGCCGTCGCTGGCCATCAATGGGTTCTTCACGCTCGGCGACCCGCAGCAGCCGTTCGTCCAGCGCATCAACCAGGTGTGGCAGTTCACCGACGACTTCACGTGGGTCAGGGGCCGGCACCAGATGAAGTTCGGCGTGGACATCCGGCGTGAGGCGATGAACATCGCGTTCATCAACCGGCCGAACGGCAACATGACCTTCAACGGCAACATCACCGGGAACTCCGCGGCGGACTTCCTGCTGGGCATCGCCGCGCAGGCGCGAGCCACGACGACCCAGGCCATCCAGGACGGGTACGGCTGGCTGTACGCGGGGTACGTGTCGGACGAGTTCCGGGTGTCCAATAACGTCACGCTGAACCTGGGCCTCCGCTACGAGCTCCCCCAGCCGTTCGTGGACAGGAACGACGCCATCTCGGCCTTCATCACCGGCCGGCAGTCCACCGTGTACCCGAATGCCCCCGCGGGCCTGGTCTATCCGGGCGATCAGGGCATCCCCCGCGGCGTCGTCCCGACGGACAAGAACAACCTGGCGCCCCGGCTGGCGGCGACATGGGACCCCTTCGGCGACGGGCGGACCAGCGTCCGCGGCGCGTTCGGTGTCTTCTACGACGCGCTGGCCGGCCAGGGCGACTTCTTCCAGAGCGGCGTGCTGTCGCCGCCGTTCACGCCGCTCGTCGAGCTGAACGCGCCTACGTTCATCCCTGTTGCGGACCCACTCCAGGCCGTGGCGGGGCCCCCGAACCCGTTCCCGCCGGCGCTGACCATCATCGGCTGGGGCGACCAGTTCAAGTCGCCGTACGCCTATCACTACAACGTCGGAATGCAGCGCCAGTTGACGGATCGCCTGGGCGCCGAATTGGCCTATGTCGGGTCGCGCGGCTTCAACATGCCGATCTTCATGGAGGTCAATCCGGGCGTCTACACCCCTGGCCAGACCGCGCGCAGTGCGCGCGTGCTCCCGGCCTTCGCCCTCGTCCGGCCGACCTTCTCGGCAGCCCAGTCCTGGTACAAGTCGGTGCAGGGCAGCCTGCGCCTGTTGCCCACCCGCGGCGTGAACATGCTAGCGTCCTACACGTGGGGCCATGCCGAGGACCACGTCTCGGGCCTCAACATCGGCGGCGAGTCGCGGCCGGTGCTGCCGGTGGTTCAGGGTGACCAGGCCAGCCTCGACCAGGCGTTGTCGTTCGAGAAGGGCGATGCGCTCTTCGACGTCCGCCACCGCTTCGTGCTGAGCTTCGGCTACGAGCTGCCCCGCCTCGAGGACAAGGGCGCGCTCACGCGCTACCTGGCCGGTGGCTGGCAGGTGAACGGCATCTACCAGGCCCAGACCGGCTTTCCGCTGACGGTGGTCGATCCGGTCCTCAGCATCCGCTACCTGAGCAACCGGCCCGACGTGACCTGCGATCCTAACGCCGGCCCGAAGACGACGGCGCAGTACTTCGACACCAACTGCTTCACGCGGCTGACGCTGGCGCAAACGGGCGATCGCCCGGGCAACGCTGGGCGCGACACGGTGCGCGGCCCCGGCTTCCAGCGCACCGACCTGTCGGTCTTCAAGAACATCACGTTCGCGTCGCGGCAGCGCCTCCAGCTTCGCATCGAGATGTTCAATCTGTTCAATCAGGAGCGCTTCGGGCAGCCGGGCAACCAGATCGGGACGCCCAGCTTCGGGGTGATTACCACGGCCGAGGACGGACGAATCATGCAGCTGGGGTTGCGCTACACCTTCTGACGAGTGCCGTGGGCCGGGGCCGGGCGAGCGCCGGGCTTGGCGTGCCGAGACTGGAGCGCCGGGCCTTCAGCCCCGGCGACCGGATGCCGCTCCGTCTCGCCCGCCGCCCGACCCCGAGGCTCTTTCGCCTGGTTTTCGTGTAGCATCGACTACACGCGATTGCCCATGACGGCGCCACCTTCGTTATCACCAGTGCCGGCGGTCCGCTCCCGGGAGCGCAAGGAGGTGGCCTTGCAGGGCGCGTTGCACGTGCTCGCGCCCGGATCGACCGTCGAGCGGCCCGACACCCCGGATGGTGTCGTGACGGCCGTCAGGCGACTGCCGGCCACGGCGGCGGCCTATGCACCGTTCCCCGACGGGCTGGACGCCAGGCTGGTGTCGGCCCTCGCCACGCGTGGCGCGACCGAGCTCTACACGCACCAGGCCGAGGCCTTCGCGCATGTCGCCGCCGGGCGGAACATCGTGGTGACCACGCCTACCGCCTCGGGCAAGACGCTCTGCTACAACCTGCCGGTGCTCGAGGCCGTTCTCAGGAACCCGGCCGCGCGCGCCCTCTACCTGTTTCCGACCAAGGCGCTGGCGCAGGACCAGATGGCCGAGCTGCACGAACTGGCCGGGGCGATTGGCGACGCGGGGGGGGGGGCCATCGGCGTGCACACCTACGACGGCGACACGCCGCAGGATGCGCGCCGCACCATCCGGACGCGCGCGCACGTCGTGCTCAGCAACCCCGACATGCTGCACTCGGGCATCCTGCCGCATCACCCGAAGTGGGCGAAGCTGTTCGAGAATCTGCGCTTCATCGTCATCGACGAGCTGCATGCGTATCGCGGCGTGTTCGGCAGCCATCTGGCCAACGTGCTGCGGCGGTTGCGGCGCGTGTGCGGACACTACGGATCGGATCCGCAGGTGATCTGCTCGTCGGCCACCATCGCCAACCCGGCCGAGCTGGCCGAGCGGCTCTGCGATCGTCGGTTCACCCTGGTCGAGAAGAGCGGGGCGCCACGGGGCGAGAAGGTCTTCGTCTTCGTCAACCCACCGGTGGTGAACCGCGAACTGGGTATCCGCCGTTCGTACCTGAACGAGGCGCGCCGGGTGACGGGCGAGTTCCTGCGGCGCAATCTGCAGATCATCCTGTTCGCGCAGAGCCGGCTGGCCACCGAGATCCTGACGACCTACCTGAAGGACGACTTCGAGGACGTGCCCGGCATGCCCGAGAAGATCCGCGGGTACCGCGGCGGGTACCTGCCGCTCCGCCGCCGGGAGATCGAGAAGGGCCTGCGCGAGGGCCTCGTGCGGGCCGTGGTGTCCACCAACGCGCTCGAGCTCGGTATCGACATCGGGGCGCTGGACGTGTCGATCATGGCGGGCTACCCGGGCACCATTGCCGCAACGTGGCAGCGCGCCGGACGGGCGGGCCGGCGGTCGGCGCGGTCGGCGGCGGTGATGGTGGCCTCGAGTGCGCCGGTGGATCAGTTCGTCGTCCGGCACCCGTCGTATTTCTTCGACGCCTCGCCGGAGCACGCGCTCGTCAACCCCGACAACCTCAACATCCTGGTGAACCACGTGAAGTGCGCGGCGTTCGAGCTGCCCTTCACCGCCGTCGAGACCTACGGCCGAGTGAACGTGCAGGAGGTGCTGGGAGTGCTGCAGGAGGCGAGGCTCGTGCACCTGTCGGGCGCGGATCCGGAAGACGAGTCGGCGGGGCAGTGGCACTGGACCAGCGAGTCGTATCCAGCCGACGCGGTGAGCCTGCGCTCGGTGTCGTCGGACAACTTCGTCGTCGTGGATCAGACCGGCGAGCCGAAGGTGATTGCCGAAACCGACTTCACCAGCGCGCTCTCGATGCTGCATCCCAAGGCCATCTACCTCATCGAGGGCCGGTTGTTCCAGGTCGAGAAGCTCGACTTCGAGGGGCGCAAGGCGTACGTGCGTGCCGTGGACTGCGATTACTACACCGACGCCATCGACTACACCAAGGTGACCGTTCTCGACCGCTTCGCGAGCGCCGGGGCCGTGGCCCACCACGGTGAGGTGCACGTGGTAACGCGGGTGGTGGGCTTCAAGAAGATCAAGTTCCACACCAACGAGAACGTCGGATCGGGCGAGCTGGACCTACCCGAACAGCAGATGCACACGACCGCCTACTGGCTCGAGGTGCCGGCCGCCGTGCTGGCGGCGCTGCCCTGCGCGGTGGACGACCGGCGCGATGGCATCCGCGGGCTGGCCTACGCCATGAAGAACGTGGCGCAGCTGCTGCTGATGTGCGATCAGCGGGACGTCGGGCTGTCGGTGAACGCCGGCGAAGAGGTGATGGAGGGCACCGACACTCCGCGCATCTTTCTTTACGACGCGTATCCCGGCGGCATCGGCTTCAGCGCCCCGCTCTTCGGCATGCACGACGAGCTGCTGACGCGCACGCGGGCCCTGATCGAGGGCTGCGATTGCGAACACGGGTGCCCCACGTGTGTGGGACCCGTGGGCGAGACCGGCCCGCTGGCCAAGCAGGTGGCTCTGCGGTTGTTGCGGCACCTGACGCCCGACGCCGGGACTGAAGTCCCGGCGCTCCGGACGTCGCCGGATGTCAGGGCTGAAGTCCCGGCGCTCCGGACGACTGCCGCCGGGACTGAAGTCCCGGCGCTCCTCAGACACGACGCGGCCGTTCAGCCGGTGGCCCCGGAGCGCCGGGGCTTCAGCCCCGGCGACGACGATTCCACCGACACCGTGCCCTTCTAGCCGTGAGCACGCTCACCGATCGACTCCGTGGCATCGTCGGCGGTGCGGTCCCGCACCTGGCGCCAGAACTGCAGACCGGCCGGGACGAGGCCGCGCGCCGGTTGGGGCCGCCGTCGGCACACCTGCCCGAATCGGTGCTCGCCGGCGCGGCGCGAGCAGTTGGTGGCCGCGTGGCGACGGGCACGTCCGGCGCGGTCATCCTCGTGGATCGCCACTACGCCGCGTCCGAGCGCCACGGTCGCGTACCGATTGGCACCGTGATGTCCACGCTGCTTGGCGGCCAGGAGGCGCTGAGGGTGCTGACGAGGGCATGGCCCGCCTCCGCCAGGGGGCCGACGGGCCCTTCCGACGCCAGCCACCTAGCGACCGGCG
>Ga0073904_10004615_pt1 | contig 10203 bp, 5 predicted proteins | sample KloWWTrecipitate_FD_66668 | JGI IMG/M metagenome (GOLD analysis project Ga0073904, IMG submission 66668) | Active sludge microbial communities from Klosterneuburg, Austria, studying microevolution and ecology of nitrifiers - Klosterneuburg... | ecosystem: Engineered > WWTP > Aerobic digester >... | reverse complement strand
GGAGTGACCGCGATGTAGATGGTCGTGTTGTTCTTCACCGAGAACGTGGCGTTGCCGCCGCGCCCCTTGGTGGACGAGTACGCGTACCCGAGCGTGGCCGCGGCCTCGGGGTCGAGCGTGCCGTTGCGCGAGGTGACGACGTCGTACTCTCCTTCGCCGGCGATCGCGACCTGGATGGTGTCGTTCGCGACGACGGTGAGCTTGTAGATGTCGACCTCGGTGGCCGCGGCCAGCGCGCCCGTGAGCACCTTGCCGCCGACGTCGTTCGCCAGGTTGACGGGCATCGGCTCGAGGGCCGTGAGCGTCTGCGCCGTCGCGGCGGTGTTGTGGGCGGCCGCATCCTCCGCGACCTGCGACGCCTTGATGAGGCCCGTGCTGAACGTCGTAGAGCCGGCGCGGCCCGCGGTGTTCACCATGACGAGGTACTGCTCCTCGGCTGCGGTGGAGCTCACCATCGGGTAGACGAGGTGGATGTCGTACGGCGGGTCCTCGGGGCCGAAGAAGCCCTGCGGCGGCGCGGCGGTGTCGAGGAGGTCCTTGGCCTTGCCGCCTTTGCCGAAGAGCGCGGCGAGCGGCGTGGTCGCGGCGGCGCCGGCGGCGGGGAGGGGCACCTCCATGCGGTAGTCCACGATGTAGGCGGACCCCATGGGCACGGTGAGCTTGCCGAAGAAGCTCGCGAGGTCGGCCCCGAGGGCGAGGGGGGCCGGCGCCGCGTTCGCCGTGATCGCGCCGGGCGCGCGCGGCGTGACCTTCAGGTCGTTGGGATCGCCGATGAACGTGGTGCGCGAAGCCCCCTTGCTGTCGACGTTCGCGACCGTGAGCGCGGCCGAGGCCGCGGCGAGCGGCGGCACGAGCACGGCTCCGCCAGCGAACAGGTTGGACTCGGCCGAGACCCCGAAGTCGACGAGCTCGGGCGCGTCGACCTTGAAGTTGTCCTTGTCGAACGGGTTCGCGAGATCGTTGTTCTGGATGGCGACCTGGGCCACGCCGCCCTGCTCCACCTTGCCTACCGGGAGGACGGAAATCGCGGGCTGCACCGCGAAGGCCTTCTCGAGCTTCTGGCCGTCCACCATGACGTCACGCAGACCCAGCGCGGCGGTGGGGGCGATCTTCACCTTCATCGCGAGCGAGGTGGGGCTCACCACGCGCACGTTCGACACGGTGATGCCGGCCCCGAAGTCGACCTTCGCGGCCCCGGTGAACGTGGTCCCGCTCCCGCTGACGACCACGTCGATCTCGCGATCGAGCACGGCCTTGCTGGGGGTCACGAAGCTCACCGTGGGCTCGACCTTGGCCGAGTCACCGGGCTTTCCAGCGGCGCCCGCGGCGCCTTGAGCGCCGTCCTTGCCGGGCGCGCCCGCCGCGCCGTCGGCGCCACCGCAGGCCACGAGGAGCGCGGTGAGCCCCGCGACGCCGAGAGCAGAAGAGAGAAGCGAGCGGTTCATCTGAGTCCTCCGAAAAAACGACCTGTCGTCAATAAGGATGTTCATGGCGGCCCCTCGCCTTCGGCTCGGGCTCGCCTTGGGGCCATCGTTCGCCCCTCCGGTGCTCGCCTTCGGGCTCACGGGAGCCTCCGCACTGCGAGCGTGTACTTTCCACGCTTCGAGTTGAGGGGCCTCACGCGCACGAAGCGGTAGGTGCCCGCGCTGGCGCGCGCGCCGTGCGCGAGCTTCGCCCCGTTCTCTTGTGCGCCGAAGATGCCAGCGCTGTACCCGAGCGCGACGCTCGTGGTGTTGGCGGCGCCGGTCGGGAAGGTGATGTCCTCGCTGACGGCGATGGTGATCGGCGCGTCGCTGAAGGCCGAGACCTCCAGGTTGACCGAGCCGGCGGGGAACGGTCCAAGCCGGTAGACGTCGGCCGTGTCCGCCGTGACGAGCTCACCGGCGAGCAGACGGACCGGCGTGGCCGTACCCGGCGCCGGCGGCGCGACTCCCCAGTCGGCGAAGGCGGTCGCGTCGGAGCCGTCGTGCTTGGTCGTGGGCTCGGCGAAAGGTGCCTCCGCGTCGATGGAGACGGCGCTCACCTTGAAGCCGAATTTCGCCGCGTCGGCCCCGCCCTCGAACGTGCTGTTCCCCACGATGAGCGTGCCGCTCCCGGCCTCGGTCGTCGGGTAGATCTGCGTGGCCGCCTGGGAAATGAGGTTCGACAGCTTGCCGAGCCTGCCCATTCCGAGCACCAGCGGCCGCAGGGTGCCGCTCGGGACGACGCTCACGACGTTGAGCTTGTTCACCCCCGTCGTGTACTTCAGCAGCGACGTCGCGAAGGGCTGGGCGAGCACCTTCGTGAGCTCGGCCGCCGCGAGCGTCTCCGGCGCGCGGGCGGTCACGGTCAGCGCCGCGGGGCCGCTCAGGTAGACCGGCGCGTTCGGATCACCCGGAAAATTGCTGCCCTCGAGCGCCATCGGGCCGACCCGCAGCGCGGGGTCGGCGAGCATCACGACGCGGCCGTCGCGCGGGCCGAGGTAGTCGGTGGAGAGGGGCACGAACGCGCCGTCGGCCGCGGACAGCTGACCGTAGAGCTCGAAGCTCTCCGGGTCGAACCACTCGGCGCTGTTGTTCTTGAGGTCGAGCTGCACGAGCCCGCCTTGCTCGGCCTTGCCACCCGAGACCGTGACGCCGAGCGAGGCCGCGACCTGGAAGCCCTGCGTGGCCGTGAGCTTCGCCTCGCCGCTCGTGACCACGACGTCGCGTGGGCCGAGCGCCGCGGTCTCGTCGATCGTGAGCACCGCGCGGATCGCGTGCTTCCCGACGAGGGCGAGATCGCTCACCTCGACGCCGGCGCCGAAGCTCACCGTGGCCGCGGGGGCGAGCGCGAGGCCGTCCACGCTGATGGTCACCTCGACCTCGCCGCCCAGCACGGACGCGCTCGGCTCGACGAGGCGGATGCTCCCGCCGGCGACGGGCGGTTTGCCATCGGCACCGGCGGCGCCTGGCCCGCCCGCCTTGCCGTCGGCTCCGGACGCGCCGTCGGCCCCCGCCCCGCACGCTGCACACGCGAGGAACCCCAACGCGAGGGCCCACCCGCCAAACTGGACGCGAACCTTCCGCATCACATTTCCTCCTGATGAACCTGACGTGAGCCCGCAGGGGCGAACCAAGGTCGAAGGCGGGACCGAGCCGAAGGCGAGGTCACGCCTTGAACGACCAGGCGGACGCGAGCGCCCACCTGCGGGCGTGGGTATGCGCCACCCGCGAAGCGGGCGCAAGTCAAAATGATGCGTAGGTTCGACGGGTTGGCGGGGGCGACGGGCCGACGCGTCAGCGGACGCGGAGGTTCGCGAAGGTGAGGCTCCGCGTGAACCCCGCCACCCGGAGCGCGCGAACGTCGCCCGCCTTCTCCGGCGCCACGACGATGCCGCCCGGGAGGTGATCGTAGCGGTAGACGTGCGCGGTGGCGCGGGCCATCACGCGGCTCGACTCGCCAAGGTACTCCACCTGTTGCGGCGCTCCCTCGGGCTCGTGATCGAGGTGCATGACGTCGCTCGTCTTCGCCTCGCCGTCGCCGTCGAACGAGACGATGCGGTAGCTGCCACCACCGCCGGCCGTGGAGCGCTGCGCGCTCGCCTCTTGCGCGCCGCTCACCGCGAGGATGCGGTCGTAGAGCGCCGAGAAGGTGTAGTCGCTGACCCACGCCGGATCGCAGTAGCCCATCATGTCTTTGCCCGTGGTCGGCGAGATGAGCTTCTTCGAGAGGATGTCGTAGCCCCAGGAGCCGATCCCCCCGCCCCTGTGGGGGAAGGAGCGGTCCGCGCCGCTCGCGCCACCGCACGGGGCGTGCTCGCGGCCATGCGCGTGGCCGATCTCGTGGGCCATCGTGTTGGCCGACTCCACGCCGGTGAAGCCGAGGCCCACGCTCGCGCGGAGGAAGGCGTCGGCGGGGCGGTTCACGAGGCCCGAGAGGCCGGTGACGCAGCCGCGGGAGCAGAAGGAACCGAAGGACGCGGAGGGGTTGAACACGCCGTAGTAGTAGGTCTCGCTGTCGGCGCGGTCGTCGCGGCGGAGGCTGACCATCGCGTTCAGCACGGTGTCCCAGCCCTGACCGTTCGGCGCGATCGTGTTCGACCAAGCGTACGGCGCGCGGGCGGTGACGGTCACGTCGGTCGCCGGGTAGAGCGCCATCATCGTTCGCCGGTAGACGGCGAGCTGGGCTTCGCTCACGTCGGGGAGTCGCCTGGACGAGTCCGCGTCGAAGCGCACGGGCACGACCACGACCTTCAGCACGTTCGAGGCCTTGAGCTCGAGGTCGTCTACGGCGGTGCCCGCGGGATAGCGCGCGGGCTCCTGGTTCGTGCTGCCGTCGTCGGTGACGGAGACGGAGAACGTGGTGCCCAGCGCGAGCGCTTCCGGCGGCAACTCGAAGTTGAGCGTGGAGGTCGCGACCGCGTCGGTCGACTTGGCGGTGAGGGTCCGCACGTCCCGCAGGGTGGTGACCTTACCGTCGGGGCCCTTCAGGGTGAGCTCGCCCGCGAACTTGCCGGCCTGGAAGCCGTCCAGCGGGGCCACGTAGACCCGCAGCAACGCGGGGCGCCCCGCGATGAGCGGCGCGTTGCGCTCGGCGACCCGCTCGCCCTCGGCGAAGACGGAGACCTTTACGCCCTGGAAGACCGCGACCTCTGCGATCGAGACCTTCGGCGGGGGGCTCGCGGGGAGGCCCGGTACGCCGCCAAGACCAGGCACCGCGCCCGGCGCGCCCGGGCTCGAGGGGTCTCCGACGACGACGACCTCCGTGCTGCAGGCGGCGGCGCCGCAGGCGAGGGCGAGCAGGCTAGCGAAGGCGATGCGAGAGGCAGTCGTCATGGGCAAGTCTCCGTCGGGTCCAGGTTCGCGACGTGTTGTGACAGGATTTCCAAGAACTGCCCAGTCCATCGACGCGTAAATAAATTTCGCACGCGAGCGGATTTTCTGAGCGTTCTCGGGAACTTCCGTGAAAGCTCTGCCGTACGCCGTCCAGAACCGAGCGTTCTCGAAGCGGACCTTTACCCGCGGGAGCCTTTGAGCTAGGGTCGGCCGGCTCGCGTCACTAGCTCAGCTGGATAGAGTATCGGCCTCCGAAGCCGAGGGTCACAAGTTCGAATCTTGTGTGACGCGCCACTCGATAGCGTTTACGAACGGAACTGTACGGAGTCCACGGAGTGGACGCAGTACAGTCACGTCGACGGAGCCGAAGGCGCAGTCAACCGCGGTGACGCGACCCCTGCCTCACGAAGCCCTCCTTGCTTGGCAGGGGCAGGTCCATCGCGAGGACGTCGCTCACCACGCGATGCGCGCTGAGGCGCTGGAGGTTCAAGAGAGGGGCGATGCCCGTGTGAAAGAGGTTCGTCGAGCGCGACGACATCGCGTCCTCGAAGGGACCGAAGTTAGGCAAGCAAGCCGACTTTGCCCACGCCCATGCCCGTTCGACGTCCTCGCGGGTTGCAGGCAAGCGCTCGGCACGGAGCGAAGCGGGCCGATGGACTACGCGACCGAGCGCTTTCGTGAACTCCGCGGTGGTCACGCTTTCGGGCGCCGCCGCGTTGAGGGGGCCGCGGAGTGTGTTTGTGGCGGCTGCAAAGCGGAGTAGTCCGACGGCGTCATCGACGTGAATCCAGGGCATCCACTGCGCGCCGCTGCCGAGCGCAGCTCCGAGGCCGAGCTCGAACGGTGTCAGCATCTTCGCGAGCGCGCCGCCCTCACTCGCGAGCACGATCCCGATCCGGAGGGCGGCGCCGGGAGTCGTTCGAGAGTCATGGGTTCGTGTCTTTGCGAGGTGCGGGCGTTCACCGAAATACGTTCAAAGCGTCGATAGCGCCACGCCATACTAACTAACACTACTGCGAGAGGTTCCCTCTCGCTACGCAGTTCGCTGCGCGAACGGCAGCAGTGCTAGCCCTGTCTCGTAGGGGGCGCGGCGCCCCCTCTCGGCCACAAAGCTGGCCGATTCACCCCTCCGGCTTGTCCGCTCCCGCGGCCAACTACCACCACGGAGCACGCGGGAGCGGACGTCGGCGTCTACCTCGTTCACTCGATGATGCCTCCGGCACGGTTGACGCAAGCGCGCTTCGACGACCTCGACTTGATCTGCCACAACTTCGCCCGCGCCTGCGCTGAGCACGGCGTGCGGCATATCGTCTATCTCTGCGCCGCCCGTCGCCGCCGACGGCTTGCCGCGCGCGGGATCGGCGGTCATCCTAGCCGCGATGAATTGGGCCCGCACCGCTTCCGCACTGCTCCCAGTTACCATGCTCGCGCTCGCCCTGCTCGACTGCAAGCTCTTCGACAAGAGCTACGAGCAAATCACGTACGAGCGCGTGCAGTCCTGCCGCGCCACGATCGACGCCTGCGGAAGGGGCAACGACGAGCGCTGCCTCGCCGCGTGCGAGGCTGGCGACGAGGCCTCCTGCGCCCGCCACGGCGCGTCTTCGGCGCCCGACAAGTCGGCGCTCACCGCTGCGGTCGGGAGCTGCTCCGCGCTCACCGCCGCCTCATGCGGCCCGGTCGCCGCCGCGCTCGAAGCGCGGGGTGACCGCACCGCGGCCGCGTTCGCCGAGCACCGAGGCTGTGTCCGTAGCGTCCCCGCACTGTGTGTCCGCGGCGCTCGGCGGGCGCTCGCCGGCGGGCCCGACGCGCTCGGTCCCGAGGTAGGCCTGCACCTCGCGGCGCTCGGCTGCGTGTACGGGGCCGCCGACGGCTGCCGGCTGGTCCGCGAAAGCGACGCCGCAGTACGCCCCGCGTGGCTCACTGACGAGCTCGTCGACCGGCTCCGCGCGCACGAGCACTCGATCGTCGGGCTCGCGCCCGCGCCGTGCGCGGATGCGAGCGTCGCCTGGCGCACCGCGGTCGAGGCCGCCCGAAAGCTCGTGCCCCCGACGCCGGGCCGCAAGCTCCCATGCCCCTCGGAGGGGGAGCCAGCGTGCAACGCTCAGGCCTGCCTTCTCGGCGAGCGCGGGGCGTGCGGAGGGCTCGCGGCAGTGGGCGACACGTCGCCGCTCGCGCACTTCTCTCGGTTCCGGGGCTGCGAGTTGGGCGACGAGGCGCTCTGCGAGCGCAAACAACACCGCAAGAGCCGGCCCGCCGTCCGTCGAGCTCCGGGCGACGACTTCGAGGCGTGCATCGAGGACGGCGACGAGGCCGCGTGCGATCGGCACTTGCCGCGTGTGCACTTGTGGGCGCGCGCGCGCGACGCTTGCCGCGCGGGGAGCAAGCGGGCGTGCGCCATCTACGACACGCAGCGGCTCGCGCTCAACGCCGCCGTGCGGCGCCAAGGGGGGACGAGCCCGAGCCCGAGCCGCCCGCCCGCAGCCTCCGCCCCCCGCCCGAGCAACGACTTCGTCCTGTGGGTGCGGGCGAGCGTCTCCTCACTGCCGCAGGCCAACATGAAGACCATCATCTTCCGGCCGATCTGGGCGCCGAGGGCGGCGACCCGGGGCGACATTTGCCAGGAGATCGGCTGCGACCAGTTCTACGATGACGTGTGGCTCGTCCGGCGCAACTACGACGACGAGGTGATGAAGTACTGGCACGAGAACAAGCGGATTGTGGGGGGGCTCGGCTTCGTGGGTGTGTCGAAGCTCGAGGCGTTCGTCATGTGCGAGCCGCCGTTCCACTGGATCTTGGGCTGCCCGTAACGCTCCAGCGGCAGTACCGCCCGCCCGTGTATCCTTCACGAATGGCCGCTCACGTGCTCGTCGGAGACATCCGGCTTCAAGACGGGCGCGGCACGCGCGCTTCGTCGCTCGCGTGGGACGAGGAGGCGGAGAAGGTCGTTCACGCGATCGTCGATCGCCTGACGCCGCCGCCCTACGACCGGTGACTCAGAGGCGCCACTCGAGCCCGACCCGCAGCGCGGGGCCGATGTAGCTGCGCTCCGAGCACTCGAGGTAGCTGTAGCTGCCGCTCCGTGTCGTGACGCACGTGCTGGTGCCGAAGATGCCGGCCACCCCCGCGGAGCCGGAGATCGCGAACGAGCCTGCTTTGGTGGTCTCGGAGAGCCGATAGCGCGCGCCGGCGTGCCCGTAGCCATAGCCCACGACACCCCCTCCCCCGCCGGTGATGAAGTGCCAACGACTCGCTAGGGGGATCTGCATGGAGCCGTCGAACGTGCCGAACTGGAAATTGTCGCGTCGAACGATGATCGTGGCGCGCCCGTCGAACGCGAGACCATCGCGCGCTCCGATTCGGACGAGCTGCGCCACCACGACCGAGCTCGACTCATCGGAGAGAGCGCCCGTGGAGGAGTATTGGCGATCGTTCACGGTCGCGGCGCCTAACCCGAGCCCGAGCTCGAGAAACTGGGTGTCGAGCGCGACCACGCCGACGCCGACCGCGGTGCCGACTCCCCCTTGTTTTCCCGCGCCAAAGCCGGCCGGTTTGGCCTGGAGGTGGATCGCGAGCGGGATGTCGAAACGCTTCACCACCTCGGCCTCGCCGAGCGCGCCGAAGCCGATCGTGCCGAACGGCAGGAAGAGCTGAGCGGCGACGGCGACGTCCCACACGTCGCCCACACGCGTGGGTGCGACGCGGGACTCCGAAGGACGCGCGGCGGGCGTGGGCTCGCCGCTCTCGCGCGGCGTGGTCGCCACGGTCGCCACGCCGGTCGCGCTCGCATGCGCGACGGCCGGAGCGCCCGCGATGCCGACCGCGTCGACGGGCCGGGCCTCTCTGCGCGCGATCTCGACCCAAGGCTTCTGCCCGAGCAGAAACACCGAGACCGCCTCGCCGTCGACGGGTGTGCGGCCCTCGAGGACGGGCGCGGCGGGATCGGCGAGATCGAGCCGCGCCACCCCAGCGGTTCCACACGCGACGTAGAGCTTCGTCCCATCCCGCAGGAGGCCCCGCCCCTCGCACCCCAGGGGTACGTCACGCAGGTCGCGCGCCACGCCGCCCGAGGTGGCGCGCACACGCAGGGAAGCGCCGGCGAGCTCGTAGCTCAGCGCTGCGGCCGAAGCCGCGGGAGCCGCGGGCGGCGGCGTGACGGCTCCCGGTGCCGCGGGCGCCGCCGGAGCCACGGCCACGGGCGGCGCTGGGGAGGCGCTCGGTGGTTGAGGCGCTTGGGCTCGCGCCGGAGTCGAGAGGACGAGGGCCGCCGACGCGACCAACACACGCGCGGCGCCGAGCGCTCCCGCACGCTTCGCCTCGCGGTTCCACGAGAGAGAGAGAGTCCCTAGGAGCTGTTTCCTGTCCATCCATCCCTCCGGCTTGGCTCACGCCGCGGGGCAGCGTCTCTCCGAAGGCTCCGCGAGTCCACGACAATTCTCGAGCCGGCGGGGCCCCGCAGACTCACACGAGCCCATGGGCAAGCCATGGCTCAGGCGTGTCGCGCTGCGCCGGTAGGTTCGGGGTTCGTCGTTGCTTCGAGCTCCGCGTTGGCAAGGCAGAGTGCCAAGCCGGGGAGATGGGTCGCCGCCTCGCGGCTCGGCGTAGGCTTGCGGCGCGCAGCCTGCGCATAGACCATCGTGGTGCCGAGCGCCTTGTGACCGAGCAGGTCCTGGATGGCGCGGATGTCGTAGCCCTCTTCGAGCAAGTGCGCCGCGAACGAGTGGCGGAGGGTGTGACAGCTCGCCCGCTTCTTCATCCCGGTCGCCAAGACCGCGCCGCGCACGGCGTTCTGGAGCACAGTCTGGTGCGCGTGGCGGCGCCCCCTGTGACCCGAGGCGGCGTCGAGGTGGGTGCGCGTCGCTGGGAACACCCACTGCCACGCCCACGCGCGGGGCGCGAAGTCGGGCGTCTCGGGCGGCGACGGTCCGTCGGCCCAACCCGCCCCTGCCGCGAGGTCCGACTGATGGAGCCCTCGCGTGCGGTCCAGATGCTCGCGGATAGGCGCGACGAGGTCGGCGGGGAAGAACGTGGTGCGCTCGGTCGCCGCGCCAGCGCCCCGCACGACCAGCTCGCGGCGGTCGAGGTCGATGTCTCTCACGCGGAGCCGGGCGCACTCGAGCAGCCGGAGCCCCGCCCCATACAGCATCGACGCCATCAGCCGGGGGGCGCCGCTCATGCGCGCGAGCACGGCGGCGACCTCGGCGCGGGTCAGCACGACCAGCTCGCGCTCGGGCAGCTTCGCGCGCGATATCGCTCCCGGCTCCGAGAGCGGACTGCCAAGTACGCGCGCATACAGAAACAGGATCGCCGCCAGCGCCTGATTCTGAGTCGAGGCCGCGACGCGACCCTCAGCGCCCAGGTGGGCAATGAACGCCTCGACCTCGGCCACGCCGAGCTCCAGAGGACGCCT
>Ga0073904_10004610_pt1 | contig 10208 bp, 9 predicted proteins | sample KloWWTrecipitate_FD_66668 | JGI IMG/M metagenome (GOLD analysis project Ga0073904, IMG submission 66668) | Active sludge microbial communities from Klosterneuburg, Austria, studying microevolution and ecology of nitrifiers - Klosterneuburg... | ecosystem: Engineered > WWTP > Aerobic digester >... | reverse complement strand
GGGGGCAGGGTGGCTCAGCTATAGGGGGCAGCGTTTGGGGCGTCGCCAAGCGGTAAGGCAGCGGATTTTGATTCCGCCATACGGAGGTTCGATCCCTCCCGCCCCAGCCATTTATACTTGGCATAGCTGCAACAGTTCGTAGCCCTCCCCATTCTCATCTTGCCAGCCAGCCGCCATCGACCGGCATGACGGCGCCGTGCATATAGGCCGAGGCGGGTGCGAGCAGGAACACGACGGCGCCCCCGATGTCGGATGCTTCGCCCCATCGCCCGGCGGGGATGCGCGACATGATGGCGGCACTGCGTTCCCCATCGGCCCGCAGGGCGGCGGTGTTGTTGGTGACGACGTAGCCCGGCGCCACGGCATTGACATTGATGCCCTTGGCCGCCCATTCGCAGGCCAGCAGCCGGGTGATGCCCAGTACGCCATGTTTTGACGCGGTGTAGGACGGAACCCTTATGCCGCCCTGGAAGGAGAGCACCGACGCGATGTTGACGATCTTTCCCGATCGACCTGCAAAAAGTGCCTTTTTGGCAAAGGCCTGGCAGAGGAAGAACACCGATTTCAGGTTGACGTCCATCACATCATCCCAATCCGTTTCGGAAAAGTCGACCGAGTCGGCGCGGCGAATGATCCCGGCGTTGTTCACCAGGCCGTCGATTGGGCCCACAGTCTCCCAGACACGGTCAAGCATGGAGACCGCCGCGACGTGATCGCTGAGGTCACTGTCAACCGGCGTGAACATGGCGTCTTCTGCCTTCACCAGCGCCGCGGTCTCGTCCATCGCGGAACGGCCGACACCGATGACTTCGCCACCGGCCTTTGCAATGGCCACGCAAATGCCCTGGCCAATGCCCGTATTGGCGCCCGTCACGAGCACCCTGTTGCCTGCCAGGCTGAAAGCGGAAAAATCCGTCATCTCAGCGTTTCCAGCGGCACGGGATCGACATCGGTGTAGTCGACATTATCGCCGGCCATGGCCCAGATGAAAGCATAGTTGGAAGTTCCAGCACCCGAGTGTATCGACCAGGGCGGCGAGAGTGCGGCCTCTTCGTTCTTGATGACGAGATGGCGCGTCTCCTGCGGTTCGCCGAGGAAATGAAAGACGCGCGCCGTATCAGGCAGGTCGAAGTAAAGATAAACCTCCATGCGGCGGTCGTGAACGTGGCAGGGCATGGTGTTCCATACGGAGCCCTCCGCAAGTTGTGTCATGCCAACGACGAGCTGGCAGGTTTTCACGCCATCCGCATGGATGAACTGGAAAATCGAGCGTTCGTTGGACGTTTTCTGGCTGCCGAGATCAATACGCTTGGCATCGGAAATCGCGATGCGTTTGGTCGGATGGGCCTGATGTGCAGGCGCACTGAGCAGGTAGAATTTCGCCGGGGTGGAAGCAGCATCCTTCGACGAGAAGCGCACGCTCTCGGCGCCCATGCCCACATAAATCATGTCGCGCGCGGCAAGGTCGTAGGCCTTGCCGCCGGCCTCAACAGAGCCTGCGCCGCCGATGTTCACGGCGATAAGTTCGCGGCGCTCAAGAAAGTTCTTGGTTCCGGTCGGCTTGATCGCCGACAATTCAAGCACCCCAGCGGACGGCATTGCACCGCCAACGATCATGCGGTCGTAATGCGTGTAGGTGAGGCTGATCCGCCCCGGCTGGAAAAGATCCGTGATGTGGAAGTGGCGGCGCAGTTCGCCGGTTGGCATGGCGGCCGCCGCCCGGGGATCGATGGCGAAGCGGGACGTGGTGTCGATATGGGTCATGGAATTCTTTCAGGTGCGGGGGTCAGGGGAGTCCGGGGCTTGCCGACGCCAGCAAGATATTCGGCCTGCTGCCCGCGCAGGCGTCGGCGGTAGCGTTCCTGGCTGGCAGCGAGATGCTCGCGCATGGCATCGCGGGCAGCCTGCGGATTGCTGGCGGAAATTGCGTTGAGGATGACGAGGTGCTCGCGCTGCAGGCCCTCCTGGTATTCGCGCGTCAGCACGCTCTCCGTGCCCCAGGGCGAGGTGATATCGCAGGGGATCGTCCGGGCGCCGAGCGCATCCAGCACTTCGACATAAAAGGGATTGCCGGTTGCCGCCGCGATGGCACGGTGAAAGGCGAAATCGGTCTTGCCGGTCGCCTGATCGAGTGCGAGCAGCCGCTCAAATTCGAAGAAGGCCTCCTGGATCGCGGCTTCCTGCGCACTGTTGTGCCGGAGTGCCGCAAGCCCGGCACTTTCGATTTCGATCCCCATGCGCACTTCGAGAACGTTTATGGCCTGCGAAATCTTGTTGCCGATGTCGAGGCTGATCGAGCCGAAGGCAAGCATCGGATGATCGCGCACGAAGACACCAGCACCTTGTCGTGGCTCCACCAGTCCATCCGCCGCAAGCGTTGCAATGGCTTCGCGTATCACGGTACGGCTCACCCCAAAGGTTTCCGTCAATTGATTCTCGGTCGGCATCTTCTGGCCGGGCGAAATCTCGCCGGATAGGACCTGCGAGCGCAGCGCCGCCACCACGCGCTCGGAGAGCTTGGGCTTGCGTTCGGTACGAATGTCGGTGCCGGCGTCGGCCATATCCCTCTCCTATTTGAATACGCTGGGCAGCCACAGCGACAGCGCCGGGATGTAGGTGACTAGGCCAAGCACCACAAGGCTGGCGCCGTAGAACGGCCAGATCGAGCGCATGGCCTCCCAGACGCTTATCTTGCCAACCGCACAGCAGACAAATTGCACCGCCCCCACCGGTGGCGTATTCAGCCCGATGCCGAAATTCAGGATCATGATGACGCCGAAATGGACCGGATCGATGCCATAGGCCATGGCCACCGGCAGGAAGATCGGAGTGGTGATGATGATTGTCGGCCCCATGTCCATGAAGGTGCCAAGCAACAGCAGCAGCACATTGATCAACAGGAGAATTATGATCGGGTTTTCGGAAATGGTGTTCATCCAGGCCACAAGCGCTGCGGGCACCTTGAGAAAAGCCATGAGCCAGGAGAAGGCGCCGGCCATGCCGATGATCAGGAGCACCATCGCCGTGGTTCGCACCGCGCCGAAGGTGGCTTGCTTGAAATCCTCCCAGGTCAATTGCCGGTAGACGAAGACGGTCACGAACAGGGCATAGAGAACGGCGATGCAGGAGCTTTCCGTCGCGGTGAAGATGCCGGAGCGCACGCCGCCGAAAATGATCACGATCAGCAGCAGGCCCGGGATCGAAATGAGGAAGAACCGCCCGACCGCCTGAAACCCCGGGAACGCCTCGATGGGGTAGCCTCGGCTGCGCGCCACGAAATAGGCGGTCACCATCAAGGCAGCGGCATACAGCAGACCCGGGATGATGCCGGCGGTGAAGAGGTCGGCGATGGAAATTTTGCCGCCGGCCGAGATCGAATAGATGATCATGTTGTGCGATGGCGGCAGGAGCAAGGCAATCAGGGCTGCCATCGAGGTGACATTGACCGCATAGTCGGCCCCGTAACCGCGGGCCTTCATCTGCGGAATCATCAGCCCGCCGACGGCAGCGGCTTCGGCCACCGCCGACCCCGAGATGCCGCCGAACAGCGTCGCGGTGACGATGTTGACCTGTCCCAGCCCCCCGCGGATGTGGCCCACCAGTGCTGCCGCGAAGGCCACGATCCTCTGGGCGATGCCGCCGCGCACCATGAGGTCGCCGGAATAGATAAAGAAGGGAATTGCCAGCAGTGAGAATATGCTCATGCCCGAATTGAGCCGCTGGAACACGATCAGCGGCGGCAGCCCCATGTAAAGCACGGTGGCGAAGCTGGAAACGCCTAGGCAGAAGGCGATGGGCGTGCCGATCAGCATCAGAACGGTGAATACGCCGAAAAGGATCAGGATTTCCATGGCCTCACACCTTCACATTCACGGCGTCAAGTTCAGCGGTGATCCCCGCCGGCGCCAGTTCGTCCAAAACGTCGTCAATCGGTGAGCCGGCGAAGCGGAGCACAATGCGCTCAAGCGAGAAAAGACAGATGAGAATGCCGCCAACGACAACCGGCAGATAGTCCCATGCACCGGAAATGCCGAGAGACGGCAGGGTCGTCATCCAGGTCAGGCTGACCAGTTGCGATCCGTACCAGACCATACCTATTCCGAATGCGAAGGCGACGATGTCGGAGATCATCCGCAGCCATTTCTTGCCGGCTTTGGGAAGCACGTAGAGCAACACGTCGAAGCCGAGATGGTAATTCTCGCGCACGCCGACCGCGGCGCCGAGAAATATGAACCAGCTCATGAGCATGACGGCGCCCGGCTCGGTCCAGCTCGGCGAGTCATTGAGCACGTAGCGGCAGAACACCTGCCAGGCAACCATGACGGTCATCGCAACGAGCCCAATGGCGGCAAGCCAGAGCGACAGCGCGCTCAGCGTTGCCAGCAATCCACCTAGTTTTTTTAGCCTGGCCGACATGGTTTTGTTCCCCGGGGCGGGGGCAGGCAGGATTACCTGCCCACCCGATTTGTCACTGTACGGCCTGCACGTCAGAGACCATCTTCTTCAGCACATCGTCGGTAACATGCTTTTCGTAGACGGGCTTCATGGCGTCGATGAATCCCTGCTTTTCCGGCATGGTGATCTGCGATCCGGCGGCTTCTACCTTCTTGCGGGATTCGCCCACCTTGGCGGCCCAGAGTTCACGCTGCCTGGCAACGCTGTCTTTGGCAGCCTGCCTGAAGATCTCCTGGTCTTCCGGCGTCAGCTTGTCGAAGGCTGCCTTGTTCATCACGAACACCTCCGGCAGGATCGTGTGTTCGTCAAGCGAGTAGTGCTTGGCAACCTCGAAATGCTTGGCGGTGTCATAGCTCGGGAAGTTGTTTTCCGCGCCGTCGATGACCCCGGTCTCCATGCCCGAATAGACTTCGCCATAGGGCATCGGCGTCGCATTGGCGCCAAGTGCGGCCACCATGTCGACGAAAATGTCGGACTGGATGACGCGGAATTTCATACCCGCCATGTCCGCTATGGAGTTGATTGGCTTCTTCGTGTTGTAGAAGGAGCGGGCGCCGGCATCGTAGTAGGCCAGTACAACCAGGCCTGCCGGCTCAAATGCCGCCTTGATCTGGTCGCCGATGGCGCCATCCATGACCTTGTGCATGTGGTCTTCCGAACGGAAGATGTAAGGAAGGGCCGGCACGATGGTTTCCTTGACGGTTCCGTTGAACGGCGCCATCGAGATGCGGTTGAGTTCGATTACGCCGGAGCGCACCTGTTCGATCGTGTCCTTCTCTTCGCCGAGCTGGGCCGAATGATAGACCTCGACGGCATAGCGTCCGGCAGTGCGTTCCTTCACCAAGTCGCCGAAGTATTTGACACCCTCGACGGTTGGATAGCCATCGGGGTGGGTGTCGGACGATTTGAGCACTGTCTGGGCGGAGGCCGCCCCGACAGCAAACGAGGCGGCGACCAGCATGGCAGCCGTGAACTTCGAAAAGTGGAACATGTATTCCTCCCATATTTTAACCGGGCTTATGCCCATCATAACCGATACGCCCTTTTCGCAAGCGTATAGGCAAGCTCGTGCGCCACTTCGTGCGCTTCATTTTCATTGATCCGGTGTTCGGCAACCAGCCGCGCCAGAAAGGCGCAATCGACGCGGCGCGCCACATCGTGGCGGGCGGGTATCGAAGGAAAGGCGCGCGTGTCGTCGTTGAAGCCGACGGTGTTATAGAACCCGGCTGACTCCGTCGTCATTTCGCGGAAACGGCGCATGCCCTCGGGACTGTCATGGAACCACCAGGCAGGCCCCAGCTTGAGCGCCGGATAGACACCGGCGAGCGGCGCAAGTTCACGGGCATAGCTGGTCTCGTCGAGGGTGAAAAGGATGATGGTGAGGCCGCGTTCCAGCCCCACAAGGTCAAGCAGGGGTTTGAGCGCGCTGACATAATCAGTAGGAGTTGGAATATCAAAGCCCTTGTCGCGGCCGAATTTTACCAGCATTGCGGGCGAATGATTGCGCCAGGAACCAGGATGAATTTGCATGACCAGCCCGTCTTCGAGGCTCATCTTCGCCATTTCGGTGAGCATCTGGGCGCAGAAAAGGCGCTTGTCTTTTTCTCCGGCTTTCGCACTGCGTACGCGGTCGAACAGGCTGGCGGCTTCGGCAGTGCTGAGGTTGGCTGTGTCGGCGGTAGAATGGCCGTGGTCCGTCGAGGTTGCGCCAAAGGTCTTGAAATAGCCCCGGCGCTTGCGGTGCGCCTCGAGATAGCCATTCCACGCGCCGGTATCGCAGCCGGTAATTTCGCCAAGCATGTCGAGATTTTTCGCAAAGCCGTCGAAATCCGGGTCGATGACACTGTCGGGCCGGTAGGCGGTGACGACCCGGCCTTTCCAGCCGCTGTCCCGAATCATGGCGTGCCACTTCAGATCGTCGAGTGGGCCCTCGGTGGTGGCGATTACCTCGATGTTGAAGCGTTCGAAGAGGGCCCGCGGGCGAAAGCCATCCTCGGCCAGGCAGCCGGCAACCCGGTCATAATGCCCATCGGCAGTGCCTGTGGTGAGCGGTTCAGCAATGCCGAAGAGATTTTGCAATACATAGTCGAACCAGAGGCGAGTCGGTGTGCCACGGAATAGGTGATAGTGTTCGGCAAAGCGGCGCCAGATCGTGCGTCCGTCGGTCTCGACCGGGGTCCCGTCGAGGCATGGCACCCCGAGGTCCTCAAGCCGGACGCCCTGGCTGAACAGCATGCGGTAGATGTAGTGATCGGGAACAATCAGCAGCCGGGCGGGATCGGGAAAGGGTTCATTGAGCGCATACCAGCGCGGGTCTGTATGGCCGTGGGGACTGACAATGGGCAGGTTGGCCACCCGCTCATACAGCCCGCGCGCAATCGCGCGGACGCCCGGTTCGGCAGGAAACAGCAGGTCCTGATGAATAAGTTTCTGGGGCAATGCGCCCGTCCTCCCTGTCGGCCGGGTCTAGCGCCCGTTGACTCTTTCATTATGCACGTGGCTGGCAATGTCAATATACGACTTTAGTAATGTTGTATGACAACTTGCTTGCCCTGCAATTTTCCGTGGTGTAGGCAATCGTCTAATGAAATCGTCGGGGCGGGAGGGCCTGAATGACGGTAATGCGCTCCCGGCTCTCGGACAAAGTCCTGCCATCGATCAGCGAGGCCAAGGTGCCGGCCTATGACCGCAGCCGGATAGCGCTTGGCATCGTCCATCTCGGCATCGGCGCCTTCCACCGCGCCCATCAGGCGGTTTACGTCGATGACTGCCTCGCGGCGGGCGACACGGGGTGGGGCATCATCGGCGCATCGCTCCGCAGCCCCGCGACCCGCGATGCACTTGAACCCCAGAACGGGCTCTACACCCTGGCGGTGCGTGGCCAAGAGCAGGAGCAGCTGCGCGTCATCGGATCCATCGTGGATCTGAAGGTCGCCCCGGAAGCGCCGGATGGATTGCTTGCGGAGCTTTGCAATCCGCTCATCCGCATCGTCACGCTCACCGTCAGCGAAAAAGCCTATCTGCGGAATGCCGCCGGAGACCTAGATGCCGCGCATCCCGGCGTCGTTGCCGATCTTGCATATCCCGGCAGGCCGCAGACCATATTCGGATTTCTCGCCGAAGCGATAACGCGGCGCCGGGCGGCGGGCTTTGCCCCGTTCACCATTCTGTGCTGCGACAACCTCCCGTCCAATGGCGCTGTTGTTTCCAGGCTGCTGCAACAATTCAGTGTACTGAAGAATCCGGATCTCGCCCGCTATGTGGAAGCGGAGATTGCCTGTCCATCCTCGATGGTTGACCGCATCGTGCCGGCATCGACCGACGAAGACCGCCGCAGGATATCCGCAGTGCTTGGCTTCGAGGACGCCTGGCCGGTGGTCACCGAGCCCTTCCGGCAATGGGTGATCGAGGACAGGTTCACGGCGGGGCGGCCCGGCTGGGAAGCGCATGGCGTCACAATGGTGGGTGATGTGGCGCCCTTCGAGGAAATGAAGTTGCGGCTGCTCAACGGCGCCCATTCGGCCACCGCCTATCTCGGCCTGCTGCTTGGCCGGGAAACCGTCGCGCAGGCGTTTGGCGACAGCCGGATCAGGGGTTTCGTGCAAGGCCTTTGGGCAGAAGCCATCCCGACACTCAGGTCGGACGTTGGCTTAGATCCCCAAGCCTATACGGCAGAACTGGCCCAGCGCTTCGACAATCCGGCGCTGATGCACCGCACGGCCCAGATCGCCACCGACGGAAGCCAGAAGCTGCCACAACGCGTCGTCGCTGCGGCCGTTGCCCAACTGCAGGCCGGCCGCCCGGCGGATTATCTGGCGCTCGCTCTTGCCGCCTGGATGGCAGCAGCAGAGGCGCGCGGCCGTACCTTGCCCGCCGGCCATTTTACTGATCCGCTTGATGGACGACTCGACGAAATTGCCAAGCGAGGCATGACCGCCTCTGATACGGTCAGCGCTGTCTTTGACTTGGCGGGCTTCGCCAAAGATTCTATCCATCGTGACAAGCTGAAAGTCCTCATCGCCCGCCATCTCGACACCATCCGCAAGCGCAGCGCGGAAGCCGCGCTCGCATCGCCTAACGCACAAGAGGCAATCCTATGAAAGAGACCTGGCGCTGGTTTGGCCCCGACGACCCCGTAACCCTGGCTCATTCCCGCCAGGCAGGCGCCACCGGCATCGTCACGGCGCTTCACCATCTCAATGACGGCCGCGCCTGGTCACGCGACGAAGTGATGAAGCGCAAGGCTCTGATCGAAGCGGCAGGCCTGACTTGGTCGGTGGTCGAAAGCATTATCGTGCATGAGGACATCAAGACCCGGACCGGCAATTTCCGAAAGTTGATCGAGAACTATAAGTCCTCGATCCGGGCCGTCGCCGCCGCGGGCATCCGCGCCGTCTGCTACAATTTCATGGCGATCACCGACTGGACCCGCACCGATCTGGAATATGTCATGCCGCATGGCGGCACGGCACTGCGCTTCGACATCGTTGAACTCTGCGCCTATGACCTGCTGATCCTGAAACGGCCCGGCGCCGAGCGGGACCATCCCAAGGCCCGCATCGAGGCGGCGCGTGCCCGCCTTGCGGCAATGGCTGAGAGCGACCTTGCCCGGCTGGAGCGCAACCTCATCGAATGGGTGCCGGCGCGTGAATTCGTTTATGACCGCCAGAGTTTCCGCCGCATGCTCGACACCTACAGGGACATTTCCATCGACGGTTTCCGCGCCAACCTCTTCGAATTCTTAAGCGAAATCGTGCCCGTGGCGGAAGAGGAGGGGGTTCGCCTTGCGATCCATCCGGACGACCCGCCTTTCCCGATCTTCGGCCTGCCGCGCGTTGTTTCCACCGCCAGCGACGCGTGCGCCCTGCTTGCTGCGCAGCCTTCGCCCAGCAATGGACTCACGCTATGCACCGGGTCCTATGGCGCCAATGGGAAGAACGATCTGGTGGCGATGGCCAGGGAATTCGCCCCCGCCATTCACTTCGCCCATCTGCGCAATGTGACCCGCGAGCCCGATGGCTCTTTCCACGAAGCCGAACATTTGGACGGTGATGTGGATATGGTCCAGGTTGTAGCGACGTTGAAAGCCGAGGAGCGGCGGCGCAGCCAAGAAGGACGGGCCGACTGGGAAATTCCGCTGCGTCCCGACCACGGCCACGCCATCGTCGATGACATCGGCAAGAAAACCAATCCCGGCTATTCCTGCATCGGCCGCCTGAAAGGCCTGGCAGAGCTGCGCGGCATCATGCGCACCCTGGACGCCCTGACATGAGTAAGCCAGCGCGGCTTCGTTTGGCGGTCATTGGCCTTGGCATGGCATCCACTCCGCACGCCCGCAGTCTCGCGGACCTGAATGACAGGGTGGAGGTCGCAGCCGTCTTCAGCCCGTCGCTGCAGCGGCGTGAAGCGTTCGCGGCGAAATGGGGATTTCCGGTCCGTGACAGCATGGAAGCGATACTGGCGGATTCCTCCATATCGGCAGTGTTGCTGCTCACCCCGCCCAACACCCACCTCGAACTGGTGCAACAGGCTGCCGCGGCCGGTAAACACATTCTCCTGGAGAAACCTCTCGACATCAGCTTTGCGCGGTCGGAGCAGCTGGTGAAGACAGCGGAAGATGCGGGCGTGAAGCTCGCGGTGGTTCTTCAGAACCGTTTCAGGCCCACCTGTGAGAGGCTCTCCGCCCTGATTGCGGAGGGGAGGCTCGGCACCATCGTGAGCGCATCGGCGCGCACCAACAACTGGCGCCCGCA
>Ga0073904_10004609_pt1 | contig 10208 bp, 11 predicted proteins | sample KloWWTrecipitate_FD_66668 | JGI IMG/M metagenome (GOLD analysis project Ga0073904, IMG submission 66668) | Active sludge microbial communities from Klosterneuburg, Austria, studying microevolution and ecology of nitrifiers - Klosterneuburg... | ecosystem: Engineered > WWTP > Aerobic digester >... | reverse complement strand
TTGCTGCTGATGCGCACCACAGCGCCTTCAATGGCAATGGATAACTGCTCTTTGGTCACGCCGGGCACATCCATGCTCAGGGTGAAAGCGGTCTCGTCCTGCGTGTAAGCGCAAGGTTTGTTGGTGGTGCGCAGCGCGTCGTCCATAAAACGTTCCAGTGAACGGCCTGGGTTGACATAGGCTTGGCGACGCAGTTGGGGCTGGGCGGTAGTGGCAAAAAACATGGTTGGTCTCCTAGTACACTGCGCGACGCTCACCATGAGCACCGCATGCATCCAAGCTGCGGTTCTTTCAGTCAATTTCAAGAAAAAAATCACATGTTTATTCTTTCCCGTTGGATCTTGAAAACCGGGTTGCTGGCGTTATTTGCGCTGCCCTTGGGTATTCCCGTGGCTTTTGCCCAAGCGCAGGCCGCGCCGGTCAAGCTGGCCATGATCGAGGGGCTAAGTGGCCCCAATGGCAATGCAGGCGAGGCGGTGTTTCGCAACCTCAACTGGGCAGTGGAGCGGGTCAATGCACGCGGTGGCGTGAAGCTGCCCGCAGCAGCCGGTGGCAATCAGACCCTGGTTCTGGAGCGCTACGACAGCAAGGGCCAGAACGAAGAGGCTCTGTCTGCGCTGCGCTCAGCCATTGACAACGGTGCGCGCATTGTTTTGCAGGGCAATTCATCCGCCAATGCGGCGGCCTTGATCGACGCTATCAACAAACACAACGAGCGTGAGCCGTCCAAGCGCGTGCTGTTTTTGAATTACTCGGCGGTGGACCCAGTGTTGACCAACGAGAAATGCAGTTTTTGGCATTTCCGATATGACGCGCATGCCGATATGCGCATGGCTGCGTTAATGGATGTGATCAGGGACGACAAGGCGCTCAAGGATGTGTACCTGATTGGTCAGGACTACAGCTTTGGCCAGGCGGTACTGCGTGAAGCCAAACGCCAGCTGGGCGCGCAGCGCCCGGACGTGCGCATCGTGGGCGAAGAATTGCACCCCATGGCCCGCGTGAAAGACTTTTTGCCCTATGCCACCAAAATCAAGGCCAGTGGCGCACAAGCGGTGATTACCGGCAACTGGGGCAACGATCTGAGCCTGTTGATCAAGGCTGCGCGTGATGTGGGCTTTGAAGGCAAGTTCTACACCTTCTATGGCAATGCCATGGGTGCACCGGCGGCCATTGGTGAGGCGGGGATTGGCAGGGTTATCGCGGTGGCTGACTGGATGCCCAATGTGCAAACCGCGGGTAGCGAGGCGTTTTACCGCTCGTTCAAGCAGCGCTACCCCAAGGCTGAAGACGACTATGTCCACATGCGCATGCAGTTGTTGATCGAATCCCTGGCGCAGGCCATGGAAGCCGCCGCCACTCAATCCAACTCTGCCAGCCTGGATGTTGTCGCAGTGGCAGCGCAGTTGGAGCGTGGCCGTGTGACCCTGGGGGGACAATCCGGCAACATGCGTGCGGCTGATCACCAGTTCCAGCAGCCGTTGGTGGTGGGCGTTATGGACCGCCAGGGCACACCCGGCGTCAAATTTGATGTGGAGGGTTCGGGCTACGGTTTTCGCGTAATCAAAACCATAGCGCCGGAAGCCGCAGAACTACCTACCAGCTGCAAGATGCAGCGCCCATGACGGGCTGCCCGCGCCGTATTCGACGGTTAGGGCAGTTCGGGCTATAATCGAGCGGCTTTGCATTTGGCAAGGCGCACGCCGGGAGCAGTTCCAGCACCCGGCGCAAGTTCAAAAACCAGGGGCATGCGCAACGTCGCAGCCTCTCAAAGACAGGAAAAACCATGATTGCATCCAGCATCAAAGCCGCTGTTGTCAAAGACAACGCCCGTAGCCCCGGCGATACCGGTAGCCCGGAAGTGCAAGTTGCACTGCTGACCGCCCGTATCAACGAGCTCATGCCCCACTTCAAGACCCACGCCAAAGACCACCACGGTCGTCGTGGTCTGGTGCGCATGGTGAATACACGCAAGAGCCTGTTGATTTACCTGAATCGTATCGATCACGATCGTTACGTTGCGCTGATTGCCAAGCTGGGCCTGCGCAAGTAAGCGGCTGATCGAATGATGAACGCCTGAGTTAGGTTACTAGCTCAGGCGTTTTTTACTTCGGAGACGGCAAAAACAGAACGAAGCTGTGTCATTCCAAGCAAATTCCGCCCTGATGGGCAGAGTTTTTCTGGAATGGCATCGTGGACTGTAATGGCGAATCCGGGCTTGGGTGAGGTGGCCTTTACCTTCCAATTTCTTCCGAAAATCACAGGAGATACACCATGACAATGTTCAAAAAAGTCACCAATACTTTCCAGTGGGGCCACAACACGGTCACCATGGAAACCGGCGAAATCGCGCGTCAATCTACCGGCGCTGTGCTGCTGGACATGGACGGCACCGTGGTGCTTGCCACCGTCGTCGCCAAGACTGAAGGCAAACCTGGCCAGGATTTCTTCCCCCTGACTGTTGACTACCTTGAAAAGAGCTATGCCGCAGGCAAGATTCCCGGCAGTTTCTTCAAACGCGAAGGTCGCCCCAGCGAGTTTGAAACGCTGACGAGCCGCCTGATTGATCGCCCTATTCGCCCGCTGTTCCCCGAAGGTTTCTTCAACGAAGTACATGTGGTCATCCACACTGTGTCGTTGAACCCTGAAGTGGACGCCGACGTCGCCGCCATGATTGCGGTCAGTGCTGCGCTGTCCATCTCCGGCATCCCGTTCAACGGCCCCATCGGCGCTGCTCGCGTGGGTTACATCAACGGTGAATACGTACTGAACCCCGGCCAGACCGCTCGCAAAGACTCCATCATGGATCTGGTCGTTGCCGGAACCGAATCGGCTGTTCTGATGGTCGAGTCCGAAGCACAGCAACTGTCCGAAGAAATCATGCTCGGCGCCGTGGTGTTTGGCCATGCTCAAGGCAACATCGCCATCAACGCCATCCATGAACTGGTGCGCGAAGCCGGCAAGCCGGTGTGGGATTGGAAAGCTCCTGCCAAGGATGAAGTGCTGATCGCCAAGGTCGATGCGCTGGCAAAGGACAAGCTGGTTACTGCATACCAAATCCGCAACAAGCAAGCACGCACCAAAGCGACGCGCGAAGTGACCACCTGGACCAAGGCTGGCTTGAAGGCTGAAGGCGTGGAATTTGACGGCGTGACCGTGGACGGCATGCTGTTCGACATCGAAGCCAAGATTGTGCGCGGCCAGATTCTGGCCGGCGAGCCCCGTATCGACGGTCGCGACACACGCACCGTGCGTGCCATAGAAATCCGCAACAGCGTGCTGCCCCGTACCCACGGTTCGGCTCTGTTTACCCGTGGTGAAACGCAGGCATTGGTTGTTACGACCCTGGGTACTGAGCGCGATGCACAGCGTATTGACGCCCTCTCTGGCGATTACGAAGACCGCTTCATGTTGCACTACAACATGCCTCCGTTCGCCACTGGCGAAACTGGCCGTGTCGGCACACCCAAGCGCCGCGAAATCGGCCACGGTCGTCTGGCCAAGCGTGCACTGATTGCTGTGCTGCCAAGCAAGGAAGACTTTCCCTACACCATGCGTGTGGTGTCGGAAATCACCGAATCCAACGGATCTTCTTCCATGGCGTCCGTCTGCGGCGGTTGCCTGTCGCTGATGGACGCTGGTGTGCCTATGAAAGCCCACGTGGCCGGTATCGCCATGGGCCTGATCAAGGAAGACAACCGTTTCGCGGTGTTGACCGACATTTTGGGTGACGAAGACCACCTGGGCGATATGGACTTCAAGGTTGCGGGTACCACCAACGGTATCACTGCGCTGCAGATGGACATCAAGATTCAGGGCATCACCAAGGAAATCATGCAAGTTGCTTTGGCCCAGGCCAAAGAAGCGCGTATGCATATTCTGGGCAAGATGCAAGAGGCGATGGCAGAGGCCAAGACCGAAGTGTCAACCTTCGCACCGCGTCTGTTCACCATGAAGATCAACCCCGAAAAAATCCGTGACGTGATTGGCAAGGGCGGCTCCGTGATCCGTGCGCTGACCGAAGAAACCGGCACACAGATCAACATCGACGAAGATGGCACTATCACCATCGCCTCAGCCGATCCAGAAAAAGCCGAATTGGCCAAGAAGCGCATCGAACAGATCACCGCTGAAGTCGAAATCGGCAAGGTTTACGAAGGCCCCATCACCAAAATTCTGGACTTTGGTGCCTTGGTCAACTTGCTGCCCGGTAAGGACGGCCTGCTGCACATCAGCCAGATCGCGCACGAACGTGTCGAGAAGGTTTCCGACTACCTGACCGAAGGCCAGATCATCAAGGTCAAGGTCATGGAGACGGATGAGAAGGGTCGCATCAAGCTGTCCATGAAGGCTTTGCTGGACCGCCCAGCCCATAATGGCGAGCAGGGTTAATCTATTTGCTATAAATTTGGTAGTGTCTTGTGTAGTGTTGACGAGGGCTACCGGTTGAAAATGCTATGAAAGTTATTGAAATTGCAGGTTTTGGTGGACCGGACGTCTTGCGTTTGGCAGAGCGCCCTGTGCCGGTTGCCGGCATGGGCGAGTTGCTCATTCGCGTGGCAGCCAGCGGTATTAACCGTCCAGACGTCTTGCAGCGAGCTGGCAAGTACCCAGCCCCCGAAGGTGCGTCCGATATTCCAGGTCTGGAAGTCGCTGGCACTATCGAGAGCGGCGACGCGCAGGCGCTTTCCGCTGCTGGAATGCGGATCGGTGACCGTGTCTGTGCCCTGGTTGCTGGCGGTGGCTATGCGCAGTACTGCGTGGCGCCTGTAGGCCAGTGTCTGCCGGTGCCGCAAGGTCTGACCGATATAGAGGCAGCGTCACTGCCGGAGACTTTTTTTACCATCTGGAGCAACGTTTTTGACCGTGGTGGTTTGAAGTCGGGCGAGACCCTGCTGGTGCAGGGCGGCAGCAGTGGCATTGGTGTGACTGCTATCCAGATGGCCAAAGCCCTGGGTGCACACGTCATCGTCACAGCTGGAACAGACGAAAAATGTGCCGCTTGCCTGGCTTTGGGTGCAGACCATGCCATCAACTACAAGACGCAAGACTTCCAGGCGGAAGCTTTGCGCCTGACCGATGGCTGTGGCGTGGATGTGGTGCTGGACATGGTGGCCGGCAGCTATGTTGCCAAAGAAGTCCAATGCCTGGCAGAAGATGGCCGTCTGGTCCTCATTGCCGTGCAGGGTGGCGTGCAATGCGAGTTCAATGCCGCTTTGGTGATGCGCAAGCGGCTGACCGTCACGGGTTCTACTTTACGTGCACGTCCGGTTGCGTTCAAAACCCGTATCGCCCAGGCTTTGTTGCAACACGTCTGGCCTTTATTGGCCGTTGCGCGCATCAAGCCGGTGGTGCACCGTGTTTTTGCTGCGCTGGATGCCAGCCAGGTCAGCGGTAGTGGTGCGTCGCAAGCCCACGCGCTCATGGAATCCAACCAGCACGTGGGCAAGATTGTTTTGACTTGGGAAGCACAAGCATGAAAAAACAGCTGATTGCAGGCAATTGGAAAATGAACGGCTCGGTCATTGCCAACGAAGCGCTGGTCAAGGCGCTGGTGGCAGGCTCGGCCCAGGCCGCCTGCCATGTGGCGGTGTGCGTTCCGGCGCCGTACCTGGCGCAGGTGCAGGGATTGGTTGCTGGTTCTGTTATTGCTGTGGGCGCGCAGGACGTGTCGCAGCATGAATCGGGTGCATTCACCGGTGAGGTTTCGGCCGGCATGCTGAAAGATTTCGGCACACGCTATTGCCTGGTCGGTCACTCTGAGCGTCGCCAACACCACGGTGAAACCGATGCCGTAGTGGCCATCAAGGCCCAACGCGCTCTTGCCGCAGGCATTACGCCGGTGGTCTGTGTGGGTGAGTCCCTCGCTGAACGCGAAGCCGGTCGCACCGAAGAGGTGGTCAAACGCCAACTAGCAGCGGTCATCCACACCAATGGGCATTGCATCAGCGAGATCGTTTTGGCGTACGAACCGGTGTGGGCTATCGGAACTGGCAAGACCGCCACGCCCGAAGAGGCGCAGCAGGTGCATGCCGTGCTGCGTGCCCAGTTACGTGCCGCTACCGATCATGCCGAACGCGTGCTCATTGTGTACGGTGGCAGCATGAATGCGGCAAATGCCAACCAGTTGCTCTCCCAGCCTGATATCGATGGTGGCCTGGTGGGGGGCGCATCCCTCAAGGCAGCCGACTTTTTATCCATCATTGCCGCCGCCCATTGATCAGGGTGCGGATTTCCAGTTTTAGGAGTTGAGAATGAATATGCTTTTGACGATTATTTTGACCGTCCAGATGTTGACCGCCCTGACGATGATTGGTCTGATTCTGGTGCAGCACGGTAAAGGTGCCGACATGGGCGCAGCTTTTGGCAGCGGTGGTTCCGGCAGTTTGTTTGGTGCCAGCGGCAGTGCCAACTTCCTGTCCCGCACCACGGCAGTTCTGGCGACCGTTTTCTTTGTTTGCACACTGGCATTGGCCTACTTTGGTAATTTGCGTCCTGTCAGTTCGGGTAGCGTTTTGGAAAGCGCGGCAGTGGTTGCACCGGCGGTAGTACCGGCCGCATCGGCACCCGCAGTACCAGCCTCTGGTGTTGGGCAAATTCCAGCGAAATGATTGGTTTTTTAATTGCCCTGACCCTTGGGAAATAGGGGTAAATTCAGGGTAAACTCTAGGCTTGTCTGGAAAGCAACCAACCTTCGGGTTCCTCACGCAATTCAGACTGAAAGAGCAGCCGTCGTGGTGAAATTGGTAGACACGCTATCTTGAGGGGGTAGTGGCGAGAGCTGTGCGAGTTCGAGTCTCGCCGACGGCACCAAATCATAATATTCCTTCAATTTCGGTTTGACCGAATTCGGAAGCGTAGCTATACACAGAATGTCAATATGAGCCTTGATCAGTACCTTCCTGTTCTTTTGTTCATTGTGATTGGTGTTCTGACTGGGGTAGTGCCCCAGATCATTGGTTATGTGTTAGGCCCCAATCGGCCTGACGCAGCCAAAAATTCCCCGTACGAATGTGGCTTTGAAGCGTTTGGTGATGCGCGCATGCGATTTGATGTGCGCTACTACCTCATCGCCATTTTGTTCATATTGTTTGACCTGGAAACAGCGCTGCTCTTTCCTTGGGCAGTAGCGCTCAAGGAGTTGGGATTTTTTGGTTTCTTGCTGGGTCTGGAAATTGTGATCGTTTTAACCATTGGCTTTGTTTACATGTGGTTAAAGGGCGCCCTGGACTGGGAGTGACGGAATGATTGAAGGTGTTCTCAAAGAGGGTTTTTTCACCACGAGCTACGATTCGGTGGTGAATTGGGCCAAAACCGGGTCGGTTTGGCCCATGTCGTTCGGTTTGGCTTGCTGTGCAGTTGAAATGATGCACGCCGCTGCAGCCCGCTATGACATCAGCCGTTTTGGTGCCGAGGTGTTTCGCGCCAGTCCCCGGCAGTCGGACTTGATCATCGTGGCAGGTACCCTGACCAACAAGATGGCGCCAGCGTTTCGCAAGGTATATGACCAAATGGCAGAGCCGCGCTGGGTGCTGAGCATGGGTTCTTGCGCCAATGGCGGAGGGTATTACCACTACAGTTATTCGGTCGTTCGCGGTTGCGATCGCATTGTGCCGGTGGATGTGTATGTGCCCGGTTGCCCCCCGACTGCGGAAGCGTTGTTGTACGGAATTTTGCAACTCCAGCAAAAAATCCGCCGCACGAACACCATCGCTCGGGTTTGAGGGATAGTTATGACAATATATTCTGTTCCGCCCGAAACCACGCGTGATGCGGTGGTGGCTGCGTTGGGTGACAAGGTCAAGAGCATCGCGGTCGCCCTGGGTGAGGTTACGTTGGTGGTTTCCGCTGCCAACTACCACGCTTGTGCCGAAGCGCTTCGCAGTGATCCCCGTTGCCAGTTCGAGCAAATGATCGATCTGTGTGGTGTCGATTACTCCGAATATCCGGAAGGAACACCTGACGGTTTGCGGTTTTGTGTCGTGTTGCACCTGTTGTCGGTTTCACTGAACCAGCGCGTGCGACTCAAGGTATTTGCTGCAGACGATCTGGCGCCCATGTTGCCCACCGTGACGAATATCTGGAGCGGTGCCAATTGGTTTGAGCGTGAAGCGTTCGATCTTTTTGGCATCGTGTTTAATGGGCACGACGATTTGCGTCGCATTCTGACGGACTATGGTTTTATCGGGCATCCATTTCGCAAGGACTTCCCGTGCTTTGGGCATGTGGAAATGCGGTTTGATGCTGAGCTGGGCCGGGTGGTTTATCAGCCGGTAACGATTGAAGAACGCCAGAACGTGCCGCGCGTGGTTCGTGAAGACAACTATGGGGGCCTGCAGTAAGCAGTTGAGTGCATGGCTGAGATAAAAAACTACACCCTCAATTTTGGACCGCAGCACCCCGCTGCACACGGCGTTTTGCGCCTGGTCCTTGAGCTCGACGGCGAGGTGATCCAGCGTGCGGATCCGCACATTGGGCTGTTGCACCGTGCGACTGAAAAACTGGCCGAAAGCAAAACGTATTTGCAAAGTCTTCCCTATATGGACCGGCTCGATTACGTGTCCATGATGTGTAACGAGCAGGCCTATTGCTTGGCCATCGAAAAATTGCTGGGGCTCGAAGTGCCAATTCGGGCGCAATACATCCGCGTGATGTTTGCCGAAATTACGCGGCTAATGAACCACCTGCTTTGGGTTGGCGCCCACGCGATTGACAACGGTGCAATGACCGTAATGCTTTATGCGTTCCGCGAACGGGAAGATCTGATGGATGCCTATGAGGCCGTCAGCGGTGCCAGAATGCATGCAGCCTACATTCGTCCCGGTGGTGTGTATCGCGATCTGCCGGACGTCATGCCGACGCACCAGTCCAACAAAGTACGTAGCGCCAAGTCAACCGAGCGGTTGAATAGCAACCGTGGTGGCAGCTTGCTGGATTTCATTGATGATTTCACAAGCCGGTTTCCGACCTATCTGGCGGAGTACCACACGCTTTTGACGGATAACCGGATCTGGAAGCAGCGCACGGTTGGTATTGGCGTCGTTACTGCGGAGCGTGCGCTGAATCTGGGATTCACTGGCCCTATGTTGCGGGGTTCTGGTGTGGCTTGGGATTTGCGCAAACAGCAACCCTATGAAGTCTACGACCAACTGGATTTTGACATTCCTGTTGGGAAAACGGGGGATACCTATGACCGGTATCTCGTCCGCATGGAAGAGATGAAACAGTCCAACCGCATCATCAAGCAGTGCGTGGATTGGTTGCGTGTCAATCCTGGCCCTGTCATCACAGACAACCACAAAGTCGCGCCGCCGGATCGTGAATCCATGAAGACCAACATGGAAGACTTGATCCACCATTTCAAGTTGTTCACTGAAGGTTTCCGCGTACCAAAGGGCGAGGCTTACGCAGCCATTGAGCACCCTAAAGGTGAGTTCGGGATCTACATCGTCAGTGACGGTGCCAACAAGCCTTACCGGATGAAAATTCGTCCGCCAGCGTTTGTGCACCTTGCGGCGCTGGATGAAATGGGCAAGGGTCACATGATCGCGGATGCCGTGTCAATCATCGGCACTATGGATATTGTGTTTGGGGAAGTGGACCGATGATTTCCAATGAATCCAAGTTGCGATTTGATCGCGAGGTAGCCAAGTATCCCGTAGATCAAAAACAGTCGGCCGTCATGGCCTGTTTGGCCATTGTTCAACAAGAACTTGGGCACGTCAGTACCGACAGTGAACGTCAAGTTGCTGAATACCTTGGCATGGCACCGATAGCCGTGCATGAGGTCACCACGTTTTACAACATGTACAACCAACGCCCTGTTGGCAAGTACAAACTCAATGTCTGTACTAATTTGCCGTGCCAACTGCGTGATGGCGCAAGTACGTTGACGTATCTGGAAAAGAAGCTGGGTATCTCCATGGGTGAAACCACGTCGGACGGCCTTTTTACACTGCAGCAGAGCGAGTGTTTGGGTGCGTGTGCAGACTCACCCGTCATGCTGGTGAACGATCGGTCCATGTGCAGTTTCATGACCCCGGAAAAACTGGACCAATTGGTCGACGGCTTGCGTGCGGCGGGAGATGAATGATGACGGCGCAGCATATCCTGTCCCAATTTCGCGCCACTGGCGCGCAAACCTGTTTCCATGGCCGTCACATCAACTCGCAAATTCTTGCTGATCTGAATGGTGCGAATTGGCGCCT
>Ga0073904_10004604_pt1 | contig 10216 bp, 12 predicted proteins | sample KloWWTrecipitate_FD_66668 | JGI IMG/M metagenome (GOLD analysis project Ga0073904, IMG submission 66668) | Active sludge microbial communities from Klosterneuburg, Austria, studying microevolution and ecology of nitrifiers - Klosterneuburg... | ecosystem: Engineered > WWTP > Aerobic digester >... | reverse complement strand
GCCATCGCGTCGCCGCGCGTGCGCTCACCGTTCGCGCCAGTGGATGCGGAGACACTGGCCGACCTCGACGACATCCTCCGGAGACTGGAACTGAGCTGATGGACCTCGGACTCAAGGGAAAGCGTGCGCTCGTCCTGGCGGCGAGCCGTGGACTCGGCTATGCCTGCGCCCGCGGACTCGCGCAGGAGGGCTGCCATGTGGTGATGTGCAGTCGAGACGAGGCGCGCATCAATGCCGCCGCGGCCGAGATACGCAAGGACACCGGCGCCAGGGTCGAGGCCGTCGTGGCCGACGTGAGCAACCCGACCGAGGCCGAGCGCCTCGTGGGCGCAGCGGTGGCGGCCTACGGTGGCCTCGAGATCCTCGTGCACAACGCGGGCGGCCCGCCGGCTGGTCTCTTCACGGCCATCACCGAGCCGCAGTGGAAGCAGGCCTTCGAGCAGAACCTCATGAGCTTGGTCCGCCTCGTGACCGCGGCGGTACCCGAGATGAAGAAAGCCGGCTACGGACGTGTGCTCACCATCGCGTCCTCGTCGATCAAGCAGCCGATTCCGAACCTCGTACTCTCCAACGCGTTCCGCGCCGGGGTCTGGGGCCTGGCGAAAACGATGTCGCAGGAGCTCGGGCCGCAGGGCATTCTCGTCAACGTGATTGCGCCCGGCCGCATCTCGACCGAGCGCATCGCCGAGCTGGACCAGGCCAACGCGACGCGCACGGGAAAGTCCATCGACGAGGTGCGAAAAGCTTCGGTCGCGACCATCCCGCTCGGCCGGCTCGGCGAGCCTGAAGAGTTCGCGAACCTCGTGGTGTTCCTCGCGTCCGCGAAGGCGAGCTACATCTCGGGGCAGGGGATCTTCGTGGACGGCGCCTCCGGTACCGCGCTCTGAGAGTTGGCGTCCCTGGCCTCGCCGCCAGCGGACCCGGGGAACGCCTTCACGCCGGCAGGTCGCCAGGCGACCGGAGGCGCTCGCCTGCTGTGTATACTTCTGCCGTCCGGTGCTCGCCGTAACTCGCTTTTCGTGGAGGTAAGTCGGATGACCGCTCGCACCATGCTCCTGACTGTCGCTATTCCCGTCGGTCTCGTGGCGTTCGGCTTCCAGGCCGCCCGGCCCGTCGCCCAGCAGAAGCCTGCCGCTCCCGCGCCGGGCGGCGGCATGCTCGGTTCCGCGGACCAGCGGGCCAAGCAGGAAGCGCTCGAAAAGGCCACGCCGCAACTCAAGGTCACTGAAGAGGTGCTGCGGTTGTCCGTACCCGGCCAGACCATCGGCGAAACGGTGGGGGTGGCCAAGAACTCGCAGGGACATCTCTTCGTGTTCTCGCGCACCGGCAAGACGGCCACCGTCAAGGGCAGCGCCGCCTCCATGCTCTTCGAGTTCGACCAGAACCTGAAGTTCGTGAAGGAATGGGGTCCCAATAACTACGCCTCCGGCTTCGCCCACACCGTCCGCGTCGACAAGGACGACAACGTGTGGATGGTGGACGAAGGCGCGAACATGATCGTGAAGTTCCGTCCCGACGCGAGCGTGGCGATGGTGCTTGGCCGCAAGGAGGAACCGCTCGACTGGCTCGAGAAGTTCGTCGAGGAGGGTGACCATCTCGAGGGCACCCCCGCTGCGCGCCCCGGCGTGTTCAACCGTCCGACCGACGTCACGTGGGATACCAACGGCAACATCTTCGTGTCCGACGGCTACAACAACTCCCGCGTCGCCAAGTTCACGAGCGATGGTACGTGGGCGAAGGCGCTCGGTGAACGCGGCGCCGCCCCGAACCAGTTCAATACGCCGCACGCCATCACGTCGGATGCGCGTGGGAACATCTACGTGGCCGATCGCGGGAATCGTCGCGTCCAGGTGCTCAACCCGGCGCTCGAGCCGGTGCGCATCATCGAGGGGATGGGCGCACCCTGGTCGGTCTGCATGTCGCCGGGCGCCACCCAGTATCTGTTCTCGGGCGACGGCAACGGCAAGATCTACAAGTTCGGCCTGGATGGAAAACTGATGGGGTGGGCGCAGACGGGCCTGGGGCACGGGCAGTCGGGCTGCCTCGTGCACGAGCTGCACTGCGAGTCGGAGACGGTGCTCTACAAGGGCGACTGCTCGACCTGGCAGGTCGAGAAGCTCACGATCGGCCAGTAGCGTTCAGCGCGAACCCAGCCGCCACGCCACGAACAGCCCGGCCACGCCGAGCGCCAGCAGCACCTGGCGCTCGGTGGCCGGGTTGAACGGATCATCGGCCACCTTCAACCGAAGTCGCGAGCGCATCCATCCGCCTTGCGCGTTGAGCGCATCGTAAAGGCGCACCCGCTCGTCTCGCGCCTCGACGAGCACCGGATCGTCGCCGAGGCCGAGGCCCAGTTGCGGCGGCAGCGTGGGCAACTGGCCCCACGGATCCACGGCCCAGTTGACGACGCTCACGGCCAGGCTCCTGCCGCGTTCGGGAGGCCACGCCACGACAACGAGCAGCGCCACGGCCAGCGCCATCCACGAGCCCGCCTTACCTGACCGGGTCATCGTCCACCCTGCGCTGGCCCCGGTCCATTGATTCGCGCCACGACCGACATCGTAACCGCATCAGCGGCGACGGACGGCGCGCCGGAGTTGGTTGCCCCCGTGTCTGCGGCCGATGGCCTGGAGCCGGCCGGGCGCCGCGTCCGCCTTGCGGCGCCGGACGTATCTCGCACATGATCGCCGAATGGCCGAACGTCCCGGCTCCCGACTGGTCTACTCTTCCGGCGCCGGCCGCATGTGTCCCGCTTGCGGCTGGCCCGCGCGCGACTGCCGGTGCAGCGCGACCATGGCCAGCCAAGCCGTTCCGTCGCGAATCGTGGCCAAGCTGCGCCTCGAAAAGAAGGGCCGTGGCGGCAAGTGCGTTACCGTCGTGGATGGCCTGCCGCCTAACGCGGCGTTTCTGGCCGCTCTCGTCGCCGAACTGAAGCGCGCCTGCGGCACCGGCGGTACGACGTCGGACACCGGCGTGGAGCTGCAAGGCGACATGCGCGGCCGCATCCGTAACGCCCTGGTGAAGAAGGGCTGGGTCGTCAAGGGAACCTAGGCGTCACGGCCATCGGCGTGCCCGACGGGGCGAAGGCTCGCGCGGTAAGATGACCTGGTGCGCGCGTCGGAACGACACGTCCTGAAAATGCGAGCGTGGATCGTCCTGGTCGCGCTCGCCGCGTGCGCCGTCACCGTGGTGACTGCGCAGGAGCGGGAGCGCCCCGTTTTCGACGACTGGCTCCAGTCGGTCCGGCAGGAAGCAGTCGACCGCGGCATCCGCCCGGGCGTCGTGGCCCAGGCCTTCGACGGCCTCACGCCACTCGAAGTGGTCGTCGAGCGCGACCGTAATCAGACCGAGACCGTCCTCACTGTTGACGAGTACGTCCGCCGTCGCCTGACGATGCGGTTCGTCCGGACGGCCAACGACAAGGCCGTGGCCGAGCGGCGCACACTGGCGGGCGTGGCCCGTCGCTTCGGCGTGCAGGCAAGGTTTCTCGTGGCGGTCTGGGGGCTGGAGTCGAATTTCGGCCGCTTCAGCGGTGTGCGGCCCGTCGTGCAGGCGCTGGCGACGCTCGCGTGGGAAGGCCGGCGCGGCGCCTTCTTCAAGGAGGAATTGATGCACGCCCTCACCATTGTCGATCGCGGCGACATCGACCTGGCTGTGATGAAAGGGTCGTGGGCGGGCGCGATGGGGCAGACGCAGTTCATGCCGTCGAGCTACCTCGAGCACGCCCAGGACTTCGACGGCGACGGCCACCGCGACATCTGGAATTCCACGCCCGATGTGCTGGCCTCCATCGCCAACTACCTCAAGGCCTACGGCTGGCAGGACGGCGAGACGTGGGGCCGGGAGGTGAAGGTGCCCCCGGGCGGGGCGGATAACCTGGCGAGCAGGGTCGGACTGCGCGCGAGCGGCTGCCGGGCCGTGCGCGAGATGACCGTTCCCCGCAGGCTGGCGGAGTGGCAGGCGATGGGCGTGCGCACGGCCGCGGGCGGCGCGCTGCCGAAGGTGGACCGGAAGGCCTCGCTCGTCCGCGGTGGGTCGAAGGCGTATCTGGTGTATGGCAACTATGAAGCGCTGCTGGGCTACAACTGCGCGCACGCGTACGCCCTGACCGTCGGCCAACTGGCCGATCGGATCCGCCGCTAGGTCGCGTCGCCTGCTCGGTCAACTCCTCGGTCCGGCCGCAGGCTGGGCGGAACGCTGTGGGTTCCGGCCAGCCTGCTGGTACAATCCATCTTCTATGGCCTCCGCGTCGAAACCCTCCGCCGGCCTCGTGGCTGCCTGCGCCATCGGCGCGGCGCTGGCGATGGCCGTCGGCGTGTACTTCGGCGGCACCGGCCACCTGCCGCTGGCCATGACCGGCACCGCACTGTTCGTATTGCTGGGCGGCGTCGCCTTCGAGTTGGCGCGCCGCCGCTCGGCCTGACCGAAAGGACCCTCGATGACCGCCGACCTGCTCAAGGGACTCAACCAGCACCTCACGCTCGAGTTCCGCGCCGCCCACGAATATCTCGCGATGTCGATCTGGCTCGCCGAGCACGACCTGCCGGGCTTCTCGAAGTGGATGGCCAAGCAGTCGGCAGACGAGCGGATGCACGCGCAGCGCATCATCGATCACCTCGTGGAGCGGGATCAGAAGGTTAAGCTGCCCGCCGTGTCGGCGCCTCCCGCCGACTGGAAATCAGCCGAAGTGCTCTGTGCGCACGTGCTGAAGAACGAACAGGCCGTCACCGCGTCCATCAACAACCTGTACGCCATGGCCGAGAAGGCCAAGGATCGGCCGGCCACGATCATGCTGCAGTGGTTCGTCAACGAGCAGATGGAGGAGGAGGCCTCGGCGCGGGCGGTGCTCGGGCGCATCCGCCTGGCGGGGAACACCGGCGTGGGTCTGCTGATGATCGACCAGGAGCTCGCCGGCGGCCACATGCCCGGCATGCCCGCCGAGCCGGGCAACCCCGGCGCGTAAGGCCCGGCCGGACCTGGCCGAATGCCCGTCCACCGGCATGCGCATCGCCATTTTCGGAACGGGGGCGGTCGGCGGCTACTTCGGCGGGCGGCTGGCGGGGGCGGGCGAGGAGGTGGCCTTCATCGCCAGGGGCATGCATCTGGCCACGCTCCAGCAGCAGGGTCTGCGCATCACCAGTCCCAAGGGTGACGCGCACCTGCACGTGACGGCCACCAACGACCCGGCGAGGATCGGGCCGGTGGACGTCGTGCTCTTCACGGTGAAGCTCTACGACGTCGACTCGGCCGCCGCCGGGCTGGCGCCGCTCATCGGCCCCGGCACCGTGGTCATCACGCTGCAGAACGGCGTCGAGGCGGTGGAGATGGTGTCGCGCCACGTCGGCGCCTCGCACGTGGCTGGAGGCGTGGCCTACGTCGTGGCGGTGGTGGACGAACCGGGCCACATCACCCACACGACGGCCGATCGCCTGGTGTTCGGCGAGCCGGACGGGCGGTTGTCACCGCGGCTGGCGGCGTTTCAAGAAGCAGGCCGGCGCGCCGGCTTCGTTGCCGATCTCAGTCCCCACATCGACGTGGACCTCTGGGTGAAGTTCGTCCGCCTCGGCACGTGGAGCGGCATGACGGCCGTGACGCGCTCGCCGATGGGTGTCATCGGCCGGTATCCGGACCTGCTGCACATGATGGACGGCGCCCTTGCCGAGGCCATGGCCGTCGGCCGCGCGCGCGGCATCGCGTTTCCCGCCGACCTGGTCGAAGGTACCAAGCAGATGGTGCGTGATTTCCCGTACGAGTCGAAGTCGTCGCTGCTCGTGGACCTCGAGCAGGGCCGCCGCTTGGAGCTCCCCTGGCTGAGCGGCGCCATCGTTCGCCTGGGCCTCGAGAACAACGTGCCCACCCCGACCCACACCTTCATCAACGCCGTGCTGCTGCCGTACCAGAACGGGCGTTAGGGCCCGTCACCACCGTCTTGCTCCACGTTGTCAGCCTCCCCTCCAGTAGAGCCGGTCCACGAACCAGTACGTGCCCGCAAGAACAACGCCGATCGATCCCCACCACGCCAGCCGCGCCGCCACCACCGGCCGGCCGCGGCCGGCGACGGCCAGCGCGCCCGCCGCCAGCACGACAATCATCAACTGACCGACCTCGACACCCGTGTTGAACGACACCAGCGTCCACACCAGCGCTGCCTCCGGGAGCCCAAAGGCCTTGAGCACCGACGCGAAGCCGAAGCCGTGCACCAGGCCGAAGAAGCCGGCAAACAGCGGGCGCGCATCACGCGTCCCGGCGCGAGTGGCCGCCGGTGGGGCTCGCCGATCGTGCAGGACGAAGAGATTGTCGGTGCCCACCACGACAATGGTGAGCGCGATCAGCGGTTCGATGACCCGGGCCGGCGGGCTGAGCACGTTCAGGGCCGCCAGCGACAACGTCACGCTGTGACCCGCCGTGAACGCCGTCACGATGAGCGCGAGCCGGCGCAGCGTACCGCCGAGCAGCAGCAGGCCCACCAGAAAGAGAACGTGGTCGGGTCCGATGAGGATGTGCTCCGTGCCCGACGCGACGAAGGCGCGAACCACCGCCAGCCGGCCCTGTGCCGTGCCTGTGTAGAAGCGCATCGTCGGCGCGTCGGCCGTCAGGATGTTCTGCTGGCGAAGCTCACCATCCTCGTAGACGTTCACGAAGGTCTGGTGGATCGGGTCGAAGGGAAACACCCGGGCGGTGAGATCCACCGCGGCGGGACGGGAGCCGGCAGTGAAGCTCAGGCGGAGGCCGAAGCGTTCGGGGACGACCTCGAGGCCCGTCCAGGCGAGCGTTCGCGCTTCGCCGTCGGAGGTGACCTGCACGCGCGTCCCGATCAGGGCCTGGATGCGGTCACGGTAGTGGGCCGCGATGGACGGGTCGAGGAGCTGGTCCGGCGGATCGATCCGCAGGTCGTGTGCGGCGTCCAGGTCGTGAATCACGATGGAGCCCCGCAGCCCGTCAGGCGCGATCAGCAGATCCAGGAACGAGAATGGCGCCGGATGCGCGTCGGTTCCTTTGGCGGTCAGCAGCAGCGTCAGCGTCAGCAGCGCGGCCCGGCGTACGCGGCACGAGGCCGGGTTCCGCTCTCGCGCGTCGCGTGCGCGCGCCCGGGCTTGGCCGGGACGGAACGAGGAGGCCACGATCCTAGAGCGCTTCCACGATGACGAACTGGACGTCGGCCGCGCCTTCCCGCAGCTTGCGCGCTTGGGAGTACTCGGGCGACGCATAGAAGCGCTCCGCGGCCTCCACGCTCGGGAACTCGATGACCACCACGCGGCCGCGCGCCGGTGGCCCCTCCAGTGTGACGCTCCGGCCGCCTCGCGCCAGATAGCGACCGCCGTACTTCTGCACGATGTCGGGCGCCACCTTCGCGTACTCGGCATAGCGATCCTGGTGCGTCACATCGGCCTGCACCAGCAGGTAGGCGCGTCTCGGTGCGCGCTCCTGCTGCAGGATCGAGATCACGTTCACCGCCACGATGGCGACGATGGCCACCGCGACGACGGTGATAATACGAGACACGCTCATGCGCGTCACTGTAACTCAGGTGTGGGCGGCCCAACGCGGTTGACCGGCAGCTCGTCCCGATCCCTACGGCCGGCCCGTCGGTCTCAGTACCAGATCCTGGAAGTCGAAGCTGAAGTCCACGGCGGGCGAAGCCGCTTGCATGCGTGCCTCGGCGACACTCCCGTCTGGCTTCAGCCAGAACGTGATGAACGCGTCGGCGCGCAGCTCCCGGTCGGTCCACCGCACGACGAACGTGTCGTGCTGCCAGTGCTCGAGCCGGCCCGTCAGCGCGGGCGTCTTCGCGAAGCGCAGGGTCAGCCCCGAGCCCGTTCGCTCGATCACCACGTCGCCGTACCACGCGTCCGCATACACTCCGGCGTATCGCTCCAGCGCGAGCGAAGGGGTGGAAGCGGCGTCGCGAGCCTGGCTCGTTTTCGCCTCGGCCTCGGCCGTGCGGGCCGACTGGCGGGCCCGGGCCCTCTCGAACTGGGCCACCCAGTCGGCCAGCGGGCCGCCGAGGTAAGCGTCCGCCACGGAATAGGCGATGGCGTTGAAGGCGTCGCCGGACTCCTGATTGGTGAGCACCGCGACGCCGAGATTGATGTCCGGGATGAGCAGCACCCGCGAGACGTAACCGGGCAAACCGCCCGTGTGCGTGAGCACGAGGTGCCCCCGATATTCGCGCACGTTCAACCCCAGCGCGTAGCCCTGCACGAAGGTCTCGAGCGGCGCCAGTTCCGGCGGCGGATCCGGGTTGGGCATCGGCGTCACCAACGTCGAGATCTCGCGCCAGGTTGCTTCCGATACCAGCCGGGAGCCATCGTCGAGCTGACCGCGGCGGAGGAGCACCCGCATCCAGCGGGCCATGTCGGTGGCGTTCGACAGGATGCCGCCGGCCGGGTTGGTGTTGTCACTGGCAAAGGGCGAGACGGCTGTGACGGTGCCCTCGATGGGCGCGTGCGGGGACGCCACATTTCCCCCATTGGCGGCCGCATCGTAGCGTGGCTGGCTCGCCGTCATGCCGACGCGGGCCAGGATGCGGGTGCGGACGAAGTCCTCCCACGACTGCCCGCTGGTGGCCTGGATGACCTCGCCGGCGACAAGATACAGCACGTTGTCGTAGGCGTAGGCGCTGCGAAAGCTCGTGGCCAGCGGCAGAAAGCGGAGCCGTTCGGCCACCTCGCGGCGCTCGTAGGTGGAGGGCGGCCACCACAGCAAGTCGCCCGCGCCCAGGCCGAGGCCGCTGCGGTGCACGAGGAGATCGCGGACCGTCAGCTCGCGCGTCACGTAGGGGTCCGAGAGCCGGAACCAGGGCAGGTACTGGATGACCGGCGCGTCCCAGGCCACCTTGCCCTCCTCAACCAGCAGGCCGAGCGAGGTGGCCGTGAAGACCTTGGTGTTCGAGGCAAGGGCGAAGAGCGTGCCGGCGTCCACCGCGGCGGGCCGGCCCAGCGTCCGCACGCCGTAGCCTTGGGCCAGCACGACGTGATCGTCCTTGACGATGGCCAGGCTGATGCCCGGGACGTCGAAGGTGGCCCGGACGCGCTCGACCAGGGCATCGAGCGCCGGCGGGGGCGCCTGCGCCTGGGCACCGAGGGTCGCGAGGATGAGGATGAGTACGAGCAGCGCGGCGGAACGAAACCGGCGCATCAGGACAGGCCTCATCGGTGCTACGCCGCCGGGGGGAACGTCTCGTGGTCGGGCGTTGGGTCTTCGGTCGGCGGCGGCAGGGTGTCGGGCGCGGGCTTGGCCATCAGGGCCCCCCAGGCCGCCAGCAGGCCGCCGGCCCATTCGCTGAGGACGAGCATGAACTGGAGGAAATCGAAGCCGTCGAGCCACAGGCCCATGGAGCGCGCGGTGGCCATGCCCACCAGCGCGCAGGCGGCCGCAAACAGGCCCACGCGCACGAACTCACGCCTGAACGCGCAGAGAAACAGGAACACCCCGAACCCGAACTCGAAGCCGCCGTACATGGCACGGAAGTCGGTGCGGCCGCCCGCATCGGGCAGCACGATCGACACCATCGTGGCCATCTCGTTCGGATTCGAGAGGAACGCGAATCCGAATCCCGCGAAGGACAGCGCGATGAACGTAAGGACGAGTCGCCAGAGCGCCATGCGGCGATTCTATCCGAGTACCCTATAGCGCCGGCGCCGCTGGAGCCCCGAGGGCTTCAGCCCCGGACTCAGGGCCGCTCAGCCGCTCGACGAGGGCGGGGACGGCCCCACTGCAGGCTCTAGCTGAGCGCGCGGATCACGTCCCAGCGCGTGATGATGTACGTCTCGTCGCTCTTGAAATCGCGCACGAGTACGGCCGGGCTGGCGTCGGTGAGCATGCCGGCCAGCGCATCCACGCCCGTGGAGATGTCGGCGAAGGGAATGGCCGGTTCCATGATGGCTTCCACCGGTCCTTTCAGCAGCTCTGGCTTCCGCACAATCTGATCGAACAGGTGGCTCTCGCTGAGCGATCCGACGAGCCGCCCGTCGGCCATCACGGGCAGCTGCGAGTAGGCGTGGCTGGTCATCAGGTGCGCCGCCCGCGAGACCGGCTCATTGCGATCGATGGTCGTCAGTTTGGCCTTCTGCCGGTCGGCCACCAGGTCGCGCGCGGTGAGCCCCTTCTTGTCGAGGAATCCCTTCTCGCGCATCCAGTCGGGGTTGTACATCTTGCCGAGATAGCGGGTGCCATGATCGTGGAAGATCACGACGACGGTCTCGCCGGCCTGGAA
>Ga0073904_10004603_pt1 | contig 10217 bp, 10 predicted proteins | sample KloWWTrecipitate_FD_66668 | JGI IMG/M metagenome (GOLD analysis project Ga0073904, IMG submission 66668) | Active sludge microbial communities from Klosterneuburg, Austria, studying microevolution and ecology of nitrifiers - Klosterneuburg... | ecosystem: Engineered > WWTP > Aerobic digester >... | reverse complement strand
TGATGGACCGTCTTCAAGGCTGGCCAGAGTTTCATCGAATTTCAGGCGATACTCTTGCGCGAATTCGGGTGTCAAAGAGTGGTAGGCCCCTGCCGCCTCGGACCAGTTGCCGGTTTTCGCATATTGGTTTTTCAGAAACTCGGCGGCGTAGAGCGCGTTTTGTTCCGGATCAAACATCGCGTCGAGGCTTGAAAACCCTTTGGAGTGCCAGCGCAGGTTAAGCTGAAAGCAGCCAAGGTCGATGTTGCGCACGCCCTTATCTATCAGGGTGGCGGCCTGTTGTTTCGCCTCATCTGCGGTGTTGAACCAATGGCCGTCGCCAGCGTGGTTGAAGGCCCAGGGCCAGGGTTGCAAACCTGCCGTTTCAGCCGACGATCTGCCGGTTTCAACGATGGTAATGGCGCGGAGCACCGCAACAGGAACACCGGTCTGTTCGGCCGCCGATTGGGCGGCGGCGACACAAAGGTCGGACGGGTCTTGCGATATGGCTTGTGCCGCGCGTGGGTAGCCGGACATCAGCATCAGCACGATAACCCCGACCCGGCAAACCGCAGGCATCGGCCAGAAACGGAGCCAACGGCATTTCAGGGGTGCCTGTTGTTTGGGCATGGGGATTCTCCCTTACAGCGGCCGATTGGCTGCCTGGCGTTAACCCTAAGCGACGAATCTTTCTAATCCGTAACCAAGATCAGGGAGTTGCCGGTTCTGCACGCACTTCGGTCGGCACATCTTGCAGCAAGGAGGCCAGGGTTGCGCGGTCGGCGGCGCTGCGTTCCAGCAGGCGTTTTGTGCGGGCCAGTGGGCCCTCGGCCTCAGCGTCCGCTATATCGGGCGTTGTCGGCGCGAGCAGGGCCGCCGCATCTTGCCACGCGCCCTCGGCATTTTCCGAAACGGTTTGCCATTCCTGCGCCTTGCGTGCCGCTTGCAGCGCGGACGCGCTGTCGCCCAAAGCGTCAAACAACCCGGTCGCTGCGGCAAGATCGCCAAGCTGGGTCTGCGCCTTTGCCCGCAGTGTCGCGGCCTCAGCCCCGCTAAGCCCCGCTGCAAGTCGCAGCGTTGTCTGCGCATCATGGCGGCGCAAAGCGATTTCGGCGGCAAGCAGGCGGTCGTCATCAGATGCGGCCGCAACATCGGCAAAGATATCCGGCAGCCATTTCAGTGCGGGGTCCGGCAATCCGAACGTGTTCAGGCGTTTGGCAAGAATTCGGCGCGCGGCAAGCGGCGCTTTTGGGTCGGGGGCGATGGCATGTGTCAGAACTGCATCATCCGAACCCAGATCGGCAAGCAATTCCCAAAGCGTCGCCTGCGCTTCGGGCACCTGCGCGACCTCGGTGAAAGCGGCATCGAAATCACCGCCAAGCGCTATGGCAAGCACCCGCGCCCTTTGCAACTCTGCCTCTAGCGCGGTGCCACGATTTTCCAACAGATGCGCTGCCAAAGTCGTGGCCATTTTCGGGTCTGCCGATTTGCGTTCTTTGACCAGCGTATCGATATAGCTGACAAGCGCCTTGGTGGCGGTCGGCCCGGTTTCCTGCGAGAGGGCATGCAGGTCTTTGCTCGCCGATTCTGCGTCGCCGCTTGCGACTGCAAGTTCCGCCGTCATCAGGCGCACATCAGGTCCGGGGTCGCCAGGGGCGCGCAAAATGGCGTCGCGAATGGCGCGTACGGTTGCCGTATCGCCCTGCGCCATGAACTTTTCGGAAAGAATCGGGCCAATGTGGCGGCGCAGGTGCAGGGGAAGGCCGGAAAAGCTGCGCAAGATGGCGGCAAGATGCGGCTTGCCGCTAATACCTTTTTCAGGTTGCGCCAGCACAGCCCAAAGGGCGGCAGCGGTATCGCAGCTTTGCATGCTTTGGAACGGCCCAGCCTCACCGTCGCGGCTATCGAGGATGCGGGCCATGGTTTGCCAGATGTCTTTATCCGGGTCATCCGTCGGCATCTGCTTTAAAAGCTGTGCGGCTTCGGCACCAAACCCGAGATAAAGATAGAATTGAACGGCCCGCTTGACGGCAATGGGATCAGGTTGGTCAAACTCTCCCATCAGCCCAAAGGTCGCAGGGGCCATTTGTTCCGCGACTGGCGTGTCATTGCCCCAGGAAGACATATCGAGGCGTTCGTCCGTGATGCAATCAGCGCCAGATTCTGTCAGGCTTTGCGGATGGGTCAGCGTGTCGGGGTTGAAACCAATGTCCTCGCCAATCCGGATCTGGCGCAAAGGGCCCGTGGGGGACTCGCTGATCTTGTGGCCCTGGGGTATCGCCATTTCGACGGTGCCTCGTGCGGCACCATCGCTCATTTGGCGCAAGATGCTGTCGCGCATTGGCAGCAAATCGGGGTTTTGCAAAGGTACCGCTATTTCCTTTGGCGCGGGGTCCGGGCTGCGGGATGCGGTCAGCCAATCATAGGACAGATCGGGTTGGACCGAAGGGCGTGGTTGCGGATGGGGCAGGGCTTTCGCGGCCAGTTCGGGTTGGGCCGTGCCATCCAGCGCCTGTTCAAACGAGGATCCCTTTGGCGGCGGGCCGTCGCGCAAGTCGATCACGATCACGCCGGGGCGGAATTCAAACGGCATGGCGTAACAAGGGCAACCAATGCCAAGGTGAAGATTGCCGGTTTCGGGATCAACCCAGATGGCAGACAGTCGGTCATGTTGGATAAGCTTGTAAACCGCGCTCAGATCGTAGGGCTGCGTAGAGGACGGCAGGTGCAACGCGTAGCCATCGCTTGTGCGGCCAAAGGTCCATTCCACCGGGGCGCCAAATTCCAGCACCAGCCGCGTGAAGCCATCATGATCGCCCGATTGCACCTTGACGGCTTGTGCCGATGCGTAACCCGTTGATAAAATTATGGTTAGAAGGAAGGCAAGCGTTTTCATGCGGCCTCCTGCTTGAGGGCGCGCAGAGCATCTTCGAGGTCCGAAAAGCTGGGTCGAACACCATGCGGGGTGTTTTGACGCCCGACCTCGATGCAGATATTCGCCGGGTGGTTGTGCAGATTGGCAATCAGCACTTCGCGGATCAGCGTATAAAGATGGTTGTCGCTTTCCACGACATCCTTCACGCGCGCGGCAAAGGGGCCGATGATGCCATAGGCCAGAAACACGCCCAGAAACGTGCCCACAAGCGCGCTGCCGATCATGCCGCCCAGAACGGCGGGTGGTTGATCGATCGAGCCCATGGTCTTGATCACGCCCAGAACGGCGGCGACGATGCCCAAGGCAGGCAGCGCGTCGGCCATGGATTGCAGGGCGTGGCTGGAATGCAGGGCATGGTGGTGGCTGGTTTCCATACGCTTGTCCAGAACCTCTTCAACCTGATGCGGGTCGTCGTAGTTCATCGACGCCGCACGCAGGGTATCGCAGATCAGATCGACCGCCTCATGGTCGTGCTGGATGCGCGCGTAGCGTGAAAAGACCGCCGAATTCTGCGGGTTTTCAATATGCTCTTCCAGTCCCACCGGGTTGGTTTTGGCGATGCGGATCAACTCGAACAACAGGCAAAGCATGTCGCGGTAATCGGCGGGTTTCCATTTCGGGCCCTTGAACACCTTGCCGATGTCCTTGAGCGTGTGTTTCACCGCCGCAAGATCGTTTGACAGCAAGAACGCCCCGACTGCCGCCCCGCCGATCATGATCATTTCGAACGGCAGGGCTTCCATGATCGGGGCAAGGTTGCCGCCGTGGATCATGTAGCCGCCAAATACCATCACAAGGATGACGACGATACCAATTGCGCCAAACATGGCCTTCTCCTGTTGTCACATTCCGGCGTCAGAGTTGCAGACGCGGGTTAAGAAACCATCACTTCGTTGGGACCAAAGCGTTCCGGCCCGCCAAAAGCACGCTGACGGCATAGGCCGTCTCGGGTGACATTCCCGCCAGAACCGGGGCCGCGGCTTCGGGGCGCATGCGGCCAAGGAAACCTGCGGCGAATTCGGGGGCCATCTGATCAAACAGCACCGCGGCATCCTTTGGTTTCATCGCTTCGTAAACCGTGGTCAGGCGGGTCAGATCCGCCTCTGCGGCACCATCGGCCTTGGCCAGGGTTTCCGACAATTCGGCCTCGGCTGCGGCAAGATCGGCCATGCGTTTGTCAATCGCCTGATTGGCCAGCGCGACTGCAGCCATGCGGTCTGACAAGGCGGCCTCTTGCGCGGCAACTTGCGCCTCGCGCGCGGAAAGCGCTTCGGCCAGGGCGAGCGGCGTTTCCGGGCAGGTGGTGGGGGCTGCGGCTGGGGCCTCAGCCGTCGGTTCGGCAGTCAGTGCCAAAGCTTCACCAAATCCGGAACCGATTCGCAGTGCCCCAGAAGATGCCAGCAAAAGGGCCAGAACCACCAATGCGCCACGGCCTGCGCGTTTGCGATGCTTGCTCATTCTGCGGCCTCCATATCGTCGCGCATGCTGCGTCTGCGTGTGAAGCGCAGTTTGCGTTCGGATTGTTCCGAGATGTCGGGCTGCGCCTTTGGCTCCGGTAGATCGTGCATCGACGCCAGCAGCAGCTCCAGCCGCGCGGCAACCGTTTCGGACCGTGTATTCAGCGCCTCAAGCGAGCTGGCCGATCCGGCGGCGGTGTTGCGGGCGCGGTCAAGCGCTTTGGTCATATCGTCTACCTGCGCCGAAAGCACGGCAATCGCGCCCCCCATCCCGCTTTCCAGTGTCGAGAATTTCTTTAGCCGCGCCGACAGAACGTAGCAGTAGATGGCGGCCCCAAAACTGCCGGCAACCATCAGGATATCTGCGATCAAGGTCATCTAACCCTCCGTCAATTCAAAACAAATTCAGTGATCAGGAAATCGCGCACCCGACCGTCACCGGTGACAATCTGAATGCGGCGCAGCAGTTGCGCGCGCAGACGCACAAGCGCTGCCGGGTCTTCAAGTTCCGACACCTCGACCGCGCGCAAATAGCTGTTCAGCACATCCTGAATGCGCGGCATCAGCAGCGTCACCTCTTCGGCATGGGGTTTTGCGACCTCTAGCTGCGCGACCATTTGCAGGTGCATGTTGCGCGCGGCCTCACCCAATGAGACGATCACCGGTTCAATCGGCACAAAGGCGATATCGGGCAGCGGCTCGGCCTTTTCTTCGACCACATGTTCTTCGGCAGGGGTGCCAAGGATCAGGCCGCTGAAGGTTGCGTAGAACCCCGCCCCCCCCAACGCCAAGGCCAGCACCACCCCTATGATCAGCGGCAGTTTCGATTTCTTTTTCGGGGCCACTTCTGGCGGGTCTTCAGTTTCGGCCATCGCCCTCTCCGATCTCATCTTCCCGCAAAGATATAGCCAAAGGTCACTAACCGATTGTTAAGGCCCATCGGTCAAAGCTGTGGAGGAACGGGGCAGAAGCCCCATGGTCGGAGACAGCCTGTGCAAAACATCCTTTCGCTTTGGTCGGCCCTTGATATGCGGCGGCGTATCGTGGTGATCGGTGCCACAATTGCCATGTTTCTTGCGGTTTTGGGCCTGTCCCGCATGGCCAATACTCCCAACATGGCCCTGCTTTACGCTGGGTTGGACAGCAGTGCGGCGGGGGAAATTGTTGCTGCGCTGGAGCAACGGGGGGTGGCCTATGAAGTGCGTGGTGATTCGATCTCGGTCGATTCTACCCAGCGGGATGCCCTGCGGATGACGTTGGCCTCCGAAGGGCTGCCGACCACCGGGGCTGCGGGCTATGAATTGCTGGACGGGCTTTCGGGATTTGGCACCACGTCGCAGATGTTTGATGCCGCCTATTGGCGCGCCAAGGAGGGCGAGCTGGCACGCACCATTCTGGCCAACCCGCAGATCCGCGCAGCGCGGGTGCATATTGCCCAGGCCCCCGCGCAGGCGTTTCAGCGGGATCAGCGCGGCTCGGCCTCGGTGACGGTCACAACGTCCACAGGCTCGTTGCCGCCCGCACAGGCCAAGGCGCTGAAGCACCTGATTGCGGCGGCAGTTTCGGGGATGCGGCCCGAGGATGTTTCGGTAATCGATTCCGTTGGCGGGCTGATCCTTGCGGGGGATGAAGAACAGATGCCGGGGGGCACGGCAGATGACCGGGCACTGGAGTTGCAGCGCAATGTTGAGCGGCTGTTGGCCGCCCGTGTGGGCCCCGGCAAGGCGGTGGTCGAGGTCAGCGTCGATGTGGTTACTGACCGGGAAACCATTACCGAACGCAAGTTTGATCCGCAGGGCCGTGTGGCGATTTCGACGGAAACCGAAGAAAAATCCGATTCCGCAACCCAGCCTTCAAACGACGTGACGGTGGCGTCAAACCTGCCGCAAGGCGATGCCGGGGCAGGGGGAAATGGCCAAAGCCAATCCAGCGCCACCACAGAGCGCACGAATTTCGAAGTTTCTGAAACCCAGCGTGAATTGCTGCGTGGCCCCGGCTCTATCCGCAAGCTGAGCGTGGCGGTGCTGGTGGATGGGATGCAGGTCACGGCTGAGGATGGCACCGTATCCTGGCAAGCCCGGCCTGACGAGGAACTGGCGGTTCTGCGCGAACTCGTCGCATCTGCGGTAGGCTTGGATGAGGCGCGGGGTGACGTGCTGACGCTGAAATCGCTGGCCTTTGAACCGATTGCGGAGGTGGGCACCCTTGCCGAGGCAGGGATGCTTGCCGGGATGGGGCCGATTGATCTGATGTCGGTGATCCAGATGGCTGTTCTGGCGGTGGTTGCGCTGATCCTTGGCCTGTTTGTCATTCGCCCGGTGCTTACAAACGCTGGCCGTGGCGTGCCGCAGATAGCGTCAGGTCAGCTGCCCTTGGCTTTGCCGAACCCGGTTGGCGCAGATTTCGAGGCGCTGGAGCCGCGTGTGGTAACGGGTGAGATCGATGATGGGATGGATATGCCGGCGCTGGCCTTTGCCTCGGATGAAGACGTGAGCGAACCGCAGGATCCGGTGTCGCGCCTGCGCCGCCTGATCGAGGAACGGCAGGCTGAATCCGTCGAAATCCTGCGGGGCTGGATGGAAACCGAAGAGGAACGCGCATGAAGCCGCTTCTGAAACTGGAAGTCTTTGAAACCGTCGAGCCGCATAAAAAGGCGACTGTGGTCACGGATATCGGTGCGCTGGAAGAGGCCCGGCTTGCGGCTTATGAACAGGGCTATTCTGCGGGTTGGGAGGATGCCAGCAACGCCACCTCCGAAGATCAGACCCGGATCGGGGCCGATCTTGCCCGCAGCATTCAGGCGCTGGGCTTTACCTACCACGAGGCGCGCATGCATGTGCTGCGCGCCATCGGGCCGCTGTTGCAGGAAATGGTGGCGCGGTTGCTGCCTGAAATGGCGCGTGAGGCGCTGGCCCCGGTTGTGCTGGAAACCCTGATGCCCATGGCCGAAACCATGGCAGATGCGCCGGTGTCGATTGTCATGAATCCGGCGGTCCGACCGGCGATCGAGGCTTTGCTGGAACGGGCAACCGGGCTGCCGCTGACGGTGATCGAGGAGCCAACGCTTGGCGAAGGGCAGGTTTATCTGCGGCTGGGCGATACCGAAACCCATGTTGATCTTGACCGCGCCACTGCCGAAATCGCAGCGGCGGTGCGCGGATTCTTTGGCCTTACAGAAAAGGACGCCTGACCATGAATGATGCTGCCGATACCAACCCCTTCAGCCAGGTTCCCATCGAAATCACCATTTCGGTCGGCAAGGCCCATCCGCAAGTGCGCGAACTTTTGCGGCTGCAGCGGGATGCCGTGCTGACGCTGGACCGCCGTGTCGATGACCCGGTGGAGCTTTACGTTGGCGACCGCCTGATTGCGCGTGGCGAACTTCAAGAGATGGAGGGCGAACACGCAGGCCAGCTTGCGGTGCGCCTGACCGAGGTTGCCAATTTGCGCGGCGGGTTGTGATGCGATTTCTGCTGCTGATTGTCCTGCTGATCGGGGTGGCGAACCCGGCCCTGGCGCAGGAGTTGACGGTGAACCTTGGTGATCAGGGGGCGCTTTCGGCGCAGGGCGTGCAGCTTCTGGTGTTGATCACGGTGCTAAGTCTGGTGCCGGGGCTGGCGGTGATGGTGACGTGTTTTCCCTTCATCGTGACGGTGCTGTCGATCCTGCGACAGGCCATCGGGCTGCAGCAGGCGCCACCGAACATGATGATCATCAGTCTGGCGTTGTTCCTGACCTGGTATGTGATGGACCCGGTGTTCACCGAAGCCTGGGTGAAAGGGATCGAGCCGATGACCAAAGGCCAGGGCGATCTGCAGACCGCGATCACCGCGACCCTTGCGCCGTTCCGGGTGTTTATGGCGGGGCGGATGGATGCCGACACATTCTCCGCGATGCAGGCCTTGCGACCAAACGAGACCAGTGCCGCAATTGATGCGCCGCTGTCGCTGTTGATGCCGTCTTTCCTGCTGAGCGAAATTCAGCGCGCGTTTGAAATCGGGTTTCTGGTGTTCCTGCCGTTTCTGATCATCGATCTGGTGGTGGCGGCGGTTCTGATGTCGATGGGGATGATGATGGTGCCTCCGGCGGTTGTGTCCTTGCCGTTCAAGCTGGCGTTTTTCGTGGTGGCGGATGGGTGGAGCCTGATTTCCGGGGCGCTGGTGCGAAGTTACTTTTAGCGGGAGTTGAGGCAGTTCTTGTGCGTCTTGGTGGGGTAAGGCCGGGGACGCGGTTTTGCGGCAAGATCAAGCGCGGCGTTGCCAAGGCCGCCGATCTGCGAAAGATTCGTGCAAACTCTGTGCGCCAGCCAACGAAAAGGGCCCAAAGCGACATGTAACCGACGCGAAATGAACGTCAGCACATTGACCTTTCCGGCAAAGGAATAAATCCTATGTCAAATGCACTTAGAATTTTCCGCAGATCACGCGTGCATATTTCAACGCGGGTCTGATGGTTCCTAAATCAAGGTCAAAACTTCATGTCATCATTTTTTACCGCGCATCGGATCACAGCGATCATCGTGCTGATTGCGGCAGCGGCCTGGGTCGCGACGGGCGAATTTTCTGCGGTCGGCAGTGAAGAGGTCAAGGACACCGACGCCCCTGCCGAAGTTGCTAGCCCGGCTGCAGCACCCGATGCAGCACCCTTGCGCACGGTTGCGGCAGTGGTTCCCGAGGTGATCGATTACGCCCGCGAAATTCGGATTTCAGGGGCGACCGAGGCGGATAAAAGCGTGGTTCTGGCGGCGCGTTCAAACGGGATCGTGCAGGAATTGGGTGTGGTGCAGGGTGCGGAAATTACAACTGATGCCCTTGTGCTGCGGCTTGAAGGCGCGGATGTCGAGGCCACTGTGACTACGGCAAAAGCCGCACTCGTGCAGGCGAAAGAGCAGCTTGATGTGGGCGAGGCACTGTTTTCGCGCGGCAGCCTGCCAGAGCTGGAGCTGACGTCGCGGCGGTCGGCGAAATCGGCGGCGGAATCCGCCTTGTCGCAGGCGCAGGCGGCGGCTGACCGCCTGCAATTGCGGGCGCCGTTTGGTGGCACGGTTGATTCCGTCGTGGTGGAACTGGGTGAATGGGTGCAGGCCGGGGCGCCGATTGCGACCATCCTGTCGCTTGATCCGATTGTGATCAGGGCCGAGGTCAGTGAACGCGACGTGACCTATGTTTCGGTCGGCTCGCAGGCCAAGGTGCGGCTTGTCAACGGTGCCGAAATGGAAGGCACGATTCGCCATGTCGCGCAGCAGGCGTCGGAAAAGACCCGCACCTTTGCGGTCGAGGTGGCGCTTCCGAACGCGGACCATCAGATTCCCGCCGGGATGACCGCCGAAGTCCGGCTGTTCGCCGCATCGCAGCCCGCCATTGTGGTGCCGCGTTCCATCATCACGATGTCGAACGATGGCCAGATTGGCCTGCGCGTGGTGGGGGCCGACAACATTGCGCAATTTGCCCCTGTCACCTTGATTGACGACAGCGAACAAGGGCTGATTGTGGCGGGCGTTCCCAAGGATATCCGGGTTATCGTTGCCGGGCAGGACCTTGTGACCGACAATGAAAAGGTCATCGTGTCGGAAATGACGCCAGCCCAAGCCGCCGAGGCGCTGAAATGAAGCTGGTTGAACTTGCCATCCGCAACGCGCGCCTGACCATTTCGGTCATGCTGTTCCTGATGCTGTCGGGCACGCTGGCGTATATTTCGATTCCGAAAGAAGCCGAGCCTGACGTTCAGATTCCGATCATTTATGTCAGCATGAGCCTTGATGGCATTTCCCCCGAAGACAGCGAGCGCCTGTTACTGCGCCCGATGGAAACGGCGCTGAAGTCCATTCAGGGGATCAAGAAAATGAC
>Ga0073904_10004602_pt1 | contig 10217 bp, 11 predicted proteins | sample KloWWTrecipitate_FD_66668 | JGI IMG/M metagenome (GOLD analysis project Ga0073904, IMG submission 66668) | Active sludge microbial communities from Klosterneuburg, Austria, studying microevolution and ecology of nitrifiers - Klosterneuburg... | ecosystem: Engineered > WWTP > Aerobic digester >... | reverse complement strand
GGTGACCGTGACATGAGAAATGCCGGCGGCCGTCAGGGCATCGAACAGGCGATCCTTGTTGGCCGGACGCAGTTCGGCCTCGCGGGCGGCTTGTTCGGCCTGCGCCGCGAACACTGCGGCGAGGTCGATCGTGGACGGCGGCATCGGCGCCGGGAGGGTGGGTGCAACCTGGGTCATGGGGGTCTCCGAAGAAGGGGAAAGGGTCGGAGCCGCCGGGCACTCTCTTGCCCCGGCGAAGCTCACAAAAGCCCCCTGCCCTCCTCTGCCTCTCTGGGGTCATGCCGCGATCTGCAGGGCGCGCGTGGCAAAGGCGCGCCAGAGTGGATCGACGAGGCGGGCCTCCAAGAGATCGGCACGCTGCCGCAGGCGGGTTGCGAGATCGCTTTCCAGCCAGTCCGCCGCGCGGCTTGCCTGCGCCCGAAGCTGGCTTGCTTCCATAACCACGACCCGGGCCTCGGTTGCGGTCATGACAGGGGCGCACCAAGCGACAGCGCCATTCGCTGCAGCACCGGCAAGGACAAGACGCTCATCGCGATCCAAGATCGCCACCATGCGCGGTGCGTCCTCAAGCTCCAGTTGTTCGGCCATGACGATTGCACCCCGCATGGCTTCGGCCAGCGTCGCGAAATGGCCGACAATCCGGGGACGCGCCTCTCCCGACATCGCAGCCGGGGGGTTGCGATCAGACAGCGTCAGCACAAAGGGCAGCGCGGGGTCAAAAGTGCTGTGCAGGTTGGCCGGCACGAAGCCAGCCGGAAAAGGGGCCGAAAGGGCCAGAAAGGGAAGATCGAGCATGGGGAATATCTCCGACGGTGCAGGAAGCCTCTCTCCCCGCCTCAAGCGTCAAAGACAAAACCGCCGGCCTCTTCCTCGAAGGGTCGACAGAAATTGCTTAGCTTGCCGCTGGCAAATCACTCCAACGGACACGCAGGTATCGACCCTGCCGCTTGGGCAAGTCCTTTCGGTCAATCATTCGACCTGATACTTGAAAATCCTCGTTGATCTTGACCACGAGCAACTTGTTGAAGTTCCCGGCGGTATCGACCTCCACAACATCCTTTGTCTTGAACGGGGTAATCGTCTTTACTTCGACGTGGTCGTTGCCAAGTCTTCCGTCAGCGCCTTGCGCGTAGGTTTTGTTAAGCTTGATGCCATACGTGATGGCGCCGAAAAGTTCACCGATGTCGCCGTAGACGGCGAGATGAAGACCAGTCTCCCTGTGATAGCTTTCCGCAAGCGATATCAGATCCTCAAAGTAGGGGATCATTGATCGGATGGCGTTGGGGTATTTTGCCCCCCACTCTTTGTAGCGGAGCTGCTCGTCAATTTCCGACCAAGTAACCCATTCGCCATCATCGTAGAACGCGCGATCAGACCAATCGATATCATCCATGCATTTTCGCCCAACTGGAATCACTGTAGGTAAGTAGCTATCCAGTTGGGCAATAAAGTGGCCGGAGGCAACTGAGCCTCCGGCGCAGTGTCAGCCGACCCGGTCGAGGAGCTTCTTCGCCCGCCCCTCCATGTCGAGGCGGGCATCTTGCTGGGTTTTGTCGCGTGCAAGCCGCGTAATGCCTTGCACGAAGTCGAAGATGCTTTCGGGCGGACGGCCCTCTTCCATCAGCACCTTCTCGATGATCTTGCCGGACTCAGCCTTCGAGAAGCCGCGCTTCCTTAGGAAGTCATCGCGATCCTCATCTGTCCGTGCGACGATCTGCTGCCGCGCCGCCTTGATGCCGTTCACGAAGCCCTGCGGCGAGGAGTTGGCAAACCGCGTCAGCGCCGGTGCCGCTTCCTGTGCAAAGCGAGAGGCGGCATATTTCGAATGGCGGATTGTGATCTCCTGGAAATCCTCGACGCCCCAGAGGTTGCGGTTCTGGCACACCGCCCGCAGGTAGAAGCTCGCCATGCCGAGAGTTTTCGCGCCCACCTCGGAGTTCCAGCAGTAAAAGCCCCGGAAGTAGAGATCAGGGGACCCGTCGGGCAGCCGACCCGCCTCGATCGGGTTGTGATCGTCGACCAAGAACAGGAAAACGTCCCGGTCAGAGGCATAAAGCGTAGTCGTGTCGCGGCTGATCTCGACATCGGGGTTGTAGACCCCGGTCGACCAGTCGAGCACGCCCGGCACTTTCCAGCGCGTATCGCCGGTGCCGTTACCCGCGATACGCTGCACCGCCTCGACCAACTCGTGGTCATGGATGCGGCCGTAGTCGGGACCGGTAACCGCGCGCAGTTCCGTGCGGCCATCTTCGGTCTCGAAGGTCTTCACCTGCTCCGCGCGGTGGTTGGTCAGACCATACTGCAGGTTGATGCCCGCCAGCGGCGCGGGCAGCTGCCGCAGGTAGGAGGCCGGCGCGCCGACGATGCTGGCAAGCTGGCCGAACGCCCAATGCGTGGGCGCGACGGGTGCCTCGGCTTTCGGCAGGACCAGGTGCAGACGCTCGGGGTTGTCGCGCGCTGCCTCGACGCGAATATCCGCCGTCTGCACCACACGGCTGCGGCTGCGCTCGGATCGACCCTTCACCGAAGCCCAGAGATCATCGAGCGACAGATACCGCTCGTCATCGGGCCGGTTGAACCATTCAGACGACACCCGCCCGTTCCGCTCACCCCGGCTCACATCCACCTTCCAGCCACCTGCCCGCGCCGGTGCGACCGGATCCAGAACTTCCACAACGCCCATCGGCTATCTCCCGTGACAGGCGCCGGGAGCCACTCTCCCAGCCTTCAACCTATCGCGCAAGCAACCAGCCCCGCTCTGACTCTCAGTTGGTTTGGGCAGAGAGCACCACCAGCAGTTCGCGCAAGCGGTCGCTCGTCTATCCCACAGAATTCGCTGCCTCGGATCGTCTTGGAATTTGGAAAAAATCTGGCGGAACACCAGCAAAGCAGCTGCGAAAGCTCGGGTCGGCTCAATCCTAGCGAAACCGCCTACGCGACACGCCAAGGTTCCACATCTTGTCGCCACGTCCTTATGCGACGCCACAAGATGTGCTAAACATCGATATAATGGCATCGGGGAGCTTAAAGTGAACAAGAGGATCACCGCCAGTCAGCGTGTGGGAGAGATCGGGGAGAAGGCAGTTGGACTTCAATTCCTGCGGATTGGTTTCCAATTCGATGGGCGGTCACGTCTTGAGGCCGGAATCGACGGAATTGCCGAAGTAATGGATGGCGATAGCCCTACGGCGAAGATGATCGCTGTTCAAGTTAAGGCTACAGAGAGCGCGGCATTTTCCGGTGAGACCGAAGCAGGTTTCAGCTATCGTGTGCGCGCTTCTGACTTTGAGTATTGGCGCGGCTCCAACCTTCCCGTGATACTTGTGCTATATAGGCTCTCAGATGACTCATTTTTTTGGAAGTCGCTTGAAAACCTCGTTGGTGAAGCTGAGCGGACCTTGCAGTTTGACAAAAAATTAGATGTTCTTGATGGGCGCGCGAAGGATCGCATTGCCGCACTTACAGTTACAAAGCAGGGGCACGGTTACTACGTCCCTCCTCTGGGGGGTGGAGAAGACGCAATCATCAACATGCTGCCAATTCAACTGCCCGACGATATATTCGTCGCTCAAACGCAGCTCTCCACGGCCAAGGCGCTAGAAACGATGAAAAGGGCCAAGGTGGGCCAACGCTACGACTGGATGATAAATGAATCGTCGCTTTGGACATTTCGCGACCCGCTGACTACGCCTGTCCGCGACCTCGTCGAGCGAGATCAGGTCGAGAAAATTGAAACTGCCTTTCTTGCGACACATGATGCGGTCGACCAGCAGCACAAGTTTGCTGGCCTGCTGCGTCACACTATGGCGCATGACTTCCGCGATCTTCTTGGTTGGAACCAGAAGAAAAAGCAATTCTACTTTTTACCCGTTCCGGGCGGTCTTGCACGGACATTCCGATATCTTGGCGCCAAGCAGAAGACGCAGGCGGAGGTCGTCAGTGTGTACAAGAAATCAAAGGACGAAGGACCTGTGGACTACGTCAGACACCATTCCTTCATTCCAAGGTTCGAACGTTTAGCGGATCAGTGGTATCTAATTGTTAATCCGTCTTATCTCTTCACTTCTAACGGCACGCGAGAGCTCAATTATCCCGACGCATTGTTATCCGGGAAGAAGCGCCTCGACACCAACAGCACAGTGAGGGGCCAAGTTATCATGTGGCATCGGTTATTGTCTGGCATGGAATTTGAAGATTCTGGTGGCCTGCTGGGCGATGATTCGAGGTCTGATCGGATTCTCAAGTTCGGCGAGCCGCCAGTCATCGAACTGCCAAAGAGCGTGCCAGATGACGTATGGGGCAGAAAGGGGCAGAAAGATAAGAAGCCGTCTGCAATTGAGGAACAGGGCAGCCTGAACCTATGAGCGCATTTAAGACCAAAATCTTTCCCGAACCGGAACTAGAGTTCGGGGACCAACACCACCACCCCGACCCACGGCTTGGCTTGCTCCAGGCAGGTCCGCTGCAGACAAACCTTGGTGACACGATCAAAGTAGGCATCGTCGGGAGTGCTCTTACGGTAGAGAAATCTATCGAATTCCTGCGTTTGATCGAAGATGGTTTCGCGGGCAAGACAGAGAAGCACCCGAACCTACATCCAGACTTTCCAGGGCTGAGAAATCAAAACCCATTTCGCTGTAAATTTGAGGCGGTGGCGCCCGAAGAAGGAGTGCTGACGAAGAGTCAAATTGAGAAGATAACCAAGGAACCAAACGACGCGTGTGCCGTAGAAATGGCGATCGACGCGGTGATGTCGCAGTTGGAAAAACTCGAGACACACCGTGAACGGCCGGCCGTGGTCATCGTGGCATTACCTGTCAATCTGATCGAACGTGTTTGGAGAAACGAACTCGGCTTTGATGATGTCGTTGATGATGAGTCTGCCGAGCCTGGCAAGGGCAAAGCTTCGCCAAATTTCCGAGGATTGCTCAAGGCGAGGGCCATGGGACTCAGCTTTCCCATTCAAATTGTCTGGGAGGATGTCATCAATCTTGATGCCAAGATACCACGCAAAATCAAGGATAGTTCTGACCGCCAAACACAGGATCGCGCTGATGTTGCTTGGAACCTGATGACGACCATTTACTACAAAGGCAGCGGTAAAGTGCCTTGGCGGAGAATGCCCGAAGAGGGGGAGTTCACAGCGTGTTACATCGGGATCAGCTTCTTCAAAGACGCTGAGACGGATCAGATCTGGACAAGTGCCGCGCAAATGTTCGACGAGCGCGGCAGAGGGTTCATTCTGCGAGGTGGTCCGGCACAGTCAGAGTCGCGGGGTCGCCACCCATACCTCACTATTCAAGAGTCCCGACAAATTACCGAGATGGCTCTGGCCGCCTATAAGTCAGTCCACAGAACCATGCCGGCCCGAGTGATCGTTATGAAGACTTCGCGTTTTCGGGAGGATGAGGCTGAAGGGGTCTGTCTGGCGCTAGACGAAGCTGGCGTTGAATTGCGCGACCTCGTTTGGATACACGAAAGTTACTCGGTCAAAGTGCTGCGGGATGGCGATTTTCCGGTACTTCGTGGAACATTCGTTGAGCTTGATGGCAACGGGCTTCTCTACACCAACGGCAGCATCCCGTATTATGGAACATATCCCGGCGTCTACGTCCCGAACCCTGTGTTGCTCTGTCCACATCCACGAAGCGAAAGCACTATCGAACAAATAGCAAGGGAGGTTTTCAGCCTGACCAAGATCAACTGGAACTCGACCCAGATGAACCAACGTCTGCCGATCCCTATACGGGCGGCACGGAAGGTTGGAGATGTACTGAAATACGTACCCGTTGACCAGAAAGTGAGTAGCGACTATCGTAGATACATTTGACTCGCATACCCGATTATTACTGTCGAACACACAAGCCCGAAGCGCTGGGATGCAAAGTGCCATAACGATTCGTATGATGTGCTTGGCACCTTGGGTGGATCGCGCCGTCCTGCACATGGCAGTGCTTACAGTCAACAAAGGATCGCTTGCGGTCATGTATGGTAGGTAAGCCACAAGATTAAGAAAGAACTGTCGGCCTGTCCCAAACAATCAAACTACTGGTTCCGTCAAGGCTCGTATTTGATCGCCGCTAGAAACTTGCGATCAAGTTCCGGCTCATCCCACTTCCCTGCAACGGCCATCCATTTCTCCGTCTGTGCAAGAAAACCCGGATCATCGCAGCTGACGTGAAACGTGTAGAGCCGATTGACGATTTCGCGCATGAGCGCGCGCATCTGATCATCGTCGAAGTGTGATACCTCAGCCCAAGGGATCTTCCGGCCATCAGCATCAAGTACAAAGACATCAGAATAGTCGCCCGTCCGAGTGACCGGAACCAGACCTGCATGCAGCGATTCCAACCCGGTATTGCGCACGCACATCATGGCCATAAGCTTGGCCAGACTGGCAGCAATGCGCTCTTTGTCCTCTTGCTTCATATGCGAAGGCTATCGCGCTGCCATGGTCAGGGCCAGAAAATTCAAAAAGGCCATTTGGCGATTGGATCGGCGGCCGTTTTCCGTCCGAAACTTTAGCCCGGCGGATTTCCCCGCCGGGCCCTGGGGAGACCCCGTTCTTTTCAGAACGGGATCTCGTCGTCGCGGTCGACCAGCTCGGGGTTTTCGTTTTCGGCCGACTTCGGGCGGCTCAGGAAATCGACCTTCTCGGCGATGATCTCGCAGCCGTAGCGATCAACGCCGGTTGCATCGGTCCACTTCGTGTAATGGATACGGCCGTGGACCATGACCTTCATGCCCTTTTCGCAGTGCTCCGCGACAGTTTTGCCGAGGCCGTTGAAGCAGGTGATGCGGTGCCATTCGGTGTCCACGACCCGGTAACCGTCCTTGTCGCGGATCACGCGACCTTCCGAAAGGCGGGGGCGCGAGGTGGCGAGGGTGAAGTTGGTGATCTTCGTGCCGCCCTGGGTGGTGCGGACTTCGGGGTTCTGACCGATATTGCCGGCGAGGATGACGATGTTCTGCATTTGAAGCTCCTGTTTTTCCTGTCCCTGGGACCGTCCCTTCGACAAGACCCGAAAGAAGCCTGTCGGGAGAGGCGTGCACGGCTGGGCCATCAGACCAGACGGAAACCTCCAGAGGGCCGGGGTGGAGCGGGCAGGTGACGCGTTTCCAAAGAAACGCTAGCCAACACGGCCCGGACTGACGCGGGGTTGCACGATTGAACCCGAACAGGCTTAGGGGATTGTCAGTCGAAGGGATGGCACCGGGGACAGGAGTGATCGGGGGCACTTGCAGAACATGTCTTTCCTAGCCCTGAAAAGACGGTAAGCCCGAAGTCCTTACCCCCGTAGCGGCGGATCACCTCTGTGCCCCTGACCTGCCCCCCGGAAGTTCCCTCAGTCTGATGTAGAGTCTGCCCAACCTGTAGGAGCAGACGAGATGAGGAAAAGCCGTTTCACCGAGGCGCAGATTATCGGGATGATCAAGGAGCAGGAGGCTGGTTTGCCAACGGCAGAGCTGTGCCGGAAGCACGGGCTGAGCCCGGCGACTTTCTACAAGCTGAAGGCGAAGTATGGCGGGATGGACCTGTCGGATGCCAATCGCCTCAAGCAGCTCGAGGCCGAGAACGCAAAGCTGAAGCGCCTCGTGGCAGATGTCATGCTCGACAATGTTGTCCTGAAGGATCTGCTGGGAAAACCCTGACGACACCGATGCAACGGCGGGACGCGGTGCTGCGGGCGATGAAGGATCATCCGATCTCTCAACGCTGGGCCTGCGTCCTGATCGGTGTCGATCCCAAGACCGTGCGGCGGGAACATCCGCCCGATAATCCGGAGATCCGCTTGGAAATGAACAAGATCGCCGAGAAGCGGCGTCGGTTTGGGTATCGGCGCATTGGTGTCATGCTGGAACGTGTGGGCATGGTGATGAATGAAAAGAAGCTCTACCGGCTTTACCGGGAAGAGGGTCTGTCGGTGCGCCGCCGTCGTGGCCGCAAACGGGCGCGGGGAAGCCGCACACCGATGCCTGTGCCACTGCGTCCCAATCAGCGCTGGTCCTTGGACTTTCTGTCTGACACCTTCGGTGCCTGCCGGAAGTTCCGTATCCTGGCGGTCAACGACGATTGCTGCCGTGAAAACCTTGGCCTGATTGCCGATACCAGCATCTCCGGCGCTCGGGTCGCGCGGGAACTGGACGCACTGGTCAGGGTCTACGGAAAACCCGTCTGTATCGTCTCGGACAATGGCACCGAGTTCACAAGCAAGGCCATCCTCAAGTGGGCCAACGACAACAAGGTCGAGTGGCACTATATCGACCCCGGCAAACCGCAGCAGAACGGCTACATCGAGTCCTTCAACGGCAGCCTGCGCGACGAATGCCTCAACGAGGAAATCTTCGACAGCCTGGCTGACGCCCGCCGCACCCTCGCCCTCTGGCGCTACGACTACAACAACATCAGGCCGCATTCCTCGCTGGGAAACCAAACACCCGCCGAAGCGCGCCGGGCGCTTGAGCAATTTGAAGGCTCCACGCCCGGCGCGCTTGCCCGACCCGAAACCGACGACTATCAAACCCAAGGACTCTCGTTATGAACGAGGGACGACCGGGGGGCAGGTCACCCCCTTTGCTTGCCATTCGCGCCCAAGCCCGATCGGAGTTGCGAGCCCGCGCCGTGACGGCTATCCCAAGGGCATCATTTTGGACACGAGGCACCCATGGCTGAATTCGACGTTGAGACACTGTCGCTTAAAGAGCTCAAAAGCCTGCAGAAGGATCTGGCCAAGGCCATTTCCACATTTGAGGACCGGCAAAAAATCGATGCCCGCAGCAAGCTCGAGATCATTGCCAAAGAGATGGGCTATTCCCTGGCCGACCTGATTGGCGGCGAGGTGAAACCCAGCCGTGCGCCCGCCGCCGCGAAGTACCGCCATCCAGAAAATGCGGCCGTCACCTGGTCAGGCCGGGGGCGCAAGCCGCTGTGGTTTGTCGCAGCCCTAGAAGCAGGCAAATTGCCCGAGGACATGGCAGTCAACTGACCGTCTGTGCGTGACCGAGCTGTAGGACGTTCGTGTTATAGAAATCCACTTTTGTGAACATGTCGCCTCGGTCATGTTTACAAAACGTGGTTCTCAATACATTGGAAAGCCCCCCTGCCCTATCTGCTTCAGTTTCTTGCCACCGCCTTCTTTGGATTTCGGAATGCCGACGCGCCGTCGGCGCAGTGGGCCTGTCAGGCTCTTGAGGGCAAACAGGCGAAAGGCCCGGAGGCGCGATAGCGCCGAGCCCGGGCCTTCTTAAAGACCGTGGGCATTACGCCCACGGGTCGTGCTCAGCCACGACCAAAACCTCGTCGCCGTCGATTTCATCGGCGGGGACGGCACCATAGGTTCCATCCCCTGCCTGGAAGACGACGATCGAAACCATGAGCGTGGCTGCGAGGCTGGCGGCGAAGGCGTGTGCATCTTTGCTGGACATCTGTTTTGGCTCCTGTTGGGAGGCGAGGGACCATCCCCCGCGCTGACAGGAACCCGCAGGCCCAAAGACGGTCTGACATCACCGGGTGCGTTCGGGCTTGCCCGAATCCGGCCGGCGGCACGGGCTTGCCCCGTAGTCCGAGCCCTTGTGGCTTGATCTCGAAGACTGGATTTGGGCCAAGGAAGGGACTGGCAAGCGGGGGATGGTACTTTGACACAAGGAGCCGAATTGTCCCGCCGATGCTCACCCCGCCAGGCTTGCAGACATGCTCTTAGTTGACCGAGGCATTGCTGGGGATGGAGCCTTTGGTGCCCCGCGCAGATGCGCGGGACAGGTTGGTGCTGGATGAGAGGCCCGCGTGCGGCGGACCCCCTTGGTCTCTGAGAAGGCTAGGGCGGCGATGGCTGCCTTCTGTGCCCTCTACCGTGCGTTTTGAAATTGAGAGTTGGCTATTCGCCGCTGTCGCCTTCGCCCAAGGCAGCAAGCCGAGCGGGCAGGTCCATCCTAACATGCAGAAAGTCGACGACGATCATCCGGTCAGGTGCTGCAATAAAGACCACATAGTGCTGTCCGGAGCGGGCATAACGTAGGTCTTCGGGCAGCGCAGGATCAACCAGTCGACGGCAGTCTTTGGAAGGTGCAGCACCATCCGCCAGTGCCTGGCACTTTTCGATGAGGTCTTCAGCGTAAGCGTCCGCCTGCCGCCTGCCAAAAGTTTCAACAGTCCAGACCGCGATATCTTTCAGTGCGGCCTCTGCTTGCCGCGTCAACACCCATGGTTTTGGCATCAG
>Ga0073904_10004597_pt1 | contig 10229 bp, 6 predicted proteins | sample KloWWTrecipitate_FD_66668 | JGI IMG/M metagenome (GOLD analysis project Ga0073904, IMG submission 66668) | Active sludge microbial communities from Klosterneuburg, Austria, studying microevolution and ecology of nitrifiers - Klosterneuburg... | ecosystem: Engineered > WWTP > Aerobic digester >... | reverse complement strand
AGGAAATGGCTGGTTCAGGCATTGAGGGCCACGTCGACGGGAAGCGGATTATCGTCGGTGGCGGAGATTTTGTTCGCGGGAAGCTCAAGCAGCGCACCCTGAAAAAGCCCGCCGCGCCTCCCGGCTCAGTCGTCGTGGCAGTGGCTGTCGGTGACCATCTCGCCGGTTATCTCATTCTGGCGGACGCGCTTCGCGGTGATGCCGCCGATGCCTTGACTCATCTGCGAAAAGTTGGATTCACCCGCATCGTACTGGCTTCCGGCGACCAGCATGCCGTGGTGGAAGACATTGCCGCCCAGCTTGAACTTGATCAAATCCGGTCAGAGTTGCTGCCAGGCGAAAAGGTGGACGTTGTGGTTGCAGAACGTGCCAATGGTGTCGTGCTGATGGCAGGTGACGGGGTCAATGACGCGCCAGCCCTTGCTGCGGCAGACGTCGGCATTTCCATGGGTGTGCGCGGTTCGCCGGCATCCGCCGAATCTGCCGATGCAGTCCTGCTCGTGGACAATCTGGGACGTATCGCCGAGGCGGTGGAGATCGCCCAGCGTTCCCGGGCCATTGCGTTACAGAGTGTATATGTGGGTCTGGCCCTGTCGCTGGGAGCGATGGTGGCTGCCGCCTTCGGTTACCTTTCGGTTGTCGAAGGCGCCCTGTTTCAGGAGGCGATCGATGTCGCGGTCATTCTGAATGCGCTGCGGGCGCTGCGTTAGAGTTTTTCGCTGGCTCCTCACACTCCGGAACTTGGGATCCTGACTGCTGTTGGAGAGCAATTTGGGATACCGCCATTTTGGATTATCGCCTGGACGGCGCCCACCGGCTAACGTGGTTGATCCGGATCGTTGCCAGACGTCGATCAGGGACCCCTGGCGCGCACAAAACTGAGGCGCAATTGCTTTTCGATCTCAATGACAATGAAGAACAGGATTCCTACCCCGACAATCAGCAGTCCATCGAAGAGGGGGATTGGGACTGTACCGATGATGCCCTGAAGGGGTGGCAGATAGGTGACGGCAAACTGGGCGGCAATGATGGCGCCTACCGTTGCCCAGATGACGTTTGTGCCGCGCACTGCCTTCCAGGTGAGCGATGTCCCATAGATATTGCGGATAAAGAAGAGATGAAAAATTTCGAGCACGACAAGCGTATTCATCGCCATGCTGCGTGCGAGCTCTGGAGCGTGACCCTTGTCGATCGCAAAAGCATAGACGCCGAATACGCCGGCAAGAAACAGGAGCGAAACCAGGATAATGTGCCAGACCAGTCCTCCCGTCAGGAGAGGCTCGTCTCTCGGCCGCGGCGGACGGCGCATCGTGTTGTTCTCTGTCGGTTCAAAAGCCAGAGCAATTCCCAAGGTGATGCCTGTGATCAGGTTAACCCACAGAATCTGAACGGCCGTCACCGGAAGCGCCATGCCGAGCAGCAATGCGAAGATTATGGTCAGAGCCTCTCCCGCACTCGTCGGAATTTCGAAGCTGATCACCTTCTTGATGTTGTCATAGACCGTGCGACCCTCGCGGATGGCCGCGACAATTGAGGCAAAGTTGTCATCTGCCAGCACGATGGCTGACGCTTCCTTGGCCGCTTCACTGCCCTTGCGGCCCATGGCGATGCCGGTGTCGGCCCGCTTCAGCGCCGGTGCATCATTGACCCCGTCGCCGGTCATGGCGACCGTCAGGCCACGCGACTGCAGAGCCATGACCAGCCGCAGCTTATGCTCAGGGCTGGTCCGGGCAAAAACATCTGTGTCCATCACCGCAGCGGCCAGGGCCGCGTCGTCCATTCGGTCCAGGTCAGTTCCGGTCAGCACTTTGCCGGGATTCTGCAGACCGATCTGCCGGCCAATGGCGGCGGCCGTGCCGGCATGGTCTCCGGTGATCATCTTCACACGGATTCCCGCGCCGTGGCATTCGGCCACCGCCGCAACCGCTTCATGTCGCGGAGGATCGATCAATCCCACAACGCCGATCAGCACCAGCTTGCCGTCAAGATCTGACACGTCCAGCACCTTGTGCCTCCGGGGCAATGGCCGGGTGGCGAACGCCAGCACGCGTTGCCCTTTCGCAGCTATGTCGTGGGCCATGCGATGCCAATAGGCAGTGTCCAGCACTTGGGTCGCACCCGACTTGCTGCGCTGCGCCGAACACATTCCGATGACGCGCTCCGGCGCGCCTTTCAGAAAGACAAATGCCTGGCCTTCATGGCCGTGGTGCAGGGTTGCCATGTAGCGATGCCGCGCATCGAACGGAATGGAGTCTGTCCTTGCCCATTCTGAAAGCGCCTTCGGTCCTTGCCGGGAGATTTTGCCTGAAAGCGCCAGCAGGGCACCTTCCATGGGATCGCCCTCGGTGATCCAGGCGCCCTCGTGCAGGCGCAGCACCGCGTCATTGCACAGGGCAGCGGCCCGGGCGAGTTCTTCCAGCATGTCGCGTTCCTGGCCCGTAACGACAGTATCGCCCAGTTTTACGGTCCCCTCAGGGGCGTAGCCCTCGCCATCCACCGAAAAGACATGGCCGCCTGCGGCAACTGTGGCGACCATCATCTCATTGCGTGTCAGCGTGCCGGTCTTGTCGGTGCAGATAACGGAGACTGATCCCAGTGTCTCGATCGCCGGCAGGCGGCGGACAATGGCATTGCGCCGTGCCATCTCTTGCACACCGATCGCCATGGTAATCGACATGACGGCCGGCAGGCCTTCCGGAATTGCCGCCACCGAGAGGCCGACAACTGCCATGAACAGGTCAGGGAAACTATGGTGTGCCACGAAGTACCCGAACACCAGCAGAATTGCCGCAATTAGAAGGATCAGAATGGTGAGCCATCGGGCGAACGCGTCCATTTGACGGATCAGCGGTGTGGTCAGCGTCTCCACCCTGGAAAGCAGGCCGCTGATCCGGCCAATCTCGGATGACTCACCTGTGGCCACCACGACCCCCCGGCCCGCCCCTCCGACAACGATCGTGCCGCTGAAGGCCATGCAAGACCGGTCGCCGAGCACTGCATCCACCGCAACCGGCCCCGTGGACTTTTCAACCGGAACCGATTCGCCGGTCAGAATTGCTTCCTGAATGCGTAGCCCTTTGGCAGCCAGCAGCCGCAAGTCAGCCGGAACTTTCTCGCCCGCCTCAAGCAGGACAATATCTCCGGGAACAACCAGCGCACTGTCGAGATTTCGGCGATTCCCGCCACGCAGCACCGAGGTATGCGGTGCAAGCATCTGGCGAATGGCTTCGATCGCCTGTTCTGCCCGGCCCTCCTGAACATAGCCGATGGCAGCATTAGCCAGGACGACAGCGAGAATGACTCCTGTATCGATGAAATGGCCGAGACTTGCGGTGATTATCGCAGCGCCTAAAAGCACATAAATCAGGATGTTATGGAAATGGGCCACGAACCGGAGGATGGCGCTGCGTCTTGCGGGCGCGGGCAAGCGATTGGGTCCGTACTGCGCAAGGCGCTTATCGACTTCCTCCTGGCTGAGACCGTTGTGCGTTGCACCAAGGGCGGCAATGACCCTCTCCGCCGGAACGGCATGGTGGACGGTCGCACTTCTTTCACCGTTTTTCATTTCTGTTGCTCCCAGCAACGCCTGATTTGGCGCGGCAATGATTCAAATGCCAGGCCATTTCCGAATTGGGCGGCCAAACTTACAGAGGATTCCGGTGTCGTCGAATACAAAACACAGCCCGCCCAAACCTCTGCAGTTGCAGCGAAAATACCTGACTCCGTCCGCGCTTTACTGATCTGGATCAAGTTCGCCTGCATCTCGGCCCGCCGCAATTCCGCGGAAAAACATTGACTTGGCGCAAGGCAGCCCGGCCGCGAATGATCCAGACTTCCAGCTTCGGGTGAACCCGAAAAAGAGGGAAAGGGCCGCGTGAATGAAGACAAACAATCAAGTGGTCGCCAAAGCCCTGCGTGAAGCCGCGGCACTTTTCGCCCAGCAGGATGCCAACAAATTCCGCGTCTCGGCCTATCGCAATGCCGCAAAAACCATTGAGGACCTGCCGGAAGATGTGGCAGATGTCGCCGCACGGGGGCCGGGTGCTCTCGACGCCCTGCCCCACATCGGAAAATCCATAGCCCGTGCCATCCTGCAGCTCGTGACAACCGGCAGATGGCCGCAGCTTGAACGGATGCGCGGAGAACTCGATCCTGAAGCGTCATTTCAGAACATTCCTGGAATTGGCCCGGCCTTTGCCCGGCTCATTCATGAACACCTGCACATCGACACGCTGGAATCGCTCGAGGCCGCGGCGCACGATGGGAGACTGGACACCGTTCCGGGGATCGGCGAGCGCCGGGGCAAGATCATCCGCCAGTCATTGGCCAGCATGCTGGCGCGCAAAGGTCCGCTGCCCTCCGGCCTTCACAAGGCGCCGCCGCCGCCAATCGGGATGATCCTGGAGGTTGACAGGGAATACCGGGAACGGGCGAAAGCCGGTGACCTCAAATTCATAGCGCCCCGGCGTTTCAACCCGAAAGGCGAGGCATGGCTTCCGATCCTGCATACGGAGCGCGGCCCCTGGCATTTCACCACGCTGTTTTCAAACACCGCAAGAGCCCATGAATTGGGAAAGACGGCCGACTGGGTCATTGTCTTCTACGCGTCCGACCATCAAAACGAAGACCAATGCACGGTTGTCACCGAAACAAATGGCCCGCTCAAGGGCCAGCGGGTTGTACGGGGCCGCGAACCGGAATGCCTGGCACAGCTGCAACAATCCGGGCCTGACACTGGAAATCTGCGGCACTCAGGATCATAGCCGCACGCCTATGCCACAATGTGGGTGCCAGCGCTCCGGTTTAATATCCCGAGCGCATCTTCAAGCCGGCCGATACCCGCCATCTTTCCGCCGCCTGACACAAAGTCGGCCGCAGCCCTGGCCTTTGGCCCCATGCTTCCGGCCGCGAAGGCATAGGACATCAGCTCGCCCGGCTTTACGGACTCCAAGCGCCGCTGCTGCGCTGTTCCCCAGCCAAGGTAGACGCCATCCACATCGGTCAGCATCAACAGGGCGTCAGCATCGATTTCACGCGCCAGCAGGCCGCTTGCGTGGTCCTTGTCGATAACGGCTTCAACCCCCGCGTAACTGCCGTCCTTTCGCTTCACGACCGGAATGCCGCCGCCCCCCGTGCAGATAACGGTCACATCGTGCTCGATGAGCAGCCTGATAACGCCGATCTCCAGAATGCGTTTCGGCTGCGGCGAAGGCACGGCCCGCCTGAAATGGGATCCATCGGGCACCATGACCCAGCCATGCTTCTCGGCCAATGCCGTTGCCTCCTTGCTGCCATACAGGGGGCCGATCGGCTTGCTTGGCTTCCGGAAGGCAGGGTCCGAGGCATCGACTTCAACCTGCGTCAGCAGGGTGGCAATTTTATTGGGCGCTGATATGACATTTCCCAGTTCCTGTTCAATCAGATAGCCGATCATGCCTTCCGTTTCGGCGCCCAGAACATCGACCGGACTGGCAAGGGCCTGGTCATAGGCCATATCCTGAAGCGCCATGAGGCCAACCTGTGGGCCGTTGCCATGCGTCACGACGACTTGATGCCCGGCCGCAATCACCTCCGCGATGGCCAGGGCCGCACGCCTGACGTTCTGGCGCTGGTTCTCCGCCGACATCACCTCGCCGCGCTTGAGAATTGCGTTTCCGCCAAGTGCGATGACCACGCGCACGCCGTCAGGTCCCAATCGTCGCCACAAGGACCGCCTTGATCGTATGCATCCGGTTTTCGGCTTGCTCGAAGACGATGGAAGCCGGCGATTCGAAGACTTCTTCGGTGACTTCCATGGCCGTCAGTCCGAATTTCTTCTCGATGTCCCTGGCAACTTCCGTCTCCGTATTGTGGAATGCAGGCAGGCAATGCATGAACTTGGTGGAGGGTTTCCCCGTCAACTTCATGACCTGCATGCTCACCTGGTACGGCTTCAGCAGCTTGATGCGCTCTGCCCACTTCTCCTCTGGCTCGCCCATCGAAAGCCACACGTCGGTGTAAAGGAAGTCGCAGCCTTTCACCGCCTGTTCGACATTTTCCGTCACCATCACCCGGGCCCCGGTCTCCGCCGCAGTCTTCTCGGCGTTGGCAATGATTTCCTTGTCCGGCCAGCAGGATTTTGGCGCGCAGAGGCGCACGTCCATTCCCATCTTGGCCCCGCCGATCAGGAGTGAATCCCCCATATTGTTCCCGGCATCGCCGAGAAAGCAGAAACTCACCTGGCTCAACGGCTTCTCGCTGTGCTCCTGCATGGTGAGCAGATCGGCAAGGACTTGCGTTGGATGGTACTCGTCCGTAAGGCCGTTGTAGACCGGCACGCCGGAGAATTTCGCAAGCTCCTCCACGGTCTTCTGGCTGAAACCGCGGTACTCGATCGCGTCATAGATTCGGCCAAGCACCCGGGCCGTGTCCTTCATCGTTTCCTTGTGGCCGATCTGCGTGCCGCTCGGACCCAGATAAGTCACATGGGCGCCCTGGTCATAGGCGGCGACCTCGAATCCGACCCGTGTGCGGGTGGAAGCCTTCTCGAAGATCAGCGCGATGCATTTCCCCTTGAGCCGCTGCTGCTCCGTGCCGGTGTATTTGGCGGACTTGAGGTCAGCCGAGAGCTTGAGAAGAAATTTAATTTCCGCCGGTGTGAAGTCGCGAAGCGTCAGGAAACTCCGGTCTTGTAGATTGAATGGCATTGGTATTTCTCCTAGTAGTCCACGCCATCGCGGGAGACCGGGCAGGTCATGCAGTGTCCCCCGCCCCGCCCGCGGCCCAGTTCGGCGCCGCGGATGGTAATGACTTCAACCCCGGCCTTGCGCAGCAAGGTATTGGTATAGACATTGCGGTCATAGGCGATCACCACGCCGGGTTCGAGGGCGATGACATTGTTGCCGTCATCCCACTGCTCGCGCTCCTGCTCGGCGGCATCGCCGCCGGTTGAAACAATATGCAATTTCTTGATCTCAAGGCATTCGGCCACGAGTTCAAAAACCGACTTGTGCTCGGCCTTGACATCGACGGAATTGGCCTTGTCGCCCGGACGCAAGCTGTAGCAGCGAAGCTGTTCCGCGGCTTCGACGAAACTGGTTGCCACCTCGCGGTCGCACAGGGTGAACACCGTATCAAGATGCATGGCAGCCCGTGATTGCGGCATCTGGCAGGCAACAACCCGCGTTGCAACGCCTGCCGCAAATAATGAACGCGCAAGCTGGCCTACCGCCTGCGGCGTGCTGCGCTCGCCCATCCCGACAAACACCGCGCCATTGCCAATAGGCATGATGTCGCCGCCCTCAAGGGTTGCCGGGCCAAAATCCCGCTCCACATCGCCCCACCACACTTTTACGTCTTTCGCCTTGAAGCGCGGATGAAACTTGTAAACGAAGGCAGTCAGCAGGGTTTCCTGGCGCCGCGCCGGCCAGTGCATGGGGTTGAGTGTTACGCCACCGAATATCCAGGCGCTGGTATCACGGGTGAACATCAGATTGGGCAGCGGCGGCGTGACAAATCCATGCGGACCGAGATAGAGGCCAAACATGCCCTGAGTCTTGAAGGGGATGTCGCTCACGGTGATTCCGCCGGTAAGGAACTCGGCCAGATCAGTGGTGGGGAGTCCTGCAAGCCAGCTTTTCAATTCTCCAACCATGCCAATGCCGACCTGGTTCTCTGTGAATTTCCGGTCAAGCAGCCAGTTGAGTGCCGTCTTGTCCGTCAGGGTCTCGCTCAGGAGCTTGTGCATCTCCAGAACCTCAACCCCACGCTCCTCCATCTTGACAACGAAATCATGATGATCGTTCTTGGCTTCGTGAACCCAAAAGACGTCGTCAAACAAAAGGTCATGGCAGTTCGTCGGCGTCAATCTCTGGTGGGCCAGGCCCGGACGGCAGGTCAACACCGTCCGGAGCTTGCCAATTTCGGAGTATGCGCCGAGCGGTGCTGGAGTGGTCATAAGCTGTACCTTTCCGGAACCCGGTTCAGAGTGCGCTGATGGCGCCGGTCCACATCCAGTAGCCGGCAATACCTGCGGCAATCACGATGCCAGCAGCGATGGCCGCCTCCGCCACGCTGAAGGCTTTTTCGCCGCGCACATTCCTGGCCCACCAGTAGACCAGAATGCCGGGTGCATAGAGAAGCGCGCACATCAGCAGATAATTGGGGCCCGCCGCATAAACCAGCCAAATGCCATAAACCGTCGCTATGGCTCCCACGAAAATATCCCGGCCGCGCCCATTGCCAGCGCCATAGCTTTCCCCGGTGAGGGCAAGCTTGAGCGCATAGGCCCCGGAGAAAACATAAGGCACAAGGATGGCCGTGGAGGCGATATAGAACAGTGCGAGATAAGTTGAATTCGCATAGAGCGTAATGATCAGGAATATCTGAACAAGGATATTGGTGATCCACAGGGAGCCCGTGGGCGAACCATTTGCATTCTCCCTTGCAAAGACTTCCGGCATCATGCCTTCTCGCGCCGCGCGATAGGGAATTTCGGCAGCAAAAAGTGTCCAGCTCAGGAAAGCGCCTGCGACCGATACGACGAGGCCGATGCGGACCAGCACTGAACCCCAGGGGCCAACCGCCTTTTCCAGCACATTGGCCATTGAGGCCGAACTTGGCAGCCCGGCAAGTTCCGGCTGGGTCATGACGCCAAAGGAAAGGAGCGAGACAAGCAGATACACCGAGAGCGCCACTGCAAAGCCGAGAATAGTGGCCTTTCCGATATCGGCGCGGCGTTCGGCCCGCGCCGAGACGACACTTGCGCCTTCAATGCCGATGAAGACCCACAGTGTCACCAGCATGGTGCTCTTGACCTGAGTCATCACATCGCCGAGGGCCGGTGCGCCGGACCCCCAGAGGTCAATACTGAACGTCGGGAGGCTGAAAGCGATCAACACCGCAACGATAAAGATGAAGATCGGCGCCAGCTTTGCTATCGTCGTAATGACATTGACGAGTGCGGCTTGCCGGATTCCCATGAGGATAAGCGCATGGACCAGCCAGAGGGAGATGGAAGCGCCAACGATGGCCTGCCAGGTATTGCCCTCGGCGCCAAACATCGGAACAAAATAGCTGAGGGCGCCGAAAATCAAAACTGCATAGGAGACGTTGCCGATCCAGGCGCTCAGCCAATAGCCCCACGCGCTGTTGAATCCGATGAAATCTCCGAACCCGGCCCGGGCATAAGAGTATGGGCCGGCGTCCAGCGCCGGCTTTCGCGTCGATAAGCCCTGATAGACAAAAGCCAGCGCCAGCATACCAACGCCGGCGATGAGCCAACCAATAATGACCGCGCCGGGGGATGCCCCTTTTGCCATATTCTGCGGCAGGCTGAATACACCACCGCCAATCATCGAACCCACAACAAGGGCCACAAGGGGAACCAGGCCAAGCCCAGCAATTGACTTCTTACGCACCGTGCTGACTGGAATGCTGACTGATTTTGCCATGGATTTCTCCTCTGATTCCCGTCACTTTAGATCGCAAATTCCGCGGCTACTTTGATCGGGATCAAGGTAATTGCAGGTTCTCGCGCCCATCTTTCTTCCAAGCAATGCCGGAGGATTATGACAGTTGCAGTATTCTCAGGCCGCGGCCTGACCAAAACCTATCGCAGTGGCGAAGTGGAAGTGCATGCATTGCGTGGCGCCGACATCGACCTTTATGAGGGCGAGATTGCCGTTCTGCTGGGGCCTTCCGGCTCTGGCAAGTCGACGCTGCTGAACATCCTGGGCGGATTGGACCGTGCGACCACGGGCACCGTGAGATTCCGCGATCACGACCTGACCAATGCCAGCGAACGGGAACTTACGCAGTACCGGCGTGAACATGTGGGCTTTGTCTTTCAATTCTACAATTTGATACCCAGCCTCACGGCACGCGAGAACGTGGCCCTGGTGACCGAAATTTCCTCCAACCCAATGGACCCCGAGAAGGCCCTGGGCCTAGTCGGTCTTGCGCATCGGCTGGACCATTTTCCATCCCAGCTTTCTGGCGGCGAGCAGCAACGCGTAGCGATCGCCCGCGCCATTGCAAAGCGCCCTGATGTGTTGCTTTGCGATGAACCAACCGGCGCATTGGACAGCAAGATCGGCGTGCTCGTCCTTGAGGCGCTTGATCATGTAAACCAGACACTGGGAACAACAACTGCAATCATTACGCACAATGCTGCCATTCAATCGATGGCGCACCGTGTCTTCAACTTTGGCGACGGCCGGATAATATCGACTCACGCAAATGAAACACGG
>Ga0073904_10004596_pt1 | contig 10230 bp, 9 predicted proteins | sample KloWWTrecipitate_FD_66668 | JGI IMG/M metagenome (GOLD analysis project Ga0073904, IMG submission 66668) | Active sludge microbial communities from Klosterneuburg, Austria, studying microevolution and ecology of nitrifiers - Klosterneuburg... | ecosystem: Engineered > WWTP > Aerobic digester >... | reverse complement strand
CTGAATGAAAGTGAATTTCCAAATAGTTATTCACTTTCGCAAAATTATCCAAACCCCTTTAATCCGGAAACTGTAATAAAATACTCATTACCTGTTTCGGCATTTGTAAAGCTGAGAGTGTATGATGTTCTTGGAAATGAAGTTGCGGAACTTGTGAATGAAAAACTAAACGCAGGTAGCTATTCAGTAAAATTTAGCGGAAAGAATCTTTCGAGCGGAGTTTATTATTATAATATAACTGCTGATGATTTTTCTGAGACTAAACGAATGATCCTGTTGAAATGATTTCTTAAAAATAATTAAACACCCAATTCAAAAACTGATCTCCCTGATATCTCTGTGAAAAAAAAACCTGTAATCCGTTCCTCATTAATAATCTGTAAATATCTGTAGTAGAAAGCTGTACTATTTTTTCATAATCTGAATCCGGGAACATTGCGATCACCGTCCCTAAATTATAACTTTTTGATATTTCTCTGACAGCTTTTTGTAAAGGTTTTCTCTTTACTGTAATTATAGTATCAGCCCGTGAATCCTTTCCGGCTATAACAGTATCTTCATCTTCGTCCGGAGGTGGAATATATAAACTGTCGGATTTGTAAACAATAAGATCACTTTTATATTTATTGTCAATTACTCTTACATCAATTTTATAAACGCCTCCTTCAAAAGGAGAACTTTTATACTTCTTTGAATAATTTAAAATTGCAAAAGGTTTTAATACAACAATATTCTTAATGTTGTTTTCTTCGATCATTTCAACAACATTCCTGTCCGAAAATATCCTGTAATATGTAGAATAAACGACAGAATCAGATTCAGGATTTCTCACGTCTATTGCAGTATAATATCTTTCATACTCCATCTCAGCATAATCCAGACTGTCAATAATATTTGGATCCACGGCACCCCAGTTTAAAATTACTGTCTGCGGATTCAGACCGAAATTTGTATTGTCTATAGTATAATTCTTTAGTGCCAGTAATTGATTAAAATTGATCACATCAGGATTTTCTTTAAGCTGTATAATATTATTAGGCAGCAATGATAATGAAGTATTCTGCAGATCATTTTCTTTTTCCTCCAGATAAAAAAGTTTATAATCTCCAATGTGTTCGTTTTTATAACTGAGCTTTTTAAGCTTATCTGAATAACTGTCGCTTTTTACAATTGCAAGTTTGATGTTATTTTTCTCTAAATATTTTTTTAGTTCGAGAAGATTTAGATCCTCTTCAGAAGAAACTTTTTTATCTTTCTTACTTTTTCTCTCACTTATTACTGCAGTTGGAATGTCCCCCAGAATAAATTTTGACGGATCATTTGACAATGCCTGAACTGCAAACACATCAAAGTATCCCTGTACTTCTTCGAAATAAATTTTTCCTTTATCTCCGAAATATCCTTCCTGATCAAATTCACGAATGAGTTTGCCAACTTCAAAAGTATCCTCTCTGAATGGCTGTGGATAATAAAAACTCCATATCACATTTATCACGATCACAATTACAGCAAAGATCACAGTTAAAAATTTTTTAAATTCAAATGACTGGCTGACGGCATATGGAATAAAGAACAAGGCATTGATCACAATATATCTCGAGATCATATTTGTACCGCCTGTTCCGAGAATCCCCTGTAGTATCAGAAGTGATAGTTCGAGCAGATTGAATAGTAAAAATATTTTTACAGCAGGAATTCCCGGACTTTTTAAAACATCGAATATACATTTTAAAGAAAAGAATGTTGTGATCGGTGCAATGAAGAAAATGAAAGTAGGATATTGAACAAGCCTTTGAAAAAAGCCTGCAGTATTAAATGTTTTAAAGATCTTCGTCGTCTCTTCGGCAAAGAAAAAAACATTTTGATGATCGACATAATTCTGAACAAGCCACCATACAATAGTAAAAAAAGAGATCAGTGATATCAGAAAATTCCCGATGATAGCTTTTGTTAATTTTTTTTCTTTTAGAATATCTATCAGCACAAGTAAAATAAATACAGCACTGAAGAGCCATCCTTCATAGCGGAATACATTTGAGAATGCAAACATAAGTGCAGATAAGATCAGAAATAAATTACTTCTTCCTCCGTACCGCCATTTAAGAAAATAATAAATACCTGCTGTAACAAAGCAAAAGAAAACTGATTCGGGAAGTCCTGATACGCTGAGCCAAACCTGAAAAGGAAAGAAAATAAATATCAGTGCAGATACAAAAGCAATTCTCTTATCAAAACATATTTCACATATCTTGTAAAAAAAGATTAGGTTAAAAGCTGAGAAAATTACATTAACTATGGTCGCAGCAAGAAAAAGGTCTTTGATAAATATCATCACAAATCCATTGATCCAGAAATGCGGAGTAAGCCAGACACCTGAATCTATTACCGGTCTTTGCAGCCATTCAAAAGATTTTACTGTCCGGCAGAAATCATCGGCAGACAACCAGCGGTATCCTGAATTAAGAATTATTATCTGAAAAAGTAATTTCAGAACTAAAAGAAATGTGATCTGAATAAAACTGTTTGACAGAAAGTGATTAGCAAAATTCTTTACTTTATCCTGTATGGTAATCTCTTTATTTTCAGCAGCTAACTCCAAATGTTTAATCAGGCTTTTTATTTTGTAATTTTATTCTGAATGTCGTTCCCTTTCCAAGTGTAGAATCAATTAATAACAACTTCCCTTTGTGATAATCTTCGATGATCCTTTTTGAAAGACTTAACCCCAGACCCCATCCTCTTATCTTGGTGGAGTATCCGGGTCTGAATACATCTTTTTTAAATTTTGTATCGATACCTTTTCCGTTATCTGTTGCATCAATGATGATCTCATTATTTACATTCGAAATATTAAATTCAATTTTCCCGTCACTTCTGTCCATTGCATCGATTGCATTCTTCATCAGATTTTCAATTACCCATTCGAAAAGATCTTTATTTATAAAAGCATTTATTTCTCCGGGACTGTTTATTATTAATTCAACTTTCTTTTTTGTCTGACCATCTTCACTTGTAAGAGTCGGGATCCTTTTCTCAAAATAATCTGAAACTTTTCTTATAACACTTGTCAGATTTTCATTTATAAGTTTTGGCTGTGAACCAATTTTAGAAAATCTGCCTGCGATTTTACCAAGTTTATCTACATCACTGCTGATCTCATTCGTAGTTTCAATAAGAGCAGGAGTCTGAGGTTCAATATTCTTAAGCATTTCTACCCATCCCATCAGAGACGAAAGTGGTGTGCCGAGTTGATGAGCAGTCTCTCTGGAAAGTCCTACCCAGATATTACTCTGTTCATTTTTTTTAATGTAAGAAAATCCAATGTATCCGAGAAATACAAATATAATAGCTGTAATTAATTCAAATATCGGAAGAAGTTTTAACTCTGTAACTAATCTTGACTGACCATAATGAACGTAGTTTAAAATTACTGAATCTTTATAAGAAACTACTATCGGCGGATTGATCTCATCCATATCACGTGCGATTTTCATCAGATGATTTCTTTTTTTATCAGGGGACATGGTAGTGTCGTAATCAACATTCTTTGTAAGGATGATCTCTTTCTGTTCACGGTCTGTCGCAATAATAGGAAAATTAATCTGCGGTAGGATCTGATCAAAAATAAAACCGTATTCACCTGAAGAATTATCATCGTTTGCAAGATATTCCATCGATTTTGCATACAGTCCGGCAATGTCCCTCTCTCTGTCCTGTATCCGCTGTGCGAGTATCTGTGTGTAGATGAGAATGACAATTGCAATGACCACGCCGATAGTAATAAGCGCGATCTTTATATTAAATGAGCCAAATTTATTCATTAAGCTATGAGATTCGTTTTAATATATTGTATATAATCACTTATTTAAATTTAATAATTATTGTCTAAAAAATTTTTAATACTTTTAGTATTAACAGCGTCTTTGCTGGTAATGTTTTTGTATGCACTCACACTCGGCAGCGCAGATATTTCAATATCTGAAATATTAAATATTTTTTCCTCAGGCAGCGGTACTTCAAAAGATATAATTCTGAATATAAGACTTCCCAGAATTCTGAATGCTATGATAGTTGGTGCTTCTCTATCTTGTGCAGGGCTGTTACTTCAGTCAATGCTTAGAAATAATCTTGCAGAGCCAGGTCTTCTTGGAATCTCCGCAGGTGCCGGACTCGGAGCAATACTGACTTTTATTGTACCCGTTACATTTTCATTTTTTCTCGTTACACCGGTTTCATTTATTTTTGCAATATTCACAACTTTGATAATTTTTTATTTTGCAAAAGGATTTAAGAGCAAAAGTAATAATTTTATTTCAACCAACAAAATAATATTAACAGGTATTGCAATCAGCGCATTTATATCATCGATTAACGGACTACTGCTTCTAATGTCAGGTAGCTCAGTAATGCAGATCATTTACTGGCTGAATGGAGGTCTGTCGGGAAGAGGATGGAATGAATTTAATCTCGGGATATTTTTTGCAGTTGCAGGTATTGCAGGTTCTGTACTCATTTCAAAAGATCTGAACATTCTAAATCTCAGTGAAGAGCTTGCAATATCACTCGGGCTCGACCTGAAAAAATTTCAAAGGATCTGCATTCTTCTATCATCTGTACTTGCTGCAACTGCCGTTTCTATTGCAGGTATAATCAGTTTCGTTGGACTGATAGTTCCTAATTTATCAAAACTCCTTATCGGAAATGATCACAGATATGCAGTCCCTTGTTCGGTAATACTCGGTGCATTATTTTTATTAGCAGCCGATACAATCTCAAGAATGGTAATCGCACCTTCGGAAATTCCTGTGGGCATTGTAACTTCTCTGATCGGTGCGCCTGTTTTTATCTGGCTAATCTTTAAAAAAAATAAATAATGAAATTAAAAAAATGGTCAAATATGAAGTTTATTTGAAAACAACAGGAGAAAGTAATTCAAGTTACCACAGAGTCCGTTCCCGCAGAGTCACGTACTCTTCGGACTCTACGGAAGAATGCATTTGTTAAAAGAAATAATTATTAATAAAATATGAACATAAATCTGACTGACACTATCGCAGCAATTTCAACCGCTCCGGGCGAAGGCGGAATTTCTGTCATAAGAATTTCTGGTAAAAATTCTTTTGAGATCACTGAAAAAATATTCAGCAAAAATAAAAATGAATTTTCTCAATTAATAATATCTGACTCAGCTTCGCACACTATTCACTTTGGTTACATTTTTAATGGAGATATTTTGGTAGACGAAGTTCTGATCTCAATTTTTAAAGATCCGAATTCTTATACTGGTGAAGATGTAATTGAAATTTCATCTCATGGAGGAAATTACATTGCACAAAAAATTTTATTACTGGTTATTAATAACGGTGCCAGACATGCCGAGCCGGGTGAATTTACAAAGCGTGCATTTCTTAACGGCAAAATGGATCTCTCGCAGGCTGAAGCAGTTGCTGATCTGATCGGCTCTCAGACTGAAGCAGCGCATACATCTTCGATCAGGCAGCTCGAAGGTTCGTTGACCGAACTCGTGAATGAAGTGAAGGATGAAATTATAAATGTAACATCACTTCTCGAACTCGAACTAGACTTCGCTGAAGAAGATCTTGAGTTTGTAAAAAAAGATGAAGTGCAGCATAGAGTTGAAAAGTTAATTTCCCGTTTAGAAAAAATTATTTCTTCTTATATAAAAGGCAAAGTAATCCGCGAAGGTGTAAGACTTGTGATAGCAGGTAAGCCAAACAGCGGTAAGTCTTCACTTTTTAATTATCTTCTGAAAACTAACCGTGCAATTGTCAGTGACATTGCCGGTACTACTAGGGATTTTATTGAAGAAAAGCTGATCATTAATGGTGTGCTTTTCAATCTAACTGACACGGCAGGGATCAGATCTTCAGAAGACCTGATAGAAAGCGAAGGGATCAAAAGGAGTTACAGTAAGATAGAGGAGGCAGATCTGATATTATTTCTGAATGATTCATCTGAAAGTGAAGTAGATATTTCGAATAATATAGAGACATTTAAAAAAGACTTCGATTTAAAAAAATCGATTATGATATTTACCAAATCGGATCTGAACAAACTTCAAAAATTTAAAGAGGGGATTCACATTTCACTTCTCAAAGATGAAACTATTGAAGATTTAAAAAAGAAAATGCTGCATAAAATTTCAATAGAGAATGTAACCCGCCAAAAGTCAGATGAAATAATAATCACAAATCTTCGTCACAAAATCTGTCTCGAAGATGTAGTCACTTCCTTGAGCAACACACTTGTCACTTTGAATGACGGAATGACCGGCGAATTTTTATCCGTCGATCTGCGTGATGCACTCTCGCATCTCGGGGAGATCACAGGTGAGGTGACCAATGATGATATTTTAAATAACATTTTTAGAAATTTCTGTATCGGAAAGTGAAGTATGAAAAGCTGTAGAAAATTATTATTTGTTGCTGTCATTCAAACTTATCTGCCTCTCGTACTCATCCGAAGGAAAATTTCCCAATGATTTTTTGATCAGATTATTTTCTCCCATTTCCCAAAGCTCATATCCGCTGACTTCAATATTATTGCCAGTGCCGCCAGGTCCTGAGTTTGTGGCAATCAATGTCCAGTGAAATTCAATTCCGTCGGGACTATTTTTAAGGCTGTCAAAACGAACTATCATGTCCGGAAGATCTGTCATAAAACCATTTGCAATATCTGCAATCTCATTTCTGCCTTTGGCAGGATCACCTTCATTCACCTGAAGAGATCCTTCTTCTTCAAAAAAAGAAGCTACAAATTCAGGGCGAACTCCGCTCCATGCCTGCGAATAACTTTTTGCAAATATTTCAATATCAAATTTCTTTTTATCTTCATGTAATAAACTTTTTGTAAACGAAAGGTTCAGAAATTTCCATTTTGCATTTTCTTTGATAAGTGTAAAGTAATCTTGATTTCGGGTTGCCGGCACTCCGAAAATGTGAAGTATAGCATCGGCTTTTACAAATGCAATTTGCCCTTCGTTGATATCTATTTTCCATTCACTTACAGTTTCGTAATATGGCTGCAACTTTCGTGTTTTACAGTCTTCAAAATATTCTGTAATTGTAATGACGGTGCTTTGCCATTCACCTTCATTAAGTCTGCTGATACCGATGTTCGCTTTTTCAGAGATTATTCCTTCCATTTTTTCTATGTCATAATTTCCCGCAATTATCAGAAAGCATTCGACAATTGATTTTATTTCCATCTGTTCAGATGTCATGATTGGTTCATTTGTGTTTAAATTTTTACCCATTTAATATTAAATTGTTTGGTTGAATTGTCAGAATAGTCATTCAGAATATATATTCTAATGGTATTACTACTAATAATAATATTGAATGAAATTGCTTTGTATAATTTTCTTTAATTTATGAATATTAAAAGCACTTATCATGTACTGATGTTCTGTCCGGGGGAAAGTTCAATTTGAAAATTAACGTTTGCTTTCATAGCTGTGAAAACTTTCATCAAAGTTTCAATGGTTACATTACTTGCATTACTGTCAAGTCCGGATATCTGAGCTTTCTGAACACTAATAAGTTTACCTGATTCTTCCTGTGTCAAATGCCTCTTTTGTCCGGTCTGCTTAATATCGTTACCAATTAAGTTCACTTTTAAATTATACTCAAAGTTGTCTCTGACAGGAGTTCCTCTTTTCCAATTAATTTGTCCTGTACTTGCTTTAAAGAATAAGATCATACTCAAACTGCGATTTTCGAATGTTATAAAGTATCTTTTCTGAATGTTTTTTATCAAAAATTTGTAAAATTTATAAGCTTCTTCCAAAAAGAGTACTTCGAAAAGTTTTCATACGTTGTCAAAATTATATTCAAAAAATCTTAACAAATATAAAGCTTGTTTCCTTTAATGTAAACAACCATTAAAGTTTGATTTTTTCATTTAGCTATAATGTCTGTAATCATTTTTATTAATTCGACTTCAAGTCTGTCAAAGTTTTCATCGTTTTTACCGGCTGTATATTTTTTTATTTTAGCACACTCTTCTGATGAATCAAAGATCTGTTTGAAAACTATCTTTGTTTTATTTTCAGAGATTACCTCAAAAGCTGCAGTTACTTGAAAAATTGGTTTTGAATATCGCTTCCATGCAATAAGTGCAGGCTTTTCAATTTTAATAAACTCACATTCATTATGATAATTTCCCTTGTCAGGACCATGCATGATAAAACTCCATTTTCCTCCTACACGAAAATCAAATTCATTAAAAGTATTTGTAAAACCTGCAGGACCCCACCAGTTCTTTAAATGTTCCGGATCTGACCATGCTTTAAACACCAGATCTATTGACGCATTTACAATTCTTGAATCTACAATTTCAAAGTCTTTTGAAGAATTGAATTTTTCTGAAGTCATATCGAATTTATTTTTAAAAATAATGTTGGTTGTAAAAGATCCTTACCAATGTAAAATAAATTTTCTAATTATTACGAAATTTTATAATCAAACTTTTAAACATCCGCGAAACGCTCTTCCTGCATAATATGATTCAGCACCGTTGTGATAAACGAAAACACGTCCGAAACGGTAATCGCCAAAAATAGCACCGCCAAGCTTTCTGATATCTGAAGGTGTATTCAGCCAGCTCGAAGTTTTATTATCAAAATTCCCAAGCTTCTGAAGTTCACGGTATTGCTCTTCTGTTAAAATTTCTATTCCCATTTCTTTAGCCATATCCATTGCATTATTTTTGGGCTTATGTTCTTTCCTTGATTCCCAGGCATTTCGGTCATAGCATAGACTTCTGCGGTTCTTTGGACTTTCCGCTGAACAATCATAGAAAATATATTCTCCTGTCTTTTTATCAAAACCTACAACATCAGGCTCACCGCCGGATATTTCCATTTCATTGAGAGACCAAAGTTTTTCTGAATCAGCTTCAAGCTTAATTTGTATTTTAGTCCAGTCAATTCCTTTGTGTCTGTTCATGTTTTTTTCAAAACGTGCATTTAAGATCTTGAGTAACTCATTACTCTGCATAAGTGATAACTTTTTTTTAATTTTTTTTGACATAATAGTATTTAATTCTTATTGAATATAGATTTTCATTAAATGAAAAATATAATTTCAAAATTTTTTAAAAATAATTAAAATATTTTCATCAGTGAATTCATAAATGAGTCACAATAAACTTGCCATCTATAAAATAGAAGCTAATTCAGAAATGATAATAAGGGACCTATAAATGCATCAAAGTTTTCAATATGAGGCATATGACCGATGTCCTGAATTTCAATTAATTCACAATTCGGGATCAGCTTTTGTGTTGATTTACCTAACTGATCATAAAGTCCCATGGTTTTTCTGACATCTTCCGGAACAAGAGGTTTTCCTAATGCAGTTCTGTCTCTGGTTCCGATTATGAGAAGTACCGGGCATGTCAGATCTTTAAATTCATAAATTACAGGCTGAGTGAAGATCATATCATATGTCAGCGCAGAATTCCAGGCGATCTTTGCATAGTCGGGATCCAGAGTCCAACCCGCAAGTAAATTTACCCATTCATCATATTCATCCTTCCATTTGTTGTCATAATAATTTGCAAGCTGATAAGCTTTGATCTTATCATACGAACTATTCAATTCTGACTGATACCACCAGTCTATGGTCTGATATGGAACAACAGTCTTCCAGTCTTCAAGACCGATAGGGTTTTCAAGTATCAGTTTCTCTGTAGTTTCCGGATACATCAGCGCAAATCTTGTAGCCAGCATTCCTCCCATCGAATGACCGAGGACAAAAGTTTTTTCAATGCCAAGTGTGTCAAGAATTAATTTGGTATTCTTTGCAAGCTGCTGAAATGTAAACTGATAATGATCAGGTTTGGATGATTTCCCAAAACCGATCTGGTCTGGCACGATCACTCTGTAACCGGCATTGTTCAAAGCTTCTATAGTAGTTTTCCAGTATGCTCCGTTAAAATTTTTTCCATGAAGAAGCATGATCGTTTTGCCATTAAAAACATCAGGCTTTACATCCATATAAGCCATTACAAGATCCTGCTGCTGACTCGAAATGTTCAGATAATTTACAGCGTATGGATAATCGTAATTGGTAAGCATCAGATCAAGAGGTTTTAGTTCGCTGTCCTGACCAAAAGAATGACTTGCAGTCAGGAGCAGTATAACTGTTAATATTATTTTCATAGGTTAGCTGATTATTATTTTAAATTACTTATTTTGATTTCATT
>Ga0073904_10004595_pt1 | contig 10230 bp, 7 predicted proteins | sample KloWWTrecipitate_FD_66668 | JGI IMG/M metagenome (GOLD analysis project Ga0073904, IMG submission 66668) | Active sludge microbial communities from Klosterneuburg, Austria, studying microevolution and ecology of nitrifiers - Klosterneuburg... | ecosystem: Engineered > WWTP > Aerobic digester >... | reverse complement strand
TGCTCACATCGCCATTCCACGAGAAATTCGCCGTGAACGCCGGGTTGAAGCGGCTCGACTCCACATTGTTCGAGTTGACGAGACCCGGAGCCGGCTCCTGGCCGATCGGGATGAAACCGATCGGATTGATGTAGAGCAGATTCAGCATCTGCCGCGTCGCCTCGCGCTTGTCTTTCGTGTAGCGGGCACCGAAGACCAGGTCGAGCCGGTCATCGAGGACCGGCGGGGTCCAGGTCATCTGCGCGAAAGCCGCCCGGGACTTCGCCTCCGCCCTGACGTTGCGCTCCTTGTTCAGGATCGGCGCCCCGGCCATCATCTGCGAGATGCCCACGGTCTCGAAATGCCGGCCGGTCTCGTCGTAATAGTAGAGCCCCGCGAGATACTTGATGCGATCGTCAAACAGGCTCCCGACCGCCTGCAGTTCCTGGGAGAACACGTGATACTGGATGTCATCGAAGGTACGGAAACCCACGAAGAACGCATCCGCATAATCCTGGTAGTACTTCGTGCCGACATCCCGGTAACCCGTGAGCGAGCGCAGCGTGAGTGCGTCATTCACGTCCCATGACAGGGTCAGGCCGTGCGCTTCGTACTCGCCCGTACTTTCGGCCAGGTCGATGGCGCGGTAGGTGCGATCCTCGGGCTTGCCCCGGTCCGAGTAGCCCGGAATGATCCCGGCGAGCGCCGGATTGGTGTAGTAGATGGGCGTGGAATCGAGGTCGCCCTTCTCGAAGAAGTAGTCGGCCGTGAAGGGCCCGCCCGCATCCCAGCGCAGCGCAATGCGCCCGCCAGCCTGATCCTCCTCGCCGTAATCGTTGCTGGGCCCCCGGTTCTTGACGTACCCATCGCGCTGGCGCTTGAGGAACGAGAACTTCGTGGAAAGGCCACCCCACTTCGGCAGATCGAGCACCGTGAGGCTTCTGAAGCGTCCGTTGTTGCCGAATCCGAGCTCCTGCTTGAAAGCGAGCTCTCCGCCCGGCTTGCGGCTGATGAGATTCACCGCACCACCGGTGGTGTTGCGCCCGTAGAGCGTGCCCTGCGGGCCGCGCAGCACTTCCACCCGCTCGATGTCCGCAAGATCGAAAGTCACCATCTGACCGCGCGGAATGTAGAAGCCGTCCTGATAGAGGCCGACCGCGCTGTCGAGCGTGATCTGTCCGGAGTCCGCCACGCCCTGTCCGCGGATGAACAGGATGAGCGTATTGGACGAACTCGGATAAGGCGTGAAGGAAATGCTCGGCGTGGCTGCGGCAATGCCTTCGAAATCCGTGATGCCGCGATCGGTGAGCTCGTCTGTCGTGAGGGCGGTAATCGCGATCGGTGTGTCCTGCAGGCTGGCCTCACGGCGCTCGGCCGTGATGACGACCTCCTGGATGGCTGCCGCAGATTCCGGCGACGCCTCCTGGGCCATCGCAATCGTGCCGCCAGACAACAACGCCGCGCCGGCCGCAAGGCCGATCGCACCCCGTAACATCGGTCTGATGGACATCGTCGTTCCCTCTGTGGTGAGACACCGGATTTCGCGCCGCGATGATGCTCGGCACATTCTGAATGGTCAAGCATCTTGACGTATCCCGGCGCCTGGCCCGGTTGACCCGGCACGCGCCCGGGTGCGACGATCCACTCTAACGCTGAACAGGGCGGGAGAGGAACTTGAAAGCGGCCTCCTTTGATTACCATGCCCCGCCGACGGTCGAATCGGCGGTCGCGCTGCTGCAGCGCTTCGAAAGCGAGGGCCTCGACGCGAAGGTGCTGGCCGGTGGCCAGAGTCTCATGCCGATGCTCAACATGCGCATCGCGCGCCCCCAGGTGCTGATCGATCTGGGCCGCATCGGCGCGCTGGATTACATCCGCGCAGAGGGCGAGGAGATCGCGATCGGGGCGATGACGAGCAAGCGCGCCGCGGAGGATTCGGCACTCATCAAGGCGCACCAGCCGCTCTTTCACGCCGCGACACGGCTGATCGGCCACTTGCCGGTGCGCAACCGTGGCACGGTGGGGGGCTCCTTCGCCCACGCCGACCCGGCCGCCGAGTATCCCGCCGTGGCGCTCGCGCAAGACCTGCAGATGAAGGCGCAGGGGCCAAACGGTACCCGCCTGATTGCGGCGCAGGACTTCTTCGTCACCTTCATGACTACGAGCCTCGAGTCGAGCGAGGTGCTGACCGAGGTGCGCTTGCCCGCCATGAAGGCAGGCACCGGCTGGTCGATCCAGGAGTTCACCCGGCGCGCGGGCGACCTGGCACTCACCGGGGCCGTCGCGACGCTGCGCAAGGTCAACGGCCTGTGCCAGGACACACGGATCTGCGCCTTCGGGGTGAGCGCCACGGCGATGCGCTTTCCCGCCGCGGAAGCGCTGCTCAACGGGAAGGCGCCCACGGCGGAGAACTTCGCGCGGGCGGCCTCACTCGCGAGTGAGTCGGTCGAAGAGCCCATCGGCGATATTCACGCCACCCCGGAGTACCGCCGCCATCTGGTCAAGGTGTTCGTCGGGCGCTGCCTCGCCGAGGCGGCGGGCCGCGCCACCTGAACCAGGAGAGACTAGCAATGACGATCAAGCAGCGCACGAAGGTCACAGTCAACGGCCGCCTCTACGAGCGGGAAGTCGAGCCGCGGCTCACGCTCGCGGACTTCCTGCGCCATGAACTGAATCTCGGCGGCACACACGTTGGCTGCGAGCATGGCATCTGCGGGGTGTGCACCGTGCTCATCAACGGCCAGGCGGCGCGCTCCTGCCTCGCGCTCGCCGTGCAGGCTGATGGCGCGGAAATCACCACTATCGAGGGGCTGAGAAACCGCGAGACCGGGCAACTGCACGAGATCCAGCAGGCCTTCGTCGATGCACACGGCCTGCAGTGCGGGTTCTGCACGCCAGGGTTCATCATGGCAACGCTCGAGCTGCTGCGCGACAACCCGCAGCCGAGCGACGAGCAGATCAAGGAAGCCCTGGACGGCAACCTGTGCCGCTGCACAGGTTACGAAAGCATCCTCGCCTCCGTGCGGCTGGCCGCGGAGCGGCTGACCACGCGGCTGGCCGCTGTACGGGTCAGCGCATAGACCATGGGCGCGGAACTGCCCCGGCTTCCCGGACAACTGCCGACCAGCACGGTCCGCTACGTCGGCCAGCACGTCAATCGCGTCGAGGATCCGGCTCTCGTATCGGGCACGGTCCAGTTCATCGACAACCTGTCACTCCCGGGCATGCTCCATTGCGCGATCCTGCGCAGCCCTCACCCGCATGCCCGCATCCTCAAGGTCGATGCCCGCGCGGCCGAGGCCCTGGAAGGCGTGGTGGCCGTCCTCACACCCGAGGACGTCAAGCGCTGGGCCAACGCGCACATGACCAGCCCGCCCGGATGGGGCACACATTGCATCGCCCTCGACAAGGCGCTCTTTGTCGGTGAGCCGGTGGCCGCGGTCGCTGCCACAAGTCGGCACCTCGCCGAAGACGCCCTCGAACTGATCGACGTCGAGTATGAGGTGCTGGCGCCCATCGGGGCTGCGGCGGCGGCGCTCAGGCCCGACGCTCCCGTGCTGTTCAAGGAGCACGGCACCAACGTCATTCAGCAACGCACCTACACCTGGGGCGAGGTCGATCGCGTTTTCGCCGAGGCCGATCACGTCGTCTCGGGATCCTTTCGCTGGAACCGCTGCGGGTCGAACCCGACGGAAACTTTCGGCTGCGTCTGTCAGTGGGACCTGACCGACAACAGCCTTCTCGTTCACGGGTCCTTTCAGGTACCGAGTTTCTGGGGCCTTGCCCGATCGATCTCGCTCAACCTGCCCGCCAACAAGGTCAAGATCGTCGGCCACCCGCACGGCGGCGCATTTGGCGGCAAAGGCGGCGCGCGCGGCACCGATATCGCGGCATTGCTGTCGCGCAAGTCGGGCGGATTGCCCGTCAAGTACATCGAAGACCGCATGGAATTTCTCCTGGCCGGGTTCAGCCAGTCCTGGGATCGGCACTATGAGGCCTCGCTCGCCCTGAAGTCCGACGGCACGTTGACCGGATTCAAAGTGAAACTGCTGGACGACCAGGGCGCGACCACGGAGGGCTATGGCACGATTTCGGTCGCGAAGCCCCTCGCCGCCTTCACCGGCAACTATCGCATCGGGGTCGCGCAATACGACATGACCCTCGTTGTGACCAACCGCGCCCCGACCGCGCCCTATCGCGGTTACGGCCCCCCGCCCCACTTCCTCGTGCTCGAGAGCCTCGTCGACAAGGCCGCGCGCCAGCTTGGCAAGGACCCGGCGGAAATCCGCCGTCTCAACTACATCCGCCCCGAGCAGTTCCCCTACACCATCCCGAGCGGCAACGAGTACGACAGCGGCAACTATGAAGTCGTGCTCGACAAGGTGCTGCAGCTCGCGGACTACCGCGCCTTGCGCAAGGAACAAGCCGCAGCGCGGGCCGAGGGCCGGCTCGTCGGCGTGAGCGTGGTGAATACGGTGGAGCCCGGCGTGTTCGACTGGAATGCCTACGCGACGGTGGGCGTTCCGGGGGTTGGAGTCCCCGAGGGCGCGCGCGTGTCCTTCGACATCCTCGGCAACATCACGGTCGTGGTGGGTTTCAATCTTCAGGGCCAGGGACAATTCACGGTCGCAGCACAAGTCGTCGCCGATTACTTCGGCGTCGACATGCATGCGATCAAGGTCACGTCGGCCCCGACAGACTCCGCGCCGCCCCATTTCGGGCAGGGCGGCAGTCGCCTCGGTGTGGCCATCACCGGTGCAGTGCTCGGCGCCTGCCGCAAGCTCGAGGCCGATTTCAGGCGCGTGGCCGCGCACGTGCTGGGTGGGCTGCCTCCCGACCAGATCGAACTCATGGATGGGCGGCTGAGGATGAAGGCGAACCCGGCCGTAGGCATGACCGTGGCCGAGGTCGTTGGCACGATGCTCGGCCGCAGCGACCTGCTCCCGCCCGGCATGGAGCCGAACCCCACGGCCACTTCAGTCTGGACGGCACCCAATCGCAATCTGCCGGACGACCAGGGGCGTTGCCGCAGCTACCTGACGGCGGCCTACGCGATGCACGTCGTGATGGTCGAGGTCGATCGCGACACGGGCGCAACCCGGATCCTCAAGTATTTCATCGTCGACGACTGCGGAACGCGCCTGAACCCGGCCAGTGTGGAGGGGCAGCTTCAGGGCGCAGTCGCTCAAGGTGTCGGTGCCGCGCTCCTCGAGGAATACATCTACGACGAGGAAGCCAACCCGCGCGTGACGACCTTCGTCGACTACCTGCTGCCTTCGATCCAGGAAGTGCCGATCTCGCAGCGCGACTTCATCGTCACGCCCTCGCCCTTCACGCCGCTCGGCGCCAAGGGATGCGGCGAAGGGGCGATGCATGCGACGCCGGCAGCCGTGATCTGCGCGATCAACGATGCCCTCGCCCCGCTCGGTGTCGAAGTGACCGAGACTCCCGCCACGCCACTGCGCGTCTGGAATCTGCTGCAGCAGGCCAGGGCCGCGGGCTGATCAGCGAAACTTCGCGACGACCTCGTCGCCAAAGCGCTTGATCGCGTCGAGCTGCGCCTGCCGGTCGCGCACCTCCGGCCCCCAGGCGATGAGCGCGGCCTCGGTCGCTCCCAGCGCTTCGAGGCGCTGGAAGTCCGCAGCAGAGCGCGCATTGGAATCGATCACGTGGATCTCGAAGTCCTTGCGATGCGCAGTGCCGAACTCTTTCCGGTATCCATTCAATTCCGCAATGAGCTTCGACAGCGACTCGTAGTCGCTGTTGGCTGAAATCCAGCCGTCACCGAGCCGCGCAGCGCGCTTCAGCGCCGGAGCCGCGTGGCCGCCGATCAGGATCGGGACGGGCTTCTCCGGCACCGGATTCATCTTCAGCGGACCGAAGTCGTAGTTCTCGCTGTGGTGCTCGAAGTACTCGCCCTTCATGGCGCCGCGGATGATCGCGATGCACTCATCCATGAGGACGCCGCGACGCTCGAAGCGTACGCCGTTGTAGGAGAAGTCTTCCTTCCAGGGCCCCAGGCCCGCGCCCAGCGCGACCCGGCCATTGCTGACCACCGCCAGCGAGGTCAGCTGCTTCGCGAGCACCAGCGGCTGGCGAACCGGCACCTTCATCACGCTCGGATAGAACCGGATCCGGGAAGTGACCGCCGCCATCGTGGCCATGGCGATGAAGGGCTCGATGAAGGTCGCCGCCTCGATGTACTCGCGGATGACCTTAGTATCGTTGTACGGGTATTCCGACTCCGTCGTCTTCGGGTAGAAAAGACTGTCCGGCATGCACACGGAGTTGAAACCGGCGGCCTCCGCAGCCTGCGCGAGCGCCGGAAAATCGCGGTAGTGACTGAAGCCGAGCAGCAGTGCAAATTTCATGATTTCAGATCCGCAAAGAGTTGTTTCAACACGCGCCGCAGTACCTTGCCCATTTCGTTGAACGGCAGTTGGTCCACGTAGCGAAAAGAGGTCGGCACCCGGGACGAACGCAGCCGCTGCTTGACCCACTCCTGCAGCTCGGCATCCGTCGTCTTCGCCTTCTCGCGCAGGACGATCACCGCACCCACCGATTCGCCCCATTGCTGATCGGGCACGGCGACCACGGCTGCCTCGGACACCGCGGGGTGCTCGAGCAGCACGTCCTCAATTTCGCCCGGCGAGATGTTCTCGCCACCGCGAACGATCACGTCGTCGGCGCGACCCTCGAGAAAAACATAACCCGCCTCATCCACCTGCCCACGATCGCGGGTCGGGAACCACCCCTCCCGGTCGAGCTGGCTGCCCTGGTCCAGATACTCGCCGGCGACCTGTTCACCGCGCACGTAGATCTCGCCGGAATGGCCGGGGTCGAGCACCTCGCCCTCCTCGCCGCGCACCTGCAGCTCGATCGTCGGCACGGGCTTGCCGACCGACGCCAGGCGTCGCCTGACGAGCGGGTCCTCGCTGTCGAATGCGCCGCGATGATCATCGGGTCCGAGCAGACAGATCGTCGAACTCGTCTCGGTCAGCCCGTAAGCGTTGGTGAAATCGACGCCGGGGAAGAGGCGCATCGCCTCCTCGATCACGGCGAGCGGCATCTTGCCGCCGCCGTAGGCGACGGCCCGCAGGGACGGCACGCTACCCGCGCCGCGCTCCTGCTGCAGGTGATCGACGATCCGCGACAGCATCGTCGGCACGACGAATGCATTGGTCACCTTCTCGTCGCGACACAACTGCAACCACGTTGCCGCGTCGAAGTTGGGCAGCTGCACCATGCGCCGGCAGGAATAGGTCGAGCTCAGGACCGCGGAGATGCCGGCGATATGGTACGGCGGCACCGCAATGAGGATCGCGTCTTCCTCGGCTGCGCCGCCAAACTCCACGGTGCCAAGCACGTAGGACATGAGGTTCTGGTGGCGCAGCACCGCCGCCTTCGGCTTGCCGGTCGTTCCGCTCGTGAAGAGCTGGATGGCGGTGTCGTGCGGCTCACCCGGCGCAACCATCGCCTCGGGCTGCGACGCAAGCGCGACACGCTGGAATTCATCACGCAGCATCACCTTGACGCCGCTCGGTACATCGAGGGGGGCAAGCACGGCGGCATCGGAGATGAGCAATGCCGGCGCGATGCGACCGAGCAGCGCCTCGAGTTCAAGCTTCGTGAGCCGATAGTTCATCGGCACGTAGGGCACACCGGCGTACGCGGCTGCGAACAACGCGACCGGCACGACGGGGCTGTTGACATCGAGGAGACCGACGTACTTGACGCCGGCCTCGCGAATGATCTGCGCCCCGGCGCGCGCCGCGTTCAGAATGTCGGCATAAGTCAGGCGAACGCCGCCCGAACTGACGGCGATGCGCTGAGGATGGCACTCGGCCGCCATCTCCAGCGCCATGACCAGATTCATGGCTTCGGGACCTTCAGTCCGAGGAAGGCAGCGGCTTGGCCTGCTTGACCGACAGCGATTCGCCGTCGATCGCCAGCTCCCCTTTGCCGCCCTTCGTGCAGAGCAGTTCGACCGTGGCAGCCGCGTTCACGTAGCGCTTGCCCACCTGGGCAACCTGGGGGACCGCAGCCGCGACGTGCGAGCCGGGAGTCTTCGCGCCGTCCATGCCGATCAGCTCGGCACCACCGCAGGTAACCTGCACCTCGGCAGGCGCCGCGCGGACGATCATGACTTCTGTATCACACACCGCGCACTTGGCACGCGTACCGGCCTTCAGCACTCTCATCGTGATTCCCCATGTGCCCGCATGCCCACTGCGAAGCGCTCTTGAGTTTCCGACATCTGTGAACCCTGAATCATCGTCCACAAGGACTATTGGCAGAATACGCTCATTTGCCACTGCTGGAAGCGAGCCCCAATAATCAGGCAATGAATTCCCATGCAGTCCGCGCGCACGGGCGTCGGGGCTCGCGCAGGCCGATGCAATTGGCTGGCCGCGGCCTTGCGACCGACTACGCGCGGGCGCTGCTCGCGTCGCTGGGCGTGCCGGTGGGCACGTCCGATGGGCCCGAAGACATGGAACCTTGGCGCGCGTGGGCTCGCAGCGGACTCATGACTCTGACCGGACACGCGGACGGTCCGGCGCAGATGTGCCCGGTGCCGCTCGCAAGCTGCGCGGACGGGGCCCTCAAGGCGCTCCATTGCATCGCATCCGCCATCCGCACCAGCGCCGCGCGGCTGCCGGCCGGCGCCGCACTGCTCGGCGAACGCGCTGCCATTGCGGGACTGCATCGCCATGGCGCCATCGCTCCCGGTGGCGGCTGCCGCGTGCTGCGAGCCGCGGACGGCTGGTTCGCCATCAGTCTGACTCGTGAGGCTGACTGGTCGGACGTGCCTGCGTGGCTTGAGGATGATCACGTTCGCTCCTGGGAGGCCATCATCGCCGCTGTGGCCGCGCGGGATGCCGCAACGCTCGTTGAGCGCGCGCGGCTGCTGGGTCTTGCGGCCTGTCTCTCTGCGCCGCCGATGACAAGCCCGAAGCCGTGGTACATCGCGACCCGGCACGGCACACGGGCACCGACCGGGAAGCGGCTCGATCCGCCCAAGGTCGTGGACCTTTCCTCGCTGTGGGCTGGACCGCTGTGTTCGCACCTGCTGCAGCAATGCGGCGCCCGGGTGGTGAAGATCGAAAGCCCCGAACGACCGGATGGCGCCCGCAGTGGCCCGCCGGCGTTCTTCGATCTCATGAATCACGGCAAGCGGAGCGTGGCGCTCACTTTCGACGCACGCGGCATCGCGCGGCTGCACGAATTGCTCGACTGGGCAGACATCGTTATCGAGGCTTCGCGGCCGAGGGGCTTGCGACAACTGGGCGTGATCGCCGAGCAATGCATTGCCCGGCGCAGCGGCCTCACCTGGATCAGCATTACCGGCTATGGCCGCGATGAGCCAGAAGGCTTGTGGACCGCGTTCGGAGACGACGCCGGCGTGGCTGCCGGCCTGTCCTCCCTGATGCAGCAGATGACCGGGCGGCCGCTCATTTGTGGCGACGCCATCGCCGACCCGCTCACCGGCCTGCACGCAGCGCTGGCCGCACTCGTGAGCTACCAGAGCGGCGGCGGCAACCTGATTGCGCTCGCCCTGCGCGACGTCGTGGCCCAGGGCATCGGCTTCGCGCGACCCGCACGCGACCCGGATCTGATCGAGCAGTGGCACACCTGGACCGCAGAAGCGTGCAAGCACGGACTGGATACGACACCCCCCGTAGCCCGCCCTGTCGCCGGACCCGCGCGGGCGCTCGGTGCAGACAACGATGCCGCGCTCGACGGCTGGAGCGATCCGTGCTGATACGTAATGCGCAGTTGCTGTCCGGTACGATTGCGGATGTGCGCATCGACGACACGCACATTGCCGCGGTGGACCGCGGCTTGGCGGCGGGGCCCGGAGAGCCCGTGCTGGATGCCGGCGGTGGCGCCCTGCTACCCGGCCTGCACGATCATCATACTCATCTGCTGGCACTGGCCAGCTCGCTCGAATCCCTGCGCTGCGGGCCTCCTGAAGTCTTGACGGAAGAACATCTCGAAATGCGACTTCGCGAGCGTGCGGCGCAATCGGACGGATCTCACGCCGACTGGATCCGCGGGGTCGGGTATCACGAGTCGGTCGCGGGGGACATCGATCGCGCGTGGCTGGACCGTGTGGTGCCCGATAGACCCGTACGCATCCAGCATCGCTCCGGTCGCCTCTGGATCGTGAACTCACGCGGACTTGCGCAACTGGCGGCGGGCGCCGGGCAGCCTGGTACGGTGCCCTCACCGGATCACGACGCCCTTGCGGCA
>Ga0073904_10004591_pt1 | contig 10236 bp, 8 predicted proteins | sample KloWWTrecipitate_FD_66668 | JGI IMG/M metagenome (GOLD analysis project Ga0073904, IMG submission 66668) | Active sludge microbial communities from Klosterneuburg, Austria, studying microevolution and ecology of nitrifiers - Klosterneuburg... | ecosystem: Engineered > WWTP > Aerobic digester >... | reverse complement strand
CACGGCCTGATCGAGTCGACCGCCCTCACCGGCGCCTTTTCGCAGACCATCCTCCTGGCAACGGCAATCGGCCTGCTCTCCGCGCAGGGCTACCTCAAGCGCGAGCACCTGCTGTTCGGAGAGTACCCGGCGCTGCTCCTGTGGTGCAGCACCGGCCTCCTCCTTCTGGTTCGCGGCGTCGAGCTGGTGACGATCTTCGTCGCGCTCGAGCTGCTTTCGGTGGCGCTCTACGGGCTTGCGGCGTTCCACCGGCGCGAAGCCGTTTCGTCCGAGGCGGCGATCAAGTACTTCCTGATGGGGGCGCTGGTCAGCTCGTTCGTGCTCTACGGCGCCGCCCTCGTCTACGGAGAAACCGGGTCCACGACCATTGCCGGCATTTCCGAAGCGCTCTCTTCCGGTACCGGCTCGCCGGGCCTCATCTTCCTCGGCTTCCTCCTGCTGGTCTGCGGCTTCGGCTTCAAGCTCGGCCTCGTGCCTTTTCATGCCTGGGCGCCCGACGTCTATCAGGGCGCACCCTCGCCGTTCGTCGCATTCCTGTCGGTCGCACCCAAGGCCGCTTCGGCGGTCGTCCTCGCGCGCCTCATCATGCTGGTGACCTCGGCGCCCACGGCGGGCGACTGGACGAAGCTGGTGAGCGTCCTGGCGATCGCATCGATGCTGGTGGGCAACCTCTTCGCCCTGGCGCAGCGCGACATCAAGCGCATGCTGGCCTACTCCGGGATAGCCCATATGGGCTATCTCATGATCCCACTCGCCTCTCCTGGTCCATCGAGCTGGCGGCCGATCCTCGTCTACCTCATCTCGTACACCTTGATGAACGGCGCCGCGTTCGTGCTGGTTTCGATGCTCTACGCCAAGCCCGGCGAACAGCACGCGATCGCCAATCTCTCCGGCTGGGCGTTCCGCTTCCCCGTCGCGGCCGCCTGTATGGCGGTCTGCATGCTCTCCCTGGGAGGCATTCCGCCGACCGCGGGCTTCGTCGCCAAGTACCTGGTCTTCGCCCACGCGATCCAGCACGGGAACCTGGCGCTGGCGCTGGTCGGCATTTTCGCCAGTCTCATCGGCGTGGTGTTCTACCTCCGCGTCATCTACATGCTCTACATGCGCGACGAGATCGCGAGCCCCGGCAGCCTGAAGCTCGACTTCGGTGGCCAGCTGGCAGCGGTACTTGCCGCCGCGGGGCTGCTCGGTCTGGGCCTCTTCCCGGGTCCCTTTCTTACCTGGTTGCAGTCGACCCTGACCAGTCTCTGAGGGTTCCTTCCTGACCAGCCTCTGAGCTGCTCTCCCGAATTCGCCGGCGGCGCGCTGCGGTCGCCTGCACGGCCCGGAGGCGCGCTGCACAGCCGCCCCGGTGCGAGGGAGCTATACTCCGGCGCGGGAGTGAGCCATGAGAGCTGACCGTCGTTCCACCCGGAAGCGCCAAGCCGGCTTCACGCTGCTCGAAACGCTCGTCGTGGTTGCCGTGATCGGCATCCTCGTCCTCATCTCAGCGCCGGCCTTCCTCAAGATGATGAACCGCTTCAAGCTCACCGCGACGGCGCGCGAGCTGACCTCGCTCCTGCAGGCGGCCCGGATGGAAGCGATCAAGCTGAACGCTCCGGCACAGGTCAGCTATGACACCGTTACGAACAGCTTCGTCGGATTTGTCGACCTCGACCGCGACGACGTATTGAGCGCCGCGGACCGGGTTCTCGGCGCAAAGGTGCCCATTCCGGTGAAGGTCGCTTTCCAGGGACCGGGGGATGGCGCGCCCAACGGGGTCAACGCGATCGACGGCTGGGACGACGCTCCCGCCCGCTCCGGCCCGACCTTTCGGCCCGACGGATCCGTCGACCGGGTCGGCGCCTTCCGCTTGCGGGACAGCAACGACAACTATCTCGAAGTCCGCGTCGAGACCCCGGCGACCGGACGGATGGCGCTGCGCAAGCGCGACAGCGACGGCATCTTCTACCTCAACGGCGAAGACGGCCACAAGTGGGAGTGGCACTAGCCCGCCGGGAAGGACTCGCTAGCTCTTGCCGTAGAACGTAAGGTTGGATTCGCCGTACCGGCGAGAGTCCGTGCACACCAGGTCTCCGGCCTCGACCGGCAGAGCCACCCGCGAGCTGTGCTCGATCGTGAGCCACGCGCCCGGCAGCAGCAGGGCCGAGCAGCCGGCGAGGAAGCCGGCATCCGGGACCCAGGCGTACGGTGGGTCGGCGAAGATGAGGTCGAACTTCTCTGCCTGCACGCCAAGCTCCCGCAGGGCACGCTCTACCGGAACGGCCAGCAGGCGATGGGTTCCGACCGGCAGGAACGCGGCATTCCTCTTCAAGGCCGCCACGACCGCCCGGCTCGACTCCACCAGCGTCGCCTGCAGGGCGCCGCGGCTGATGGCTTCGATTGCCACCGCACCGGAGCCGGCGAAGAGGTCGAGGAAGCTCGCTTCCAGCAGGCGCTCGCCCCAGATCGAGAACAACGCCTCCCGCACCTTCTGTTCGGTCGGGCGAACCCCCGTTGGGACCTCGAGAGTGCGTCCCTTCAGCGCGCCGCTCGAAATGCGCACGCCCGGAGATCTCACTTCGCCGGTCCTCGCCGCAGCACGCGCACGAACTGGCGTCGCAGATCGTCGAGCCCCAAATACATGCTGAGCGGCTGAACCTTGCCGCGGACTTCGATCCCCTGGCCGTCCGCCGTCCGCCCCACAACCTCGAACTCGACCTCATCGACCCGCAGGAGCACGTCTCCGGACCGCGGGACGTAGTCGGCGGGCAATCCGCCGGCGACCGGCGACTCGAGGGCGCGCCGGGCGAGCTCCTCAGCGACCCGCAACAGGTCGGCTAGCGCCAGCGGGTGCGTATCCAGGCGGCCATAGCGGAACTCCCGGCGTGCGCTCCCGGGCAACGCAATCGTCAGCTCGCAGCGCTCCACCCACTCACCCGCGACTCCTCCGGGAGCGTCGCGAAGCTCGCTCAGATCGAATGCCTCGAGCCGCCGGACGTAGGCATCGACCTCGTCGCGGCCGAGCTCCGCCAGGCGCATGGACTGGCGCTCGTCCTGCCATTCCCGCCAGCGGATGGTGCCGTTCCGGAACAGCGTCACCTCGTTGCGCCCCAACCGGTTGGAACAGTCCCGGCGAAGAATCTCGAGCGCCGGATCGACTGCCTGCAGACCCGCCACACTGGCGAAGACCAGGAAGCCCGCGATCGTCCCGGTACCCAGCGAGACGCCCACCCCGCCGCCCAGCCAGCTTCGGCGGTTCTTCACGACCGGCTCTCGCCCGCGCCGAGGGCGGCGGCGCGCAGCGCGAACGCCAGCTCACCCGCGTCGCCGATCCGCCCATCCAGCTTCGCGGCCAGAGTCGCCTCGAGGGCTCTACCCAGAACCGGACCGGGAGCGAGACCCGCCGCGAGGAGGTCCCGGCCGCCGATCGTCAGCCGAACCGAGCGCAGCTCGGCGCACTCCCGCTGGACCCAGGCGCGGGCGCTCGCCCCCTGCGCGGCGACCAGCGCCAACTCCTCGCCGGAGAGCGCGCCGAGACCGGCATGAACGGTGCTCGGCTGCGGCTCTCCGCCGAGGACCGCCAGGGCCTGCCGTACCCTCTCGGGTCCGGCGATCACGAGCTCGCGGTCGGCGAGTGTCAGATCGAGGCGCCGAGCCACACGCGCCCGCTCCGCGCTGCCGAGGTCGAGCGTCAGGCAGAGGAGCGCCAGGCGGAAGGCCGCCGTGGGCCGCCCTGCCGCGGATGCCGCGAGGGCCGTCTCGAATCGCGCCGCGGCAGGATGGTTTCCGGGAGAGGTCCCCGCGGCGGTGCCTGCCAGGCAGGCGTCGATCGCCGTGAGGAGTCCCAGCTCGTCCAACGAGCGCAGCACCTTGGCGGCGCTCGCGGTGCGGCCCAGGGCCCGCCCCAGGGCCGCGCCCAGGCGGGCCGGCGAGAGCAGCGCCACGACCCCGCCCGCAATCGCCCTTTCGGCCTCTTGCAGCGTCTCCGGAGCCAGGTCGAAGCCGAACCGGGCAGCGAACTCCAGTCCCCGCAGAATCCGTGTCGGGTCGTCCCGGAACGAGGTCGGGTGCAGGATTCGCAGTCGCCGCTGCGCGAGGTCGCGAAGTCCCGCGCCGGGATCGATCAGGCACTCGCCGAAGACCGGTGCCAACGGAATCGCCAGGCAGTTGATCGTGAAGTCCCGGCGTTCGAAGTCGCTCGCCATCGTCCCGGGAGTGACTACGGGCAGGCTGGCCGGCGAGGGATAGATCTCGGAGCGGGCGCGCGCCAGATCGACGCGCAGACCGCCGGGCGCCAGGAGCTCGGCGGTCATGAACTGCGGATGGAGGTGGAGCCCGGTGCCGAGGTCCTCGGCGAAGCGCCGGGCGAAGGCCGCGAGATCCCCCTCGACCACGAGATCGAGATCGAGCTCGCTCGCTCCCAGCCAGAGATCGCGGACGCCCCCGCCGACCCAGTAGAGCCCGCAGCCGACCTCCGAGGCGAGCGCCGCGGCGCGAAACAGGAGCGCCAGCCGGTCGCCGGGAAGGGTGCGAAACCGCCGCAGGATCTCCTGTTCGATTTCGGCATCCGCGCCGGAGCGCGCCGTAGCGCGGGCAGGGAGGGCTGTCGGCGGGTCGGGGTGAGGCCGCATTCTACCGGCGATTCTACCGCCGCTCAGAGCCCGAGACGCTGGATCCTGCCGGCGCCGAGGATCCCCTCGATTGCCGCGAACAGCGCCGGCGAGGCGTCGACGCGGAACCTCTCCTGCGGCGCGATGCGGACCAGGTCGTCTCCGAGGCGGACCTCGAACTCGACCGCAACCTCTCCGGGGTGATCGGTGAGAACGTCGCGCAGGCGGAGCATCTCGGTCTGCGGCAGCTCGCGGTCGAGGGAAACCCGGACGCCGGACACCAGCTTCTCCACCGCTTTCGCCAGCAGCGTCATCTCCTCCACCGTCATCTCGTTCTCGGCACCGCGCTCGCGCACCTGCCCCTTGACGATGACCGCGGTATCCTCGACCAGCAGGGCGTCGTAGCGCTGCAACTGGTCGGCGAACACGGTGACCGGGAGGGCACCGTGGAGGTCCTCGAGCACGAAGCGCCCCATCACGCGCCCGGCGTTCTGACCGCTCTTGATCTTGGCGCGCGAGATTCGGGTCACCAGACCGCCAACCGTGGCGGTGCCCTGGAATCCGCCGCGCAGCTGATCGGTGGTGTGGGAAACCAGCCTCTTCAGGTGGGCCTCGAACTCGACCAGCGGATTGCCCGAAAGGTAGAAGCCGAGGGCCTCTTTCTCGAGGCGCAGGCGCTCGCTCTCCGACCAGGCCGGGACTGTCGAAAGCGGTTCGGCCGGCAGCGTGCTGGCGCTGCCCGAGCCGAACAGATTGCTCTGTCCGGCCTCGAGCTCCCGACGCCGCCGCTGGGCCTGCTCGGCGAGACTGGCGATCGCGCCGGCGAGCGCCGCGCGGTGAGAAGCGCCCAGCGAATCGCAGGCGCCGGATTTCACCAGAGCGTCGAAGACCTTCTGGTTGACCGCCTGGCCGTCCACCTCGAGCAGGAAGTGGGCGAAGCTCTTGAACCTCCCCTGGGCCCGGCGGGCGGCGAGCACCGCCTCACCGGCGCTCTCGCCGACACCCTTGATCGCGCCGAGGCCAAAACGGATCGCGTTGCCGACGACCGAGAAAGTCCACTCGCTCTCATTGACGTCGGGCGGCAGGATCGCGATGCCCATCTCACGGCTCTCGCTGATGTACTTGACGATTTCGTCCGTGGCGCCCATCTCGCAGGAGAGCATCGCTGCCATGAACGCCACCGGGTAGTGCGCCTTCAGGTAGGCTGTCTTGTAGGCGAGCATGGCGTAGGCGACACTGTGGCTCTTGTTGAAGCCGTAGCCGGCGAACGGTTCGATGTACTCCCAGAGCTCCTCGGCCTTCTTCTTCGCGAATCCGCGCGTGGCGGCGCCGGAAACGAATTTCTCCTTCTGCTTCGCCATTGCCACGGGGTCCTTCTTGCCCATCGCCTTGCGCAGCACGTCCGCTTCACCCATCGTGAAGCCGCCGATGGTCACGGCGACCTGCATCACCTGTTCCTGATAGGCGATGACCCCGAAGGTCTCCTCCAGGATCGGCTTGGTCTCCGGCAGGATGTAGACCACCTTCTTCTTGCCCAGCTTGCGCTGGATGAACTCTTCCACCATGCCGACCGACAGAGCGCCCGGGCGATAGAGGGCGTTGAACGCCGCGAGCTCCTCGAACCTCGAAGGCTGGGCGCGCCGGAGCATGTCGCGCATGCCGCTGGACTCGAACTGGAAGATGCCGTTTGTCCGCCCGTCGCAGAACAGCCGGAAGACCTCGGCGTCGTCGAGCGGCACCGCGTCGAGGTCGAGGTCGATCCCCTGCAACTTGAGCGTGCGCAGCGTGTCGTCGACAACGGTCACGGTCTTGAGGCCCAGGAAGTCCATCTTGAGGAGCCCGAGGCGCTCCACCGCCTTCATGTCCCACTGCGTCGTGATTTCGTCTCGGCTGGTCTTGTAGAGCGGGACGAGCTCGTCGATCGGCACCGGGGCGATGACGACGCCGGCGGCGTGCACCGAAGCGTGGCGGGTCAGGCCCTCGAGGCGGCTCCCGATGTCCACCACCTCCCTGATCTCCGGATCCTTGGCGACCTCGGCGGCGAGGCTGTCCACGGAACGAGCCGCCTCGGCCAACGACTTGGTCATGTCCGGGAGCATTTTCGCCACCCGGTCCATCTTGGCGAATGGCAGGCCGAGCACGCGGCCGACGTCGCGCAGCACGCCCTTGGCGGCAAGCGTTCCGAAGGTGATGATCTGCGCCACCCGGTCACGGCCGTACTTCTCGTTGACGTACTGGATAACCTCGCCCCGGCGCCGCATGCAGAAGTCGATGTCGATGTCGGGCATGCTGACGCGGTCCGGATTCAGGAAGCGCTCGAAGAGCAGGTCGTACTTCATCGGATCGATGTCGGTGATGCGCAGTGCGAAGGAAACCAGCGAACCGGCTGCCGAGCCGCGGCCGGGCCCCACCGGGATGCCGCTCTCGCGCGCGAAGCGGATGAAGTCCCAGACGATCATGAAGTAGCCCGGGAATCCCATCCGCTTGATGACCCCGATTTCGAACTTGAGACGCTCGCGATAGAGGTCCATCGAGTACCTGGAGTCGATCGTCCCCCGGCGCGCCATCTCCTCGAAGCGCTCCTCCAGCCCCGCCATCGCGCGATGTTCGAAGAAACTGTCGATCGAGTCCCCCGGTGGTAGCGGAAAGGCCGGCAGATGGAAGTCCCCCGAGGGGATCTCCACGTTGCAGCGTTCGGCGATCGCCACGGTGTTCGCGATCGCCTCGCCGTCGTCCGGAAAAAGCGCCGCGAGCTCGTCCCCCGACTTCAGGTAGAACTGGTCCGAGGCGTACTTGAGCCGGTCCACGTCGGAGCGCGCGCGCTGCGTGCCGATGCAGAGCAGGACGTCGTGGGCCACCGAGTCGCTCTGCCGCAGGTAGTGGCAGTCGTTGGTCACCACCAGCCCCAGGCCGAGCTTCTTCGACATCCGCCGCAGGACCTCGTTGGCGGCGCGCTGCTCCGGAATGCCGTGGTCCTGAAGCTCGAGGAAGAAGTTCTCCGGACCGAGGATCTCGGCGTACTCGCGAGCGCGGGCCTCGGCCTCGGCCTCGCGATTGCTCAGGATGCGCTCGTTGATCTCGCCCTTCAGGCAGGCCGAGAGGCCGATCAACCCTTCGCTGAACTCGCGCAGCGTCTCGTGATCGATGCGCGGCTTGTAGTAGAAGCCCTGAAGGTAGGAGCGCGTGGTCAGCTTGATGAGGTTCTGGTAGCCGACCTGGTTGCGGGCGAGGAGCACGAGGTGATTGCTGCTGCCGCGGGCCGGATTACGGTCCGTGAGGCTCCCCTGTGCGACGTAGGCCTCGATGCCGATGATCGGCTTGATCCCGGCCTTCTTGGCCTTGTCGTAGAACTCGATGGCGCCAAAGAGGTTGCCGTGATCGGTCAGGCTGATCGCCTTCATGCCAGCGGCGGCGGCGGCCTGGATCACATCGTCCAGCCGATTGGCGCCGTCGAGCAGGCTGTACTGGCTGTGGAGGTGGAGATGGACGAAGTCGGTCATGCCAAGGCGGTCAGATCACTCGCGGTGCGCGGCCATGCGGTTCGCCCGGTAAATGTACTCGATTCCGGACCCGATCGTCAGAGCGGCGACCAGAAAGACGAGAACGGTCGCGCCGGTCTCGAGGAAGGGGCTCCGGCTGGAGAGCAGGACGCCGATGATCGTGAGCAGCTGAGCCGCAGTGTTGATCTTGCTCAGGGGCGAGGGCGGGAAGCGCGAGATTCCGACCGCGAGGTGCAGGACCAGCGCGACGGCCACGATGACGACGTCGCGGGTGATCACCAGCGCCGTCACCCAGGCAGGGATCACCAGCCCGGTCCGCAGGTTGGGGATCGCCAGCATGACGTAGGCGGTCACCAGCAGCAGCTTGTCCGCGAGGGGGTCCAGGTAGGCACCCAGCGCCGATTGCTGATGCCAGAATCGGGCGATGAAACCGTCCAGGGCGTCGGTGACGCCGGCAATTGCGAAGATCCACAGGGCCAGGGTGGCGTCGCCGTCGAGGACCGCGATCACGAACCATGGGATGAGACCCATGCGCAGGATCGACAGCAGATTCGGGATCGTGAAATTCATGCGTCCTTCAGGCGATCGAGCGCCCGACGCAGCATCTCGATCGCTTCGCCTCCCGACAAGCCGGCTTCAGCCTGGCAGAGGAGCGGATCCTCGAACAGTCCGCAGGCGACTCCCGCACTGCACAGCGCATCTCGGCCGCCGGCGCGGGGAAAACCGCACCTTCCCGCACGATCCTCGCTCGCGACCAGCCGCAGCAGCGCCGCGACCGCGTCGGCGCGGCGCAGCGGAGCATTCGGCGAGAAGCGATGCATGGTCTCGTCGATCGCCATCAGGCCGAGGTTGGCCACCCGGGCGATCTCGTCCCGGGAGGGGTGATCGACGATGTCCGAAGCGATCTGGGCCGCCCCCGGTCGCGCCGTCCGGATCTGCGGCACCATCCAGTAGAGCAACACCGCGAAGTCGGCGCGGGTCAGCGCAACCTTGGCGCGCAGACCGCGGACCTGCTCGGGCGAATTGAGCAGCCGCCAGGCGAATTTCGCGCGCGCCAGCTCGGTCTCCAGGACCGGATCGGCCGGCGCCGCCACAGCGAGGGCCTCGATGAGCGCCAGCCCGGTCCGTGGGTCACCGACCAGCAGCTCGAGCTGGCCCCGCCTGAGGACGAGGGCCGAGTCCTTCGGGTGAAAGGCCTGGAGTGCCTTGACCGCCGCCAGCTCGGCCCGCGGATCTTCGTCGACCCCGGCCATCTCCATCGTCGACCGCAAGGCAGCCTCGGAGTTCGGCCAGAAACGACCCAGCATGGAGAGATGCCAGGCGGCGGCCTCTCGCCGACCGGTACGCAAGGCCTCGGAGAAGCGGTTGCGCAGCAGCTCCTGGGCGCGCGGCGAAATCGCCCGGGCGCGTTCGGCTGCGGCGTCCGAACGGCCAGCCGCCGCCATGTAGGCCACGAATGCCTCCGCGAGCTCGCCAGTCTCCTCCTGGGCGCGCCCCAGCGCGAGCGCGAGCGGCAGGCACTCCGGAGCCGCCGCGGCGAACGGTTGCAGAAGTTCGGCCGCCTCGCGCGCCTGCGAACCGGCGAGCAGCGCCTCGGCGCGCAGGGTCTGAGCCGGCAGCAGCGCCGGGTTGCCAGCGGTCGCCTGGTTGGCGGCGCGCAAAGCGGCCGCCGCATCACCCGACCGCAGAAGGTCGCGGTAGGCACGCTGCAGGTCGGCTGCCGCGGGTTCTTCGAGCCCTCCTGCGCAGTCGACCGTCGGATCGAGCAGAAAGGGCCGGAGAGCGGGATCGACTCCGGGAGCCGGCGCAGCGGTCTTGACGGGCGAACAGGCGACCACAACCGCCAGGCCGAGAAGCCCTGCCGCCGCGTATCGGCGTCGGAGCCGCATTGTCGGATGCGGCAGGTCAGCCTTCGCCCGAATGGGCGATGGTAGCGATGGCGTGCTTGTAGACCATGACCTCACGCCCCGCAATCTCGACGACGACCGCAAACCGGTCGAAGCGCCGGATCTTGCCTTCGAGGCGCTTGCCGGTGACGAGCTCGATGCTCATCGCCCGGCCGTCCTTCAGACTCTGGAAGAGGAAGCCGTCCTGGATGTTGATGCTCGGTTTGTTCATCCTACCCTCCGCCGCCCGGTGCACCG
>Ga0073904_10004590_pt1 | contig 10237 bp, 7 predicted proteins | sample KloWWTrecipitate_FD_66668 | JGI IMG/M metagenome (GOLD analysis project Ga0073904, IMG submission 66668) | Active sludge microbial communities from Klosterneuburg, Austria, studying microevolution and ecology of nitrifiers - Klosterneuburg... | ecosystem: Engineered > WWTP > Aerobic digester >... | reverse complement strand
ACGTTGACCAGCGTTCCATCGCCCTGCACCATCATCAGCGGCGCTTGGATACGATGCTGGCCCAGCGTCTGCCGCACGGCCGCAATCAGCGCCGCCACATACGAGACCATGCGCGCATTGAGCGCCACCGTCAAAGCCCGCCGCGGTGCACCCAGGCTGGACGCCAGTTCATGGCCGCAGGTGACGGGCTTGTCGCACAGTGATTCGACCAGCGCGCGCAACCGCAATTCATGTTCCGGATTGCGCACGCCAAAGCTGGCCGAGATGGCAAACGCCGACACCCGGGGCGCCTGGCGCAGGATCGCCTGGCACGACAAGGCCTCGTCGATCGGCATCAAGGCGGCACCTCCTGCGTCGTGTCCGCCGGGCAAGGACTCGATGGCGTCCGTGCCCAGCAGTTCGATCAGTCCGCTGGACTTGATCTGCAGCGCGTCGTAGCCGGCCAGCAACACGCAGACGGGCGCGCCCTTGCCTTCGACCACGGAGTTCGTAGTGAGCGTGGTCGACAAAGACACCAGATCCACAGCCGCGAGCATTTCGGCTGGCAACCGGTCCAGCGCGCCGCCGATGCCTTGCGCCAGATCGAACGGGGTGGTCAGGCATTTGGCGGCCGCAACCACCTGGCGGGAGGCGTCAAGCAACACCGCATCGGTGAACGTGCCGCCGGTGTCGATACCCAGGAAATACTGCATCTCTTGCAGTTTCAGGAACGGGCGTCGCGCCCGCCCGCCATCAGGCGCCGGCCGCGCACAACCAGCGCGCCAGGTAATCGGCAAAACTGCGCCGCACCGTGATCTCGTACTGGATCCCGGCATACAGGCACAGCACGGTCGCACTGGCCTTGGCGATATGGCTTTGCGCCAGCGCGCCGGTCGGAAACACCCGTGGATGCAGATCCAGCGGGCAACCCCGTGCCAGCAGGTCGGCACTGGCCGGCCCCTGCAGCAGCAGCGTGGTGTTGCCATGCCCGACATCAACCACCGCACTGTGCTTGCCTTGCAACGCCGTCTGCAACGCCGCCATCACGGCAGGGCCCTGGCGGTCGCGCAATTTGAGCAGCCATTCGTCCGGACCCAGCCACAACAACTGGCGCTGCGGATCGATGCTGGCGCCGTTGGGCTTGTACGGCAGGTGCAGGCCGGTGACCTCGAGCACCGCCCTGGCAAAGTGCGGATCCTGGGCATCACCGCGCAGGTTCAGCATGTCGACGAACGGGATCTCGGCCAGGGAACACGGCCGGCCATCGACCTGCAGGTCGCGTGTTTGCCGGCCAAGAAAGCCGGCCAGCGGGCTTTTCAGGATGGCGTCATGCATGGAGTCGTTTTCCTTCCGGGTCGTAGAACACCGGGTTGCAGACCGTGGCCGCCACGTAACGCCCATCGACCAGCGCCGCATGAATCTTCTGTCCCATGCGCGCTGTGCCCGACCGCACCACCGCCATCGCGATCGAGCGCTTGAGTGTCGGGCTGTAATAACTCGATGTCACATGGCCGATCATCGGAACCGGTGGCGGCGAAGCCTGCGCTTGCTCAGTAAGTTGCGTACCCTCGGGCAATACCAGATCGGCCTCGTCGGTCATCAGGCCGACCAGCTGCTTGCGGTCTTCGCGCGCGGTATCGCTGCGCGTCAGCGAGCGCCGGCCCAGGAAGTCCTTGGTCTTGGACACCATGCCTCCCATGCCCAGGTCGTAAGGCGAGATCGAGCCATCGGTGTCCTGGCCGACGATGATGTAACCCTTCTCGGCGCGCAACACGTGCATGGTCTCGGTGCCATACGGCGTGATGTCGAATTCCTTGCCGGCGTCCATCAGCGCCTGCCAGACATGGGCACCGGCGTTGGACGGCACATTGACCTCGAACGACATCTCACCCGAGAAACTGATGCGCATGATGCGTGCCGAAACTCCCGCCACAGTGCCGGCACGCCAGCTCATGAACGGAAATGCTGCATTGGCAAGGTCCACGTCGTCGCAGACCTTCTGCAAAACTGCGCGGCTCTGCGGCCCCACCACGGCAAAGGTCGACCACTGGTCGGTGACCGAACCCATGAAGACTTTCATGTCCGGCCACTCGGTCTGCACCCAGCGCTCCAGCCAGCCCAGCACCCGTGCCGCACCCCCGGTGGTGGTGGTCATCAGGAAATGGTTCTCACCCAGGCGCGCGGTGACGCCGTCGTCAAACACCATGCCGTTTTCATCAAGCATCAGGCCGTAACGACACTTGCCGATCTCGAGCTTGAGCCAGGGGTTGGTATAGACCCAGTTCAGCAGCTTGGCAGCGTCCGGCCCCTGGATGTCGATCTTGCCCAGTGTCGAGCCGTCCATGATGCCCACGCTGTTGCGCACCGCGAGGACTTCGCGATGCAATGCCTGGTGCAGGTTCTCGCCGGCCTTGGGGAAATACCAGGGGCGTTTCCACTGGCCGACGTCTTCGAACAGGCAACCAGCGGCCACATGCGCGGCATGCACACTGGTCTGGCGCGCCGGGTCGAACAGTTCACCCCGATCCAGGCCGGCGAAAGCACCGAACGACACCGGCAGGTAATTGGGCCTGAAGGTCGTGGTGCCCACGTCCTGAATCGGTTTGCCCATTGCGCGCGCCGCCAGTGCCATGCCATTGATATTGCCCAGCTTGCCCTGGTCGGTACCAAAACCCATCGCGGTATAGCGCTTGATGTGTTCGATCGACTCGAAGCCTTCGCGGATGGCCAGCTCGATGTCGCTGGCCGACACGTCGTTCTGGTAGTCGACAAAAGCCTTGACGCGGCGCGACAGCGGCTGGCCGGTCTCGGCAATCCAGAACCGGCCTGAAGGCTCGAGCGCCATTTCGTCGACCGCGTAGGCCTCGGCCCTGGCTGCGAAGCCGGCTGCAGTCGCCGCTGCTGCGCCTGCCAGGCTGCCTTCGTCCAAACTGGTGCCGATACCGAAACTCGCGTTGCAGGCCCCCGCACTGGCCTGGCCCGGCATGGCCATGCCGGGTTTGAAACATACGGCCGCATCGTCCCAGCGTGCCTTGCCACCGGAGTGCGAATACAGATGGATGGCCGGATTCCAGCCACCGGCCATGCCGATTGCGTCGCAGGCCAGTTCGCGTTCCTCGCCACTGGCCTTGTCATCGACCATCTGGCGCAACACCAGGCTTGAAACGGCGCCGGCGCCCTTGGCCAGCACCGGGACGAAACCGCGCACGACCGTGATGCCATCCTTCTGCGCCAACTGCGCCCGGCTGCCTGCCGCAGGTTCACCGGCACGGGTATCGACGACCGTCACCGTCGCGCCGACGGCCTGCAGCAAGCGGGCGTCGGTGTAGGCGCTGTCGTTGGTCGTTACCAGCACGATCTGCCGGCCGACCCGCACCCCGTAGAGTTCAGCATAATCGGCCAGCGCCGACGACAACATCACCCCCGGCAGGTCGTTGTTGCCAAATACCAGCGGGCGCTCATGCGCGCCGGTGGCGAGCACCACCTGCGACGCGCGCACGCGCCAAAGCCGTTCGCGAAAGCCCTTGCGTTCAGCCAGCGGCAGATGGTCGGTCAGCGACTCACGGATGGTCAGGAAGTTGTGGTCGTGGTAACCGAACACCACGCCGCGGCGGATGATGCGCACCTCGGGCATCTGCGCCAATTCCTGCTGTGCATCACGCACCCACTCGCGGGCCGACTTGCTGTTGATTGTGCCTTGCAGCCGATGCGCACTGCCACCGAGGTGGGCGCCGAGTTCGGCCAGGATCACGCGGGCACCGCTACGGCCCGCCGCCAGCGCTGCGGCCAGACCGGTGATACCGCCGCCGGCCACCAGCACATCGCAGTGGATGTTCTGCTGCACATACCGGTCCTGGTCTTCCTCGGTCGGTGCCGCACCCAGGCCACCGGCCTTGCGGATGAAACGCTCGTACCAGAGCCAGGCCTTGGCCGGCCACATGAAGGTCTTGTAATAGAAGCCAGCCGGAAACAGCGGCGTGAACCAGCGGTTGACGCTGAAAAAATGTTTACCCGGACTCGGCCAGGGCAAGGCGCTCTCGGCCTGCAGGCCTTCGTACAACTCGACCTCCGGCATCTTGGCGTTCGGAATCGTCCAGGCACCGGTCTCGAGTTGCACCAGCGCTGCCGGCTCCTCGACACCACAGGTCAGGATCGCGCGCGGCCGATGGTATTTCCACGACCGCGACAACACCGTGTCGCCGGCCGCCAGCACTGCCGAGGCCAGTGTGTCGCCCGCGAAGCCCTGGTAGCTGCGGCCATTGAAGCGGAAAGCGACTGTTCGTTTGCGGTCGAGCCGGATGCCTGCCTTGTCGATGCGGGCGCCCGTCATGGATGAGCCCCACCCGTGTGCATTGGACCGGCATCCGTCGGCGCAAAAGACGTCTCTGAAATGCCCTCGACAGCGGCGCCAACACCTTGCGCCTGCTCTGCGGGCTTGTAGAACTGCTTGAAGCGGTAGGTCACGGTGTCACGCTCTGCATTGAACCAGCGCCGGCAACCCTGGCTGTGTTGCCACTGCTCGAAATGCTGGCCCTTGGGATTCTTGCGCATGAACAGGTAATCGCCCCACTGTTTGTCGTCCAGGGCATCGGTGTCCAGCGGGCGTGCGATATGTGCCTCGCCACCACAGCTGAATTCGCTTTCGGCGCGGGGTCCGCACCAGGGGCAGGTGATTTGCAGCATCGTCTTGTCAATCCATACAGGCGTCTTGCGCCGTCAATGTGCTACGCCGGCAGCGCCGTGTTCGTCGATCAGATGGCCGGAATAGAACCGGTCGAGCGCGAACGCGGCGTTGAGTTCGTGCGGGCGGTCCTGCGCCATCGTGTGCGCCATCACCCAGCCCGAGCCCGGTGTCGCCTTGAAGCCGCCGGTACCCCATCCGCAGTTGAAATAAAGGCCTTTGATATCGGTCTTGGAGATGATCGGGCAGGCGTCGGGGGCCACATCGACGATGCCGCCCCATTGGCGGTTCATGCGCACCCGGCGGAAGATCGGGAACATCTCGCAGATCGCCTGCAAGGTGTGCTCGATCACCGGGAAACTGCCGCGCTGCCCATAACCGACATAACTGTCGATGCCCGCGCCGATCACCAGGTCGCCCTTGTCGGACTGGCTGACGTAGGCGTGGATGGCGTTGGACATCACCACCGTGTGCAGGATCGGCTTGAGCGGCTCGGACACCAGCGCCTGCAACGGATGGCTCTCCAGCGGCAGCCGGATGCCGGCCATGTCAGCCAGCACCGTGCTGTGTCCGGCCGAGACGATGCCGATCTTCTTCGATGCGATGGCGCCGCGCGTGGTCTCGATGCCGGTCACCTGGCCACCTTCGCGCCGGATACCCACGACTTCGCAGTTCTGCAGGATGTCCACGCCCAGCGCGTCGGCCGCACGGGCAAAGCCCCAGGCGATCGCGTCGTGGCGGGCCACGCCGGCGCGTGGCTGGAACGACGCGCCCATCACCGGGTAGCGCAGTGTGGCCGAGGTGTTCATGATCGGCACCATGGCCTTGATCTCCTGCGGGCTCAGCACCACGCCATCGACACCGTTGAGCCGGTTGGCATTGACGCGGCGGTGGATGTCGCGCATGTCCTGCAGCGAGTGGCCGACGTTCATGACGCCGCGCTGGCTGAACATGGTGTTGTAGTTAAGTTCCTGCGACAGGCCTTCCCACAATTGCAGCGCCTTCTCGTACAGATGGGTCGCGTCGTCCCACAGGTAGTTGGAACGCACGATGGTGGTGTTGCGCGCCGTGTTGCCGCCGCCGAGCCAGCCGCGTTCGACCACGGCGATGTTGCGCATGCCGTGCTCCTTGGCCAGGTAATACGCCGTGGCCAGGCCGTGACCGCCACCGCCGACGATGATCGCGTCGTACTCGCGCTTGGGTTCGGGGCTGCGCCACTGCTTCTGCCAGTTCTCGTGGTAGGACATGGCGTTGCGCGCCAGCGCAAAGATGGAGAAACGGTTCAAGTCAGACCCCTACCAACTAACACTCGATCACGTTGACAGCCAGCCCGCCACGGCTGGTTTCCTTGTATTTGGTCATCATGTCGCGGCCGGTGTCGCGCATGGTCTTGATCACCTTGTCCAGCGACACATAGTGGGTGCCATCGCCACGCAGCGCCATGCGCGCGGCGTTCAGCGCCTTGACCGAACCCATGGCATTGCGTTCGATGCACGGAATCTGCACCCGGCCACCGACCGGATCGCAGGTCAGGCCCAGGTTGTGTTCCATGCCGATCTCGGCCGCGTTCTCCACCTGCTCCGGCGTGCCGCCCATGACCGCGGCCAGGGCACCCGCCGCCATCGAGCAGGCCACGCCGACCTCGCCCTGGCAGCCGACCTCGGCGCCGCTGATCGATGCATTCTCTTTGTACAACAGGCCGATGGCACCGGCCGTCAGCAGGAAGTCGCGGATGCCCTGGTCAGTCGCACCCGGGCAGAAATGCATGTAGTAATGCATGACCGCCGGCACAATGCCAGCCGCGCCATTGGTCGGCGCGGTGACCACGCGGCCACCGGCGGCGTTCTCCTCGTTGACCGCCATCGCATACAGGTTGACGAAATCGAGGATGGAGAGCTGGTCCTTGAGCGCCTGCTCGGGCCGTTCGCTCAGGCGCCGGTGCAGTTCGGCTGCGCGGCGCTTGACCTGCATGCCGCCAGGCAGATGGCCCTCGGTGCGGCAGCCACGTGCAACACAGGCCTTCATCACCTCCCAGATCTGGTCCAGCCCTGCGTCGAGCTCGGCATTGGTGCGCCAGGCATGTTCGTTGACCCGCATGACCTGCGCGATCGACAGGCCGGTCTGCTTGGTGATGGCCAGCAAGGCATCGCCGCTGCCAAACGGATGCGTCAGCACCGTGGCATCCGCGACCATGCGCGGATCGTCCGCGGCCCGGTCCGCATCTTCCTGCGAGACGACGAAACCGCCACCGACCGAGAAGTAACGACGCTCCTCCAGCACGCTACCGTCCTGCGCGAACGCGCTCAAGCGCACGCCATTGGAGTGGAACGGCAGGGTCTCGCGGCGCAGAAACAACAAGTCCTTGCGCTCATTGAACGCGATCGGGTGGGTCCCATCCAGGTTCAGCCGCGCCTGCGTCCGGATCTCCTTGATACGCGCCTCGATGCCGTCCGGATCCACCGTATCGGGCATCGCGCCCTCGAGCCCCAGCATGATCGCGGTGTCGGTTCCGTGGCCCTTGCCGGTCGCACCCAGCGAACCGTACAACTTGGCCTCGACGCGGGCAACCTGCGCCAGCAAGGTGGCTTTTTCCAGCCGCCGCACGAACATCGCAGCCGCCTTCATCGGCCCCACCGTGTGCGAAGACGACGGGCCGATGCCGATCTTGAACAGATCAAAAACGCTCAGTGCCATGATCAGGCAGGTACGGGGTGGCGCCGGCACAAGGCGACTACCTTGTCGGCAACCGCCTTTTCGACCGATGCATCGCCCAGCTTGTCGAGCACATCGCACATCAGTGTCGCAACCTCGCGGCTTTCGGCTACGCCAAAACCGCGCGTGGTGATGGCCGGCGTGCCGACCCGAATACCGCTGGTGACGAACGGCGACTGCGGATCGTTGGGCACGGAGTTCTTGTTCACCGTGATATGGGCGCGTCCCAGCGCCGCGTCGGCATCCTTGCCGGTCAGGCCCTTGGGAATCAGGCTGACCAGCATCAGGTGGTTGTCGGTACCGCCAGAGACGATGTCGAAGCCGCGCTTGACGAACACCTCGGCCATGGCCTTGGCGTTGTCGATGACTTGCTGCTGGTAGGCCTTGAACCCGGGTTGCAGGGCTTCCTTGAAAGCCACCGCCTTGGCCGCGATCACGTGCATCAGCGGGCCGCCCTGGGTGCCCGGGAACACCATGGAATTGAGCTTTTTCTCGATCTCCGGATTGGCCTTGCACAGGATCAGGCCGCCGCGCGGGCCGCGCAGCGTCTTGTGCGTGGTGGTGGTGACCACATCGGCGAACGGAATCGGGTTGGGATACAGGCCTGCAGCCACCAGCCCGGCGACGTGCGCCATGTCGACGAACAGCAAGGCACCAACCTTGTCGCAGATGGCGCGGAAACGGGCGAAGTCCAGGTGCCGGCTGTAGGCCGAGAAACCGGCGATGATCATCCTGGGCTTGCACGCCACGGCCTGGGCCTCGAGTGCGTCGTAGTCGATCAGGCCGGTCGTGGTGTCGATGCCGTATTGCTCGGCGTGGTAGAACTTGCCGGAAAAGCTGACCTTGGCACCGTGTGTCAGGTGACCGCCATGGGCCAGGCTCATGCCCAGGATGGTGTCGCCCGGCTGCAGCAGCGCCATGTACACCGCCAGGTTGGCGCTCGAGCCCGAATGCGGCTGCACATTGGCCCAGGCAGCGCCAAACAGCTCCTTGGCGCGCTCGATCGCCAGCGTTTCGGCCACGTCGACGAATTCACAACCGCCGTAATATCGCTTGCCGGGATAACCTTCGGCGTATTTGTTCGTCAACACGCTGCCTTGTGCCTCCATGACACGCGGGCTGGTGTAGTTTTCAGAGGCAATCAGCTCCAGATGATCCTGCTGGCGCTGCGCTTCGGCGGCCATTGCGGCGCCCAGTTCGGGATCAAATTCCTGGATCGAAGACATCTTTGCCATTGCGGTTTACCTAAAGTGAGATGAAGTGCGCTGACCCGGCGCCACGGGAGAGGGCGGCAGACCTGCCGGCCGCATGACCACCATTATCCCGCCCCCCGGATTGTCGATACCACATCCGGCCGGGGTGTCCGCATTACGACATTGCGCAACCCGGACGCGACAGGGCTGCGGTTCAGCGCAGATGGCCAACCAGGCACCGATGCGCGCCGGATCGGGGCGGTGGCGACCGCTCGCATCCACCGGGGGTGTCGGTTGCGAGAAACGTGATCTTGCGCAACCGTCCGACACATCGAAGAGGTTAATTTCGCACCCCTGATTGGATCTGAATCGATGTGTGAAACATGGTGGGCAATGTGCATGTCCGCCGTTGCGCCAACCCATCGGCGCTTGCGCGTTCATTCGGAAGTGGCATTGATGCTTGCGCAGGGAGGCCCCATGAAATTGTCCAGTATTGCCGGCACCACCGCCGCCATCGTGGTCACGTTGTCGCTGACCACGGGCCATGCCGCCGTCTTTGGCTCGCTCGGCAACTTCGACACGGTCAACGACACCGGCAAGCCGGCCTACGGATTCGAGATCGACATCGAGGATCCGTCGTTCGACCACAGCAAGATCACCAGTGTCTTTGGTTATGACCGGGTTTTCTCGTTCTATTCCCCGGACCCCGGCGCTGTGGTCCGATTCGGCAAGCCCACCATCACCGACGTGCCCGGATACGGCGTGCGAGTGATTTATGGCGGAACGATCGGCGGCATTGCAACGCCTGCCAACAACCCGCTCAATCCATTCAATACCAGCGGCGAAAGTTGCTGGCCAGGCGCCAACATCGGCTGGACGGCCAATCCCTGCGATCACTTTGGCATCAGCACCTATGGCAACCCAGCCGCGGTCAAATACAGCTGGCTGGTGGACGATGGCGCTGGCAACTTGGCCAAGGTAGCGGTCGGCGTCCCTTCAGTGAGCTTCACGCCGGTGTACGCGGCGCCACCGCAGCCAAACCTACCGCTGCCCGTCCCCGGCGCAGTCATCGCCAATATTCAGGCACCGATCGTCGTGCAGCCCGCGCCTGGAGCGAATGCATTCTGGGTGCAGCTGACCCAGACCACGGTTGGTGACAACGTCGATCTGGGGGATTTGCTGATCGGTCACAACGGCGCGTTCGAGAATCAGGGGGTCGGGCAGATCGACGGCCTGAAGGCCAAGGCCGAAGTGGAGTCCGAATGGTATGAACTGCAGGTCGGTCGGGTCAATGAGGTGTCGAAGGAACTCAAGCCCAATGGAGACCCTTCGGTCGTCATAGATCTGAAGTTCTACAAGTATCAGGGTCAGTTCGACGACGAAGGCCTGGTCGATCCCTTGGCCTTGCAGAAGCCCCTGGTGGACGGCAATGGCGTGGCTTATGTGATGCTCGACGACGGGCGGCACAATCTGGTCTACGTCGGTCAGCAGATCGGGGGCTTCAACGCCAATGAGCTCGCCGCACCGATTCCCGAGCCCGAGGTCTATGCGTTGATGCTTGTCGGACTGGGGTTCGTTGGCGTCGCGGTGCGCCGGCGCAATCGCAGATCGGGTGGACGCCCGTGCGCGTTGTCGGGCCCGTGACGCGCCGTCGATGTCGCGGCGGTGCAGG
>Ga0073904_10004589_pt1 | contig 10239 bp, 8 predicted proteins | sample KloWWTrecipitate_FD_66668 | JGI IMG/M metagenome (GOLD analysis project Ga0073904, IMG submission 66668) | Active sludge microbial communities from Klosterneuburg, Austria, studying microevolution and ecology of nitrifiers - Klosterneuburg... | ecosystem: Engineered > WWTP > Aerobic digester >... | reverse complement strand
CGGCGTGTCGAAGACCTGCGCCAGCCGGACGACGTGGTGTTCACGACCCACTTCGGCCTGGCCGGGCTCTGGTGGTACGGCGGGGTGGACATCTCCAACGCCGACGCCGGGGCATGGCTCGGCGATAGCCAGGTCTTCGAGATGGGATACGCGACCGACCGGCCGTCCTGCGAGGCGGCGCAGAGCGCACTCGACCAGCTGGCGACCCACGCCCGCCGCGTGATCGTGTACCTGGGGTTCCGGATGAACGTCCTGCCGGACGGCTTCGATCGATTCGTGCTCGGCGAGCTCGGCCGGCGTGGCGCGCTGGTCGCTTACAGCCAGTACGCGGACCTCAGCCAGGTCGCCGCCTTCGATCTCACTCAGCCGGCATCTCCGGCAGCGGCCGCGTGGCTGCGAGACAAGACCATCGCGGCGGGACCGCCGCTGGCCGGATGTCTCACCGTGCACCCGGCCAGGCGCTGGTAGGTGCGGTCATGGGCCGGCTTGTACGCCAGCGCCGAGCAAGCCAACGCCCACGTGGCGGTCATCAGCAATCGGTCGGACCAGCCGGCTACGGCCAGCCCGCCTGCGGGAGCCCCTTGATCGCTCGCAGCGCGTTCTGGAAGTACACCTTCCTCAGCACGTCGTCCGGCAGACCTATCCCGTAGAGTTTCCAGAAGGCGTGGTAGTTGCGGTAGTAGTCGAAGTACTCGTCCGTCGTCTCGAACACCCGCCAATAGTACGGATACTCGTCAGGCTGGAACGCGTCCTTGCCGAACATGATCCGGTCCTGGTACTTCACGAAGAAGTCGTGCGCGCCGCGGGGCTGTCGACCCAGGTCGTAGAGAATCGCGCCCACTTCCACGGTGACGTTCGGAAAGTCGTCCAGCAGCTTCCCTGCGCGCGTCAGGTCGTTGGCGTGCCAGCCGAAGTGTGCCGCGATGAACCGTGTCTTTGGGTGTTGGCGGAACACGTTGTTCCGCTCCGTCATCAGTTCCTCGAAGGTCACCTGCCCGGGCTGGTTGTTGCGGCGGCTCGGGAAGAGGGCCAGCTCCAGCCACCGCTCGTTGTGGTAGTCGAGCGGCTGGAAGAACTCCTGCGGCTCGGCGGTGTGGACGAACACCGGCACGTCCAGCCGCGCGAAGGCATCCCACAGCGGATCGAGCGCCGGATCGTCCACCTTCAGCCGGCTGCCGTCGGGCTTGCGGATGTTCAGGCCGAACGACTTCGGAATCTCGCCCACACCCACCGCGCCGGCTTGGATGTCGGCTTCGAGCTGGGCGACGGCGCGCTCGGCCCAGCCGGGACCCACGTTCCGGAAGTCCACCCCCGCCATCACCCGAAAGCGGTCCTTGTGGGGACTGGCCGCCAGGGCCCGCAGGGTTTGCGTCAGCCGGCTCCCCGACACGTTCTCGGCGACGACCATCAGGCGCAGGTTCAGGGTGTCCATCTCCGAGACGATACGGTTGATGGCATCGGCGGCAGTGAGGTCGCCGGGGTGGCCGTGGACGTCCACGACGGGGAACTTCGCCGTCGGCACCTTGTGCACCGAGGTGACCAGCGTGGAGCGCGGCCGGTAGTCCACGATGCTCGGCGGCGGGATGTCGGGTGCCTGGCAGGTGCCGGGGCGTACCTCAGTTGTACCCGGCGGGCACTCCTGGCCCGGTGGGACGCGCGTGCCGCCACGAATGCCCGGGCCCTGGGCCCAGACCCCCACGCCCACTACCGTGGCGGCGAGCAGCACCAGCATCAGCGTTCTGCGCATCTGCCTATTATCGCCGCGCCGGGCCTTGACGCGCGCAGCGGGAACCTACGACGACGGTGTCGGCGACGTCGACGTGGGTGGCGCCGGCCAGCCAGCGGTGAGCCGTCCACGTCGTGCCGCCGCGAATCGTGGGACTCGAAGGCGCGGCCGTCCGCCGGCCAACGCGTCTACCGCGCGCCCTGCTGCATGGCGGCCATGAACTCGCCGTTGGTCTTCGTCTTGCTCATCTTCGACAGCAGCAACTCCATCGCCTCGACGGGGGAGAGCGGCGTCAGCACGCGGCGCAGGACGTAGACGCGCTGGAGATCTTCCTTCGAAAGCAGCATCTCTTCCTTGCGGGTGCCGCTCTTGATGATGTCGATGGCCGGGAACACGCGGCGGTCGGCCAGCTTGCGGTCCAGGTGCACCTCCATGTTGCCGGTGCCCTTGAACTCCTCGAAGATGACCTCGTCCATGCGCGAGCCGGTATCGACCAGCGCCGTGGCCACGATGGTGAGCGAGCCGCCCTGTTCGATGTTGCGCGCGGCGCCGAAGAAGCGCTTGGGCCGCTGCAGGGCGTTGCTGTCCACGCCGCCCGAGAGGATCTTGCCCGAGGTGGGTGCGACGGTGTTGTAGGCGCGGGCCAGGCGCGTAATCGAGTCGAGCAGGATCACGACGTCTTTGCGGTGCTCCACCAGGCGCTTGGCCTTCTCGATGACCATCTCGGCCACCTGGACGTGGCGCTGCGCGGGTTCGTCGAACGTGGACGCGATGACTTCACCCCGCACCGAGCGCTGCATGTCGGTGACCTCCTCAGGCCGCTCGTCGATGAGCAGCACGATGAGGTACACCTCCGGGTGGTTGGTCGTGATCGCATTGGCCATCGCCTGCATCAGCATGGTCTTGCCGGTGCGGGGCGGCGAGACGATGAGACCGCGCTGGCCCTTGCCGAGCGGTGTCATCATGTCCATGACGCGGGTGGACAGGTTCTCCGGATCGGCCTCGAGCCGGATGTGTTCCTGCGGGTAGAGCGCCGTCAGGTTCTCGAAGAGCACGCGCTCGCGTCCGCGCAGCGGGGGCTCGAAGTTGACGGCCTCCACCTTGATGAGCGCGAAGTAGCGTTCGCCCTCTTTCGGCGTCCGGATCTGGCCGGACACCGTGTCGCCGGTGTGGAGATCGAACTTCCGGATCTGCGACGGCGACACGTAGATGTCATCGGGTCCGGCCAGGTAGTTGTAGTCGGGCGCCCGCAGGAACCCGAACCCGTCGGGGAGCACCTCGAGCACGCCTTCCGAGAAGATGTGGCCCGCCTTGGCGGCGCGCGCCCGGAGGATCTCGAAGATCAGCTCCTGCGTGCGGAGGCCGGTCGCGTGGGGGATGTCGAGCTCGCGGGCGACCCGTGTGAGTTCGACCACGCTCAGTTCCTTGAGGGCGGAGAGGTCGAGCGTGACCGGCTCGGCGGTCACGGCGCCGTTGGGTCTGTTGGCGGCTGCTGGAGCAGCCTTGCGATCTGTGTCCACAGTGCTTCCAGTCCTTCACCGGTCTGGGCCGACACGGCCGTGACCGGACCTGAATACCGACGTTCGAGCTCAGCGAGATGACGCCGGCGCTCGGCCTGCGTCAGCTTGTCCACCTTCGTGGCCACGACGCGGCAGGTCACGCCGTGGTCCACCAACCACATCCACGCACCGACGTCGGGATCGAGCCCGGGATGCCGGCTGTCCACCAGCAGCAGCGTCGCGCCGCGGCCGGCGGCGAAGTAATCGGCCGCGAGTCGATCGAACGTGTCGCGCGCGGTCTGTCCGCCGCGGGCGTACCCGTAGCCGGGCAGATCCACCAGAAAGAACGGCGGAACTCCCGGCGCCTGCACGCGAAAGAAGTTGGCCAGCCGCGTCTTGCCGGGCGCGGCGCTCGTTCGGGCCAGCGGCCGGCGGAGCAAGGCGTTGATCAGGCTCGATTTGCCCACGTTCGAGCGGCCCACCATGGCCAGCTCGGGCAGACGTTCTTTTGGGAACCCTGCGGCGGCGGCGGCGCTGGTGACGAACTCAGAGGTGATCCGCACTCACCAGGGCCGCAGATACACGGATGGCACGGATGCCGGATGAAAGCCCCAAGACCTCGAGCCTCAAGCCCCTTGAGACCTCAATGCGTAGTCGCTTCCGTCGACTCGCCAATCTCGCCCGAGTCGGCCGACGGCGGCAGCGGCGTGAGCGGCCGCTCGAGTGCGATCTTGAGCACCTGGTCCATCGTGCTCACCATGTGGACCTCGAGCGCGTCGAGCACGTTCTTCGGGATGTCCGCCAGGTCCTTCTCGTTGTCCTTGGGCAGCAGGATGGTCTTGAGACCCGCGCGGTGGGCGGCGAGCACCTTTTCCTTCACGCCGCCGATGGGCAGCACCTTGCCTCTGAGCGTGATTTCCCCGGTCATCGCCACGTCACGACGCGCCGGCACGCGCGTGAGCGCCGACACCAGCGCCGTGGCCAGCGTGATACCGGCCGACGGACCGTCCTTCGGGATCGCCCCCTCGGGGATGTGGACGTGCACGTCAATCTTGCGATTGAAGTCCTTCGGGACACCGAACTCCTCGGCGCGCGACCGCACGAAACTCATGGCGGCCTGCGCCGACTCCTGCATGACGTCGCCCAGCTTGCCGGTGAGCATGAGGCGGCCCCGGCCCGGCATGAGCGTGGCTTCGGTGATGAGGATCTCGCCGCCCACCTCGGTCCACGCCAGGCCCGTGACGATGCCCACCTCGTTCTGCTCTTCGGCGACGGTGGGCCGGTAGCGGGGCACGCCCAGGAACTCGGTGACCTTGTCGGGCGTGATCGCCTCGAAGACCTGGGTGCCGTCGGCGACGACCCTGCGGGCCACCTTGCGGCAGATGGAGTTCACCTCGCGCTCGAGGTTGCGGACGCCCGCCTCGCGCGTGTAGCGCTGGATGATGGTCCGCAGCGAATCGTCGGCGAAGGTGATGTTCTTCTCCGTCAGGCCGTTGCCCTCGACGGCCTTGGGCACGAGGAACCGCTTGGCGATCTCCACCTTCTCCTGCTCGGTGTAGCCCGCCAGTTGGAGCACCTCCATGCGGTCGCGCAGCGCCTGCGGGATGGTGTGCAGGACGTTGGCCGTGCACAGGAACATCACGTGCGACAGGTCGTACTCGACATCAAGGTAGTGATCGAGGAAGGCGTTGTTCTGCTCGGGGTCGAGCACTTCGAGGAGTGCGGCCGACGGGTCGCCCCGGAAGTCCATGGACATCTTGTCCACTTCGTCGAGCAGGAACACGGGGTTGAGCGACCCGGCCTTCTTCATCATCTGGATGATCTGGCCGGGGAAGGCCCCGATGTAGGTACGGCGGTGGCCCCGGATTTCGGCCTCGTCGCGTACGCCGCCGAGCGAGAGCCGGACGAACTTGCGGTTCATGGCGCGCGCGATGGACTTGGCCAGCGAGGTCTTGCCGACGCCCGGCGGACCGACGAACGTGAGAATCGTGGCCTTGGGCTTCTTCACCAGGGCACGGACGGCGAGGAACTCGAGGATGCGCTCCTTGATCTTGTCCAGGCCGTAGTGATCATCGTTGAGCACCACCTCGGCGCTCTTGAGGTCGCGGTTCTCCTTGGTCTTCTTCTGCCACGGCACCGCGATCAGCCAGTCGAGGTAGTTGCGCGACACGGTGGCCTCGGCCGACATCGGCGGCATGGCCTCGAGACGCTTGAGTTCCTGGATGGCCTTCTCGGCCGTATCCTTCGGCATCCGCGCCTGATCGATTTTCTTCCGCAGGTCGTCGATTTCGTTGCCCTTCTCGTCCTTGCGGCCCAGTTCCTTCTGGATCGCCTTCATCTTCTCGTTGAGGTAGTACTCCTTCTGCGCCTTCTCCATCTGCTTCTTCACGCGCGACTGGATGCGGCGGTCCACCTGGAGCTTGTCGACCTCGCCTTCGAGAATGGAAGCGATGCGGTTGAGGCGCTCGAGGGGGGAGACGATCTCGAGGAGGTTCTGCTTCTCGTCCACGCCCACGAGGAGGTGCGCGGCGATGGTGTCGGCCAGCTTGCCGGCGTCGTCCACCCGCACGGCCGCGATCATCGCGTCGTAGTGCAGGTTGTTCGACAGCTTCACGTATTGCTCGAAGAGCGTCACCACGCGGCTCATCGTCTGCTCGACGTCGCCGGCCTGGTCCTTCATTTTATGGATGATCTTCACCACGACGCGGTAGAAGCCCTTGTCGTCCTTCCACTCGATGACCCGGGCGCGATCGACGCCCTCGACCAGCACCTTGATGTTGCCGTCGGGCAGCTTGAGGCTCTGCACCACGTTGGCGACCGCGCCCATGGTGTAGATGTCCTCCGCCTTCGGATCGTCGGTCGAGGCGTCGTGCTGGGCGGCGAGGAACACCCGCTTGTCCTTGCCGAGCGCGTGCTCGAGCGCACGGATGGATGACGGCCGGCCGATCACGAACGGCATCATCATGTGAGGAAATACGACGACGTCGCGGAGCGGAACGATGGGCAGCGTTTCGTAGACTTCGTTCATGATGCGTTTTGGTCGATACCCGGCGGGCGGCCACCCGCAGACGGGTTATCCCGCCTTCTCAATCACTTCGAGGCCCGTGTTGCGGTTCACCACCATCTCGCGGGTGATGACCACTTCGCGGGTCTTCTTCTGGCCGGGCAGCTGATACATGAGGTCCAGCATCAGATCCTCGATGATCATCCGCAGCCCGCGCGCGCCGATCTTGCGCTCGAGCGCCATCTCGGCGATGGCCTCGACCGCGTCGTCGGTGAAGCGAAGCTTCACGTTCTCGTACTCGAACAGCTTCTGGTACTGGCGCGTGATGGCGTTTCGCGGCTGGGTGAGGATCTGGACGAGAGCCGGCCGGTCGAGCTCGTGCAGCGTGCCGGCCACCGGCAGGCGGCCCACGAACTCCGGAATCAGGCCGAACTTGATGAGGTCCTGGGGTTGGAGCTGCTCGAGCAGCGTCCCGACGTCGTGGCCTTTCTTCGACTTGATGTCGGCCTTGAAGCCCATCGTCTTCCGGCCCACGCGCCGCTCGATGATCTTCTCGAGCCCCACGAACGCGCCGCCGCAGACGAAGAGGATGTTCGTCGTGTCGACCTGGAAGAACTCCTGGTGCGGGTGCTTGCGCCCGCCCTGCGGGGGCACGTTGGCTACCGTGCCCTCGAGAATCTTCAGCAGCGCCTGCTGCACGCCCTCACCCGAGACGTCGCGCGTGATGGAGGGGTTCTCGTCCTTGCGGCCGATCTTGTCGATTTCGTCGATGTAGACGATGCCCTGCTGGCACTTCTCGATGTCGCCGCCGGCCGCCTGGAGCAGCTTGAGAATGATGTTCTCGACGTCCTCGCCCACGTAGCCCGCCTCGGTCAGTGTCGTCGCGTCGACGATGGTGAACGGCACGGACAGCAGCTTGGCCAGCGTCTGCGCGAGCAGCGTCTTACCCGTGCCCGTCGGGCCGATCAGCAGGATGTTGGACTTGGTGAGCTCGACGTCGTTGCGGTTGCGCGGCTGCTTCTGAATCTCGAGCCGCTTGTAGTGGTTGTAGACGGCGACCGCGAGCTTCTTCTTCGTCAGCTCCTGGCCGATCACGTACTCGTCGAGGAATTTCTTGATCTCGGGAGGACTCGGCAGCGACGTCCGGGTGCCGCGGTTGTCGAACTTGTTGTCGTCCGCAATGATGTCGTTGCACACCTCCACGCATTCATCGCAGATGAACACAGTGGGGCCGGCAATGAGCTTCCTGACGTCGTTCTGATCCTTGTTGCAGAAGGAGCAACGCAGGATCTCGCCGCCGTCGCCGTTCTTCTTCACCATTGGGCCGATACCACCAGATTACACCCGTTTCCGAATGACATCGTCAATAATTCCGTAGTCCTTGCCCTGCTCGGCCGACATGATGTAGTCGCGCTCGGTGTCGTCCTGAATGCGTTTCGGATCCTGGCCCGTGTGCTTCACCAGAATCTCGTTGATGCGCGCGCGCATGCGCAGGATTTCCTTCGCTGCCAGATCGATATCGGTGGCCTGGCCGCCCAGCCCGCTCATCCAGGGTTGATGGATGAGGATGCGGGAATTGGGCAGCGAGAAGCGCTTGCCCTTCTCGCCGGCCGCGAGCAGTACCGCCGCAATCGACGCGGCCTGGCCGATGCAGTAGGTCTGCACGTGGGGCCGGATGAACTGCATCGTGTCGTAGATCGCGAAGCCGGCGGTGATGGAGCCGCCTGGGCTGTTGACGTACAGCAGGATGTCCTTGTCCGGGTCCTCGGCCTCCAGGAACAACATCTGGGCAATCGCCAGGTTCGCCACCGTGTCGTCGATGGGCGTCCCGATGAAGATGATGTTGTCCTTGAGCAGCCGCGAGAAGATGTCGTACGCGCGCTCGCCGCGGTTGGTCTGCTCGACCACCATCGGAACGAGAGTGTTCTGTGGGACGCCGTATCTCATGCTGATTTCCGATTTGTAATCGCGAACGCTGCACCCGGACGGACGGCCGAGGTGGCCCAGTTCCCTATCCAGTTCCCTATATCGTCACAATCCTAGCTTTACCCAAGGCCGAGGCCACGGCCTTTTCGCGCCGGAGCCCGGCCGCCAGCCGCGGCAGCTCACCGTCCTGCTGCAGGCGCGCCCGGATGGCCGCCGCCGACCGTCCCGTGCTCGCCGCGAACTTCTCGAACTCGCCCTCGAGGTCGGCCTCAGTCACCGTGATGGCCGCCCGCCGGGCAATCTGGTCGAGCGCGATGGCCGACTTCACCGAGTCGGTGGCCGGCTCGAGTTGTCCCTGCCGGAACGCCGCCCAATCGATGTTGGTCTGCCGCGGGTCGATGCGCTGGTCGATCAGCCGGCGGGCGAACTCCTGCACGCGCCGGTCCATCTCGCGGTCCACCAGCATCGGTGGCACCGCGAACGGCACACGCTCGGCGAGCTTGGCCAGCAGGTCGTGGCGAAGCTGGCGCTCGGCCGCCTCGGCGGCCTCCGCTACCAGGTCGGCCCGCACACGCGCCTTCAGTGCATCGAGCGACTCGAACTCGCCCAGGTCCTTGGCGAACTCATCGTCGAGGGCGGGCACGACCCGTCGCTTCAGTTCCTTCAAGCTCACCGTGAAGTCCACTGTGCTCCCGGCGAGTTCGGCTACGCCATGGTCGTTCGGGTAGGTCAACTGGAATTGACGCGTGTCGCCCACCGCCATGCCCGTGACCCGATCGTCGAATCCCGGGGGGTTGGTCGATGAGCCCATCTCGACGGGCACCTGTTCGTGCCGGTCGGGCTCGGCGGTTTCGCCTTCCGTCATCGTCTGGCGCACTAGATCCACCACGGCCGTATGTCCCTCGCTCAGGACGGCCTCCTCGGCCGGCTCGAATCGCGCGGCCCGCTGGCGCAGCCGCTCGAGCGCCTGGTCCACGGCCTCGTCGTCCACCACCACCGGCGGTTTTCGCAGCTCGATGGTCGTCAGGTCGCCGGGGTCGAACTCCGGGACGACGTCGAAGCTGGCCGTGAAGGTCAGGGGCTGGCCTTCGTTGACGACCAGATCCCGAATGTCCGGCGACTCGATGGGCTCGACTCCGCGCTCGCCGAGCGCGTCCTCGACGGCGTGCGCCACCAGGTGTTCGGCGACGTCGTGCAGGATTTGTCCACGGAAGCGCTGTCGCACGACCTTGGCCGGCACCTTGCCGGGGCGAAAGCCCGGCAGCCGCACCGACTTGCTGTAGCTGGCGGCCACTCGGGCGATCTCGGCGTCTACCAGGTCCGGGGCAATTTCGACGACGAGATTCCTGCGCGTCTCGCTGACGTCAACCAGTTCGCTCTTCATGCGTGTGTGGGGTGGTGGGTCTTGCGTCGTTGAGGCCGTTTTCGCCCAGGCTCCGGCGGCCAGCCTTTGCGAGGCTTGCCACCCGAAGCTTGCTTCCGTCCCGATATGTCCCGGACCGGACCGCGGCGAGCGAAGGTGGTGCGAAAGGGGGGAGTCGAACCCCCAAAGCCTTGCGGCTACCGGATCCTAAGTCCGGCGCGTCTGCCAGTTCCGCCACTTTCGCGTTCGGGTGGGCCGGAACCTCCGACTCAGCGTAACATGATTCCGGGCCGCTCGGGCATCACCCTGCTCATGGCCTGCGCCGTTGCGACGCCCTCGACGGCGTGGTAGCATCCCGCGGTTCCATGCCTCCCACTTCCTCGCACACCGATCGATTCTTCGGCCTGTTCGTACCCGAGACCACCAACGCCGGCCTGCCCTCGCTGGTTCGGCGCGAGGCACTGCCGGCCAGCATTCCCGATCCCGGTACCGGGCAACCGCTGCGCATTGCCACGGTCGACAGCCCCGCCAGGGCCATCTGCCCGTCGTGCGCCTCGACGGGGGAGGGCGGCTTCGTCTCGTTCGTCGGCGACCTGCGGCTGGCCTATGCCTGCCCGGCGTGCCTGCAGATGGTGTGGCTGCCGGGGGCGTGAACGGCACCGGCGCGGGTTCGGCTGCATAGCGACCAGGCCACGGGCGTGTTCTGAGGCGGCAAGAAGGG
>Ga0073904_10004588_pt1 | contig 10239 bp, 17 predicted proteins | sample KloWWTrecipitate_FD_66668 | JGI IMG/M metagenome (GOLD analysis project Ga0073904, IMG submission 66668) | Active sludge microbial communities from Klosterneuburg, Austria, studying microevolution and ecology of nitrifiers - Klosterneuburg... | ecosystem: Engineered > WWTP > Aerobic digester >... | reverse complement strand
CGCGGCGTGAGTCCTGGCGGCGGGAGACGGTCCATCAACCCAGTCGGCATCCGGGCCACTCAGTTCCGGCGCGCGCGGCGGTGTCCGACCAGCAGGCCCGTGTCCTTGGCCAGACGGATCGCGCCATCCCGCGCCAGCTTGCCCGCCGCCAGGGGCCTGAGCGCCGCCAGCCCGTCCTCATCCAGCCAGCCCGACACCGAGGCAACATAGGCCACCAATGGCTCGACCTCCTTGACCACCAGACCGTCGTCGTAGCGAAGTAGCGTCACATCCGCGAACCACGGCGCCAGTAGCGCCGGCGCCGGAGCGATTCCCGGTCGGCGAACCGGCACAAGCATGCCATAGGCCGACCGCCCCCGCCAGCACACGAAGCGTGGCCGACCCGAGCCTCAGCCCTCCCACCAGCGCAGCACCCGCAGCGCGCGCAGGGTGTGCCGGGTCTCGCGTCCTCCATTGGCCGCGAGGTCATGCCACCGCTACCCTCAAACTTCTTGGAGGTGCAGCACTAGCTTCTGACCCTCCCCCGCTGTGCCGGTATTGCTCAGGAGCTTTTCGAGCAAGGCTATTGTCTTGCGCTCAGGTGACGTACCAATGCCCAGAACTGGGAACTTGCATTCGATATGGTGACTGCCTAACCAGTCCACCGATGTATCGGTGTTGTCGGCCATTCTTGAAATTGTTGAAACCAGACGAGTCCATTAATCGGACATTCGCAGCACCACCCGAAAGCGTGACCTCAACGGTCTGACCAGAACTCAAGTGGCCAAGATCAACCTGCGTCCAATTCATCTGACGGTTCCTCTGTGGCTCATTGTGACACCTAACGTGTTAGGCATGAGCGGCGGTCAAGGCTGCTCAGGTCGAGACTACCTGACGCCGTCCGCTCGATAGCCTCTGTTGGGCGGCTCGTTGGTGACATTCTTCGGCGCCTGAATTCAGGCCGATCATGGGCCCTACACTGAGACGCGAGTTGACTTGGCGTCAAAGCCACCTCCCGGCCATTGCCACCGGCCCACAATCGTCCGGCCGTCATCGCTGATCTTGCCTTTGAAGTAGTTTTCCGAGCCCTTGTCTCCAAACCACGTCCACACGGTGCCGTCATCATCCACTTGATAGGTGTACGCGAAGTTGCTTCCGTCATCCGCCATGAGGTGCGAGCGCAAGGATTCGGTATCGTGGTCCCACGTGGTGTATTCAATGCCGCTCAAGCGTCGGCCACGCGGCGTTTCTGTCTCGAACTCCTGAATCAGGTAGTGCCCAGCCAGGCCCCACCTGTACGTCGACGTTCCCGGCGCACCGCCCTCGTTCCTCCAAGTGCCGATCAGCTGGCTGAGCTTCTGCATTGCCGGATGCGGCGAGAGCGGCAACTCCGGCGCTCGATCGTTGTTGTTGTCCGCCATTTGGCTCCCTTCCTAGGTGTGGGTTCTCCGTCCTGATCTCGCAACCATGCTCAATTCACGGACTATTACTCGTCACTACCGAAGGCAGTCTCGAGACCGCCTAACGTGTTGCGCATGAGCGGCACTCACGCGCTTCGGGATGATGCTAGCCTTACGGTGTCCGCTCGATGCGCTTGTTGGGCAGCGGCGCCACCGTCAGGACTCAGCGCAAAGCGCCGCAAGCTTCCTCGCCGTGTTGACGTTCCTCGTGGTCATCCGAGCGTAGGAGCTGTGTCCCACGATCTTGGTGATGTGACTGCGATTGTAGTTCTCTCGCCTGATGTTCCAGACGATGGCCCCAGGCGTGTAGAAGATGGTCAGGAACTCCATCTTCACCGGCAGCTCCGACACGAGACCCGGCTTGTCGACATCACTGAACAGGTACGCGACATAGGTCTGCTCACCCTCGCCGCTTCCCCACTCGCTCGGTATCGAGTCCGCAATCGCGATCACCTCCGCCGACGTCTTGACCAAAGTCGGGATCTTCTCGCCGAACGCCCGCTCAAGCTCGTCGTCGAGTAGACGCGTCAGGTCGAGGGCGCTCAGAGATGAACTGAATATCGCATTGCCCGAGTTCAGGTAGGTGGCAACGTCGCTAAGCCCGAGCCCCTCGAGAAGAGCCTTCAGGGTCTTCATGGGCACGCGAGCGCCCTTGCCGACATTGATCCCACGCAGCAGCGCGACGTACTTCACAGATGCCCGCTCCCCTACTCAAGCGACGGGGCGCCGACCGCTCCGCCCCCACCCTTGTCTGCCCAACTATATCACTATGCCGACGGCTTCCACCTAGTCCCGCTCCCCACCTGCATATGCACCCGTCTCCGATCCATAGTCGCCTCCTGGCGAATGCTATGCCGCCTCGAGCGTCGACCTATCGATGTCCAGCAGACTGCACCGCCTGCGACATCGCTGATTGCAGCAGCACATGGCCCAACATCACGGCAACGCCACACGGATCCTGATAATTGTCCCACGGCCGAAGTCGCGTGTCAACGCGGAGCCGTTGCGCGGATCGGCCCGAGCCCGGCCACATGATGGCTGCGGCCATCGCTGCCCGACTGCTCGCCAGCACCCAACAGATACTGCTGCCGCGGCGCTCAGTCTCAGTTGGGCTCCAATGGCCCACAGTAACGGACCTCTGGTGCTGTTGCGCCATCCCGCTCAAACAATTGTCTCACGCCGGGTTCCAGCGTGAAGCCCTGCCGCTCGTAGAAACGCCTCGCGCGGTCATTGGCTTCGAAGACCCATAGCCTCGCGACGCTAAAGCGGGTCCCGCTCAGCGCCGTCTTTGCCTCCTGACAAAGCGCGGCTCCAATTCCCTTGGACCAGCAGTCAGGCGCTACGTAGAGGCCGTACACCTCTCCGTCACTCGGCGTTGCATCGTCGTCGTGACTCGGCCCGAATGAGATCCAACCGTTAACAGCACCGTCCATGTCAGACACCAGGATCCTGGCATTCGCAGCGATCCGCTCTGCCCAGACCACTTCGCGCCGCTGCTCGGACAGGGCGTCGAGCACACGCGGCGGCAGAATGCCGCGGTACGCCAGCTGCCACGCCTGAACGTGAACTCGGGCTATCGGTCCCGCGTCTCCTGCTACGGCCGCCCGAATGTGCATGGCATCCACTCCTTGTGCGCCAAGACCTCTGGCGACGGCAGAAGTCCTTGCTCTTGAAGCGATTCGATCCGGTCTGGAATGCCGTGGATCATCAATGGCCGAGACCGCAGCCTGCCTCCCAGCTACTACTTCCCTGTCGGCGACTGCACCCAGCCCTTGTCCTTGAACACGGCCCAGACTGCCATCGAATGCCCGTGGCCGAGGCCGTATTCCGCCTTGAGCCAGGCGACCAGCTCGCCGGCCTTCATGTCGGGCCGGAACACGCCAGCCGCGGTGGCAAGGGCCTTGAAGTCCTCCGGAGCCTTGCCGGTCTTGGCGCGGATGTTGTCCAGGTACGCTTGGAAGGACATGCTGTTCTCCGATGGTGCGGGGCCGTGGACACCGCGGCGATTCCCGGTAAACGAACCGGCACAAGCATGCCACAGGCCCCTTGACTCTGCCATCCCACTGATGGTTGGGTTCCGGGATGGCGATGCAGGACCGCTACGATCTCTGGCATGCCCGGCAGCGTCTCGATCTGCGCGAGGTCACGCCCATGTATCGCATCTGCTTCCTACTCCTTCAGCCCAGCCTACTTGAGGATGCTGTTCAACGCCCTCGCCAAGGTCATCGCGTCGTCGTTCCATGCGTCGCGCGGCTCAGCCGCCGTGCGGGCGAACAGCCACAGCCGTACGCGTTCGCTGTCGACCTCCAGGAGGTCGGCAAGGCGGCCGATCGTCGCCTCCGGAGCGGCGAGCAGCCGCTGGCGGCAGTTGAGCAGATGCTGGGTCGCGTCGTAGGCCGGGTCCCCGACGAAGGGCTTGGGATCGATCACCAGCCAGGGCCGGCGCCTCGCCCGCAGGACGTTGCCGGCGTGCAGATCGGTGGCGAGCAGCACGTCGTCGGCTGACGGACGAGACAGCTCCTCAAGCAACCCGAGACCCGCTCGGGTCAGCCCCGGATCGGGCCAGTTGGGAGCAGCCGCCAAGGTCTCATCCGCCCAATGCGCGAGCATGGTGGCGAGCGGGCGGAAGGGCTGCGGCGCCGCTGGTTTGCGCCACAGCTGTCGGAGCTGCCCGGCGATGACGACATCCTGTTCCGGCTCCGGTCGCTCGCGGAGCGCCGTGCCCGGTTCGCAGCGCTCCAGCAGCATGGCGTTGAGGTCCTCGTCGGCTTCGAGCAGCCGCACCGTGGGGTCGCCATCCCAGAAGCGCAGCCCCTGAAGCTCGTGCGCCGCTTCCATGTGCGGCAGGCCGAGCTTGAGCACCGCGCGGCTGCCATCCCCGCGCAGGGCCGGCACGACCCACGCGCAGCTAACCTCGCTGCCGTCGAAGGGCGCCCCCAGCGTCAGCGTCCAGCGGTCCTGCAGCTGGCGGACGACGTCCGGCAGGCGATCGAGCCATGCGCGGCGCTCCGGCAAGCCGCGGCAGGTGGCGGCAAGCCGCTGGGGGATGATGAACATCGTGTTCTTCGCTGTCATCACGATGCCTCTCCAAGTGTTCGCGATCTACGCCGTGACTGCGGTCGCCCTCACGGCCGCTATCACCGCCAGCAACGCGTCCACCTGCGCGGTGCGGAACAGCCCATCCGGACTATGCGGCGTCAGGTCGGTGAACGGCGACTCGTAGAGTCGCGCCGCCTCCATCACGCCATGCTCGGTCAAGTCCGCCGCTGTGAGCGCCTTGTTCGAGCGCAGCTTGTGGATCGCGATGTGATCTTGGTGCGCGCGCAGGAAGGCCGGGGCTGTCAGAGTGGGTTGTCACAGCTTGTCACAGCATCAGAATTGAAGCAGGGGAGAGCAGATCGTCTCGCGAAACAGCATGCTCTTGCGCTCGCAACAGCCCAGTGTTTCGTTTGTTGCAACGGCTGTTGCGAACGCAGTACTGCGCTGTTGCCAACGCAACACTGGGCTGTTCGGAAGCCAACAGCATGCTGAAACAAACGCCACCCCAAGCAGTTGCCGATTCCCGGCAGAGCCATGACACGCTGTGGTCGTCGCCCTGCGGCTTGCCGGCGTGGTAGCCGCATGCGCTTAAGTATATCGTCAAAATTCGGCGGTCGGACCCCCCTATTGCCGCAGTCCGCCGCTCCCGCCCGCCGGTCCCGAGTCGGACGCCGCACGAGGCCAGGCATGGTTGGGAGCCATGGCTCCGCCCTTCTGCCAGTGCGGCTTCGCACTATGGGGTCAACTCCACACTGATGATCATGCACAATCCCCCCCATCCGGGCGAGTTCATCAACGATGTCTTCCTGGAGCCCAACGGAATCAGCGGCCGCGAGTTGGCCGAGACGGTCAACGGCGGCGCCCAGGGGGAATCCCCGCCCATCGTCGCGGGCTTCTCCCGTAGACCGCGGGACGCCGGTCGGCCTATCATCGGATCGGGCGCCCCGGCATGGTGCGACTCCGTCGCCTGCCGCAGGGTGCCCGACAATACCTTGGAGCCCATCGTCATGAGCGATAGCTTGGATCATCTGGAGGCCTTGCGGCTGGCCACGCGCCGGGCCGTGCTCGAAGGCCCCGGCCGGCTGGCGGTGTCCCTGCGCCAGGCGGCGGCCCGTGGCGAGGCCCCGGCCGACCTGGCGCCCTTGCTGGCCAAGATCCGGCAAAAGGCCTACACCATCACTGATGCCGACGTGGCGGCGCTGATGGCCGCCGACGGTCCTGGCTACGACCAGGACCAGGTCTTCGAGTTCGTCGTGGCCGCCACCCTGGGCGCCGCCGAGTCCCGATATATCGCGGCGATGGCCGCCGTGGAGGCCGCATGAGGCTCGCAAACGTGGAGCGGGGCGAGGGTCTGAAGGACCGGCTGATGTTCTTCGTCATCCGCAGGCTCTCGGGCTACCGTGCGCCCGACGTGGTGCGCACCCTGCGCTATCGACCGACATTCTTCGGCCGGCCGCATTCCGAGCATACCCAGGCCGCCATGCGCGGTGACTCCGCCTGGACCGTCGGCGAGCGCGAGCTCTTTGCCGCCTTCGTGTCGCGGTTGAACGCCTGCCACTTCTGAACGAACGCCCACGCCGCGGTCGCGGCGATTGCCTTCGACGCCAAGCTCACGCAACAGGTGCTGGACGACTACCAGAGCGCGCCCATCGCCGATGGGCTGCGGGCCACCCTGGGCTTTCTGGACACCATGACCCGGCGGCCCGAAGCGCTGACGGCCCAGGACGCACGAGCGGTGCTGGCCGCCGGTGTAAGCCGCGAGGCCCTGGCCGAGGCGGTCCACGTCGCCTACCTCTTCAACATCTACGATCGCCTGGCGGACACCCTGGGTTGGGATGTCCCGCCGGCGGACGATGGATCTTACGTGGCCGGGGCGCGGAATCTGTTGCAGCGGGGTTACCTCTGAGCCAGCACATTCGGCGGGAACTGGCGGCGGCCCCCGGCCTGGGCGACGGCCCTTGATCGGTGGGCCGATCCTCCTCCACGGCTAGCTCGCTGAACTATGATGCCTTCATCGCGCGACGATGATGCCTTCATATGGTAGCGATGAAGGCATCATAAGCTCTGCTTCCTTACTACACTTCATCCGCGCGAAGTAAGCAAGGGCCCTGCTTCCTTACTTCACCGGGCCGTTTCCGCGGAAGGACGCGCTCGAGGCTCAGCCGCCGCGCGGGATTTGGACCCCCGGAAGGGAACCGGCGCGGTCGTCGGGTCCAGGCGGTCGGCAGGTCGGCAGGGCAGCCTGGTTTGCCGGCGCGCGCTCGTCCAGTCCCGGCCCCGCCTAGCGCTCGCTCCCGATCATGCAGGCGGCGGAGTCTGCGCAGTCTCGGTCACGCCGCTCTCACTTCCACCAATGCGCTCGATGACAGCGGCGGTGGGAGCGCTAGCCCTTGCTCTTGGAGCGCTTCAAGATGGAGTTCGATCGCCTCGCGAATAAGGGCGAGCGCCTCGTGTTCCGAATCGCCTACGGCCACGCAGCCCGGCAAATCGGGCACGTAGGCGCCCACACTTGTCGGCCCATGTTCAACCACAACCATGTAGCGCATGTGCTTCCTACTCCTTTAATCCAGCCTGCTTGAGGATGCTGTTCAAGGTGCCCGGTGGCAGATCCATGCTCGGCTTGCCCGCAACGGTGACGGTCCCGCGCTGCATCGGATGCTGGAACTGCCGGTGGCTGCCCTTCTGCCCGACCATCCGCCAATCCTGCTATGCGAGCAGATCAACCACTTCCTGCACTTTCATGATGGAAGAAGGATGTCACATCGTCTCGCCAGCCAGCAAAGCCCTGACCCGGCAGCACCGGGGTCGCAGCCCTGACTCGACCGGGGCTGCCGCTGCTCGACTCTTTTTGCCAGCCTGCCGCCGCCCCCTCAGCCCAGCGCCCTCGCCAAGGTCATCGCATCGTCGTTCCAAGCGTCGCGCGGCTCTGCCGCCTCGCGGGCGAACAGCCACAGCCGAGCGCGTTCGCTGTCGACCTCCAGGAGGTCCGCGATGTGGCCGATGGTCGCGTCCGGAGCGGCGCTCCGGCACGCCGCGGCAGGTGGCGGCAAGCCGCTGGGGGATGATGAACATCGTGTTCTTCGCTGTCATCACGATGCCCTCTCGAAGTGTCCGCGATCTACGCCGCGACTGCCGTCGCCCTCACGGCGGCTATCACCGCCAGCAATGCCTCCACCTGCGTGCTGCTGAACAGCCCATCCGGACCGTGCGGCGTCAGGTCGGTGAAGGGCGACTCGTAGAGTCGCGCTTCCTCCATCACGCCATGCTCGGTCAAGTGATTCACGATCAGGTTCAGGAACTCGATCTGGCTGGCGCTCCAGGCCTCGCCGTTCAGGAACCCGCTCAACGCGCTCTTGGCTGCCTCCCGGTCCATGCCCACCAGGGATCGCACGAACAGCCCTAGACCCTGCGACTTAGACGCCGGCGGGCGGTCTCCAGCATCGGCACCGTGGCGTCTTGCCAGTCTCGCCGATCCCGAAGCGAAACTGTCAGTCCTGAGTCTACCGGGGACCACGTGTCCAGAACAAGCTGTCATGGCACCCGATCGAATGCAAGAAACACATCGAACCTGGTGAAGGCGACCCCCTCGTCTCCCACGCCGACAAGGGCCGCCCGCTCTTCATTCCTGATCGTAAATTCATGTCGCCGGCCGTCTTCGAACTCCAACGTGATGAAGTTCCTCGAGTATTCCCCGCGGCCACGGCTGTGTTTACTGACTACAATGGCGGCAGTGGCTTGGGTCGGAGCCTTGGAATACTGAGCGGTCTGATAGATGAGATTGGCCAGAAAGACGATACCGACGAGAAACATCAGCGCGGGGACGATGGATCCTATAGACGATGAGAATGGAGAGCGTGCGGCCATTCCCGCCGAATTGCCACCTATGACCAGTACCAAAAGGCACCAGGCCGACACGAATACGATACTGCAGCCTGTACCCACAGAGAACCTCATGTCGCTGGGAAGTACCCGAGCGGCACGATCGGCATACGCTTCTGACTGCTTGATCCGATCAAAGGTGAGTTGTCGGTCGGACATCGCTTGTTCTCCTGCTCAACTGGACTGCTGTAGTTGACCAAGCGGCAGCGTGCTGAACACACGATCTCCCGCAACTTCGTGGGGTGTTCATCGCCGGCCGCCAGTCAGCCACCGCCCCCTCAGCCCATCCGCAGCGGATCACGTACGCTAGCGTACGTGATCCACCCCTTGCGGTGGCCTACTCCAAGCACCCGCTTCCCACCCCCCCTTTCACCCTCGCCGTCGCGCCCGGTGCCGACGATTGACAGGCCGCGCCCCGCCGAGCGCTCGCTCCCGATCATGATCCGCTACCCTACCCATCCACCGTCTTTGTCGAAGATGCACCATCTCGGGTCGCGGATCTCGCGCACCGCGAAGCCCAGGATGTCGCGGTAGGAGGCGGCTTCGGCAACTACACCCAGCCCTTGTCCTTGAACACGGCCCAGATCGCCATGGAATGTCCATGGCCGAGGCCGAATTCCGCCTTGAGCCAGGCGACCAGATCACCGGCCTTCATGCCCGGCCGGTACACGCCCGCCTCGGTGGCCAGGGCTTTGAAGTCCTCAGGATGCTTGCCGGTCTTGGCGTGGATGTTGTCCAGGTATGCTTGGAATGACATATCGTGGTCTCCGATCGCGGGGGGGCGGTGGGCTCCGGCTTGTTGGCCAGCGGGCCTTCCGACCGTCAGTCGATTGGCTCAACGCCCCTTTGCTGGGCCTGCTCGACGCCATCCTTCATGGCCTGCAGCACCTCGGGGGCGTGCCCCTGCCAATCCACAACTTCGCCGATGATGCGCAGCGGCTCTCGAGAGCGAAACGACCTGGTCGGATTGCCGGGAAACTTCTTGTCCGTCAGATTGGGGTCGTCCTCGATCGTACCGACCGGCTCGACGATGTAGATCCTGCCTCGCCCCTCGCCGAGCGCCAACTCCGCCCCCCAGGTGGCCGCATCCGGTGTGCCGGTCAGGTAGACGTAGGTCGTTGTCCGATCGCGTTTGCCGTAGTTGGCTGTGTGGCCCGGCTTGATCAGGTCTCCGGTCTTCAGGTCCGCCTTCGTACCATGGTAGAACCGCTCCACACCAGTCCCGTAGCACCTGGCACAGCCCTGCCCGTGACACACCGAACACGGGTGGGGCACGATGAACGGACCCGGATTGAAGCCGTCTGCCCCGCTTACCATCACCATGGCTCGAAGCAGTCATGGTTGCGCTGGGTGCGGATGCGCCCATCCTCGATGTCGAAGAACATGGCGAAATGCGCCCGCATCTCCGCTCCCTGCGGCAGCGACCCGAGCTCCACGGCCAGGACCCCCGTCCATTCGGCCTCCATCGCCACCATCGATCCGCTCGCCGGCGGACGATGGATCCTACGTGGCCGGGGCGCGGAACCTCTTGCAGCGGGGCTACCTCTGAACCAGCCCGCGCACCTGCGGCGCGAGGGGGTAGGTGTCGCTGCGCTCACTTGGCGCGCATTCTGTTGTTCTTGGCGTTGTGCTCAAGCTCGCAGAGGCCGAGTTCTTCCATCAGCGGCGGGATGTAGATGCCAAAACGTCCACGCAGGCCCTTCTTCAGTCCATACCAGCCGCCTACCGGATTGGCTTCTGATCGGCCCCAGCTTTCAACGGTGCCGTCTTTCGCTGGCTTCTGCTCGTCGGCTCCACCGAGTTCGATCCAGTCGCCTGCCTGCTTGAGCATGGAATACAAGTCATCGATGCATCTGGCGTCGTAGTGCAGGACCGTGCTGCC
>Ga0073904_10004585_pt1 | contig 10240 bp, 17 predicted proteins | sample KloWWTrecipitate_FD_66668 | JGI IMG/M metagenome (GOLD analysis project Ga0073904, IMG submission 66668) | Active sludge microbial communities from Klosterneuburg, Austria, studying microevolution and ecology of nitrifiers - Klosterneuburg... | ecosystem: Engineered > WWTP > Aerobic digester >... | reverse complement strand
GGCGTCCTCCTGATCCACCGTCAATTGAACAGTCAGCGAAGTGAGAAGCAACATGTGTTGGGTGCCAATCGGTTCATCTTCGCATCCGCAAACCCAAAGCTGGCCTGTGGCGTTGTCGATGTCCACACCGTTGCGAACTAGTCTGGCGATTCCGTGCTTCGGACGACACAAAGTGACATGGATTCGATGACGCCATTGCCTTCAAACGTGCATACGGTCACCCATTAAACCTCAATTCAAAGCAGGGCATTCACGGAAACAAAAAAAGCCCTCGTCACACAGAAGGGACGAGGGCCGGAAAGTTATCGAGAGAAACAGAACTGTCTGCAACCGCAAGTCCACTCTGGGTCGAATAGGCTATGCCCGTTCCGGGCAAATCTCGCATCAAACTCGCTACAAAAAGCCGAGTGATGTAGAGTGAAGCAAAGTGCTGAACGATGCCGGAGTTGCAATACTCGGCGGAGCAGAACACATCTCAACAAATACTGAAGACAAGTTCACTTAGAGGTTCATTTCTTCCATAGGCGTCCTCCGGATTAAGGAAAACTTCAACAACGGAAAAACAGGTTCACAGGCAAGTATCGTCCTCAATCGATTGTCAGTCAACCAGAATTTCTGGTGAATAGACCACAGTTTGAATTTGATTTGGATGATGTGATTTCTCGGCTGACTTTCACGATTTCGGAGAGTCTGATCAGCATGTTTTTTCCATCATCCCTCGCCAAACTACGCTATCGATCTTAACTGACTTTCTTCCATTGTCCCAGCACCCATTCTGCATCCGACGCTTCAGCTTCAAATTCAATCGGCACGTCCATACCCGTGGGATGTTCGTCAGTAAAATCTGATTTCAGAGCGGAGTGCCGATAGATCAGTCCTGATCCTGCAATTCGGCGAAATTCGAGTGAAGCCAGTTCAGCGTCAGACAGGCCGGTGGTGCTGTGCCACATCGCAACAACGGTGGCTTCACTGAACAACGAACCGATGGTGGCAAGCACACCCTGAAGATACGGAAGGAGACGAGGATGGACAACGGCCCTCCAGATGAAAATCAGCGTGTCCGCATGATCATCGAGGTTAAGTTCACTCTGAAACTCGCCGTGTTCGTCGAATAGTGCCACGTAGGCTTCATGCAGTCCTTGAGAATCTTGGTCGCAAACATCGAATAGTGACATTCCCTCAACCTGAGCATCACCAACCAAAACCTGATCAGCAGCAATCTTGCCGAGCAGGACACGGTTTCCATCGGCATCGCAGCCTGAGACATCAAGCTGCAATGCTCGAACATAATCGCTGTAATCAGAGCGACCAATTGGAGTTTCAAACTGACATGAGACGTAAATCATTTCTGTTCCGGAATGCAACCGTCTGAATGCACTCGACATTGCCGAGACGGAACGCAGTACAGCCTCACTGCTTCTTTTTCTTTGCGACCCTAGCGGCTTTCTTGGCGACTTTTTTGGCGACTCTCGCCTCTTTTTTGGCAGCTTTCTTAGCGACTCTCAAATCTTTATCGGCGACCCTAGCGGCCTTCTTTGCGACTTTTTTTGCGACCCTCGCCTCCTTTTTGGCGACATTCTTAGCGACTCTCAGATCCTTCTTTGCAGCCTTTGCGGCCTTCTTGGCGGCCTTCTTCGCCGCCTTGGGAGATCCTTGACTGGCTGCATCGGGAACAGCAGCGTCACTCGGAACTACGGTCTCATTATCTGCCATCTCAACCTCTCCTTGTTGTGTCTGGAACGAACCCTAAGTGTCGGTGAATCATGAGATACTTCGGCGGAACTGTCAAGAATCACTGATTGCCCGCAAATCACAGCAAGTTAGAGACGAAAAATTCTGAATGCTGGTACGATTGACAGGCAAGCTATCGCTTGCCTATTGTTCACTATGGCTGATTTGTTTGAAGCATTGGTTGCACCCGCAAGGCGTGCCATTCTCGACGAACTCTGTGACCGAGACGGTCAGACTTTGTTCGAGATCTGCTCACGCTTAACGATGAAGCACAACCTGACATTGACCCGTCAAGCAATCTCGCAGCATCTTGAAGTGCTGGAAACGGCGGGTTTGGTCAGTTCCAAACGAGAAGGCCGATACAAGTACCATTACCTCGACACGACTCCCTTGAATGCCATCGTGAAACGATGGCGGAAATCGGAGCCAAAGGAAAACAAAGCATGAGAATTGTGATCACAAGCGTCTTTGTTGATGATCAAGAAAAGGCACTATGCTTCTACACGGGTGTCCTTGGCTTCGTCAAGAAGCATGACATTCCAATGGGGCACGCACGTTGGCTGACTGTCGTCTCTCCTGACAATTTGGAAGGGGTCGAATTGCTTCTGGAACCGTCCGAACATCCGGCAGCAGGTCCATTCAAGAAGGCTCTAGTGGTCGATGGCATTCCATTCACGTCGTTCGGTGTCGATGACGTTCAGGCTGAGTACAGTCGTCTCTGTGCCGCAGGCGTTCACTTCACTCAGCCCCCTGTCGCACTGGGGCCGGTAACAACGGCTGTTTTTGACGACACTTGCGGCAACCTCATTCAAATTGCTCAAAAGCATTAACGGAGGGTTGCATGGCTCGAAACAACAAGACGAATGCAGAATCAAATTCAAAAACGACCACCTGTAGGACGGCGTTCCCGAAGGGGCTGTCTCAGCCAGCACTTCGAGCGTTGGCAAGTGCGGAACTTGACCATTTGGAACAACTGTCTACGGTGACGGAATCCTCGTTACTGGACCTGCACGGAATCGGCCAAAATGCTTTGCAAAAACTCAGTGATGCGATGAAGGAAGCTGGAATGTCGTTCGCTGCATCGAAGACATCCGATTCCATTCCCAGTTGCTTCAAAGATCTTTGGTGTGACAACCGAGAGCGACAAGGAATCGCATTTGAGCAGGTTCTTGAATTGACGGCACAGCCCGTCGATTGGGCTTACGACGTTTGGGATGAATCACTCAAACAACTCCGGGACAAGAACAATCGGAATCGTTCCATTGCCGCTCAGGTTCTGTGCAATTTGGCTAAGAGCGATCCTGCACAGCGACTCTTGAAAGATTTTCCAGTGCTGTTTGACGTCGTTGAAGAGGTGCAATTCGTGACGGCACGACATGCCCTGCAATCGACGTGGAAAGTTGGTTGCGTCAGCAAGAAGCATCAAGAACTCGTCGTTGCGGCCCTCGAAGCCAGATTCGCAAACTGCGTGACTCACAAAAACTACACGCTCATTCGGTACGACATCATCGAATGCCTCCGCAAGCTGTACGTTGCAACTCTGGTAGATGACATCCAGAGTCGTGCCAAGGCACTGATTGAGCTTGAGTCCGATCCAAAATACAAAAAGAAATACTCGACGCTCTGGCCGAAAAAGTGACACCACACTCAAACATTATCGACATCAATGAATCCATGAGTCCGAAAAATGCAATTCTGAGGAAGCCCGAAATGCCCAAGGTGGTCCTTTTCATTGCTACGAGCCTTGACGGCTACATTGCCAGCCCGGATGGGACCGTGGACTGGCTGTTCCATGATGAAGACTATGGATATACGGAATAAACCTGACATTTGAGAGCAGCCACTCATTTGCGAGTGGACTGGTTGAACTCAAATATCGGCGTCTTTATCACCCAAATGAAAATACTCAGGACGAAGAATTCTGACTGGTGAGCATCATGGAACCCAAGACTGTCGAAAAGCTGGAAGAGAAGATTGAAGAAGCAATCGCTGAAATCATCGTAAAAATGGGCGTAAAGAAACTGCCACTGCTGCCTTCTCGTCAAACAATGCACTTGATGGCGAAGGCTGCGGTGACAGTGTACGAAACGGCAGTGGAGAATCAGCGACCGGAGCGATGAAGATTGCTAACATTATTTGACGGCGACAGAAGCATTTCAGCAAACTCCTAGAAAAAAAAGTTTTTCAGAACCACGTTTTGAAGCGGGATATCTTGTTCATGACGCACCAACCAACAATACGAAAATCCAACGAGGGTCGTACCATTGCCGTCGTGGGCGACGTGTATCGATTCATGGCGACAGGAGAAGACACAAACGGCAAGTATGCAATGTGGGAAGCGATTGTTCCTCCGGGCGGCGGTCCTCCTCCGCATGTTCACAGCAAGGAAGAAGAGAGTTTTTACGTTTTGGAAGGGGAGATCACGTTCCAGATCGGCGAGAAGCGTGTCGTCGCAACAGCAGGAATGTTTGCCAACATGCCGGTCGGAACACCGCATTCGTTCAAAAACGAAAGCAGTAAACCGGCGAAGATGTTGATATCCGTTGCTCCCGCTGGACTTGAAAAGATGTTCTTCGAGATTGGCGTACCATTACCCGAAGGTTCTATTACCGCTCTGCCGCCCACCAAAGAAGAGATCGAGAAATTGCTGAATGTCGCTCCACGCTACGGCTTGGAAATCAGAGTGCCGCATCATGACTAACGAATCGCCGGGGCAGAGTACCGATGATTTGATACTCTCGGAGTGGTAGTGACAGTTCAGCACAAGAAACGTAACCAATGACCAAAATTCACCACATCAATTGCGGGACGTTGATCGTTTCCGGCTATCCCACCGTCGTTTGTCACTGTCTGCTGCTGGAAGACGAGACTGGATTGGCGTTGGTTGATACTGGCATTGGGTTACTTGATTTAAAGAATCCTGTGGAACGTTTGGGGCAGGAGCTGATCGATGCGGCAGGTTTTCAGTTCAATGAACCGGACACAGCAGTCAGGCAAATCGAAAGCCTTGGCTTGAAAACGGACGATGTGAAACACATTGTTCTCACGCATGGCGACCCGGATCATGTTGGTGGGCTGGCGGATTTTCCGAACGCTCAAGTTCATGTCGCTGAGGAAGAGTTGGCTAACGTTTCTTCAGGCCATTGGCGGTATGTACCTCGGCAGTTTGAGCATAATCCAAACTGGAAAACATACGGACGATCTGAACGGAAATGGTTTGGACTGGAAGCTCGCCCGATCGCTTTGAGTTTCTCATCGGATGTCTTACTGATCCCACTGTTTGGGCATACTCTGGGTCATTGCGGTGTGGCCATTCAGCAAGGAGACCACTGGCTGCTTCACGTCGGCGATGCGTATTGCCTGCGGGCCGAACTGACCGACGACAACCATCCAGTATCAGCATTCGCTGCTCAACGTGCCGACGACGATCAGTTAAGACGATCAAGTCTCAGCGAAGTGCGTCGTCTGTTCCTAGACCACGGCGATGAGATCGAAATGATCGGATATCACGACATCAGCGAACTCGACACGGTTCCGAGCGGAATATCACGGTCCGTGTAATTGAATGAATCGTTCACTACTCTTGGCGATCCATTTACACGGTTACGGTCATCTCTCTCCGTTTGCTGGATACGACCTTCGATGATAATTCCGAGGACGCCCGCTTTAGCAGATACGCCCTCGCTGAGTCTGCCATTGTGACCAACGCCGCCCCCATCATAATCATATCTTTGATCACCAGTCTTCCCGCTCCGCTCAAGTACGGAAATCCGTGCTGTGCGTCCCCTAAAGCCGGAACCCAGCATTCAGGTGTCGTGATAAGGAAAGAAAGTGTGACGAACGACATTACGACGACAAGGAAACTCCCCACAGTCGCTACTTGTGAAAACCACGGGTGCAGACACAGCATCAATCCGTAGATGACGATGACCGTCCCAAGGCCAAAGGCGAATTCGTAGGTTCGATTTGCCTCATGCCATGCACGATTCGCTGGAACGAGTGCGCCTTCCGGGTTCTTGTGTGCCTTGTAACTGTCACCATCGGCGTAGAAGAAGTTCATGGTTGGGCTATTGGCGACGAATGGCACAATGCCATCCGCTTCGTAACGAAATGCCTTCAATCCGCCAATCCACAGCAGCACCACAATCAGGCCAATCCGTGTGACGGTCACGCCCAGTTTGTCCATACCAGCCGCCAGTTCAAACAGTTTCACCATGCCGATATTCCTCTCGTCGAAAAGACCGAGAAGCGTCACTTCCCGGTCGGTTTGGATTTCTTCTTCGTCTGTGAGGAAGTATCGACAGCAGCATCGGAATCGAGAATGGGCGCATCGGACGAAAGCATGGACAGATTGCTTTCGCCTCGAATTTCTGTCTCGAATTCCCGAAAGAACGTGGGGGAATATCCCGTAGCCTTCTTGAAAAGGCGGCTGAAATAGAGTTCGTCGCTGAATCCTACCTCCCTTGCAATCTCCTTGACTGGCCGCAGCGTGTGCAGCAGTTGCCACTTGGCATGGGTCAGGATGCGGGCACGGATCAGTTCCGTGGGAGTCGTGCCGAGAGTTTCCCGAACAATTCTGCCAAGCGTCTTCGGCGTGATATGGAGCAGCGTGGCATAATCTGCGGGAGCATGAAGTATGGAATAGTTTTCCTCAACCAAATCCCTGAGTTCGATGAGAACGGGATGTTGAAGATCATGGAGCGCAGGTCCGCAGGCTCCAGCATCCGAAGTCTTGAGACGTGTGGCGAGGATCAGCAGCACCTTGAGGTGGGCAAGCATCACTTCGCTGTAAGCAAGTCCCCGCTGAGTCTGTTCTACGCGCAGGTCGTCGATCAGACTCAGCACCTTGGCCTTGATCTCTTCGTCTAGCTGAACGACCGGAATGCCATAAGGATCATTGAACAAGATGCCGCTGCATCCAACCTCGGCATGGAAGGTTTCAACGCAGAGAAAGTTGGCGTGAAACTGAATCACATCCGCTTGAACCGACGATTCGGGAACTATGCGGATGTGTTGATACGGAACAAAGAACAAGAGGCAATTTTGATCAAAGGCAAATTGAGAACCGTCCGCCCAGAATTTCCCCGAACCGCTCTCAATCAGGTAGATCGTGAAGTAGTTCGTGCGGACTGGATTGACCGCCTCGCCGCTGACCCGTAAGCCGCTGAGTCGAATACCTTCCCCGCCGTTGCGAGGATCGTACAGGCCGTCAGTGGATTTACGCTTGGCCATGCCTCACCATTTCTGTATCTCACCAGTTGTTCCAAGTGATCGACAATTGCAGCACGGTCGCAATCGGGACCCACACGAAATACGGGATCATTACTCTGAGTTGTATTCGCCCAAGCGTTCGGTTCTGGGCAGATGATCTTGGAGAACGAACTTCGGACGAGGTTTTGAATTGACGAAGGCGGCAATGTCGAGTGCTTCCTGCTCGGTCAAAATGGGGTCGCCCAACGGCATGGCGACATTCAACCAAGCGGCGAGTTTACCGTTGCCCGACAATCCGGCTCCATCGTTGTAAGATTGTTCTCCCCAGACCGGAGGATTCTCTTTGAGTCCCTGCCCATTGTCGTTGTGGCATGAAGCGCAATGGTCGGCATAAAGCGTCTGTCCCCGCTCTACGTCCGCCTTTTCAACTGCGATTTTCAATGGTGGAAGATGCTTCGGTCCCAGCGGTGCTTTTGCGTTCATCTTCAATTGCTCCCCACTTGAGAGCCAAGTGATATAGGCGGTCACGGCGACCGAAACTTCACTGCCGTTCGGGGGGACGAACGCCGTTCATGCTCCGCATGAAGCAATTCAATACTCGGTCTTCGAGTGTGATGACCCGTTTTTCTCGTGGTGACCATGCCGGATACGCAGTTGCTACGCCGAGAAATGTTGCCGCCTGCGGATCGGTTCCGGCGTCGAGATGGCAAGAACTGCACGTTAGCGCATTGTTGACATATTGCTTGGAGAGTGGGTGCTTTCCGGTGTTATCAACAATCTCTCGCCCCAGAGCGATTACTTCTCCAAGCTCGCCGGGTGGAAGGTCATTTGAGGGTTGTTCATCTGCCCGTGGACTGGCGTCGCCACATAACGCCGCCGCCAAACCAATGACCGCGGCAACTGGCAAAGTTTGTAGATACCGCATTTGCACATTCGCTCTAAATAAAACTGGAACGTTTCGGTCACTTCAATCGTCTGTGAAAGGCATAATAGGATCTGCCAAATCATCCCAATAGTGGACGGCGCTGAGCGACATCCATCATGCTTTGTCGCAATGGCTCACAGCAACCGCTCGGTGAGGTAATCCGGCACTTTGCTCAGCCTGAGACGGAAAGGCAAGGTCCATCGCAAACTGTCGCACTTCGGCAGGCCAATCCTGAAGTTGATCGAAAAAACCATCCCGATCGTTGGCAAACAACGACCGAAGAGCCTCTTCATATCCTGCGAGGTTGCCTGCAATCGCTGACATGAATTTATACGCAGCTTCTTGCCGGAGGCGAACGCTGTCCTTGTCATGGTTTTCCCGCATAGCAGACTCAACCAGTTTCCGAAGGGCAACAGATGCTCCACTTGGCTGCGAATTGAGCCACTCCCAATGACGAGGTAGTAAAGTGACTTCCCTGCCAACAACTCCCAATCTTGGACGGCCCGGCCCGACAGACTGTGATGCAACATCCGAGGCAACAACGTCCGCAGTTGCACGCAAGTGAATGTCAGTCTGCTGTCCCGTCGATCGGTTGAAAACCAAAATTGACGCCGTAGGGCAGACATCGAGTTTCAGCGAAACAGCCTTCGTGACTTGAGGAATTGTTCCTTCGCACAGTCTTATCATTCCATCAAAGGCTATGAATTGCTCAGTTTTTTGCATTTCGATTCCCCAATACTGGACTTTAACCATCTAAAACGCAGGCTTATTCTATCCGGGTAAAATGTGGTGTTAATTTCATCCGGGTAAAAATAGTTTCGACGGTTTTTGCTACGTTCTTGATGACAGTTGAATTGTTTTTTTGAGCGACTAGTTGATCGAATGCTTTGTCAAGTTTTTAGAAAAATGACTTTCAAGCCTCCATGCGTGTACTGCACATTCCAAGATTCCAAGTTGACACGCAACCAAATGGTTGCATAACATCCAGCATGGACCAACGGCATGGATAACGTCTTCAAAGCACTGGCAGATTCGACTCGCAGAATGTTACTCGACCGGCTGCACTCTGAGAGCGGTCAGACTCTGTCCGAGTTGTGTGAACATCTCAACATGACTCGGCAGGCCGTCACCAAGCATTTGAGAATACTGGAAGCGGCGAATCTTGTCGTTGCGAAGCGGCAAGGGCGAGAGAAGTTGCACTATCTCAATCCCGTACCCATTCACGAAATTCATGAGCGTTGGATTGCCAAGTTCGAACGTCATCGACTGGAGACGTTGCATCAACTCAAAAAGATTCTGGAGCCAAAGACCGATGGGTAAGCCGAAGTTCGTGTACGTAACATACATTGCCACAACCCCGGAAAAACTCTGGGAGGCGTTGACCAGCAGCGAATTCACTCGACAGTATTGGGATGAAGGAACATTGGAATCCGATTGGAACGTCGGTTCAGCCATCAAGCAATCTGGAAAACACGGTTCGATGAGTGGCGTGATTCTCCAGTATGAACCACCTCACCTGTTGTCATATACATTTCAGTCTGCTGGACTGAAACAGGATCATGCGTCCCGAGTAGTCTTCGAGATCGAACATGTCGGTCCCACAGTCAAACTCACGATCACTCATGACGAACTTGAAATTGATGGACTCAACGTAATCAGCCGTGGCTGGCCTGCAATTCTTTCGAGCCTCAAGAGTCTGCTCGAAGGCGGCAGTCCGCTGGTCTACGAACGTTGGTTCTAAAAAGGCTTCCAATCGCCATCCGCACTTCCATCAGGGCCTGCAAGCACAACCGTGTAACCGTCGAGATCACGAAGCCAGATTTCCCAATGATTTGGACCACCGTTACCTTCTGGAGGATTTCTGTGCTTTGGTAAAACGATTTCGGCGTTGAGTTCTGCCGCACGATTTACGGCTTCATCAAAATCAGTGATCTCAAACCAAAGCAACACACCGTTGCCATAGGGTTTGAGATTTGGGTCGCCGATGCGGCCATGATGGTGTTCGACTTCCCATTTGTGCAACTGGAGTACGAGCGTGCCGTCATGAACTAGCCGCTCGTATTCTGGACCACCATGTTCGCTGACAAGTCCCAGCAATCGCTGATACCAAAGACTGCTTGCTTCGACATCGTGTACGGCCAGTAATGGTTGTGGCTTCAATGAAATATCTCCGGCTGCAAAAGATTCTGCTCGTGATTACTCTCTGGCGTCACTGTCATTGAGGTTTCACAAATTCAAACCTGCGACGACGATGGCGAACAATACGAAGATTCCCAAACAACCAGTTCCTGGCGACGATGGAATTCCGTTCTGCTCACCGATGCGTTGGACCGCTTTTTTCGCCTCTTTGAGGCCACCACCAAACTTGTTTCG
>Ga0073904_10004583_pt1 | contig 10240 bp, 3 predicted proteins | sample KloWWTrecipitate_FD_66668 | JGI IMG/M metagenome (GOLD analysis project Ga0073904, IMG submission 66668) | Active sludge microbial communities from Klosterneuburg, Austria, studying microevolution and ecology of nitrifiers - Klosterneuburg... | ecosystem: Engineered > WWTP > Aerobic digester >... | reverse complement strand
TGCCGCCTTGCGGTAAAATCTAGCCGCACTGCGGCATCGACCGCGAGGGAGACGTCCCATGCCCGCGACAACCGCCTCCGCCCCCCGTCACGTCAGCGAGCAGGATGCGCGCAAGGTGGCCGAGGCGGCGCGCGAGAGCGAGTGGAAGAGCCCGAGCTTCATGAAGGAGCTCTTCCTCGGCAACTTCCGCGCCGACCTCGTCCATCCGTATCCCCTCATCGAGCGCGAGCGGCCGGAGTTCGACGCCTTCTACGATGCGTTCCGCGAGTTCCTCCTCACCGAAGTCGATCCCGAGGCGATCGACGCCACCGGGGAGTATCCGCCGCAGGTCCTCGACGGCCTGCGCAAGCTCGGCGCGTTCGGCCTCAAGATCCCGAAGGAGTACGGCGGTCTCGGCTTCAGCATGCTCGAATACTCGAAGCTGATGGAGCTCCTCGGCAGCGTCGACGGCAACATCGAGGCGCTGCTCTCGGCGCATCAGTCGATCGGCGTGCCGACCCCGCTGCTCTACTTCGGCACCGAGGAGCAGAAGCGCCGCTTCCTGCCGCGCTGCGCGGCAGGCGAGATCACGGGCTTCGCGCTCACCGAGGGCGACGTCGGCTCCGATCCGGCGCGCCTCGCGACGACCGCCGAGCTCTCGGCCGACGGCACGCACTACATCCTCAACGGCAGCAAGCTCTGGTGCACCAACGGCACCATTGCCCAGCTCCTCGTGGTGATGGCCCGCGGTGCCCATCCTCCGAACGAAAAGAAGATCACCGCCTTCGTGGTCGAGATGAATTCGCCCGGAGTGCAGGTCGAGCATCGCTGTCATTTCATGGGCCTGCGGGCGCTCGCCAACGCGGTGATCTCGTTCACCAACGTCAAGGTGCCGGTGGAGAATCGGATCGGCGGCGAGGGCAAGGGGCTCAAGATCGCCCTCACCACGCTCAACACCGGGCGCCTGGCGATCCCGGCCGGTGCGCTCGGCTGCGCCAAGCTCTGTCTCGAGATCTGCCGCACGTGGGCTGCCGGGCGGGTGCAGTGGGGCCGGCCGGTCGGCAAGCACGAGGCGATCACCCACAAGCTCGCCGACATGGCGGCGGTCACCTTCGCCATGGAGGCGATGACCGAGCTCGCCTGCCAGATGGCCGACCGCGGGGGCTACGACATCCGCCTCGAAGCGGCGGCGGCGAAGCTCTGGTGCACCGAGCGCACCTGGGAGGTCGTCGACGACACCATGCAGATCCGCGGCGGCCGCGGCTACGAGACCGCGCAGTCGCTCCTGGCGCGCGGCGAGAAGCCGATCGCCGTCGAGCAGATCTTCCGCGACTTCCGGATCAACCGGATCTTCGAAGGCTCCTCCGAGATCATGCACCTCTTCATGGCGCGCGAGGCGGTCGACAAGCACCTCCAGGTCGCCGGCGACCTCATCGACCCGGAGAAGCCGCTGGGCGCCAAGATGAAGGCGTTCTCCCGCGCGGCCGGGTTCTACGCCTGGTGGTATCCCTCCCGCTGGCTCGGCTGGGGAAGATTCCCGCGCTACGCCGAGTTCGACACTCTGGCAACGCACATGCGGTTCATCGACCGCACTTCGCGCAAACTCGCGCGCCAGGTTTTCCACGGCATGAACGTGCACCAGGCGAAGCTGCAGTTCAAGCAGGGCTTCCTCTTCCGCCTCGTCGATGTCGCCGACGAGCTCTTCGCCATGGCGGCGGCCGTGGCGCGCGCCGAGGCGCTGCGGCGCAAGGGGGGCGCCTCCGCCGCGCAGGCTGCAGACCTCGCCGACCTCTTCTGTCGCGGCAGCCGGCGCAAAGTGCGGCGGCTCTTCCACGACCTCTGGCACAACGACGACGACCGCAAGTACCAGGCGGGCCTCGCCGTCCTCGACGGCCGCCATCAGTGGCTGCACGACGGCACGCTGTCGATCGATGAGCACCATCGGGAGCTCGCGGGCCAGGGTCCGGCGAGGGTGCCGGTTCCCGAGCGCTCGCCGGTGGGTGTGGGCTGACGCCGCCGTGCTGGCCATTCTTCCCTGGCGGCTCGAAATCTCCGGCGCGGTCGCCGTCGGCGAGGTGCCGACCCCCGTGCCGGGCCCAGGAGAGGTCCGCGTCCGCGTCGCTGCGGCCGGGCTCAACCGAGCCGATCTTCTGCAGATGCGCGGGCAGTATCCGCCGCCCCCGGGGGCGAGCTCGGTGCCGGGGCTCGAATGCGCCGGCGTCGTCGATCAGATCGGTGAAGAGGTGACGGATTGCCGCATCGGCGACCGCGTGATGGCGCTCCTCGCGGGCGGCGGACAGGCGGAGTGGGTCGTGGTCCCCGCCGGACAGCTCCTGCCCGTGCCGCCCAACCTGACGCTCGAGAAGGCAGCGGCGATTCCCGAGGCCGCCCTCACCTCATGGACGAATCTCGTTGCCGAAGGCAGGCTGCGCAGCGGCGGGAGCGTGCTGATCACCGGCGCGACCTCGGGCATCGGCACCTTCGCGGTGCAGTTGGTGCGCGAGCTCGGCGGCCGGGTCATCGCGGCGGCGCGCTCGTCAGAACGCCTGGAGAGGCTGCGCGAGTTCGGCGTCGAGCACCTCGTGCCGCTCGACGCCGACTATCCGAAGCAGGTGCGCGCGTTGACCGGCGGCAAGGGCGTCGAGCTCGTGCTCGACCTGGTGGCGGGGGAGTGGCTGGGGCCGACGCTCGAGTGCATGGCCGAGCGCGGCCGGCTGATTCTGGTCGGGCTCACCGCCGGAAGGAAGGTCGAGCTCGATCTCGGCCTCCTCCTGCGCCGCCGGCTGCAGATGGTCGGCTCGGTGCTGCGCGCCCGCCCGGTGGCGGAGAAAGCCGAGCTGGTAAGCGCCTTCGCCGAATTCGGCCTGCCCCGTCTCGCCGACGGCCGCCTGCGCCCGGTCATCGACCGCGTCTTCCCGCTCGCCGAAGCCGCGCAGGCCTACGCCTACCTCGAGCACGAGCGCCCGTTGGGCAAGGTGCTGCTGCTCTGTGCCGAGACCGCTCAGCTAGTCGGCTAGCGCGCTGCCCAGTTTCAGGGCTGGAGGGGAGTCGCCCAGGCGGAGGCGTCTCCCATCTCGAAGCCGTCGTTGAACAGGGCCAGATCGTCCTCGGCGATGCAGGGACCAAACTCCGAGCTGCTGCCGGCGGCGGTGATGGCGACGCCGGTGACCGTCGCGCCGTTCGCGACTCCGACCGGCAGCGAGATGAGGAACGCGGCCGCCCCTGACGCGTCGGAGAGGACCGAGGTCGAGCCGAGGTAGGTCGTGCCCTCCCCGTGCCCGGAGGCGTCGCAACCTGCCGAGGCATAGAGCTCGACGGTGAACGTCGCGTTGGCGGTGCTCGACAGCGACCCGGCGATCGAGGTCGTCGTAGCCCCATCGCTCGACACGGCGGCGAGATAGGGGTAGTTCTGCAGCAGGTTGGCGCCGCTGTCGCCGTCGCCGACGTCCGGCGGCTGGACGCCGTCGGGGCCGAGATCGATCGCCAGCCCGCCGTTGGCGAAGTAGCTGTTGCCCGACAGCCGATTGTTGACTCCGGACTCGACCGCGATCCCGTCGTCGGTGTTGCCGGCGATGACGTTGCCCTGGCCCAGCGCCGGGCCGCCGATGCGATTGCTGCTGGCGTTGAACGCGATCGTCACGCCGGACAGGCCGTTGGGCAGCGCCGTCAGGCCGTCGCCCTGCGTGCCGATCCGGTTGCCGTAGACGAAGTTGCCGGCGGCGCCGCTGAAGTTGAGTGAGACGCCGGAGAGCGTGTTGCCCGAGATGATATTGCCAGCACCGATGGCGCTTCCGCCGATGGTGTTGCCGGGAGCGGCAAAGATCTGCACGCCGTCCGCCGCGTTGGCGATCGCGCCGGTGCCGGTCGCATTGGTGCCGATCCAGTTGCCCTGCACCTGGTTGGCGGTGGCGCCGGAGAACGAGATCGAGACGCCGATGCCGCCGTTGCCGGAGATGACGTTGCCGGCGCCGGGAGACGTACCGCCGATGAGGTTGGCCGGCGCCGAGGAGATATCGACGCCGGACGAGCCGTTGCCGAGTGCCAGGAGGCCGAGAAGGTCGGTACCGATGAGGTTGCCCCGGATGATGTTGCCGGTGGCGTTGCTGCCGTTGACATAGATCCCGATCGAGCCGTTGCCGGAGATCAGGTTGCGCTGCCCGAAGCCGGCACCGCCGATGATGTTGCCCGGCGCGGCGTTGACTTCGATGCCGGCGCCGGAGTTCGGCACGGCCGCGGTCCCGGCCAGGTTGGTGCCGATGAAATTGCCCATCACCAGGGCGCCGGTCGTATTGCTTCCCGAAAGCACCAGGCCGCGCAGGTTGTTGCCGGAGATCAGATTCATTTCGCCGGCGCCGGCGCCGCCGATCTCGACGCCGGCGACGTCTACGACCTCGATGCCGTCGGAGGCGTTGCCGACGTCGAAGTTGCCCGTGGAGTCGGTGCCGATGAAGTTGCCGCGCACGATGGTCCACGCCGAATTGCTGCCGGAGATCCGCACGCCGCGGCCACCGTTGCCGGAGATGAGGTTGCCCTGCCCGCCGATTCCGATCTGGACGAGCGCGGCGTCGACGACCTCGACGCCGACGCCGGAGTTGCCGAGCGCTGCGTTGCCGGCGGCGTTGGTGCCGATACGGTTGCCGGTGAGGGCGATCGCGCTGCAGCCGGCTTCGATCCGCACACCGTTGGCGTTGCCGGAGATGATGTTGTCGCTCAACAGCTGGTTGGCCGTGCTGCTCTCGAAGCGCACGCCGGAATGAGCGTTGCCGAAGTCGAGCGTGCCCGTGGCGTCGAGGCCGATCCAGTTCCCCTGGATCAGCAGGCCGCTGGCACCGCTCACCAGGATGCCGCTAGCACCATTGCCGGAGACGAGGTTGCCGGCGCCAGGGAGGGGCCCGCCAATCGCGCCTCCAGAAGCAAAGCTGACGATCCCGTGGCCGCCGTTGCCGACCATCGCCGCGCCTCCGGGGTTCGTGCCGATGAGATTGCCCTGCACCAGCGACGCCGATCCGTAGACCGTGACTCCGACGCCGGTGTTGCCGGAGATGATGTTGGCTTCGCCCGCGCCGGTACCGCCGAGCGTGGCGTCCTGCACGCTGACGCCGTTGCCGTTGGCCAGCGCCGCGCCGCCGGTCGCATTGAGTCCGATCCAGTTCCCCTGCGCGACGGCACCCGAGTTGAGGACTAGGCCGGTGCTGTTGCCGGAGATGAGGTTGCGATCCGCAGCGATGACTCCGCCGACGATCGTCCCGGCGCCCCCTGCCTGAACGCCCGTACTGTTCGACTGGGCGATCATCCCGGTGACGTCGGTGCCGACGAAGTTGCCCGCGATAGTCGTGTTTCCGGCCTGGACGTCGATCCCGGTCCCGACCCAGTTGCGTACGACGAGGCCACGCACCGTGCTGCCGGCGGCAATGAGCCGCAGGCCGACGCAACAGGTGGACGAGCCCGAGAGCTCGACGATAGGACTGCCGGAAAATCCCGGCTGAGTCGCCGCGTTCAGGATTACGGGGTCGGTCACATAGGGCAGCTCGCTCGCCGGCTGCACGACGTACGGCGGCAGACCTGGCAAATTGAAGTGAATGCTGTCGACCGCCGGTGTGTTGGTGTTCGAGGCGTCGATCGCCTCGCGCAGACTGCAGTGCGTTACGTTGCAGGCGCCGTCGTCGACGTCGTTCGCCGAGTTGACGACGTAGATCTGCGCCGGCCCGGTGACCCCCGCGGCCGGCGAGAACTCGGAGCTGTTGCCTGCCGCGTCGGTCGCCATGCCGACCAGCCGCGATCCGACCGCGATACCGAGAGCGAGGGCGTTGCCGAGGTTGACGGTCTTCGCACCGTTGCCGAAGTCGACGATCGAGTAAGAGTCGCCGCCGACGAACGTCTTGCCCTCGAAGCTCGCTGCAGAGTCCGGCTTGAAGAAGTCGACCGCCAGCGGATAGGTCGCGTTCGCCGGATTGGTATCGACGAGGTAGGTCACCTCGAGATCGCCCAGGCCGTTGATCAGGATGTTCTGGATAGCGGGGAAGTTCTGGTACCGGTTGGAACCGGCATCGCCGTCCCCGGGGTCGTTCGCGGTGACGCCGTTCCACTCGAGATCGATCCCCAGTCCACCGTTCTGGAAGATCGAGTTGCGCCGCAGGGCGTGCTCCTGACCGTTGTTGGTGATGGCGATACCTACGTTGCTGTTGAAGGCGATGACGTTGCGCTCGCCAGGGGCGACGCCGCCGACCGACACTCCTGTCCCCTGGTAGACGTAAATCCCCAGTGCGTTGGGCAACGGCGTCACTGCGTCGGCGGCGACGCCGATGAAGTTCCCCTGCACGATTCCGCCGGTCGGGTAGAACAGATAGATCGCGTACGAGCTGCCTGCGATGACATTCCCATCGCCCGGACCTGCACCACCGACCGTTGTTCCCGTGGCGAAGTAGGAATTGACTCCGATACTGGTGTTGGCGATCGAGCCGGTTCCGGCGGCGTCGGTGCCGATACGGTTGCCGCGCAGCGTCGAGCCGATCGTACTGTTCAAGTAGACGCCGGTAGAGTTTCCTGAGATCAGGTTCCCCTCGCCCGGCGTGGCGCCGCCGACGAGCAGGCCGGTCGAGCCGGGAGCCTCGACGCCGTTGACGTTCGAAATCGCGGCGGTGCCTGCAGCGTTCGTGCCGATCCGGTTCCCCTGGATGACGACGTTCGCCACCGCCTGCACGTAGATGCCGCGATTCGCGTTCCCCGAGATCAGGTTCCGATCGGCTGCGGCTGCGCCGCCGATCAGTGAGTTGTCGCTCCCAGGCTCGATCGAGATGCCGAAGGCGCCGTTGGCGAGCGCGGTCGCGCCGGCGACGTCGGTGCCGATGTAATTGCCGGCGACGACCGCCGACGGGCTGTTGGTGAGCACGATGCCGCCGGAGGCGAACCGATTGACGACGAAACCGCGGAGCGTCGTGTTCGGCGCCGAGATCACGCGCAACCCGGGAGCTCCGGGCGCCGCCTGGCCGTCGAGCTCGACGATCGGTGTGCCGGCGAAGCCGGGCTGGGAGGCGGCGTTGACGGTCGCGGTGTCGGTGATCGCCGGCAGCGGCGAGAGCGGAGCGATGGTGAACGGCGGCGTGCCGGGGATGTTGAAACCGATCGTGTCGACGAAGCCGCTGTTCAGGTTCGAGTAGAGAATCGCTTCGCGCAGGCTGCAGTGGGTGAGGTCGCAGAGGCCATCGTCGACGTCGTTCGTGCTGTTGACGGTGAAGGTCGTGGCGCCAGCGATTCCGACCAGGCGCGGATCGGAGAACTCGGAGCTGTTGGCTCCGGTGTCGGTGGCGACGGCGACGAGCGGCTCGGGCTGCACGACGCCGAGCCCGGTGGCGTTGCCAAGGTTGACCGTCTTCGCGCCCAGGGTGAAGTCGCCTGCGGTATAGCTGTCGCTGCCGAGGTAGGTCCGCCCCTGGCCGAGGAGATCGGACTCGTAGACGTCGATCGTCAGTGGGTAGCCGGAGTTGCCGGGGTCGCTGTTGACTGAGTAGGTCACGAAAAGGTCGCCGCCGCTGATGGACGCGGCGATGAGGACGGGGAAGTTCTGCGTCAGGTTGGGCCCGGCATCCGAGTCGGTGAGGTCGTTCGCCGAACGGCCGTTGTCGGCGAGGTCGATGCCGAGGGCGAGGTTTCCGAAGATCGAGTTGCCCCGGACCGCCGTGCCGACACCGCCGGCAACCGCGACGCCGTCGCTCGAGTTGCGCGCGATGACGTTTCCGGCGCCGGCGGCGACGCCGCCGACGGTGGTGGGCGATTGCAGGTAGATGCCATAGCCGTTGGGAAGGGCCGTCACTCCGTCCGGTTGTGTCCCGATCCGATTGCCCTGAATCACCGTACCGGACGCGGACTGCACACGAACACCGTAGGATGGGTTCCCGGAGATGAGATTACCGGTGCCTGCGGCCGTTCCGCCGACAAGAGCGCTCGTCGTATTCTGAGCGAAGAGACCGTTGCTGCTGGGAATGGCCGCGGTGCCCGGGGCGTTTGTCCCCAAAAGGTTCCCCTGAGCGACCGCTCCCGCTCCGAATTGCAGGTAGAGACCCACCGCCGCACCGGAGATGAGATTTCCTTCCCCGGCGCTGCTTCCGCCGATCAAAGGCGACGTACAGGATTGGGCGAGGACTCCATAGCTGCCGTTGAAACGATCGAGTGCACCTGTGGCATCGGTACCGATGTAGTTCCCTAGGACGACGGCACCGGACACGCCGTTGAGGTAAAGGGCAATGGAGCCGGTGCCCGAGAGGGTATTCCGCGCGGCCGTGGCGGCGCCCCCGACCGTGATCGAGGAGGACTGCACCAGAAGTGCGTAGTTGCCGATCGCCGAGATCGCGGCGCCGGGGTAGTCGAGTCCGAAGTAGCTCCCTTCGACGACGGAGCTGCCGGAAGCGCCTTGAAATTCGAGGCCGACACTGCTCGCGCGATTGATCACCACGCCACGCACCAGGGAGTTGGGGGCGTTGGAAAGCGTGAGTCCAGTGGACACGGATGTGCCGTCGATCTCGATCCGGCCGTCGGGGTGAGTGGTGCCGTCGAGGATGATCGTCTGGGTGATCGTCGGCAGGTTGCTCGACGGACTGATGGTGTGGAGGCCGGCGCCGAGGCCAGCGAAGGTGATCGTATCTGCGCCGGCCAGGAAATTGGCGGCGTTGATCGCCTCGCGCAGGCTGCAGTGCGTGCCGTCGCAGGTGCCGTCGTTGGCGTCGTTGGTCGAGTTGACGGTGAAGACGGCGGCCGGCGACGAAGGGACGACCCGGACCGGCTCCGACCCGCCACGGGTGAGGACGACTAGATCGGAGAGGGCGTCGGAGTTCAGCCGCAGCGCCAGCGCGGCGACCGGCTCGCCGAAGCTCTCTTCGGCGGCCGCCGAAAGGAGCGACGGCGCGCTCTCGATTTCAGCGGGAGCCAGGGGATCGAGGCGGCGCAGCTTCCCGGCGGCGCGGTCGAGCAGGACGAGCGTGTCGGCGCTGCCGGTGCCGATACGGGCCGGAAGCCAGGCGGCGTTCCCACTTGCGAGCTCCGGACTCTCGTAGGCGAATTCGACCGCGTCGCCCTCCGTCGTGAGTCGCGCGAGCTCGGCGTTGGCGAGAAATCTCGCTCTCCCGTCACCTCCGAGAATGGCCAGGTCCTGAAAGCCGCCGCTCCAGTCGCCGGCGGCGAGCGCCGTGATCTCGGCCGGAGTCGCCAGCCAGTCGACGCGTGCCGGGAGGACCGCGGCCTGCGTGGCCTCGTCCTGCGCGAGCTGGCGGTCGCGGCCGCGGACGATCCAGAGCTCCGCGCCGCTGCCGACGGCGATATCGACCCAGGGGTCGTCGTCGAAGAAGCCCGCCGCGATCGCCTGGGTGGGCACCGAGAGCAGAAACTGCTCGCTCAGCGGATGGATGGCCCCCGTGGGGCCCTCGGCCACGAGCAGCGCCGGCCCATCTTCGGTCTCGAGTCCGAGCAGGAGGTCGGCCATGCCGTCGCGGCGGTTGACGTCCGCGGTGATCGCCGCGGTCACCCGTCCGGGCAGTCCGAGGAGTGTGGCCGGAGAGAAGTCGCCTTTGCCGTCGCCGGCGAGAAATACCGCCTGGTCGCCGCCGCGCGCGAGCGCCAGGAGGTCCTTGTCGCCGTCGGCGTCGAAGTCGCCGGTGAGCAGGAAGTCAGGCACCAGGGGAATCCAGCGCGTGAGGTGCGCGGGGTAGAACGGGGCGGCGATCGCGCTCCCGTCCTCGCGGCGCGCTTGGGCCTCCGGGGTGTTGGGGTAGATCGCGTCCGGGTTGCCGGCCGCAACGACGATCGCGCCGCCGCTCGCGGCGCCGAAGCCGGCGGCGAGGTCGGCGATACCATCGGAGTCGAAATCCGCTGCCGCAAGCGCACGCGGATCGTCGGCGCGGAGCAGGGCGCCCTCGTCGCCGGTATGGGTCAGCAGCGCGAGCGGCACCGCGCTCCGCCCGGGATCTTGCGCCGCGAGGTACTCGGCGCTGGCATCGACGTGAGCCGTGCTGAAAGCGCCGAGCGCTGCGGCTGCAATTGCGACAAACCCTACGCGACGCGCAGCCGATCCCACTCGTGCCCGGATGAACATACCGCCCCCTGTTCGAGAAACTGGCGGGAGCATACTCATTCCGGCAGGGAAAGCATCCCCCGAGAAGGTGAGAAACCAAGAAAGGTGGAGCTAGCCGTTCTCCTTGGCCGCGTCTTTCGCGTTCAGGAGCCCGTCGAGCGCCAGTTGGGCGAGCGGATGGTAGCCGGGGCGGGCCCGGGC
>Ga0073904_10004582_pt1 | contig 10241 bp, 9 predicted proteins | sample KloWWTrecipitate_FD_66668 | JGI IMG/M metagenome (GOLD analysis project Ga0073904, IMG submission 66668) | Active sludge microbial communities from Klosterneuburg, Austria, studying microevolution and ecology of nitrifiers - Klosterneuburg... | ecosystem: Engineered > WWTP > Aerobic digester >... | reverse complement strand
TCGGCAGTAAAGACGCCCTCGCTCTCGAGTTTGGCCTTGAGGCGCAGAAAGCGCTCGAAAAGGTCGCCCTGGCCGGCGCGGCGAATGGCTTCGACATTGAGCTGAAATTCGCCACGGGGTTCGTAGAACGAAATGAGCACCCGGGCTTCAATTTTCTGCCCGTTTTCGAGCCGCCAGCCGAGCAACTGGGCCCGGGTGCGCCACATGACGCAGCGCACCTGGGCACTCTCGTCTTTCAGCGAGAAATAGACATGGCCCGAGGCGGCGTAAGTCAGGTTGGAAATTTCGCCACCGACCCAGGTTAACGGGAAGTTGGATTCCAGGCATTCGCGGACCAAGCGGTTAAGGCGGGCAACCGAGATGATTGGGTTGCTACTGGCGGGGGTAGGGCTGAGCATCCTCGAATTGTAACCCGCACGGTCTTTGTTTTTTCAGGTGTTGACAGCGAATAATTTAGTTAAGTTATTGATTTATTGATAATTAAATTATGTGCCTTGTTTTGTGGCAGAGCAGGAAAAGTCCTTTGCTGGAGTGGGTTTAGGGTATTTGATGACAGGTCATTCACAGACTTATCCACAGCTTTTGGGGATAAGCGTCTTTTGCCCTGATTTTTAGGGCTTGCCCGGGCGCTGGGGGAGAGGCAAAATCGCAGGCTAAATTTCCAACGAGGATCTCTTACGTGGTTGAAATTATTAAAGCTGCTGGTTGGCCCATCTGGCCCTTGCTTCTGGCATCCATCATCTCCGTGGCGCTGATTATCGAACGCCTGGTTGCATTGCGCCGCTCCAGTGTCGTGCCGCAGGGTTTGCTGCAGCGGGCGGTTGGCGAGTTCAAGCGCGGCGCCAATAATGACAAACTGCTTGATGAGCTGGATCGGCATTCACCGCTGGGGCGTGTGCTGTCGGCCGGTTTGCGCAACGTCAATAACTCGCGTGAAGTGATGAAGGAATCGATCGAAGAAGCCGGTTCGGCGGTGACGCATGAACTCAGCCGTTACCTGACGACACTCGGCACCATCGCCTCGATCAGTCCGCTGATGGGGCTGTTCGGCACGGTGATCGGGATGATCGAAATTTTTGGCGCCCAGGCGCCGAGCGGTACCAATCCCTTGCAACTGGCGCATGGCATATCGATTGCGCTCTACAACACCGGCGCCGGTATCTTCATCGCCATCCCCAGCATGATCTTCTGGCGGCATTTCCGGGCGCAGGTCGATGGTTTTGTGGTCGAGATGGAGCAGCAAGCGGTCCGCCTCGTCGAATACATGCATGGCGATCGGAAGTAAGCGATGAATTTTCACCGCGGTCGCGACCGGGATGAGCCGGAAATCAATCTGATTCCGATGATTGATGTACTGCTGGTCATCATCATATTTTTGATGCTGACAACCACATATGCCAAATTCTCCGGGCTGGAAATCAACCTGCCAACAGCGGACAGCAGCAAGCAGGTCGAACAGCCCAACGAGATTGACGTAGCAGTGACGGCCAGTGGCCAGGTTTTGATCAATAAATCACCGTTGACCGCAGCCGACGTGAAAAGCATCGCCGAGGCGCTGCAACGGGCCGCCGGCCAGCGGCCAGATCCCGTTATTGTGATCAATGCCGATGCCAAGGCAACGCACCAGAGCGTCGTCGATATCATGCAGGCGGCGCAGACGGCCGGCTACCCGCACATTTCCTTCGCGACGCAAACTCCGCGCTGATGCTGGCCGGCTGGTTGCAGCGGCAATGGTTCGCACAACGCCGGCTTTCGCCGGCGTTGTGGCTTTTGCTGCCACTATCATGGCTATTCTCGATGCTGGCCTGGTTGAACCGGCGCCATGCCAAGCCCGAGCGTTTGCCGGTGCCGGTTATCGTGGTTGGCAACATCACCGTTGGCGGCGCCGGCAAGACGCCGCTGACCATCTGGCTGGCCCGGCAGTTGGGTGAGCGGGGTTGGCGGCCGGGTATCGTCAGCCGCGGCTATGGCGGAAATGGCACGGCGCCGCGCCCGGTCGGGCCATCGGCAATGCCGGCTGACGTGGGCGATGAACCGATCCTTCTTGCCCGTCGCGGCCAGGTGCCGGTCTGGGTTGGGCGCAGCCGGGCTGCGGCGGGACAGGCCTTGCTGGCGGCGCATCCGGAGGTCAATCTCATCCTCTGTGACGATGGTTTGCAGCATTATCGACTGGCGCGGGATGTCGAACTGGCGGTGTTCGATGGTCGCGGCGCCGGCAACGGCTGGCGGCTGCCGCTCGGGCCACTGCGTGAACCCCTGAGCCGCCTTGCTGCGGTCGACGCGGTTATTTGCAATGGTTTGCCGGACAAGCGTATTCCACCTGACGTGCCGCAATTCGCCATGCGCCTGCAGGTGGCCGATTTTTACCGCCTCGATGCTGCACGGCAGACCTGTGGCGCGGCGAACTTCAAGGGTGGCAAGTTGTACGCGCTGGCCGGTATCGGCGATCCCGGAAGGTTTTTCCGGACGCTGGAAGCCCTCGGTCTGGTTTTTGAAGCGCATCCATTTCCGGATCATCACGCCTATAGCGCTGCAGATCTGGCTTTTGCCCAAGATGGGATCCTGCTGATGACCGAGAAGGATGCAGTAAAATGCGCCGGTCTGACGGCGGGAGAAACCTGGGTTTTACCCGTCGAGGCCGAGCTTTCGCCGGCCCTTATTGATCTTATTCTGGAGAAACTCCGTGGACGCCAGGCTGCTTGATATCCTCGTTTGCCCGATTTGCAAGGGCAATCTCGAACACCGAAAAACAGAAAAAGAACTGGTTTGCAAACCCTGCAAGCTGGCTTTTCCGATTCGCGACGACATCCCCATCATGCTTGAGGACGAAGCACGCCAGATCACCGTGGAAGAGGAAAAATGACCGGCCTGGTGTTCAAGGTCGTCATTCCGGCGCGTTATGCGTCGACACGCCTGCCGGCCAAGCCGCTGCTCAATCTCGGCGGCAAACCGATGGTGGTACGCGTCGCCGAACGCGCCCGCCTGTCGGGGGCGGACGAAATCTGGGTGGCGACCGATCATCTGGCCGTCCGCGATGCCGCCGAGGCGCATGAAGTCGCGGCGCTGATGACGCGCCGCGACCACGCTACCGGCACTGACCGTCTGGCTGAAGTTGTCGAGCAACTGGGGTGGGCTAGCGATACGATCATCGTCAATGTCCAGGGCGACGAACCTTTGATCGATCCGGCGTTGATCATGCAGACCGCCCGCCAACTGGCGGCCAGTGGTGCTGATATTGCAACTGTGGCGCACCCGATTACCGAGGCGGCCGATTTCTTCAATCCGAATGTCGTCAAGGTGGTTTGCCGGGCTGATGGTGATGCAGTTTATTTTTCGCGCGCCCCCATTCCTTACGCCCGCGATCATTTCGCTCAGGAGCAGGGCGGCGAGACCTTGCCGGCGAACTTCCCGGCTTATCGTCATGTCGGTCTTTACGCTTACCGAGCCAGCTTTTTGAAGGCTTTTTCCGGGTTGACCGTAGCACCTACCGAACAATTCGAGTTGCTTGAGCAACTACGCGCCTTGTGGCACGGCTACCGGATCAGCGTAGCGCTGATCGATGCTGCGCCGGCGGCAGGTGTCGATACCCCCGAAGATGCCGAACGAATGCGCAAACTGTTTGACCGGGCCTGAAATAGCGAGTAATTTTTCGCTCCTAGAGAATGGCTGCCACAAACGGTAAATATAAGCCGATAACAATATTTTTTGATTCACAAACCCGAGGGACTTTCCATGAAATTGATTCTGTTAGGCGCACCGGGCGCCGGCAAGGGTACGCAAGCTACATTCATTTCCAAAAAATTTGGCATTCCCCAAATTTCAACGGGCGACATGTTGCGCGCCCAGGTCAAGGCCGGCACTGCGCTGGGTCTTGAAGCCAAAAAACACATGGACGCCGGCGGCCTGGTGCCGGACGCTGTCATTATCGGCATGGTCAAGGATCGCCTGACCCAGGACGACTGCAAGAACGGTTATCTGTTCGACGGTTTTCCGCGCACCATTCCGCAAGCAGACGCCATGAAGGATGCCGGTGTTGCCATCGATTTCGTGCTCGAAATCGACGTGCCGGACAGCGACATCGTCGAACGGATGGCCGGTCGCCGCGCCCATCTGGCTTCCGGTCGCACCTATCACGTCAAGTTCAACCCGCCGAAGGTCGAAGGCAAGGATGACGTGACCGGTGAAGACCTCGTTCAGCGTGACGACGACAAGGAAGAAACTGTCAAAAAGCGTCTGGATATTTATCATTCCCAGACCAAGCCGCTGGTTGAGTTCTACAGCAAGTGGGCCGCAGCAGGCGACGCCAAGGCACCGAAGGTTCGCAAGGTGGCCGGTGTTGGTAGCGTTGATGGCATCACCCAGAGCGTTTTTGACGCCCTGAAGTAGGAGAAGTAAATGACGGTGAAGAACGCCTTCTACGCACAGTCAGGGGGCGTTACTGCCGTCATCAATACGACGGCGTGCGGCCTGATTCAGGAAGCACGCCGGCATCCCGAGAAAATCGGGAAAGTTTTTGCCGGCCGCGATGGCATCATCGGTGCGCTGACCGAGAACTTGATCGATACCAGCCTTGAGTCCGAAGAGGATATAGCCCGCCTGCGCTCGACACCGGGCGGCGCCTTCGGCTCCTGCCGCTACAAACTGAAAAGCCTGGAAGAGCATCGCGCCCAGTACGAGCGCCTGATCGAGGTCTTCAAGGCCCATGATATCGGCTATTTTTTCTATAACGGTGGCAACGACTCGATGGACACCGCCTGGAAGGTGTCGCAGATTGCCGAAAAGATGGGTTACCCGGTGGTTTGTGTCGGGGTGCCGAAAACGGTCGATAACGACCTGCCGCTGACCGATTGCTGCCCGGGGTTTGGTTCGGTCGCCAAGTATGTCGCGACGTCGATTCGCGAGGCGGGTTACGACGTGGCCTCGATGGCCAAAACCTCGACCAAGATATTCGTGCTGGAAGTGATGGGTCGTCACGCTGGCTGGATTACCGCTGCCTGCGGTCTGGCGGCTGAAAATGCCGGTGAGCCGCCGCACATTCTGCTCTTTCCCGAAATCCCGTTCGACCCGGAGCGCTATCTGGCGCGGGTCCAGCAATGTGTCGAGCAATATGGCTACTGCACCGTGGCGGTTTCCGAAGGTTTGTCGGATGCCTCAGGCAAGCTGATCGCCGAGTCCGGCAGCAAGGATGCCTTTGGCCATTCGCAGTTGGGTGGGGTTGGCCAGATGGTGGCGCAACTGGTCAAGGATCGCCTCGGCTACAAATATCACTGGGCACTGGCCGATTATCTGCAGCGCTCGGCCCGCCATCTCGCATCGCGGACCGATCTCGAACAGGCGCATGCACTGGGCGTTGCTGCGGTCGACCTTGCTTTACAGGGAAAAAATGCGGTGATGGCGACGATCAATCGCCTGGCCGATGCACCGTATCGCTGGGAAATTGGCGATGCGCCGTTGAAGGATATTGCCAATGTCGAACGCAAGATGCCGGCTGAATTCATTACGCCGGACGGCTTTCACATTACCGACGCCTGCCGGACCTATTTACAGCCGCTGATTGAGGGCGAGGAGCCGCCACCGTATCGTAAGGGCCTGCCAGACTACGTTCGTTTAAAAAATATTGCCGTGGTAAAAAAATTAGGGGAATTCGTCGTGTAATTTTTTAGTTGAGGGAGGGGGAGTTATGTCTACAGCCTTGTTGCTGGCGCTTGGTTGCGCCTTGTTGGCGGTTCTGTATGGCTGGGTTTCCAGTCGGCAGATTTTGGCGTTGCCAGCGGGCAATGCGCGCATGCAGGAGATTGCCAAAGCCATTCAGGAGGGGGCTGAAGCGTATCTCAGCCGACAGTACAAAACGATTGCCATGGTTGGCATTGTCCTTTTCCTCGCTATCGGCCTCGTGCCAAAACTCGGCTGGCTGACCGCCTTCGGTTTCCTGATCGGCGCAGTGCTTTCGGGGGCGGCTGGTTTTATCGGTATGAACGTTTCGGTTCGGGCCAATGTGCGTACCGCCGAAGCGGCCCGCAACGGTATCGCCGCCGCGCTTGATGTCGCTTTCAAGGGTGGTGCGGTGACCGGCATGCTGGTGGTCGGCCTAGGCCTGATTGGGGTTGCCGGCTACTACGCTTTCTTGAAGTCGATGGGCGGCACGGCTGATCTTTACCATATGGTAGAACCGCTGATCGGGCTGGCTTTTGGTTCCTCGCTGATTTCCATCTTCGCCCGGCTCGGTGGCGGCATCTTCACCAAGGGGGCCGATGTTGGTGCCGACCTGGTCGGCAAGGTGGAAGCCGGTATTCCGGAAGATGATCCACGCAATCCGGCGGTCATTGCCGACAACGTCGGGGATAACGTGGGTGACTGCGCCGGCATGGCCGCCGACTTGTTCGAAACCTATGCCGTGACGGTAGTGGCGACGATGGTGCTGGCGGCGCTGACTATCCAGTCATTTCCCGGCCTGGGCGAAAACCTGATTCTCTACCCGCTGGCGTTGGGTGGCGTTTCCATCATCGCGTCGATCATCGGTTGTTACTTCGTCAAGGCAACCGAGGGCGGCAAGATCATGGCGGCGCTGTATCGCGGTCTGATCGTCGCCGGCGTGCTCGCACTGCTGGCCTACTATCCGGTCACGGTCTGGCTGATCGGGGCCGGCGATCCGGCGGCAGGAATCACGACCATGTCGATGTTTGGCTGCGCGGTGGTCGGTCTTGTGCTGACCGCAGCGCTGGTCTGGATTACCGAATATTACACCGGCACCGACTATGCGCCGGTCAAGCACGTGGCCTCCTCGTGCCAGACGGGTCACGCCACCAATATCATTGCCGGTATCGGTATCTCGATGAAAGCCTGCGCCCTGCCGGTGCTCTCCGTCTGCGTTTCGATCTACGCGGCCCACGCCATGGGCGGCTTGTTCGGTATTGCCATCGCCGCAACCTCGATGTTGTCGATGGCCGGCATTGTCGTCGCGCTGGATGCCTACGGACCGATTACCGACAACGCCGGTGGCATTGCTGAAATGGCCGAATTGCCGAAGGAGGTCCGTAACGTTACCGATCCGCTGGATGCTGTCGGCAATACGACCAAAGCGGTCACCAAAGGCTACGCCATCGGTTCCGCCGGCCTCGCCGCACTGGTTCTCTTCGCTGACTACACTCACGCGCTGGAAGCGGCTGGTCTGAAGGGCATCACCTTCGATCTCTCGAACCATATGGTCATCATCGGTCTCTTCATCGGTGGTCTGATTCCCTATCTTTTCGGGGCAATGGCGATGGAAGCGGTGGGTCGTTCCGCTAGCGCCGTGGTGATGGAAGTCCGCCGCCAGTTCAAGGAGATTCCCGGCATCATGGAAGGCACGGCCAAGCCCGATTATTCGCGGGCGGTAGATATGTTAACCGTGGCAGCCATCAAGGAAATGATGATCCCGTCGATTCTGCCCGTTGCTGTGCCGATTGTCGTCGGCCTGATCCTCGGCCCGCAGGCGCTGGGCGGGTTGCTGGTCGGGACGATTGTGACGGGGCTATTTGTCGCCATCTCGATGACCACGGGTGGTGGTGCCTGGGATAACGCCAAGAAATACATCGAAGATGGCCATTTTGGCGGAAAAGGCTCGGATGCCCACAAGGCAGCGGTGACCGGGGATACCGTGGGCGATCCTTACAAGGACACGGCGGGCCCGGCGGTGAATCCGCTGATCAAGATCATCAATCTGGTGGCTTTGCTGATTGTCCCGTTGATGGTTTGAAGCTGAGCTTTTCAAGTTTAAAAAGGGGCGGAAAACCGCCCCTTTTTCATTTGCTCCCGCTTACGAACAGATCGTCTTGGGTCGAAAGCTTTCAGCTTTCATGTTTCCGCAAACCGGCAGCGCAGGGAATGTGAATTCTCCGACCTTCAACGACGATCAGTCCCAGTTCAGTCAATTCATGCAGGATGCGTGAAAAGTGTTCTTGGGTCAGGTTGAGGCGGGAGGCGATGACGCCCTTGTTGGTCGATAGAGTCACCGCGACATTGGTACCGTTCTGATCTGCTTCGGGTAGTTCACGCAGCAGGTAGCCGATGATGCGTTGTTTGCCGGAGTGCAGCGAATAGGATTCAACATCGTTCATCAGGTGGTGCAGGCGCATGGCCATGCCGGCGAGCATTTTGCGGCAAAGATTGTGGTCGCGCGCTAGTTCGTCGAAAACGGCAGCTTTGGAAACGTGCAGCAATAAAGAATCGGTCAGCGCCTGACCGAAGACAATATATGGTTTTTCCATAAACATGACGGCTTCGCCAAAACTTTGACCCTGGCTAAGAATTTCGACCACTTTCTCGTTACCCTGCGATGAGGTAAAGGCAAGTTTTACCTGGCCATAAACCAGCAGATGAAAGCCGGTACAAGGGTCACCCTTGTGGAAAAGAATGCCCCCCTTGGGCGTATTTATCTCACGTGTCGAGCGGGCGATTCGGGCAATTTCTTCGGTAGCTAGCCCGTTGAACAATGGAATGTGCGTTAGCAGGGCTTCAATATTGATCGGGTGGTTAGGCTGCATTTTTGATCTTTGTTAAAAACGAGTTGCCGCATGGTGTCACCCTGTTATCTAGTAGGCAATACAACTTTAGAACTACTGTTGGGTCAATTGGGCATACAGCAGCGGCAGGCGCCGCGGCAACTCTTCAGGCTTGCGGATAACGCAGAAGCCGGCCGGGCCGAACAGGTAGGGTAGATAGGCGCCGGCCTCACGATCGATGGTGACGCAGAAGGGAGTCAGCCCCATGCGCCGGGCTTCGAAGACGGCCATTCTGGTGTCTTCAATACCGTAGCGGGAGTCGTAAAGGTCGAGATCGTTTGGCTTGCCATCGGTAATGATCAGCAACAGTCGGCGGCTGGCTGGCTGTTCGTAGAGGATGTTGGCGGCTTGACGGATGGCGGCGCCCATCCGGGTGTAGAAGCCAGGTTTGATTGCCAGGATGCGCCCACGGGCGGCGGCGTTGTAGCGTCCGTTGAAATCCTTGAGCAGGTGAAAGCGGACGTTCTGCCGGCGTAGTGAGGAAAAGCCGTAGATACCGAAGCGGTCACCGGTCGCCGAGAGAGCTTCCGAGAAAAGCAATAGCGAGTCGCGGATGACATCGACGATGCGATGGGTGTCGGAAATCCAGGCATCGGTCGACATCGAAAGATCGGCCAGCAACAGGCAGGCGAGGTCTCGCTCGCAACGGGCCTGGGCCAGGTAGCCGCCAGTTTCCGGGGTATGGCCGGAGTGGCGGTCGGCATGGTTGCGGACACAGGCGTCGACGTCGAGTTCGGCCCCGTCTTGCTGGGCTTTGAGCCAGCGTCTTTGCGGAGTGAGGGCGGCAAACTGGCCGCGCAGTTTTTTTGCAGTGGCAGCTAGGGCTTCAGGGAGGTCGGCTGGGAGCGCATCGTGGGCAACCATCGGCTGCACGCGACAGTGTTTTTCAAGCATCACCAGCTTGCGGTAATCCCACTCCGGCAGGGCAATACCGGGGCCGATCGGGGTGTCGTCTTCAGCAGCCGAGGGCAGGTCGAGGTCGAATTTGACGCGGGAAACTGCCGTTTTGCCATCACGGGTCAGCGAAAGCTTGTCGAGATCATTGGCAACGTTCTTGGCGTTGGGATCTTCTTCGTCATCGTAGGCTCGGTTCACCTTTACATACTCGGCCCAGGTCGGCAGGCTTTCGGCGCGGAACATGATGAGCATCGGCGCCTGATTGTCCGGTGTTTCAACCTGCTCGGCCTTGTGCGCCTGTTTTTCCGTTTCGCCGCTACCGCTGCCTTCAGGCGGTAGATGTTCGTTCGGGTCGGCAAGTTGGCTGGCAGTTAATGTCTCTGCGGCAATCAGCCAGAGGATGACGGGTTGGGGCGGGCGGGATTTGCGGGAATTGAGCGGTGGCAGGCCGTCGTGCGCGCCCTGCAAGAAGTACTCTCGGGGCATAGCCGCTTGCAGCAGAGCTTGGCGAATGGCCTGTTCCTGGGCTGCTTCATCCGGCTGGAGTTGTTCCGGTGCGATGCGGCCGCTGATATGGGCAGCGACTAGTCGCTCGTAGCGGGGGCGCAGGCCGGGGAAGGTGGCCAGGGCCGCCTGGCTGGCGCGCTGGTTGCGGATGAACCAGGGTGTGTTGGGGGCAACGTCACTGGCGGCCAGGGCGGCGAGCCAGAGGTAGAGATCGCGGTTGAGCGATTTTTCAGGAAAAGCCGAAATTTCCGGCGGTAAACGCAAGGTTTCCGCATCACGCCGAGCCAGTGTCTGTTT
>Ga0073904_10004580_pt1 | contig 10245 bp, 7 predicted proteins | sample KloWWTrecipitate_FD_66668 | JGI IMG/M metagenome (GOLD analysis project Ga0073904, IMG submission 66668) | Active sludge microbial communities from Klosterneuburg, Austria, studying microevolution and ecology of nitrifiers - Klosterneuburg... | ecosystem: Engineered > WWTP > Aerobic digester >... | reverse complement strand
CTGAAGATCGACATCTGGTTTTGCGACCCCCATGCGCCCTGGCAGCGTGGGTCAAATGAGAACACCAACGGCCTCCTGCGCCAGTTCCTGCCAAAGGGCGCCGATCTGCGACAGTTCAGCCAGCGCGATCTCGATCACATCGCCAGACTGATGAACGACAGGCCCCGCAAGACCCTGGGATGGAAAACTCCCGCACAGGCCCTCGCCGAGGAAATAGCAATGGCTGCCGCAAGCGTTGCAGTTGGAACTTGAGTTAACCATCCGTAAACGTCCGCGCGCAAGCCTTTGATTTCACTAGCTCCGAAAATCTGTCCACGGTGGACAGCTCAGTCCTGCACCGCGACAGCCCCGGTCACCGGCAGGAAAGCCGCCGCATTCGGTCCCAGGGTCAGCCGGTCGCCTTGCAGCACCGCATGCAGCGACGGCCCGACCGGGGCCGCGACATTCGCAACCGTCACCGACAGGGCGACCGGCGAGAGGTTGAAGAGGCAAAGGAGTGCCCCCTCCCCCTCGCCCCGAACGAAGCCCAGCAGCGGCTCGCCCAAGGTCAGGAACCGCGTCCTCCCCGCCCGCAGCGCCTCAGACCCTTTCCGGAAGGCCAGCACCGCCCGGTACTGTTCCAGCACCGACCCCTGCGCGCCCTCCTGCCCGGCAACATGGCGCGCGGCCTGCTCCGCCTTCACCGGCAGCCAGGGCTTGCCCGTGGTGAAGCCCGCATTGGGCGAGGCGTCCCAGACCATCGGAGTCCGGGTGTTGTCGCGGCCGATGGGTTCCGGCCAGAAGGTGATGCCCTGTGGGTCGGTCAGGTCCTCGAAGTCCAGGGGCGTGTCGGTCTGGCCCAGTTCCTCGCCCTCCCAAAGGCAGATCGAGCCTTCGAAGGCGAGAAGCAGAGACCCGGCCTGCTTGGCGACATCTTCGACACTGGTCCCGTGCTTGGCCCAGCGCGTCGCGTGCCGCACGACATCGTGGTTGGAGAAGGCCCACATCGGCCAGCCGTCCGGCGCGCCCTTGAAGAAGCTTTCGACCTTTTCGCGGAAGAAGCCCGCCTCGAACTCGTAGCCCATCAGCTCGAAGGAATAGCACTGATGCAGCCGCCCCGGCGCGGTGTATTCGCCCATCATCCGGATCGCGTGATGCGCCTCGCCCATCTCGCCCACAGAAGCCGCACCGTATTCGTCCAGAAGGGTGCGGATGCGTTCCATCCACGCGAGGTTCTCGGGCTGGTTCTTCGAGAACAGGTGATACTGCATCGCATAGGGGTTGCCCTCGGGTTCCGTCTTCACCCGGTAGTCGGCGGGGTTGTCGCGGAAGAGGGGGTCGTGGAAGAAGTAGTTCACCGTGTCGAAGCGGAACCCGTCCACCCCCCGCTCCAGCCAGAAGCGCATGTTGTCCAGCGCCCAGTCCTGAACGGCGGGATTGTGGTAGTTCAGGTCGGGCTGCGAGGTCAGGAAGTTGTGCAGGTAATATTGCTTCCGCCGCGCATCCCATTGCCAGCAGGACCCGCCGAAGACCGACAGCCAGTTGCAGGGCGGGGTGCCGTCGTGTTTCGGGTCGGCCCAGACATACCAGTCGGCTTTGTCGTTCAGCCGGTCCTTGCGGCTGATCGCGAAGAACGGGTGCTGGTCCGAGGTGTGGCTCAGGACCTGGTCGATGATCACCTTCAGACCGAGGTCATGCGCGCGGGCGATCAGCGCGTCGAAGTCGGCCAGCGTGCCGAAGACCGGATCGACCTCGCAGTAATCGCTGACGTCATAGCCCATGTCCTTCATCGGGCTGCGGAAGAAGGGCGAGAGCCAGACGGCATCCACCCCAAGCTCTGCCAGATAGGGCAGCCGCCGTGTGATACCGGGCAGGTCGCCCACGCCGTCGCCGTTCGAATCCTGGAACGACCGGGGATAGACCTGATAGGTCACGGCGCCACGCCACCAGTCGGACATTTCCCACCCCCTGTTCGCAATCGCGACCGGGCCATAGCGGGGGGCGTCGCGCCACAAAAGTCCAAAGCGTTTTTGGCCCCATCGAATCCGGCAGAATCCGGCAGGCTGCGGCACATCCGCCACGAAATTCCGGGCGGCCGGTCGCAGGATCAGCATTCGTTGCTGTAACCATCACAATTCTCCATTTGACGCCCGCTGCCCGGCGGCGCAGGTTCCGCCTCCGCCGCCCGGAGACCGACATGACCAAAACCCCGCTGATCACCCCCGTCCTGATCGCCGGTTGCGTGATCCTGATGATCTCTTTCGCAATCCGCGCCAGCTTCGGCGTGTTCCAGATCCCCGTCGCGACCGAGTTCGGCTGGCCCCGTGCCGATTTCTCGATGGCCATCGCGATCCAGAACCTCGCCTGGGGGATCGGGCAGCCGGTGTTCTCGGCCTTCGGCGAGCGGTTCGGCGACCGCAAGACCATCGTGATCGGGGCAATCCTGTATTCCATCGGCCTGCTGCTTTCGGCCTATGCGATCACCCCGGGACAGCATCAGGCGCTGGCGATCCTGGTCGGCTTCGGCATCGCGGGCACCGGCTTTGGCATCATCCTGCCGTTGATCGGGCGCGCGGCAAGCCCGGAACGGCGCAGCCTGACGCTGGGGATCGGGTCGGCCATCGGGTCGGCCGGGCAGGTGTTCGGCCCGCCGGCGGCCGAGATCCTGCTGCAGAGCTTTCCCTGGCAGACCGTGTTCCTGATCTTCGCCGTCGTCATTCTGCTGACGCTGCTGGCGCTGCCCATCCTGAAACCCGCCGCCAAGACCCACGCACACGCCGAGCCGCACGAGCCGATGATGACGGTCATCAGCCGGGCACTGCGCGACCCGTCCTACATGATGATCTTCCTTGGGTTCTTTTCCTGCGGCTATCAACTGGGCTTCATCACCGCGCATTTCCCGGCCTTCATCACCGAGGTCTGCGGGCCGATCGATCCGGGCGGGATGCTGGCCGGGATCGGCATTTCCACGACCTCGGCGCTTGGCGCCTCAGCCATCGCGGTGATCGGCATCGCCAATATCGGCGGCTCGGTTCTGTCGGGCTGGATGGGCGGCCATTTCCCGAAGAAATACCTGCTGGCCGCAATCTATACCGGGCGGACATTGGCCTCGGCGGCATTCATCCTGTTGCCGATGACACCCGCCAGCGTGCTGATCTATTCCGCCGTCATGGGCTCGCTCTGGCTGGCGACCGTGCCACTGACCTCGGGCCTTGTCGCGCAACTTTACGGGGTGCGCTACATGGGCACGCTCTACGGCTTCGTCTTCCTGTCGCATCAGATCGGCAGCTTCCTCGGCGTCTGGCTGGGCGGCAGGATGTATGACCTGAACGGCGACTACACGCTGGTCTGGTGGATCGGCGTCGGGGTCGGGGCCTTCTCGGCGATTGTCCACCTGCCGATCCGGGAACGGGGGATGGTGGCGCAGGCAGCCTAGTCTTGCGTCATCGGCTGAACGATCAGCACCTCCAGATCGCGGTCGGGTGCGTAGTCGGTCTTCTCGATCACAAAGGTCGTCGGGCCGGTCTTCCTCACCCCCTCGGCACAGAGCGAGATCACGTTCTTCGGATCGCCCTTGTCCAGCGTCAGGGTGAACTTGCCGATCGGCCCGGCCCAGCTGTTCGCGGTGCGCAGGACGTAAGCGATGTTCCAGGCGGTGCCGTAATTGCCGAACTCGTCGCCCTGCGGATTCTGCAGCGCCCTGGCCATCGCCTTCGAGGTGCCGGTATCGATGCAATACTGGCCGACAAGATAGGTCTGGTAGTCCTCGGGCGGGTCGGTCCAGTAGAACAGTCCCCCCGGCGGGCGGTTGGTATAGCTGTGGCTGACCGTCACCGCTTTCCCGGCGGGGAAGGTCTGCGTCCAGTGATAGCGCGTGACGATGGACCAGGCACCCCAGACGTCGGGCGGGACGTTTTGCGCCGGATCGCCTGCGTAATATTCCGCCAGCCCCAGCGCGGCGAGTTCACTGCGCTTTTGCTCGGGGAAGGACAACAGCACCTCGCGCACCGCCATGTAGTCCAGCGTCAGCGGGATGCCCAGACGTTCCAGCTCTGCCGTCACCTCGCGTCCGGGGTTGTCATATTGCTTCGAGGGAGGATCGGCCTCGTCGTAACCTGCTTCCAGCACCGCGATCCGGTCGATGGTCACGGCGACCGGCTGGCCGTCGACCATGGCAGTGAAGCCCACGACATCGGGCCGGGTCAGGTCTTCGGGCAGGTTCATCATCGACTCGTAGCCGGACCAGACGGCAATGGGCGGCAGGGGGAAGATCACCTCTCCGGTGACGTCGGTGTCGGTGGTGTTGCGGAAGACATAATCGACGGCGACAGTGTCGATGCCGATGAAAAGCCGTTCTTCCTCCATCGCCACGGCCTCGGTCTGGTCGAAGGTCAGGCCGGTGGCCGAAAGCCCGCCGAAGCCGTCATTGGCAAGACCGGGCGTCGCGAGGATGAGGGCGGGGACAAGCGAGAGACGCATCGAAACCTCCACAGGCATTGCGCGCATCTGACGCCGGGTTCGGAATTCCCGCAAGCCCTGCCGATGCCGGAGTCTTCGTTGAAATCGGCCTTGCGCCCGGACTGCGCGCTTGCCACAACCGGAAGGCATCGAAAGGCCCGCCCCATGCGCATCGGCATTGCCGCCCTGATCCTGGCCTATGTTCTCAGCCAGTTCTACCGCGCCTTTCTGGCCGTGCTGACCCCGGTGCTGAAGGCGGATCTCGGGGTCACGGCGGCGGACTTGGCCTCGGCCTCGGGCTGGTGGTTCCTGGCCTTTGCCGCGATGCAGGTGCCCATCGGGCTCTGGCTGGACAAGGTGGGACCGCGGCTGACCACCGGGGTGCTCATGGCAGTGGCGGCGGGCGGGGCGGTCGTGTTCGGGCAGGCCACCGGAGCCTTGCAGATCAAGCTGGCGATGGTGCTGGTCGGGGCGGGCTGCGCGCCGGTGCTGATGGCCAGCTATTTCATCTTCGCCCGCCAGTTTTCGCCCGCCGTCTTCGGGACGCTGGCCGGAATCACCATCGGCATCGGGTCCCTGGGCAATGTCGCGGCCTCGCTGCCGCTGTCGGCGGCGGTTGCGGCCTTTGGCTGGCGCGAGACCGTGCTGGGCCTTGCCGCGATCACCGGAGCCGTCGCGCTCGCGATCCTGGTGCTGGTGCGCGATCCGCCACGGCTGTCGACGGCGCGGAACGGCTCGCTTCTGGACCTGCTGCGCATCCCGGCTTTGTGGCCGATCCTGGCGATGATGGTGGTCTGCTACATGCCCATCGCCGGGCTGCGCGGGCTATGGGTCGGCCCCTATTTCGCCGATGCCCATGGCGCGGATCAAGCCGAGATCGCCAGGATCAGCCTGTGGATCGGGCTGGCCATGGTCGCCGGTAACTTTGCCTATGGGCCGATGGACCGCTGGCTTGGCACTAGAAAGTGGCTGATCTTCACCGGAAATGCCCTGACCCTGGCCTGTCTTGTCGGCCTGTGGTGGTTCGCCGCCGGCTCACCGGCCATTTCAACCGGGCTTCTGGTTGCCGCCGGATTCTTCGGCGCGAGCTTTCCGATGGTCATCGCGCATGGCCGGGCGTTCTTTCCGCCGCAGCTTATGGGCCGGGGGGTCACGCTTCTGAACCTGTTTGGCATCGCACCTGTCGGGATTGCCCAGATCCTCACCGGGCGCATCCATGCCGCGACCGAGGCTGTCACCCCCGCCGCGCCGTTTCAGGCGGTGTTCCTGTTCTTTGCCATCGCCACAGCCGTCGGCCTTGCCGTCTATCTTTGGTCACAGGACCGGACCGACTGACGCGGCGGCGTCGAATCCGCTTCCCCCTCCGCACCATTCACGCTAACAGCCGCCCGTCCCGAGGTCCGGGACAGACAAAGGAGAACCCCGATGGGCTACAAGGTCGTCGTCGCGGGTGCCACGGGCAACGTGGGCCGCGAAATGCTGAACATCCTCGCCGAGCGCGAGTTCCCGGTGGACGAGATCGCCGTTCTGGCGTCGCGCAAGTCGCTCGGCACTGAAGTCAGCTTTGGCGACAAGACTATCAAGACCAAGGACCTGGACACTTTCGACTTCACCGGCTGGGACATTGCCCTGTTCGCCATTGGCTCGGACGCGACCAAACTTTATGCCCCGAAGGCCGCTGCGGCGGGCTGCGTGGTGATCGACAACTCCTCGCTTTACCGCTACGACCCCGATGTTCCGCTGATCGTGCCGGAAGTGAATGCGGACGCGATCCACGGCTATGCCAAGAAGAACATCATCGCCAACCCGAACTGTTCGACCGCGCAGATGGTTGTCGCGCTGAAGCCGCTGCATGACCGGGCGAAGATCACCCGCGTCGTGGTGTCCACCTACCAGTCCGTTTCGGGCGCGGGCAAGGAAGGCATGGACGAGCTTTGGGATCAGACCAAGGCGGTCTACAACCCGACCTCGGAAGTGCCGCCGAAGAAATTCTCCAAGCAGATCGCCTTCAACGTGATCCCGCATATCGACGTCTTCCTCGACTCGGGCGAGACCAAGGAAGAATGGAAGATGGTGGCCGAGACGAAGAAGATCCTCGACCCGAAGATCAAGGTCACGGCGACCTGCGTCCGGGTTCCGGTCTTCGTCGGCCATTCGGAAGCGATCAACATCGAGACCGAAGAGTTCCTGGACTGGCAGGAAGCCCAGGACATCCTGCGCGAAGCCCCCGGCATCATGCTGGTGGATAAGCGCGAGCCCGGCGGCTACATCACCCCCATCGAATGCGTGGGCGAATTCGCCACCTATGTCAGCCGCGTGCGGCAGGACAGCACCATCGAGAACGGGCTGAACCTGTGGTGCGTGTCCGACAACCTGCGCAAGGGGGCGGCACTGAACGCGGTGCAGATCGCCGAGCTTCTGGGGTCCAAGGTTCTGAAGAAGGGCTGATCCGTTCGATCTTGAACCAATGGGGTCCCGGCGAAAGCCGGGGCCTTTTTCTTTGGCGGCGCCTGATCCAACCCGTGACGCAGGCCACAGGCCGATCCTTGGGACAGGTTTCCCGCCCTTGCCGCGCGCGTCACCCCCGGCCTACCCTGCGCCCGACATCAACCGAAAGGCCCCGCCGATGCGCGCGCTTGTTGCCGCCCTGCTTGCCACCACCGCCCTGCCCGTCTGCGCCGACACCATCGCGGCGACCAGTCGGATCACCGCCGTCACCGTCTACCCCGATGGTGCGAAGCTGACGCGCGAGGTGACGTTCACCGCCCCGGCTGCCGGAAGCCATGAGCTTCTGGTCACCGACCTGCCCTATGACAGCGACCCCGGCCTGATCCGCCTTGCCCCGTCCGAGGGCCTGCAAGTCGGAGCCTTCGCCTTGCGCGCCGACCGCCTGCCCCCGCGCGAGGACCCGCTGACCCCGGAACAACAGGCGGCAAAAGCTGCCGTCGAGGCGGCCGAAGCCGTTGCCGACCAGACCGCACTGGCGCTGGAGGCGGTCAATGCCAGGGTCGAGGCGGCGGATGCCCAGGTGCGGTTCCTGTCGTCCTTCTCCGGCGCGCTGCCGGACGGGGCGACACCCGACACGATCAAGTCGATGGCCGCGATGATCGGCACCGAGACGCTGATCGCCCGTCAGGCCGCACTGGCCGCCAAGGCCGAACTGTCACCCGCCCGGAAGGCTCTGACCGAGGCCCAGGAGGCCTTGGCCAAGGCGCAAGCGGGCTATGACGCGCTGCCTTCGGTGGACATGGATTACACGGCGCTGTCGGTGGCCGTGACGGCGGCGGCGGCGGGCGAAGAGACCGTCACCGTCACGCAATATGTCGGCAACGCCAGCTGGCGCCCGGTCTATGACCTGAACCTGACGCGCGCGGACGGCGATGCGCTGACCCTGAACCGCGCCGTCCTTGTCACCCAATACACGGGTGAGGACTGGGCGGGCGTCGCGCTGACGCTTTCGTCCTCGCGCCCCGCCGAACAGGCCGCGCCCTCGCAGCTCTGGCCGGAGTTGCGCAGCATCGGGCCGGAGGTTGAGGCCGAGGATCTGGCGCGCAAGGCGCTGGGTGGCGCGGACATGACCATGCTGCCCGCACCCGTCGCCGAGGCTGCCCCTGCCTCCATCACCGCCGGCATGGCCATCGAAGGCGATACCGTCGTCTACACCTATCCCGAACCCGTCACTGTCGCGACCGGGGCCGAGGACCTGCGGCTGGCGCTCGACAGCCTGGACTTCACCCCGGTGGTCGAGGCGGTCGCGGTCCCGCGCCTCGACAAGACCGCTTTCGTCATGGCGAGCTTCACCAATGCCAGCGACGAGCCGCTGTTGCCCGGTCAGGCGATGCTGTTCCGCGAGGGGGTGTTGGTCGGTTCGACCTGGCTGGATGTCATCGCGCCCGGCGTCGAGACCGACGTGGGCTTCGGCGCGATCGAGACGCTGACCGTGAAGCGCGAGATGCCGAAGCGGGCGGGGGGCGAGACGGGGGTGTTCACCAGCGCGAACCAGCAAAGCGAAAGCGCGGTGATCACGGTCGAGAACACCGGCGATCAGGCCTGGCCGGTCCGCATCCTGGACCAGGTGCCCTACAGTGAACAGGACGACCTCGAGATCGAGGTTTCCGCCAGCCCCGAGCCGACCGAAACCGACGTGGAAGGCCAGCGCGGCATCCTCGCCTGGGAATTCGACCTTGCCGCCGGGGGCAAGGAGACGATCACGCTGGAGCAGGTCCTGACCTGGCCCGAGGGCATGGTCCTGCGCTGATCCCTGGCGCCAAAGCGCGAAGGCCGGGCCGCAACGCCCGGCTTTTTCCGTTGCGTCACCCGCCCGACGTGTCGGCACGCGATCTGACTTCACGTCAGCCGCAATCATGACGTGACGTCACAGTGACGTTAACGTCAACTGCTCTGGTATTCTGATCCTGGGGTTCGCATCTGCGCCGCAGCGATGTTTCCCAATGACGAGTTGACCATGAAAAGCGATCTGCCGAACGACGTGATGACCATCCGCGAAATGTGCGAAGCCTATGATGTGACCCCGCGCACGCTGCGGTTCTACGAATCCAAGGAGCTGCTGACCCCGATCCGTGTCGGGACTAAGCGGCTGTTCACCCGGCGCGACCGGGCGCGGCTGGCGCTGATCCTGCGCGGCAAGCGTTTTGGCTTCAGCCTGGAGGATATCCGGCAGACGCTGGACCTGTACGACCGCGACGGCGGGAAGACCGCCCAGCGGCAGAAAGCCTATGAGCTGGCCATGAAGCGGTTGGCCGAGATGGAGGCCCAGCGCGCCGAGCTGGATGTGGCCATCGCCGATCTCAAGGCCGAACTGGGCGATGCCGAAGCCAAGGGCCTGGTGCCCCGGCGCGCGGCCTGAACGACCCGCACCTCCGGGTGCGGCACCAACAAGGGAAGAGGAGCCTGCAATGCCGACCTATACCGCCCCCGTGAAGGACATGCAGTTCCTTCTGCACGATCTGCTGAAGATCAGCGAGGCCGGGATTCCGGGCTACTCCGATCTTGACCGCAGCTTCACCGAGGCGGTGTTCGACGAGGCGGCGAAGGTCGCGCAGGACATCCTGACGCCCCTGAATGCCGTGGGCGATGTCGAGGGCTGCACACTGGAGAACGGCGTGGTGCGCACGCCCAAGGGGTTCAAGGAGGCGTTCCACACGCTTTCGCAAGGCGGCTGGATGTCGCTGGACGCAAGCCCTGACTATGGCGGGCAAGGCCTGCCCTATCTGATGCATACGGCGGTGAACGAAACCTTCGTCTCGGCCAACATGGCGTTCAACATGTACCAGGGTCTGACCCACGGGGCCTATTCGGCAATCCTGGTGCATGGGACCAAGGAGCAGAAGGCGAAATGGCTGCCGAAGCTCGTCACCTGCGAATGGACCGGCACGATGAACCTGACCGAGCCGCATTGCGGCACCGATCTCGGGTTGCTCAGGACCAAGGCGGAACCGCAGGCGGATGGGTCCTACAAGATCACCGGGCAGAAGATTTTCATCTCGGCCGGCGATCACGACATGGCGTCGAACATCGTGCATCTGGTGCTGGCCAAGGCACCGGGCGGCGGCGAGGGGACGAAGGGGATCAGCCTCTTCATCGTGCCGAAAGTGCTGGTGAACGACGACGGCTCGCTTGGTGCGCGCAATGCCGTGTCCGTCGGCAAGGTCGAAGAGAAGATGGGCATCCACGGCAACGCGACCTGCGTGATGAACTATGACGGCGCGACCGGCTGGCTGCTGGGCGATCTGCACAAGGGCATGAAGGCCATGTTCACCATGATGAACGAGGCCCGGCTTGGCGTGG
>Ga0073904_10004576_pt1 | contig 10247 bp, 7 predicted proteins | sample KloWWTrecipitate_FD_66668 | JGI IMG/M metagenome (GOLD analysis project Ga0073904, IMG submission 66668) | Active sludge microbial communities from Klosterneuburg, Austria, studying microevolution and ecology of nitrifiers - Klosterneuburg... | ecosystem: Engineered > WWTP > Aerobic digester >... | reverse complement strand
TCACCGTCGCCCGTGGCCTCGGCGACCCAGAGGTCCGAGCCGGTGGGGTCGGCCACCGCGGCGGTGGCCTCTCCTGCGGCGTCACCGTCGGTCGGCTCTGCGGTCGCCTCTGCGGTCGGCTCCGGTGCGGGCGTCGCCGCGGGGCCGGCGGTGGCCGTGGGGTCGGCGGTCGCCGTCGGGCTCGGGGAGGTCGCCTCGACGTCGCGCGTGCTCAGGGTCGTGCGGTCCACCAGGCCCGTCACCCACGCGTGCGCGTCGGTGCCGATCCACGCCTCGACGTCGGCCGTGCGGCCCAGCGCGATGACCACGGCACCCTCGGCCTCGGCGCGGACGGTCACGTCGGCGGCGGCGAGGTCCAGCACCCCCGGCTCGGTCGCCACGAGAGTGGTCGCCTCGACCGTGGCCACCAGGGTGTCGTCGGCTCGCCAGACGGTCGCCGAGGCGACCCCCAGACCGAGGGCCGCGGCGCCCAGCAGGCACAGCAGCGACGCGAGAGCGCGAGGAAGCACGAGCCGTCCCTTCCGACGTGACGACCCAGGATAGGCGAGGGCGGTCGACGGTGGGGTGCCGAGCGACGGGCGGGCGCCGGGTGGGCGGTGCGCACGGTGCCCGACGGGTGGTCGGCGGTGGGTGACGGGTGACGGTCGGACCGTGGCCGGGGGGGTGCCCGACGGGCCGCGCGTCGGGCGGTGGCCGCGGCACGGTCGGGTCCGATCCGGGGCTGGGCGGGTCGTCCGCGGGGTGGGGTCCCACCGTCCGGACCGTTAGGCTGGGGCTCCGGGGCGGGCGGCTCCCCGACCAGGCCCCGATCTGCAGGCCCGCACCGGCGGGGCGCATCCGCGCCGCTGCGCCGGCGGAGCCCTTTCCAGGAGGTTGTTGTGACCGACGAGCGAGGCGTGTTCCCGGTCGTGATGCGCGGTTACGAGCGCACCCAGGTGGAGCAGCGGCTGGCGCAGCTGGAGAAGCAGCTCACCGACGCGCGCTCCCAGGTCGAGCAGATGGACGCCCGGGCCATGCAGGTGGCCGGCGAGCTGTCCGAGGCGCACCGTCAGCTGCGCGAGGCGGAGCGGCCCACCTACTCGGGCCTCGGCTCGCGCATCGAGCAGCTGCTGCGCTCCGCGGAGGAGCAGTCCTCGGACGTCCTGTCCCAGGCCAACGCCCAGGCCGCCGACGCCATGGCGCGCGCCAAGCTCGCGGCCGGCCAGCTGCGCGCCCGCGCGGAGAACGAGGTCGCCGAGCTGCTCGCGACGACGCGCCGGGAGGCCGAGGAGGTCCGCTCGACCTCGGCGGCCGAGGCCGAGAGCACCCTGGTCTCCGCCCAGCGCCGCGCCGAGGAGCTCGTCGGGTCCGCCGAGCGCGAGGCCGCGCGGATCTCCAGCGCCGTCGCGACCGAGGAGAGCGAGCGGCGCAGCGGCCTGGAGCGCGAGCTGAGCACCGCCCGGGCCACCGTGGAGCGCGAGACCACCGAGCTGCGCGTCAGCACCGAGCGCGCCGCGACGGAGCTGCGCAGCACCACGCAGGCCGAGACGACCGCCCTGCGCGAGGAGACCGACCGCTACGCGCAGGAGCTGCGCGCCACGGCCGACGCCGAGACCACCGCCCTGCGCCAGAAGACCGACGCCGATGTCGCGGCCCTGCGCACCGACGCGGAGCAGTACGCCGCGACGATCCGGGCCGAGGCCGAGGCGGACACCGCGGAGCTGCGCGCCGGGACCGAGACCGCCGTCGCCGCCCTCCGCACCGAGGCGCAGCAGGCGGCAGACGCCGTCCGGACGGCCGCGGACCGCGAGGCGCGCGCCGCGCGTCAGCGCGCCGAGACCGAGGCGACCGCGCTGCGGACCGAGGCGGACCAGTACGCCGCGTTCGTCCGGGCGACCGCCGACCGCGAGGTCGCGGAGCTGCGCTCGACGGTCGGTGACGAGACGACCGCCGCCCGCAACGCCCTCGCGACCGAGCTCGGCACCGTCCGCGCCGAGTCCGAGCAGTACGCGGCCGAGCTGCGCGCCACGGCCGACCGCGAGACCACCGAGCTGCGCGAGACCACCGAGCGCGAGACGTCCCACCTGCGGGCCGGCGCCACGCGGGAGACCACGGACGCCCGTGCGCTGGCCGAGCGGGAGACCACGGAGCTGCGCGAGACCACGGCGCGGGAGACCACGGAGCTGCGCGAGACCACCCGGCTCGAGGTCGATCGCCTGCTCGCCGAGGCCAGGCGCACCGCCGCGGAGCTGACGTCGGCAGCCACGGCACAGGCCGAGGCCCAGCGCGACGCCGCGACGCGCGCGCTCGCCGATGCCGAGCTGGAGATCGCCACGCGCCGCGAGGTCGCCGAGAAGTCCGACACCGAGCGCCACGAGGCCGCCCGGCTGGCCACCGAGCGACTCGTCGGTGACGCCGAGGCGCACGCCGCCGACGCCGAGCAGAGGGTCGCCAACGCGCTCGAGCAGGCGGAGAAGATCCGTCGCGACGCCGACGCGCACGCCAAGGACCTGCTGTCCAACGCGCGGCGCAACGCCGACCGGGTGGTCGCCGAGGCCCGTGAGCACGCCGAGAAGACCCTCTCCGAGGCGATGGGCGAGGCCGAGCGCGAGCGCACCACGGCCCAGCGCCAGGTCGAGGACCTCAACCGCCAGCGCGAGTCGATCACCGCGTACCTCGACGAGCTGCGCAACCTGCTGGGCCACGACCCCGTGCCGTCGAAGCTGACGATGGCGCGGGTGGAGGACGCCGAGGCGCGCTTCGTCGCCGCGGTGGCCGAGTCGGAGCAGGCCCAGGGCGACGGGGCTGCAGCGGAGGACGACGCACCCGCGGACGGGCCCCCGGCGAGCGACGACGACGACCGGGGCGCCGCTGCCGCGGAGGCAGAGCACGCCGCCGAGGACGTCGACGACGCACCGGCCGAGGTCCCTGCCGACGAGCCCGTCACCGCTTCGGCCGGCACGGCACGCGCGTCGAAGAACCGCCGTGGTGCCTGAGGACGTCGCGGACTGGCGCGAGCGGCGCCGCGAGGCCGCGGCGGTGCACGGGGAGGCGCTCGCCCGGCGCGAGGCCGGCGAGTCTGCCAAGGCGCGCGTGCTGCTCGCCGCCTTCGTGGCGCAGGCGACGGAGCGGGGCATCGCACCGGTGCGCCTCAGGGCCCGCAGCTACGACGGCCGGCACCGGTACCGGACGTCGACGGACGGCTGGTACCTCAAGCTCAACGAGTCGGTCGCCGTGGGCACCGACGGCGAGTTCTACGTGCTGGGCGTCCCGGCGAGCCTCCTCGCGCTGGTCCGTGGCGCCACGGTCGAGCCGAGCGAGCCGCCGCTCGTGCTGGGCAAGGGTGGTCGCGACGGCGAGTCGATCGACCTGCCCGACGCGCTGGCGATGGTCCTCGAGCGGAACACGCCGCAGGGCGCCTGACGGCGGCCGGGAGGCCCTGCGCTCAGCATGCGGCCGAGGACTCAGCCAGCCTGCGGCCGAGGACTCAGCCGGCGGTGGCCCGGATCAGGAGCGCGGTGAGCGCCGCGGCGACGGGCTCGGGGCTCTCGTTGCTCGTCATGTGCCCCGCCCCGCGCACCACGACGAGCTCGGCCCCGGCCAACGCACCGACCATGTGCCGGGCCGCCTCGAGCGGTGTCACCTCGTCCTCGTCACCGACGAGCACCACGGCGGGTCCGCGATAGCCGGCGAGCACCGCGGTGCGGTCCGGGCGGGCCGCCATCGCGCGCTGCGCCCACGCCACCCCGAGCGGACCCTGGTCGCGGATCCAGCCGTCGAGCCGCTCGACGAGATCGAGCCGGGTCCCGCGGTTGCCCGCCCCCAGCAGGGCGGTCCGCATCCCCAGCACGGCCTCGACCGACAGCTCGGCCGTCACCGTGTCGGCCACCCGCAGGCGCTGGGTGCGCGCGCCGTCGTCGTCGGCCGTGGACCTGGTGTCCAGCAGCGCCAGGCCCGCGACGAGGTCCGGGTGCCGCTCGACGAGCGCCATCGCGACGTACCCGCCCATGGACAGCCCGGCCACGACGGCACGGTCCACGCCGGCGGCGTGCAGGGTGGCCGCGACCCCGTCTGCCATGACGTCCACGGACGGCTCGGTGCCGCCGACGGCGGCCGCCACGTCGGGGCCGCCCGGTGAGGTGCCGAAGCCGGGCAGGTCGGGGGCCAGCACGGTCGGGTCCCCCGCCAGGAGGTCGGTGACGTCGAGCCACATCCGGTGGTCGAGCGGGAAGCCGTGCAGGAGCACCAGCGGCAGCGCGTCGGGTGCGCCGCGGCGCAGGGTGTGCAGCGCCAGCATGCCGTCCGTGGTCATCTCGGCCTCCGTCTCGTCACCCGGGCTCGTCCCGGGTGCTCAGCGTGTCTCGTCGTCCTGCCCCGCCGTGCCGGACGGCCCGTCCCAGGTGGTCGGCAGCCCCGGATGCCCCGGCAGCACGTGGGTGACGATCTCGTCGAGCACGCGACGCACCGCGGCCTCACCGACCCACAGGTGCCGCGCCCCGTCGACCCCGATCACCTCGGCCGACGAGACCCGGGCGAACCGCCGCCGGGCCTCGTCGGGGCGCAGGTAGTCGTCCAGCTCCGGGACGAGCACCAGCAGCGGCTTGCCGAAGGCGTCCCACGCGTCCAGGTCGGCGTCCGACGCCCGGTGCAGCGGAGGGGACAGCAGCACGGCACCCTCGATCGCGGGGTCGGCCCCGTGCATGAGGGCCAGCTCCGTGCCGAAGGACCAGCCGACCAGCCAGCGCCGCGGCAGGTCGTGGAACTCGGCGTACTCGATCGCGGCCACGACGTCGTGCTGCTCGGCCGCCCCGCCGTCGAACGTGCCACCGCTGCGTCCGCGTGGGCTGGACGTGCCACGGGTGTTGAAGCGCAGCACGGCGAGGTCCGCCAGGGCGGGCAGCCGCCATGCGGCCTTGCGCAGCACGTGCGAGTCCATGAAGCCGCCGTGCGTCGGCAGGGGGTGCAGCGTGACGAGGGTGGCGACCGGCGCGCGGTCCAGCGGCAGTGCGAGCTCCCCGACGAGGGTGACCCCGTCCGCGGTGTGGAGCTCGATGTCCTCGCGCCGCGCGGGCAGGACGCTCAGCGCGCGGATCTCGGTGCCGGCGGCGGGGGTGCCGTCGGTGCGTGCGTCGGTCGCCGGGGAGGTCATCGGCCCGAGCCTAGCGGCCGCCGGTGCGGGCCGCCGGGTGCCGGGTCTCGGACCGCCGGGGTGGCGACCGTCGGGCGCGTCCCCGGTCGACCCGGTGCTCACCGCCGGCGGTCGCGGTGCTGCCAGCACCCCGTGTGCCAGTGGCGCCTCAGCTCCAGCGCGGCCTCAGGCCCCAGCAGGGCGTCGGCCTGCCACGCCACGACGTGCGCGGTGCCCGGCGCGATCTCCCGGTGGCACGCGGGGCAGCGGTAGGTCCTGTCCCCGGTACCGGGCACGGACTGGACCGTCCACGAGCCGTCAGCGCCCGCCTCGGTGCGACGGCCGCCGCGGACCCGCTCGAGGTCGAGCTCCGCGTGCTCGGCGCTCCACGGCCGCTTGCTCGACCTGCGTCCCGACGGCATGGCCCCATCCTCCCCCAGACCACGGCCGGGCGCGCAGCCCGCGGCGCCGGGCCGGGCCCGCGGCCGGAGGCGGCTCAGCCCAGCCGGGCGGCCTCCGCGACGGGCACCAGGCCACCGGCGCGCAGCACCTCGCGGTACCAGAGCGCCGAGTCCTTGGGGGTGCGCTCGAGCGTGTCGTAGTCCACCCGGACGATGCCGAACCGCCGGTCGTAGCCGTAGGCCCACTCGAAGTTGTCGAGCAGGGACCACACGAAGTAGCCGCGCACGTCGACGCCGGCGTCGAGCGCGCGGCCGACGGCCTCGAGGTGGTCGTGGACGTAGGCGACGCGGCGCTCGTCGTGGACGCGACCGTCCTCGCTCGGCACGTCGTCGAAGGCCGCGCCGTTCTCCGTGACCGCCAGCGGCAGCGTGGGGTAGCGGTCCCGCAGCCCCACGAGCAGGTCGGTCAGGCCCTGCGGGTCGATGTTCCAGCCCATCGCGGTGTGCGGACCGGGCTGGGGCAACCACTCGACGTCCGCGGCACCCACCCAGGGGCTGTGCTCGGCGGAGCGGTGCCCGTCCGGGCCAGGGCTCCCGTCGCCCACCGGCGCCGCGACCTGGCGGTGCCGCACGCGTCCGGTGGAGTAGTAGTTCACGCCGAGCACGTCGAGCGGCACGGCGATGGCCTCGAGGTCGCCGTCGTGCACGAACGACCAGTCGGTGATCCCCGCCGTGTCGGCGGCGAGCCGCTCGGGGTAGCGCCCCTCGAGCATCGGCTGGAGGAAGACCTCGTTGGCGACGGTGTCGATGCGGCGCAGGGCCTCGACGTCCTCCGGACGGTCGCTCGCGGCCCGCGTGACGTGCAGGTTGAGCGTCACCGAGACCTTCGCCTCCGGCAGCACCTCCCGGATCGCGCGCGCGGCCAGCCCGTGACCGAGGTTGAGGTGGTGCACCGCAGCGAGCGCAGCGGCGTCGTCCGCGACCCCGGGGGCGTGCACGCCCGACGCGTAGCCGAGGAACGCCGAGCACCACGGCTCGTTGAGCGTGGTCCACAGCCACACCCGGTCCCCCAGGCCCTCGGCGAGGATGCGGGCGTACTCGGCGAACTTCACGGCGGTCTCGCGCGACGCCCAGCCGCCCTCGTCCTCGAGGGCCTGGGGAAGGTCCCAGTGGTACAGCGTCGCGACGGGCCGGATCCCGGCGGCGATCAGCTCGTCGACCAGTCGCGAGTAGAACGCGAGGCCCGCCGCGTTGACCGGGCCGCTGCCCGTCGGCTGGATGCGCGACCACGCCACGGAGAACCGGTAGGCCTGCAGCCCGAGGTCCTTCATGAGCGCGACGTCCGCGGACATCCGGTGGTAGTGGTCGGCGGCAACGTCTCCGGTGTCGCCGCCCAGCGTGCGCCCCGGCGTGCGGCTGAACGTGTCCCAGATGGACGGCCCGCGGCCGTCCTCGTCGACGGCGCCCTCGATCTGGTAGGACGCGGTGGCCGCGCCCCAGAGGAAGTCGGCGGGGAAGCGTCGGGTCACGGGCATCGTCGTCACAGCGTCACATCCTGCCACGGTCGAATCGTTTCGACACCCGCACGTCCGCCAGGTGAGACCGGTCTCACACGGCCCGCCACGCCGACCGCCGCGCGGCCATCCGCCGAGCCCGTCCCACGAGCAGCACGCCCCTCACCACGTGACCGACGCGCGGCCACCCTCTGCCGCGACCAGGGTGGACTCACGCCCACCCACGACCGCCTGGACGGACCAGGCCCCCGGTGCCCCCGCCGTCGTGGCGACCACCCGGTCGCCCTTCCGCTCGACGACGAAGACGACCGCCGGCTCCCCGGCGTGCGCCCCGCCCCGCGGGACCGTCACCTCGGTGCGCTGACCGTCGGCCGGCTCGACGACGCGCAGCAGGACGCCGTCGGCGTAGTCGTACTCCGGGCCGTCGCCGTGCGCGCCGATCGGCACCACCGTTCCCGGCCGGACGAGCAGCGGCAGCGAGTCCACCGCGTGCTCCTGGCGCACCCAGCGGGGGCCGCTGACCTGCTCGCCGGTGAGCAGGTGGGTCCAGGTGCCCTCGGGCACGTAGACGTCCACCATGCCGTCGGCGCTGAGCACCGGGGCCACCAGGAGGGCGTCGCCGAGCAGGTACTGGGTGTCCACCGTCGCCGCACCGCGGTCCTCGGGGAACTCCAGGACCATGGGTCGCATCATCGGCAGGCCCTGCGTGTGCGCCTCCTCGGCGACGCGCGCCAGGTAGGGCATGAGGTGCATCTTGAGCCGCGTGAACCGGCGCATGATGTCGACCGCCTCGTCGTCGAACGCCCACGGCACGCGGTACGAGCCCGAGCCGTGCAGCCGCGAGTGCGACGACAGCAGGCCGAAGGCCGTCCAGCGCTTGAAGACGGTGGGGTCCGGGGTGCCCTCGAAGCCGCCGATGTCGTGGCTCCAGTACCCGAAGCCCGACAGGGAAAGGGACAGGCCGCCGCGCAGCGACTCCGCCATCGCGTCGAAGCTGGAGAAGCAGTCACCGCCCCAGTGCACGGGCAGCTGCTGGCCGCCGGCGGTGGCCGAGCGCGCGAAGAGGATCGCCTCGCCCGCACCGCGCCGGCGCTCGACGACCTCGAAGACGGTCTCGTTGTAGAGCTGGGCGTAGTAGTTGTGCATCCGCGCCGGGTCGGAGCCGTCGTGCCACACCACGTCCGTGGGGATCCGCTCGCCGAAGTCCGTCTTGAAGGCGTCGACCCCCATGTCCATGAGCCGCTCGAGGTGTCCGGTGAACCACGCGCGGGCCTCGGGGTTGGTGAAGTCCACCAGGCCCATCCCCGCCTGCCACATGTCCCACTGCCACACCGAGCCGTCCGGCCGGCGCACGAGGTAGCCCTTCTCGGCACCGACGGCGAACAGCGGCGAGCGCTGGGCGATGTAGGGGTTGATCCACACGCACGTGTGCAGACCGCGGTCGTGCAGCCGGCCGAGCATGCCCTGCGGGTCCGGGAAGGTGCGCGGGTCCCACTCGAAGTCGCACCAGTTGAACTCGCGCATCCAGAAGCAGTCGAAGTGCACCACCGACAGCGGGATGTCCCGCTCGGCCATCCCCTCGACGAAGCTCGTCACCGTCGCCTCGTCGTAGTCCGTGGTGAACGAGGTCGACATCCACAGCCCGAACGACCACGCCGGCACGCGGGCCGGGCGCCCCGTCAGGGCGGTGTAGCGGCGCAGGACGTCCTTGGGGGTCGGGCCGCCGATGACGAAGTACTCGAGCGCCTGCCCGGCGACGCTGAACTGGGTGCGACCCACGAGCTCGGAGCCGATCTCGAAGGAGACGAGCTCCGGCGCGTTGACGAACACGCCGTACCCGCGGTCCGACAGGTAGAACGGCACGTTCTTGTACGCCTGCTCGCTCGACGTGCCGCCGTCGGCGTTCCAGATGTCGACGCTCTGCCCGTTCTTGACGAAGGCGCCGAACCGCTCCCCCAGCCCGTAGACGTGCTCGCCCACGCCCAGCGACAGCTGCTCGTGCACGTAGGTGACGCCGTCGGCCTCGACGACGCCGATCCCCTTGGCCGGGCTCGACGTGAGCACGCGGCCCCCGGAGGAGAAGTCGACCTGCCAGCGCTCGCCGCGGTCCACCCGGACGGACAGGGAGCCGGACGTCAGCACGCCGGCCTCCTCGTCGACCCGGATGTCGACCGGCACCCGCTCCGGCGCGTGCAGCGCGAAGTGCGGACCCCGGTCGACGCCACCCACGTGGTTCTCGATCCGCACCCGGATGACGTCCGGCATCGGCGAGGAGTAGGTGACGGTCACCACGGGCCGGTTGAGCACGTCGCCCCGGTGGCGGATCCGCGCCGTGGGGGCGTAGACGGTCATCGCGTCGTCGGCGGCCCAGACGTCGTAGGCCTGCGCGGGGTGCAGGGCGCTCATGCCCTCGCGCACCATCCAGTAGCCATCGGTGAACTTCATGTCGCTCTCGGTCCTGGGGTCGTGGTGGTGGACGGGGGTGCTACTTGACGGCGCCCGCGGTGATCCCGCGGGTCAGCGTGCGCTGGAAGACGAGGAAGAAGATCACCGCGGGCAGCAGGCTGATGAGCGAACCGGCGTTGATGGTCGGCGCGTCCATGAGCCGGTCGCCCTGCAGCGACGCCAGCGCGACCGGGATGGTCTGCGTCGCGTTGTCGATGAGCATGACCAGCGGGATGAAGAACTCGTTCCACGTCCAGATGAAGAAGAAGATCAGCAGCACGGACAGCGTGGGCCGGGAGATCGGGAAGATGATCTTCCACAGCATCTGCCAGCGGCTGGCGCCGTCCAGCGCGGCGGCCTCGAGCACCGATGGCGGGAACGTCGAGAGCACCGAGGACAGCAGGTAGGTGCCGAACGCGCTCTGGATCACGGTGAAGATGATGATGACGGACAGCTGGGTGTTGTACAGCCCGGTCTCCTTGGCCAGGAAGTACAGCGGGTAGATGAGGGCCTCCTGCGGGAGCATGTTGGCCAGCAGGAAGAGCGTGACGATCCACATCCGCCCCTTGACCCGCCCGATCCCCAGCGCGTACGCGTTGAGCAGCGAGACCAGCGTCGCGAGCACCGCGACCGAGCCGCTGATGACGATGGAGTTGACGAGCTTCTCGGGGTAGTTGACGCGCTCCCAGAAGTTCACCAGGCCGTCGGTGTAGAGGAACGTCGGCAGGCTGAGCGGGCCGTTGGCCGAGTACTCCGCGGGCGACTTGAACGCGTTGAGCA
>Ga0073904_10004572_pt1 | contig 10253 bp, 8 predicted proteins | sample KloWWTrecipitate_FD_66668 | JGI IMG/M metagenome (GOLD analysis project Ga0073904, IMG submission 66668) | Active sludge microbial communities from Klosterneuburg, Austria, studying microevolution and ecology of nitrifiers - Klosterneuburg... | ecosystem: Engineered > WWTP > Aerobic digester >... | reverse complement strand
AACTTAGGCGACGCGGTCTGCCATATCTTCGGCTTAACACTGAAGAAATTCCCGTTGCTGTCTTTCAATGCACCCCCGGCACTGAAGGTAGATGGAGGTTCGATTTGCCCGATGCATCGTTCGAGCTGACCCAGGTAACGGCTGCGTACTTCCGCCGCCCTGGAATGCCAGAACCGATGCCGCAGGTCCGTGACGCGGAGCAGAACTACTGTACGCAAGAATGGCATGCCACTTTGCAATCCCTTTATTGGGCAATTGGGGAGCGTTGGCTTAACCCTCCTCACTTGATCGCCCTTGCGGAAAACAAGATTTACCAGCTGACGCTTGCGAACTCTCTGGGTTTCATGATTCCGGATACGTTGGTCAGCAATGATCCCCTTGCAATAAAAAAATTTGCCGACCGTGGGCAGATTGTCGGGAAACCGTTGAGGAATGCGGTTGTGACGGGTGGAAATCGAGAGCGCGTGCTATTCACCACTCGTGTCTCGGTTGACGAAGAAACCGATGCAGATTCAATCAAGGCGTGCCCGATGATCCTGCAAAGGGAAATTCGGAAGAAGTTTGATGTTCGAGTAACGGTTGTCGGTGAGCAGGTGTTTGCGGCAACCATTGATTCGCAAACCGACCCGGCCACCGAGGTGGATTGGCGGCGAATGTCCAAGGCAGGCTTGGGGCATGCGGTATATCAATTGCCAAAGGCTATGGCCGACCGTTGTATTGCTCTCACGCGGAAACTGGGCTTGAGATTTGGTGCAATAGATTTCGTGCTCGACCAGGACGGCCAACTCTGGTTTCTTGAGATCAACCCCAATGGCCAATGGGGATGGATCGAAACGAGAACAGGGCATCCAATTGCCGCAGCCATCGTGTCGGAATTGGAGCGAATCGCGAATGCGTGAGCTAACAAATATTCTGTGGCCTCGCCCCCAAGAGCTTTCTGCTATAGAACTCGAGAAGTTTAGGCAGATGGACCTTGAACTGGACGCACAAATCAAGGGCCTGCCCGACGTCGATGAGAAGCAGCTGGCCGCATATCTCGAAGCAGTTCGGCGCATCGCTGATGAAGAGGGAAAACGAAAGGCTGGAGCAGAAACAAGGGGGACAACGTTTATTGCTGCTGTCGCAACCTTGATTCCTTTGATGACGTGGGCTCTCGGGAATACCGATCGTTCGATCTGTTCTGGAGGGTGGGGCTGTTTTACCTGGACAGGCGTTTTCACACTGGCTGTCATTTACTTCATTACCGCCGCCTATTGGTCTCTCAAATCTTTGGCCGTGGCTAACTTTCACGTCATTGGTGTGGAAGATATTGTCCTGATTTGTGAGAAGAAAAAAGACATCGTCAGGGAACTGATCCAGCAGACTCTATTGCAGGCCCGGAAGAATCGAGACACGATTAATGAGAAGCTGACCTTTATAAAGATCGCACAGCGCCGTTTTTTCAATGGCCTTGCCGTTCTGGGCCTGTTGTTGATGTTCGATCCGCTATCCAGGTTTGGGACATTAGCTTTCCTTGCGTCGAAGATTGAAGCATGGGCTACTCCGAGCGCCATTGGTTCGACAGGTTGCGTACCCGTAAACCTATTGATGCCTTTTAAGCTTGCTCCGTCAAAAAACTCAAAGTCGCAGATGACCAAGAGCAATTAGCGTCCGTGCGGTGGCTATCTGTTCGATTGGGGTTCGTGATGTCCAACCAATGCTGAGAAGAAAGGGAAAAACGTGAACGCTCGTGCGCCGCATCGTGATGCAATCCGGATACTGTTTATCCTGAACGCTGGCGGTGTGCCATTGACCGACCCCAACGATGCGTTGGTCGCCAAAATTTTCAAAGGCGAAGCACGTTTGCATGCCTTCGACTTCTGGATGCGTAATCCGGATTACCTGGCGAGCGAGCTGCTAGATGCGTATGGGGAGACAGGTGATATCCAGCATCTTCAAGCAGCCGAAGCAATCTTTGAGAGCGATGAACCGGATTTGCGGCGCGTTCCAATGATCCGCTACCTCTTTGGTGCCTATGAGCGCCTCGATGATGCACTTTCGCTGCTTCGATCTCGCGACTTGGTACGCATTACCGGGATCAAAGGAAAAATTAAAGTCCATGAGACCGATTTCATTCTGACAGTTCGTGGAGTGGATGTCTGCGCGAACGCAGTGGTGCAGGAACCAATTTTGGAGTGGTATGCCCAGCGGGCCGCCCTCGTCTCTGAAATCGCAGGTACACGTGGTGGTGGCACCCTCAAGGAGAAGCAATACCAACAGGCAACGTACGCCCAAACCCAACTTGGTGGAATCATTCCTCCCATTGGGTCCGAAGTACAAAGAAGGTTGGAACAACTCAGACAAGCCGCCTAAGGGGGGAATATGGCAAAAGACAGCATGGAGTGGCTGGAGGCCATAGCCAGCCGAGCCAAGGTTGATATAAACCGCGTAGAGTCGGTGTTGACTGCGCGACATATTGTGCCGACGCCAGTCCTGCCTGCTCCGCGCAGGATGAAACTCTTAAGTTTATCTTTCAGTGGGGCCAAGCAAGGGGTAAAGGATGACGGGCCGTACACGTTTGAATGGAAAGATCTAAGCAAAGGGCTTTGGGGAATGATGACGGACCGGAATCTCCGGGGGAAATCGTCAATCCTCGAAGTCGTGCGCTGGTTGATACGTGGCAGACCGTCACCAAATCTTCAGGATGACGTCAAAGCTTGGATTCACAATGCTTGTCTGCGCTTCGATCTGGATGGGCTCGTCCATGAAGTGCAACTCGACTGTCAGAACGGCATCGGCGGCATGTTGTCTCGGCGTTCATCGACGACAGCGGAGGCTACGGTACTCGCGTCGTTCAATAGCGAAAAGCAATTCGAAATGGTCATGTCGGACTTTTTTCTGCATGCCTTCTCGATGGAAGCCTTTGCGACGTGGCGAGAAAGCGATTCCGACGAAAAGACCGGGCAGGCGGTCATTCATGGCTGGCCGGCATTGTCAGGGGCAATGTTCATCGGTACCAACTATGACGTAGTGTTGGGTGATCTGCCGGCCACCTCGGGAACGCAGGCCCGTCTCATGCAGATGTATTTGGGGGTGCCGTGGGTTTCGACATTGGCCTCGGCATTGGCCGCGTTGAAACTGGTGGAGTCAAGCAATGATCTCGAAACGCGCCGGCGCAGCCGGGGCGCGCGGGCCAGGCAAGCGCGCGTCAAAGAAATAGAAGCGCAGCTTACCGAGAGGCGAGCGGCGTTGAGCGCGCAGCCGTCGGACGAGGAGATTCAGGCCGAACTGTCGGAACTGAGTCGCCGATATTCGGAGACGAAACGGCGGGAAAAAGCGATGCAGGAGCGTCTTGACCGGGAGACGCTGGCCGAGCAGCAAGCAAATGCAGCGTATCTTGAGGATCGTCGGGAACTGCAGACTTGCAAGGATTCGATGGCGGCTGGTTCCATTTTTCGCTTACTTGATCCGACCTGCTGCCCGCGCTGCGATCATGAAATCGATCCGGATCGGAAGAAGAAAGAAGCACTCAATCATTCGTGTTCGATATGTGGAGAGAGCACCTCGAGCAGCGAGGATGCGGAAGGCCTGAAGCAAGAACTGGAGGCGAGCGTCAAGGCATCGAAAGCGGCATTCGACAAGGCCGAGAAGAATCGCAGACAGGCCGAGGAAAACCTGATGGCCTTGCAAGCGGATTTGGAAACCATCCAAACCAAGAGCGAAGCGCTGACAAAACAGCTCGGTTCGTTCGAAGCCAGGAGATTGCTGTCCAACGAGATCGCTATGCTCGAGGGACGCCTTGAAGAGGCAAACTTTGATTCTGGTACCGATGAAGTCGCCGACGATGGTGAACCCGCTGTCCTCAAAGCCATAGTGGGGGAGACCGAAGCGCGATTGAAAGCTGTTCGTGATGAATTCCTCGAAGAGGTTTCGACCAGCCTTCTGCACTTTGCTCAGCGCTTCGGAATGCACAGCTTGTCAAAAGCCCAGTTGCGGGGGAACGCAAACCTGCTGCTGGAGAAGGGGGGCGCCCACACCTCATTCAGCAAGGTGACGAAGGGAGAGCGCCTCCGTTTGAAGGTCGCTACAGTCCTCGCCATGATTCAGGTGGGCGAGCGCCGGGGCGTCGGTAGACACCCGGGCTTGATCATGATCGATTCGCCCGCGGCCCAGGAAGTTGCACCGGAGGATCTTCGCGAATTGCTGTCAGGATTGAAGACTGTCTGCGAGGAACTCCCTCATCTCCAGATTTTTGTCGCAGGCATGGCATCGAAGGCGATGAGCGATCACATTCCTTCCAGCCGTCGTCGGGAAGCCGCCAATGGAGGCTACCTATGGTAGTGGCAGAGTCTCGGCCACTCTTGCTCCCGCTGGAAATCAAGCTGCAGTCGCTGCTCGCTGGAGGCAAGGCGCCGCACGTTGACGACCTAGGCGGGGTCAAGGCGATTGTCGGGGCGGCGCCATTGTTGGCGTCATCTCCACTAGCTGGCGAGATTTTGTTGGCAGTCTTGCGTGATGTGGGCGATGTTGCCCTCAAAGACTTACGTCCATGGAAAGAACTGATCGGCATCCTGGTATATGGTGCTACGAGCGACATTGTATTGATCGAGATAGTCGATGCCCTGGATGCCTGCCTGCAACTGCCTGACGCAATCGCCAGCGATGCCTTTACGGCTTTCCTCGAAAAGGCGGGCAATTCATCAGGCGAACTCACGAGTTATGCGCGTGCAGTAGCGCTTGAAGGTGCTTTCCGTTTGGCAGCCTCGAATCGCCGAATGCAACTTCGCTTGCTCGATGCCCTGCTGGGCGTCGATGTGTCGGACGAGCCGCAATTTCTCCGCTATGCCGCCAAGATCATTGGAGTCGCCCATTCGCTTTGGCGGGAAGCGGAATTGGTCACTGCCCTCCAGGCTCTCTTCGATTGCGACGAGGCGGCTTATGAAGCCAGCTTTGAATTGGGGATGGCATCTCTCGCTTCCGCACTTGATGAGCCGCATCGAGAAGCAGCAAATTTGTTCTTCCGAGATTCCTTGCAATGGTTCAGGAGGGCAGAATCAATGCGTGAGGCGACCCCGGAAGCAACGCTCTACGGCGAATGCCTCATGCTTCTGACTGACTTCGAGGCACATAAGACGGAGTCTGAGCTGAGACAGCGTAGCGCAGTCATTCAGAAATCCGCCTTCGAACTGCTTGCGTGGCATGTTGACGCGAGCTCGCCGGCCTGGCTTGGGGCAAGGCATGTTCAGGCCGCTTGCTGGAACGATCTCGCCGGAACCCTGGCATCGCTTGCCGACAGTTTGCAAGAGATTAGCTGGTGGGAGCCGAGAGTCGTGATCGAACGGCGGCTTCTCGCTGCTTACAGTGCAGGACGTGCGATTCTGAAACGAGGCCATGACGGCTATTTGGAGACGTTGATTCGCCCCAGGATCGAGGCGTCAGTTGCTCAACGAGAAGGGCAAGCCTACCTCTTGAAATGCTGGCTGCAGCAAAATCGCAACCACGAACTGGTCGGCGAGGCCGATGCGATCTTGAGTGGGATAGACCGCCTGATGTCCGCTGGCGCAGAGGTGCCGCGAAACCCCACTGAGGCAGCCGCCATTTGGGCACCGGTCGCTGCCATACTTTCACAAGCCCGCTGCAGCGAGGAGACGAAACGGCGGATTGGCGAACTCGTCGCAAATGCGTTCGCATTCAGCCTTGAAAACCTCAGTGGCGCAGAGATCGACATCTTCGATCATTGTCGTTCTTCAGTTGAAAACCATCCGGACCATCGTAACAACGCTCGGGGCGCCAAGCTGTTCGATACGGTGTTGTTGTGGACTGTTCGTTTCCTGAAAAACCGACTTGAAATGACCAAGAAGGACGATCCTTCTGTCACCTATCTTTTCGAGACGGCTGACGGTAGCTTGGTACCGGAGAGCGCTCTTCAGGATGATTACTTTCGCTGGCTGTGCACCCAGTCTGCATCAGGAGAGATGGAACCGACCAACCTTGGTGGCGGACGGGCCGACGTGGCGCTGAAGAATACCGGCGAGCGCATCGTAATCGAAGTTAAACGCGAATTGCAGGATGCATCATTTGACGCTTTAGCCAAGGACTATGCTGGCCAGACCACAGACTACCAGAACGTTAGCATTCGATTGGGTTTCCTGCTGGTACTTGACCTGACAGGGACGAACAATGAGGGCACGCCGCACGTTCGATCGCTGATTCAATGCCGTGCGATACATAGAATGGGAGAGTCCGAGCCACGGTACGTCGTGATCGTTAAGGTGCCGGGGCGGCGTTGCGTGCCAAGTGCAATCAGTAAGAGTGCAAAGCCATCTGCCACTACCGGCAAGCCAAAGCCTAAAAGAACTCAGAAAGCTAGAGCCGTGGGGCGGACCACCAAGAATCAGCCTGTATCGCTTTAAGTCTCGTCGTGAGGCTGGCTACGGCGATTTAGGGGCGAAATTAGCCGGGCCTTACCTCTACCTCGTTCGGTGTGAAGTGTTAATCACGTTGCGTCTGGCTGGAGCGTATGGCAAGAGTGGAAATTCCACGGCTCCGGTGAGTCTTTCGCATGTCATCTATTAGTGTCCGAAATATGTCTACAATTTTCGGACATTTCTTCTTGCTAAGTGTCCGAAAAAGTTATACAAATATCGGACAGGAGGCCATGTGTCAGATATCAAATCCGCCATTTCGTCGCAAATCAACGCTGCAGGTCCAGGCCACGTCTGGGTACCGACTGACTTTGCGCACCTCGGCAACCGGGATGCGATCGACAAGACCCTCCAGCGTATGGTGCTGGCGGGAGATTTGCGGCGTGTCGACCGAGGCTTGTACGACAAGCCCATCATCAATCGCCTCACCCAGCGCCCCACGACCCCAGACTATCGGGCGATCATCGATGCTATCGCACGGCGTGACCAACTGCGTTTGCTTGTGGATGGAATGACCGCCGCCAATGACCTTGGCCTAACGGATGCTGTCCCAGCTCGCGTTACCATCCATACCGACGCGCGTCGCCGGGCGATCAAGCTCGATAAACTCGTCATTGACTTCAAGCAAACTGCTCCCAGTCGCCTATATTGGGCAGGCCGCCCTGCCATGCGAATCGTACAGGCCCTGCATTGGCTGAAGGATACGCTGGTTGTCGACCATGATCGCATTGTCAGCCGACTGAATCGACTACTCGTCGATTCCGATCAGGGAACTGCAATCTGCCAGGATTTGCGCAACGGGTTCAGCGTGCTTCCGGCGTGGATGCAGGACCTGATCCGTGATCTGCCCGGTTGCGATCCTCGGGACACCGAATCAGGAACCTCGCCAATACATAGTGGCGTGAAATCCTCAGCCGACTCATCGCGGCCCGAAGGCGTAAGGAGAGCCAATTGAATCCGTCTTTCCGCGAAGTCATCACCGCCGCCGACGGCGATCGACTCGATTTGTTTCTCGGTGCCGCAACCCGTATGGGTACGGCGGTTCAGAACGTCGAGAAGGATTTCTGGGTGTGCTGGACTTTGGATGCCTTGTTCAATGGTTTGGCGGCCGGGGGACCTCGTCTCTTGTTCAAGGGAGGTACCTCTCTGTCCAAGGCCTTTGGCCTGATTTCACGTTTTTCCGAGGATATCGACATCACGGTTTTTCGAGACGACTTGGGGCAGGCTGCCGAGGTGGCGGAATTGGATGCCTTGAGCGGAAAGAAGCGTCGAGCACGCCTTGAAGCTATCCGGGTCGCTTGCCAAACCTACATTGCCGGCCCATTGGCGGATCAATTCACTGAGATTGCCGGTGCAGTCATTCCCGATGGTCGCTTCAGGTTGGAACTTGACCCGGACGACAAGGATGGTCAGACGCTGCTGTTCTGGTACCCAGCAGTTACCCCGACAACCAACGATTACATCCGATCTGCCGTGAAAATCGAATCCGGCGCGAAGTCGGCACTCGACCCTCATATCGCGGCATCGGTGAAGCCTTACGTGGTGCAGGATTTGCCGGCACTGGATCTCACCATCCACAACGTCACCACCGTAAAACCGGAGCGTACCTTCTGGGACAAGGTCATCATCCTGCATGGCTTGCGGCAATGGCATGACCGCCGTGGCGAATTACGGCACGGCGGTCAGCGTGTCTCGCGTCACTACTACGATGTACACCAGTTGATGCAGGCGTCCGCATCGCCGGAGTGGCAGGCCGACCAGGCACTCGCCATGGATTGTGCGCGCCATGCCCGACTGTTCTTTGGAAGTGCTGATCTGGGCTTGGATATCGCCTATCCAGGGGCATTTACGCTGGTCCCGAGCACTGCGATGCACGAAGCCTTATCCAAAGACTACGAAGCTATGGCCGGCATGGTCTTTGGCGAGGTTCCGAAGCTTGAAGCGGTGCTGGCCAGCGTCGAGCAATTCGAACAGACCATCAACAGCGCCATGAATGCGGACAAGTTGGCGCAAGCGGAACAGCCTACATGAACGATTACTTCAGCGACCGGGAAAACGGACCACGAGCCCGAACCGAGCAGGTCATTTCGCCTGAGGTCTGGGCTGGTTTGGTGGCGACTGTGCAGGCGCTGATCAACAGTGGAGCCTTTGGACTGCGTTTTCCGGAGCGCTGCCCGGATGGGCAAGCCATCTGCGGCTGTGACGAGGGTGTCATTGCCGCTTCGGTCATTGCAGAAATGCCGGGATTGACGTGGCCGCTCGAAACGTCCCGGCTGGGGGATGACGGATTCCTGCGTCAGCAGGAGCCATTTGCACCGGACACGTTATTGATCCTGGATTTCGTCGAGTTCGTCTACGCATCGGTGGCGAAGCCGATTCCAGGAAGGCTCCACGACTTTTTCAATCACCACCATTTCACCTTCGATCAGCAATCCGGACAGGAGGAGTTCCGGGCGACGCTCAATCGCATCTTTGCGCGCAATGGCGTGGCCTTCGAAATGCTGTCAAATGGTCGTATCGTGCGTATTCTTCCGCCTGTGCTGGGGGATGACCTCAAAAGGATGGTATTCCGGACGGGGGACAGAATCCTCGACTACATGTTGGAAGAAAGCCGCGCTAAATTTACCGACCGAAATCCACTCCTGCGGCGGGAGGGGCTGGAGCGTTTGTGGGACGCATGGGAGCGACTCAAATCGCTCGCAGATCCCGAAGACAAGAAGAAATCGATCAAGATCATTCTTGATGCTACCGCCGAAGAGGTGGCGCTTCGGCAGCGGCTGGAAGACGAAGCAAAAGAACTGACCAATATCGGTAACAGCCACCTCATTCGGCACACCGAACTCAAGCAAATCCCGGTCATCGACGTGGATCACGTCGATTATCTGTTCCATCGCTTGTTTGCGATGATCCAGTTGTTGCTCCGAAAGAAACGACCCGTCTAGCGATTTCGGCGGCGCTTGGTAGTGGCAATAGCGATTGACTGGAATCAGGGGCTTGCTGACGACATTTCCGCGATTAGCCTGATGTCAGGAGGTCGATATGCGGAAATTTTTCTTCTTCGCGATCCTGGCGATTGGTGCAGGGATCGGATTGCTGGTTGCTATTGCAGCAAAAGGCGAGTGGGGCGCGGGCGCTGTCATGGTGGGTGTTGGGCTACTCTTTGCCGTTCCTCTCGCCAGTGCGTTGACGGGCATTGGACGAGGCCGCAGGAGGTTGCGGCGGCGACGGATTGGTGGAGGACTAAGGGGCACGTCCAGGTCTTTGTTCAAGGGAGATGTCCCTGTTCGGCGCTGGGATCGGTAGCAGTTACTTTTTTGACTTGATCAGATCCTGCACGGCATCCTTTGCGTTACCTACCGTTGCCTCTCCATCTTTGTAGGCCTGCCTGGCTGATTGCCACATCAGCGACTTCTTCGATGCCAGGGTCCCGTCGCCTGTCTTGATGACTTCAGCCTTGTCGTCGAATTCTTCGCGCTTCGCTGCGGCTTCGCCGTGAATCTGGACGGCGCGTTGCTGCACTTCCTCGCGCAGGGGCGAAGGTGGTTCGGCTTTCTGTTCCAGCGGACCACTTGGGTTACCGCCGAAGCGAGAGGCCTTGCTTATTTGAGTCTGGTAGGTTGCGTTGATGTCCGGTGTGATGGCGACATCATGCAACTGCTCTTTATGGAGGTCGCGGATATCACCAAAGGAGGTCGGGAGGCTGCTCCCATCCGAAATAACCCGATTCGGGCGCAATGACTGGCGGGCCAGCTCGGCCGACATCAAGGCGTGAGCGGCGGCGCTGTTGCCGCCATAGGTCTGGGCATATCGGAGGAACATCTCCATGTTGTGCGGGTCTTGGGCGATGTC
>Ga0073904_10004571_pt1 | contig 10254 bp, 7 predicted proteins | sample KloWWTrecipitate_FD_66668 | JGI IMG/M metagenome (GOLD analysis project Ga0073904, IMG submission 66668) | Active sludge microbial communities from Klosterneuburg, Austria, studying microevolution and ecology of nitrifiers - Klosterneuburg... | ecosystem: Engineered > WWTP > Aerobic digester >... | reverse complement strand
ATTACTTCTACTAACGGATGACCGACATATTCTACTTCCCAGTTCCACTTATTTTTGAAATACTCTTTTTCAAAGGGCAATATGACAAGCATTTTGTCTATACAATCTTTCATCATTTTTACCCGGTTCTCTTTCCAGGCCCAAACTTGCGGGGATATATAGTAGATAACTCTATGCTTTTGTTTTTTTGCCCATTTGGCAATACGCAGATTAAAACCAGGATAGTCTATTAAAATGATTGCATCTGGTTTGTATTCCAGGATATCTTCTTTACAAAAGGAAAGGTTCCTGAAGATGGTCCGGAGATTTAGTAGTACTTCTGCAAAACCCATAAAGGCAAGATCACGGTAATGTTTTACAAGTTCCCCACCTTGTTCCTGCATTTTATCACCACCCCAGCAGCGTATCTGTGCAGAAGAATCATGCTTTTTCAGTTCTTTAATAAGATTGCTGCCATGCAGATCCCCGGATGCTTCGCCTGCAATGATGTAATATTTCATCGACAGCTCTTAATAAGGATTAATTAAAAATTTTCAGCACCAAAATGCCTATGCCATAAATAAGAGTAACAATAAAAATTCCTTTGGCCGTATTATCCCGATGCGTATTCACATAGATCGTAAAAAGAACAGCATTTGCCAGCAGACTGAGTGAACCAATTGACGTAATCAGCCTGTTTTCATGTATAAAATTGTCCAGGAATTCTATAAAAGTAAAAGAGGAGAATTTTAAAAAATAAATGGCTACCAGGCCAATAATAGGCCCCGTCAAACCAAGTACCAGGCCAAGTTTCAGGTTGTCTTTTGTAAGTATCATTATTTCCAGCTTTTTTCCAGTTTGGCCTTTAAAACGTAATTCGTCAGATCAAATTGCACGGGCACCACACTTACGTAATTGTTTGCTAATGCCCACACATCAGTGTCTTTCCCTTTATCAAAGTTTACAAATTCACCGGTCAGCCAGTAATAATGCCGCCCATGAGGGTCATTTCGTTCAATAAAATCTTCTTCGTACTTGGCATATGCCTGCCGGCAGATCTTTATGCCTTTTAGCAGGTCCACATGTATGGAAGGCACATTGACATTGAAAACGGTATGCTTGTCAAGTTTGGTTGTCAGCATTTTCTCAACAATCAGCTTTGCAAATTTTTTGGCACCTGTAAAGTCAGCTTCTATACTGTAATCAAGTAATGAAAAACCCGCAGAAGGGATGCTCTCTATCGCTGCTTCCACAGCAGCTGACATCGTACCTGAATAAATGACATTGATACTATGATTAGCACCGTGGTTGATACCACTCAGGCAAAGATCAGGTTTCCGGTGAAGCACTTTATCTACAGCCAGTTTTACACAATCTACCGGGGTACCTGTGCAGGCATAGGATTCCACTCCATCAAAAACTTCCAGTTTATGGAGACGCAGAGGCTGTCCAATAGTAATGGCATGTCCCATGCCCGACTGTGGTTTATCAGGGGCAACCACTACAATTTTTCCAATGTCTTTTACGGCTTCTACCAGGTTTCTGATACCCGGGGCAGTTATACCATCATCGTTTGTTATCAGAATAATCGGTTTTTCTTTTACTGATGGTTTAGCAACTTTCTTTTTTGCCGGAGAATTTTTCTTAGGAGTGGGGCTGGCTTTCTTTTTCATACATAGCAAAAATCTTTGTTTTTTCCGGCTTAACCAAAATGACAGATATAAACTATTTTGAAAATCTAAAATAATTAGTATTTTGCAGCTAAATAAATTAGATGTTATGGCTATTTCCAATCAAAATCTGAAATATCTCCGCAAACTGCGTGGCTGGACACAGGAGGAATTTGCCAACAAACTCCGCATCAAGCGTTCATTGCTGGGAGCTTATGAGGAGGAAAGGGCTGAGCCAAGGATTGATGTGCTCGAAGTGGTATGTGATATTTTTAAACTGACGCTGGATGATATTCTCCGGAAGGATTTAAGTGATAATAAAAGTAACTATCTCGCCAAACGCAGGGCATTGAAACTTGCCAGTGGCAGGCCTGATATTCCTTTTGTACCGGTTAAAGCTGCCGCAGGCTATTTAGCTGGTTATGCTGATCCCGAGTTCATTGACGAGTTGAACACCTTTACCCTGCCGATGCTAACAGGCGGTAATTATCGTGCATTTGAGATCATTGGCGACTCTATGTTACCAACCCCCAGTGGTTCGGTAATAGTAGGGGAGAAAGTGGACAACCTGGATGAAGTGAAGAATAATGCCGCTTGTATTGTTATCTCCCGCAACGAAGGAATTGTTTATAAAAGGGTGCAGAAAAATGGCCGTTTGAAGAATAAATTGACACTTGTCAGTGATAATCCTTCCTTTCATCCCTACACGGTAAACGCAGAGGAAGTACTGGAAATGTGGCAAGCCCAGGTTGTTATTTCAAGGGCTAATACCCAAAATCGCTGGGATATGGCCCAGTTGGCCAATGTCGTATCCGATCTGCAACAGCAGGTAACTTCATTGAAAAAGAGGATGAATTAGTCATTTTACTATTGAGGGATAGCTTTTTTTGCGTTTTTCTGCGGCAGCCTTTTATCCTTGCATTTTGTCTATTATATTTGTAGATGGCAACCAGCTGAATGAGGCTTAAAAACTATATCTGCATACCCTTTTTACTCCTTTGTTTTCAATCATTTTCGCAGGTTAAAACAACAGTGGCGGTAAAAGTAACCCAGGCACCAAAAATAGACGGTGTATTGGATGATGGGGTGTGGGCCAATGCGCCGGTTTTGGGTGATTTTATCCAAAATTCACCCACTTTTGGATTGCCCTGTTCCCAAAAAACGGAGGTTAGGATTGTTTATGACAATACTGCTATTTATGTTGGGGCGTACTTATATGATGATCCTGCTTTAATCAGGAAACAGTTTACAGCCCGTGATGGGGAACAACAGACGGATGTTGACTACTTTTCTATCTTCTTTGATACTTATAATGATAAGCAGAACGGTTTTCAGTTCCTCGTAACAACTGCAAATGTGCAAACAGATGCGAGGCTTACCCCCAGTTTTACTGGTGATTTTGGCAGTTATGGTGATAAAACATGGGATGCGGTCTGGGAAAGTAAGGTGTCTATGCAACCGGATGGGTGGACTGTTGAAATGCGTATCCCTTATATTTCTCTCCGCTTTGCAAAAAAAGATGTTCAGGACTGGGGACTTCAATTGCTCCGGTTCATGCGTCGCAATAATGAATCGAATTTCTGGAGTCCTGTCAACCCAAAAGTCAATGGTTTTGTCAATCAGTTTGGTGCATTTACCAATTTGCAAAATATCGTTCCACCTCTCAGGCTTAGTTTTTCCCCTTATGTAACCACTGGTTACAGAACTACTCCCGTTGGTAATACTTATCTGAATGAATGGCTGAGAAATGGGGGAATGGATGTTAAATATGGCATCAACGAAAGCTTTACGCTGGATGCTACACTTATCCCTGATTTCGGGCAGGTAATATCTGATAACGTAGTGAATAACCTTACACCCTACGAAGTACAGTTCCAGGAAAACCGGCAATTTTTTACAGAAGGAACGGAGATATTTAATAAGGCTAAACTTTTTTATTCCCGAAGGGTAGGGGCAATGCCAGGTGGTTATTATGATGTACTGGGAATTGCTGATGCAGACCCAAACATTGAAATCGTGAAAAATCCATCACGGACACAGTTGTATAATGCAATCAAATTCTCAGGACGAACCAAGAAAAAATTGGGTATAGGAATTTTTAATGCAGTTACTGCACCTATACATGCCATTATCAGGGATAGAACAACAAATGAAGAGACGAAGATTGAGACCGAGTCCCTGGCAAATTATAGTATTATTGTGCTTGACCAGGCATTCAAAGGCCGCTCTTCACTCACTTTTACTAATACCAATGTAATGCGTAATGGCGATGCAAGAGATGCTAATGTAACAGCATTGGATCTTGCCTTATATGATAAAAAAAATATGTATTCATTTCAGGGAACTGCCCGTTACAGCAAAATATGGGGAACTGATCCTTATGATGGATACAATACTACGGTGAAGTATGGTAAAGTAAGCGGCAATTGGCAATATTATGTACAGGGAAATGTGGAATCAAAAAACTATGATCCCAATGATCTGGGGATATTGTTAGCTGCCAATGAAATATCTTACCGTGGGAACCTCTCTTACAGGAAGTTTGTCCCTACTAAAAACTTTATTAATTACAGTTATTCTATTGCGCCAAGACTGCAATACCTGTATAAACCCTATGCATATAGCAAATTTGATGTAACGGCAACTGCATTCTGGATATTCAGAAATTTCTGGGATGTTACACTCACTTCCAATGTGATTCCGGGATGGGAGCGAAATTATTTTGAATTAAGAACTGATGGTCGTCCTCTTAGCTATCCTGCCAATTATATTTTCCAGGTGGAGGGAAGTACGGATAGCCGCAAAAGAGTTTTTGTGCGTTTTGGAAGTACTTATGCACTAGCTCCAAAATATAATAATGTTTATACCGGTATCAGCCTTGGTATGCGCTATCGTTTCAGCGATAAGTTTTCACTGGATCTGCAAACTGATTCCCACTTTGAAGAGAACCAACTGGGATATGCCTTCAGGCGGGAAGTGAACGGGGAACCGATCGTTGGTTTCCGTGATAACCGTGACTTTACTTCTGTTCTTTCTGGTATATACAATTTTGCTTACCGGCTTAATCTGACACTTCGGGCAAGGCATTACTGGAACAGGGTGAACTATATTAGTTTTCATAACGTTGATGATAAGGGATATTTATTATCCCGGTTGTTTATCCCCGGGCAAGATGAGAATTTCAATGTATTCAATGTCGATGCTTTTCTTACCTGGGATTTTCGTCTCGGCAGCCGTTTAATACTGGGATATAAAAACTGGCTGGGTGAAGAAGAAATGGTTAACATCGGTACGGGGAGGAATACGTACCTGAAAAATCTGGGGAATACATTCGACCTTCGCCACGGTAATGAATTTACTGTACGCTTTATTTACTTTCTTGATTATAACCAGCTGCGTAAGAAACGCTAGGGTAGCTTCATGATGCCATCTTCCACAATGGCGAACACAGTTTCATCTTTTTCAGGATTTACTTTAAAACCTGCTGTAAAACGACTGAATGCAGGCAGTATACAATACTCTTTTGTAAAATAAAAACAGGGAAACTTGAGCGACTGTTTTCCCTTCCCTTTGAGGTTTATGGCTGGATGTAAGTGACCCGTAAAACGGTATAATCCTTTTTCCTCTGCAGTTAAGTCTTTTTCCGCTTTCAAATCATGTAAGAAAATGAATGGCCCGGTTTTCATCTTCCAGGTGCTTACTTTAATAGCTGCTTCTTCATACCAGCTGTCAGCCAAAATATCATGATTGCCTTTTACTAAATCAATATGTAACAATGAAAAGTCCTTTCGCCATTTTAAAAATAAATCAAGCTCTTTATTAGCTGTGCTATGTGTAAGATCACCGGCAATAATGAGCCTGTCCACTTTATACAGGTAAAGCTGTGCCATCAATCGTTGCAGATCAGCTTTATAAATACTTTGTGGTATGCCAATACCAGATTTTCTAAAATGGCCTGACTTGCCCAGGTGCAGGTCAGCAACGATCAACGTATTCTCTTCTTCCCATAGCAAACAGCGTTCCGGTGATACCCAGAATGTATTGTTACGGATAATATGGGGAACAGGGTTTTGCATTGAAAATGGAATGGCAAATCTACAGTAAAAACTATTCTCCCTTTTCCAGTTGTTGTTGCATCTTTTTAACCCTGTCTTCCAATTTTTCAGAAGAAAGGTCTTCCCGTATACTATCTACTTTAATTGGAAAACAGAAAGGAGTAAGTTGTTGCGGATGTGTAATGATGATGTTGGATTGCTGTATCCGTTGCAGCATATCCCTTAGTCTTGCTTCTTCCATCTGCTGGTCCAATACTTCCTGGTATGCCTGACGGAGTAGAATGTTAGCAGGATCATACTCGCTGAATACATTAAACAATAAGGATGCTGACGATTGCAGGTGCCGGGCTTTCTTTTTTTCTCCCGGCATGCCCTGGAATATTAGACCCCCGATGACAGCGACATCCCTGAATTTTCGCCTGGCCATTTCTGTACTATTAACACTTCGCTGAATATCATTCAGTAAATTTTGTGGCGAGAATAATGCATAAACATTCTTGTCATCCAGTGGTATTGTTTGATCACTCAGCAGTTCAAAACCATAATCATTCATGGCAAACGAGAAAGTAATTGGTCTGATACGACTGATCCGGTAAGCCAGAATAGCTGCCATGGCTTCATGAACTAATCTCCCTTCGAATGGATAAACAAAAACATGAAAACCATCTTTTGTTTCTATCTTCTCAATCAGCAACTCATTTTGTTTTGGTACATGAGAAAGATTTTTCTGTAATTCAAAGAGAGGTGACAGTACTTCAAGTTCCCTGACTCCTGGCATCCGGTTCTTGTCCCCGGACTGGTCTAATGTTTCACGCAGTTTTTTACCCAGGTTAGCACTCAGCGGCATTCTTCCGCCAGTCCAGCTTGGAATGATAGATTTCTTTTTTGCTGATTTTCTTACCAATGCGGTCATTTCCTTTATCAGCACAAATTCCAAATTTCTTCCGGCCAAAGTGAATACATCACCGGGTTCGAGCCTCGAGATAAAATATTCTTCAATCACCCCTACATAACCACCGGTCATAAATTTTACTTTCATCATGGCATCACTTACAATTGTACCAATATGAAGACGATGCCGCATCGCCACTTTGCGACTTTTTATTTTATAGAGACCATCCTCTGCTTCAATTTTTTTATAATCATCATACTGGTGCAGGGCTAAGCCTCCTTCCGTAAGAAAGTGAAGTATATTATCCCATTCCTCTTTTAAGAGCTCTCTGTAACAATAAGTAGCAGTTATTTCATCATATAAAATTTCTGGCTTAAATCCGTCAGAGATAGCCAGTGTATTCAGGAACTGGAGTAATACGTCATAACAAAGCAGCATTGGTTGACGGCTTTCTATTATACCGGTTGTCATAGCATTTTTTAATGCGGCCGCTTCCATCAATTCAAGCGAATGAGTAGGAAGAAAATAGATCTTACTTGTGGCATCAGGACTATGGCCGCTGCGGCCAGCCCGTTGTAAAAATCTGGCAACTCCTTTAGGAGAACCAACCTGGATCACTGTTTCGACGGGGCGAAAATCAACGCCAAGGTCAAGACTGGCAGTGCAAACAACAGCTTTCAGGTTTCCGGTATGAAGATTATCCTCAATCCATGTCCGTAGTTCCATATCAATTGATCCATGATGCAGGGCAATGGAACCGGCCAGATCCGGGCAGACATCCAGCAGGGTCTGGTACCATGTTTCACTCATGCCCCTTGTATTGATAAAAATGAGTGTAGTACGGCTTTGCTGAATGATTGGAATGATCTTATGCGCCAGTTTTATACCCAGATGACCCGCCCAGGGATACTTTTCTATTTCATCTGGTATTATGGATTCTACCTCAATTTGTTTTTGAATAGTTGCTTTAACGATGACACCGTTTTGCTTAAGTGTAGATAACAATACTTCTTTTGCTTCTTCTAAATTTCCAATTGTAGCACTGATTCCCCAGATACTAACACCCAAATTCCTGCACCCAATTATCCGACTGATTGCCAATTCCACCTGAACACCTCTTTTGCTTCCGAGCAGTTCATGCCATTCGTCAACCGCAATTATTTTCAATGATTTAAATATATCCGGGTACCCTTTTTGTGCCAGTAATAAATGCAGACTTTCCGGGGTGATGATCAGCACTTCCGGCATTCTTTTTTTTTGTTTTGTTCTTTCCGCAGTAGAAGTGTCACCATTCCGGATACCAATTTCCCAGGACATGTCCAACTCTTCAATCACCTCTTGCATTGCTCTGCCAATATCTTTGGCCAGTGCTCTTAAAGGTGTGATCCAAAGCAGCTGTAACCCGCTGCCAGCTTTTTTTTTATAGTCAGCCGGATGACGATTGATAAAATCAATGATCGAACCAAGGAAAACGGAAAAAGTTTTACCACAACCAGTAGGGGCATTTACAAGGCCGCTTTCACCAGTGATGATATGTTGCCAGGTTTGCTCCTGAAATAAAAAAGGCTTGAATCCTTTTCCTTCTAGCCAATCTGTAATGGTAGTATAACCTTTTGTAAGTTGCACGTCTGCAGGAGGGGGCAGGGATATGAAAATTCCCCTTTTTAAAATGAAATATGAAAATACAGTTTTTAGTTAACTGCTTTGATCACTCCATCCATCCATTTTAGAAAATAAAGTTTTTTATTCTCAAAATAGTCCAGTGTCATGCTTTGTTTATTCAGAACGGGCTGTATATCAATTTCCCTGAATACACTGTAATCTTTCCTGGTGAGGTTGGAGGCAAAATCTGATTTATATTGAATGAGTAGTTTGGCAAAACGCCAAACCGTCTCATATCCCCGCATCACCATATCACTTGGCCGGGCATACATTTTAGTATTGAAATGTTCGATGATGCTTTGGCTGACTTTATCAGTCCGGGAATTGTAAAAAGGGGTACTGTAGATAATTTCAATCCCCTTATAATCGGGTTTATTAAAATCTTTGATCGCATCCCAGGTAGGCATTCCCATTACTGCAGCTTTATATTTCAGCTTTGTCAATGAGGCCAGTTGCTGCGTAAGCCTTTTCCCAAAATTCTCATCTAGGCTGCCGGCAATACATAGGGTGGGATTGATAGTATCCAGGTAAGGCCTCAACTGATTAACGGTGAAACTATCAGTCAGATCAATATATTTTAGCTTTAATGGAGTTGATAAAGTGCTTTTGCCAAAGTCATCGAAATAGGTCTTTATTCGATCTTCCAGTTGCCCTTTTTTGCGAAATACAATGAGGGGATTTAATGAATAGTATTTCTGTATATGCCTGTAAATTCCTTCGCACTGCGTTTTAAGAGTAGAATTTAGGAGAACAAAAAAGGGATTTGCTGTTACACCTCCATCATTGGGAAGATTAACATTTATAACAGGTATGTTTTTTTGTAAACCGGCGTCAGCAAAGATCTTTACTTCTGCTGCCGAGCAATAGGCTATGATCAGTTCAATATTTTTTAATTCCGGTTTGGCTAATTGTTCGGCGATTGTTTCTTTACCGGAACGGGTATCGAATATATGTACTTCGAGGGGGGCCTGTTCTTTATTCAGTGAGTCAAGTGCAAGTTGCGCACCTTCATAGAATTCGAGACCCGGGTTTATAAATTTCGGGAATACATTTTTTGCATAGCGATACTCATTAGCTGCATCAAACGCAGAGTCAAGATAAAGTGGTGCGAAGATTGCAATTTTGTATTTGGTCGTGTCGCCTTGCGCATGTATATTTTGGAAAAAAGCGATGCATGCAAATACTGATAAAAGATAAATTCTCATAGATATATATTTAGCCTCTGCCATTATTCCCATTCGATGGTGGCTGGTGGTTTACTGCTGATATCATAAACTACCCGGTTAATTCCTCTTACATTATTAATGATCTCGTTGGAAATATTAGCTAAAAATTCATATGGTAAATGAGCCCAATCTGCAGTCATGCCGTCTACACTGGTTACTGCTCTAAGGGCTACTGTAAATTCATAAGTTCTTTCATCACCCATCACCCCTACACTTTTTACCGGCAGTAAGATAGCACCCGCCTGCCAAACAGTTGCATACAAATTGTTATCCTTTAGCGCCTGGATATATAAGTGATCTGCATCCTGCAATAACTGTACCTTTTCTTCTGTTATTTCTCCCAAAATCCTGATGGCGAGACCGGGGCCGGGGAAAGGGTGCCGGTCAATCATCTCAGCAGGTATTCCCAGTTCACGGCCAACTTTTCTTACCTCATCTTTAAATAAAGAGCGAAGAGGTTCTACCAGTTCAAGATGTAAGTGATCAGGCAAGCCTCCAACGTTGTGGTGGGATTTGATAGTGACCGATGGCCCGTGAACAGATACACTTTCAATCACGTCTGGATAAATAGTTCCTTGTCCGAGCAAGCCGACCCCCTCAACTTTTTTTGCTTCTTCCTGGAAGACATCGATAAACATGCTTCCAATAATTTTTCTTTTTTCTTCAGGATCGGTTTTTCCGGCAAGTTTGGTATAGAAATGTTCTCTGGCATTAATGCCTTTTACATTAAGGCCCAGTTGAGCATAGGTTTTTAATACAGACTCGAATTC
>Ga0073904_10004568_pt1 | contig 10258 bp, 2 predicted proteins | sample KloWWTrecipitate_FD_66668 | JGI IMG/M metagenome (GOLD analysis project Ga0073904, IMG submission 66668) | Active sludge microbial communities from Klosterneuburg, Austria, studying microevolution and ecology of nitrifiers - Klosterneuburg... | ecosystem: Engineered > WWTP > Aerobic digester >... | reverse complement strand
ACCGTAGCGTCCGGACGGGTTGGCGGCGGTGATCGGGCTGTCGGTCAAGGCCCACTTGCCGCTGCGTGAACGGTCCTCGGCTTCCTTCTGCCCCAGGGCCCAGGCGCCGCCATCAGCGACCCAGTTGGTCAGCAGGCCGGACTCGAAGTCCTCGTCGACCGTCGGCTGTGCCTGCACGCCCGTGTCGCTGAACACGACGCCGGTCTCGCCGACATAGATGAAGCCACTGCAGGCGCCGCTCGGAAGGCCGTCCACCGTCAGATCATAGGTGTCCTGCCGGGGTTGGAACGGCGCGGTTTCCCACATCCCCGAGGCGGCGCTGAAGCTCAGCGGCACCTCCGGCTGATCCGGCTGGACGAAGCTCACCTTGGACGGGTTGCCCGTCACCGGCACCGCTACGGTGATCGGCGTGCCCGGCGGAATGGTCACCCGGCCACCGGAGAAGGCGCCGCAGCCCACCGAGCAGCCAGTGACGTCGCGGATCATCTGCACCCTGGCCGTGGCGCCCGAGCCATACGCGAACTGCAGGCGCGCCGGATCCACGCGCGAGCCGCTGGCCACCGTCACCCGGCGGAAGCCGGTGCGGGGGCTGCGAGTGTCCACCATCTGACCGTCCGACAAGGCCTGCTGGCGGTTGGCGTCGAAGGTGAGACGATGCTCGCCGTCGGCAAGGGTCAACTCGAAGCTGAAGCTGCCGTCCCCCTGGGCCCGCACCGGCGATCCCACCGCCACGTCGCGGTCGTAGGCCTGGACCATGGCTTCCGGACTGGTCTGGCCGCTCACCTGGATGCGGCTCTGGTTGGTGACGCCGCATTGCGGCGACTCCAGCAGGGGCGCCGCCGGCATTTCGGCGACCAGCCATGGGGCGTACTTGACGCCTTCGGAGATCGGCAAGCCCTTGCCCGCGAGGTTGACGATGTCCGGGCCGCAGGCGTCGCGAGCGTTGTTGCGGTTGTCGAAGGGGCCGGAGATGTCGCCCCACCAATGCCGAGTGGCCTCGACGCAGGTATCGCTATCCGTGTTCTCGATCGCCAGCTTGCCCACTGCGCCGAAGCTGTTCATGTCCAGTTTCGGCTTGGCGTCGCCGAGCGTCGCGAGGCCGATCTGCGCGCCGGCCAGGCGGTTGTGGTGGATGTTGGGGCGCGAGGCATTCTCGGTCCGGATCGCCGTGGACGTCAGAGCGCCCACCACCTCCGGAATGATGTTGCCGCCGATCTCCACCTTGTCGTTCGCGGCCGCCCGGACCAGCAGGCCCAGGCCGGAGCTGCGCAGGAAGAGGTTGTTGAGGATGCTGACCGTCGGCGATTCGGCGGCGATGGTGACCGCTCCGGACAGGTCTCGCCCGCCGTACAGGATCAAGCTGTTCTTGAGCGAGCCGCCGCCGGCATTGCCGGCCGCAAAGCCCACGGAGTTCCAGTAGCCGGCGACAGCGTTCTCGACGTTGGCCGTCAGCACCACCCCATCGGCGTCCAGCTTGCCGGCGCCTTCGACGCGCAACTGGCCGCCGCTCTTCATCATCAGCACCGTGCCGGGGTTGAGCGTGAGCGGCTGCAGGATGCCGAGGTTGCAGTCCAGTTCGCGGACCAGGTCGTTCGACCAGGTCTGCACCGTGGTCGCGTCGGAACAGTACAGCATGGCGTCGGCGAGGTTGCCGACGGCCACGTTGTTGGAGAAGTCGGTTGGCGACTGGGCCCGGTGCTCCACCGAACGACCGTTGCGCACGAAGCGGTTGTCGGCAACCTTGATATGGTAGGTGGACGGCTCCCACTTGCCGCTGAGGGACAGGCCGCGGTCCAGACAGCCTTCGACCAGGTTGCCGACGAACTCCAAGGGCATCGACGAGACGGCGTTGGGCACCGCCACCAGCACGCCGTGGCCCCGCGACCAGCGGATGCGGGAGTTGCGGATGACCGCGCGGTCCGCCGACACCATGATGGCTCGGCCGTCCTGGCCGGCGTAGTCGAAGGTCACGCCGTCCAGGGTCAATCCGGTGGCCCCGCTGTTGTAGGCGATGCCGGCCCAGTCTCCCGCCGCCGGCCGCGAGTCGGCCTCGTCGTTGTTGGTGTCGCAGGCGAAGCGCCGATCCGGCGAGTCGGCGGCGATGTCGGTGCAGGTGGCGTCGTCGCGCAAGGAGGTGAAGTGCACCGGTTCGGTGCCACTACCCGGAGCCGGGACCGTCAGGACGCCGCTGCGATCGACATGCAGGGTGGCACCGTTCTGCGCCTTGACCACCGTTCCCGAGTCGATGAGCAGGGTGGCGTTGGCGCCCACACGCACGTCGTCGGCGTGGATCACGTAGGGGGCCGCGCCGCGGCCCCAGCGCACCTGGCCCTGGCGGCTGATGTTGCCCTGCACCAGGATGCCGTTGACCTGGTTGCGGGCGAAGCTGAGGCCCGTGACACCGGGTTGGGCGCTGGCGTCCATGCGGACGACGCTGCGGCATTCCTCGATGCGGGTGCGGCTGAGGTCGGGGTTGATCAGCCCTGCGCCCGTGGCGCGAATGGACACCCCGTCGCCGCTCATCTTGCGGATGAGGCTGTCGTTGAGGCGCCCCGAGGCGTTGTCGAATCGAACGCCATCGCCGGTCCCGAACTCGATCAGGGCGTTGCTGATGCTGATGCCGCTGGTCGTGACCTTGATCGCCGGGTCCTGCCTCGCGCCGGGGCCGCCGGCGTAGCGGACCTGCACATGATCCAGCCGGCTGCAGCTGCTCTCGTCGGCCGCGGAGATGCAGCCGCTGAGCACCAGGCCGGTCCAGTCGCCGGGACCCGGCTGCAGGTCGGTGCCGTCCGCGTTGTATGACGTGAAGACGACTGGCTTGTCGGCCGTGCCGACGGCGACCAGTCGGGTGCCGGCTGGGCTGATCAGGGAGGTGTTCTTGAAGCGTACCTGCACGCCGGGCTTGAGGATCAGGGTCTTGCCGAAGGCGAGGGTCACATCGCCGGTCACATAGTAGTTGAGCCCCACGGGCTCCCAGGTGCGGTCGACGTTCACCGTGCCCTGCACCGCGATGCCGTTGATGGCGTTGCGTTCCAGCAGGTTCGGCTTGGGCAGGTTGTCGGTGTTGCCGGCGGCCCGGTCGATCGTGTCGGGCACCACGGCCACATTGGCATCGGTTTCGATACCGGGGCCCGGATTGTCGGTGATCGTGTTGCCCGAAAGGAACAGCTTCAGGCCTTGGGTCGAAGAGGCCTCGGCCCGTATGCCGCTGCGAAGGTTGTGGTGGATGTTGCTGTCGCTGATGAAGGCCGCGGCGATCTGGGTCACCCGGATGCCGGCGCCTTCGCTGTAGGCGATCTCGCTGCCGCGGATCTCGTCCTTGTCGTGACGGATGACGACGGCCGCGCCGCTCCGGCTGACCGCCCCGCCATAGCGGATGACCGTGCCGGCTACCGTGGAGCGGCCGGCGCCGAACAGGTCCAACTGCGCCCATGAACCGGGCCGCGGATCAGAGGGGCCGTCCCCGCCGGTGTCGCAGTCGCGGGTCGTGGCCTGCGCATCGCAGGCGTCGTCGAGGAGGCTGGTGATCAGGACCATCGCGGCGCCGGGCGTGAAGGTCCCGGTTGCGCCATCGATCTTGGGACCGATCTGCATCTCGCCGCCGGAGTTCACCAGCTGGGTGTCGATGCCCATCTTGACGACCACGCCCGGCTCCACGGTCAGCATCGCGCCCTGGATCCGGCCCCCGGCGTCGCGGACGTTGCCGCGCACGACCTCGATCTTGGAGCGGTCGGCAACGATGTAGGGCAGGCCACCGGCCTGCCAGACGATGGGGCGGGTGATGTCGCCGGCGGCCAGACGGATGCCGTTGATCTTGTTGGACAGAGGCGCCAGCCCATCGCCGCTCATGGCATTGCCGCTCTGATTCAGCACGGCATTGGGATGGCTGGTGATCGCCGCGCCGCCGTTCTTCTCGAAGCGGCAACCGGTGACGCTGACCACGTTGTCGGTGACCGAATCCGGCGTGGTCACCCCGATGTTGATGCCGTCGTCGCCATTGCCCGAGAAGAGGCTGTCGCTGACTGTAGCGCTGACGTCGTTGATCCGCAGGGCGGTGCCGCCCGCCGATGAGAAGGTCGATTGCGTGACCTGCGTGCCGGCCTTCTTGATCTCGAACATCGGCACCTTGAAGCTGGTGCCGGCGCCGCCGAAGCGAACGTTGGTATGGGCGATCCGGCTGCCTTCCACGGATCCGGTGCCGATCTCGATCGTCGCCCAGGAGCCGGGCCCGGGTGCGGCCGGTCCGTCGTTGCCGGTGTCGCAGGCGACCGTGGCCGAGCTGCAGGTGCTGTCGTCGGCCATGGCCGTGAAGGTGATGCGCTGCTCAGCGGTTCCAACGGCCGCCAATGAGCCCTTGTTGCTCACACGCAGGTTGGTCTCGGTGCCGTTGAACTTGATCAGGGTGCCCGGCTCGATGGTCAAGGCCTCCTCGACGTAGAGCGTCGAGCCGATGACCACGGGCAGGTCACCGCCATGCCAGGTCATCGGGAAGCCGATCCGCGTGGTCTTCACCAGGACACCGTTGATCTTGTTCCCCTGGGCGCTGTTGCCGCTGAGCACCAGCTCGACCCCGCCGCCGGCCTTGACGGCCTCGGCGTTGTTCTCAAAGCTGCTGCCTTCCAGGATGACCGTCGTCTTGGCGGCCGAGCTCTCGTTGACCTCCAGGCCGGCCGCGACGTTGCGGCGGATGCGCAGGCCCTTAAGCGTCGCCGTCGTGATGCGCTCCAGCATGAGGCCGACACCGGAGGAATCCTCCACCGTGACGTCCGTGAGGGAGGCGCCCTCGCGCCGCACCTGCACGGCCGCGATGGTGGGACTGTCCGGCGCCCCCGCGTGGCGCACGGTCAAGCCCTTGAGCACCACCGCTCCCGTCCCTTCGACGATCTCGATGCCGCGCCAGTCGCCGCGCTGGGGGTTGGCCTGCTGTGAACCGAAGACGACGCTGTCCAGAGCTGAGCCATCCACCGTCAGCGGACCTTCGACCCGCATCCGTTTGCCGGTGGCGAACAACACCTCGACCCCGGCCTGGATGGTGAGGGAGGAGGCGGTGTTGGCGACGCGGAGGTCGCAGTTGACCATGTAGGGGCTGTTCTCCACCGTCCACACGGTGCCGTCCGCGACACTGCCGCTCGGCAACGACGCGCAGACATCGGTGGCCTGGCGCCGGGCCTGGACGGTGGCAGTCTGCTGTGGCGCGGAGAGGAGCAGGAGGAGGAGGCCGGCGCCGCACAGCGCAAGCGTTCGCAATCGGTCCATGGCGTGATGACTCCTGATAATCGAAGTATGGCGTTGAACTGAAGACGGAGCAGGCAATCCGAAGGGAAAGTCAGCCATGCCATCGAGCCGACATGGCCTTACGCCGTTCCCTTGATCATAACACCGCGCCCTTTGGGCGTCCAGCCGATTTCCGGGCGGCGTTTGGGGTGGTCAGGCCGCGTCCACCTGGAGGCTGATCACCTGACTGGCCCCATCCTCGGCCATGGAGATGCCGTAGACCGTGGATGCGGTCTGAATCGTCCCGCGGTTGTGGGTGACCACCACCACCTGGCGGTCCGTCGACAGCTGCTTGAGGGCCTGGCAGAAGCGGTCGACGTTGGCCTCGTCGAGGGCCGCGTCCACCTCGTCCAGCACCACGAACGGCGTGCCGCTCACCTGGAGCAAGGCGAAGGTCAAGGCGACCGCGGTCAAGGCGCGCTCACCGCCCGAAAGAAGGCTGAGGGGCTGGCGGCGCTTGCCCGGCGGTCGGGCCATGATCTCCAGGCCCGGCGCCTGCCCGGCGCCCTCGCCGCGCACCTGAACCAGCTCGGCCTCGCCGCCGCCGAAGAGCAGGGGGAAGTAACGACCGAAAGCCTCTGCCACGAGGGTGAAGGTGCGCTCGAAGCCGGCCGTAATGTCCTGGTCCAGCTGGTCCAGCAGCTGGCGCAGGTTGGCGTCGGCGGTCTTGAGGTCGGCCTCCTGGGTGACGAGATCGTCGAAATGGGCCTGGGTCTCCTCGTAGGTGGACAGCGCCTCCTGATCGATGTGACCCAGGGCACGCAGCCGACCGCGCAACTGCTCGACACGCGACTCGAGGTCCTCGGCGACGCTGTCCACGGCGGGCAAGGTGACCTGGTCGCGGGCATCCAGCTCCAGCTGGCCGCTGGCCAGGTCCAGGCCCAGGGTCCCCGATTCGCCGCGCAGCTGGTCGAAGAGTCGCTCGAGGCGGTCCTCGGCCCGCGTGGCCCGCACGCGGAGTTCCGCCAACTCGCGCTCCGCTTCCTCCAGACGCAGGCGTTGTGCTTCGAAGGCCGCTTCGGTGGACTGCAAGTCTGCCCGGCGGCTGTCGAGCGCCGCCAGCTGCGTCGCGATGACCGTTTCCAGGGCGTCGAAGGCCTTGGCTTGACCGCCGGCGGTCTCGTCGCGTCCCGCCTGCTCGCGGTCAAGGGCCGCCAGCTCGGTGTCGAGGGCCGTGGCGCGGGCTTCGAATGCCGCGGCTGTCCGGGCCAGACCGGCCACCTCCTCGCGACTGGCGTGGCGCAGGGCCTGGCCACCGGCCAGCTCCTGGCCGGCCTTGGCCGCCGCAGCTTCGGCCGCGCTTACCCGGGCCTGAAGTGCGGCCAGCTCGTCGGCCAGCTGCCCGCCGTCGGCCACGGCCGAGGCATCGCGGGCGGCGAGTTCCTGAGCGGTCAGCTCCGCCAGCTGTGTGCGCAAGGTGTCCAGCGCGGTGGCCTTGGCGCTGCGTTCCGCTTCCAGGCGCAGCCCGCGCTCCTGGAGCCAATCCAACTCACGCGCCGCCCGGTCTCGGGCTTCCTGCGCCGCAGCCAGTTCGCGGGCCTTCAGCCGGTACCGCGCGTCCATGTCCCGCTGCGCTGAAGCCTGCGCGACCAGGGACGCTTCGGCCTGCCGCGACTGCACCAGGCAGGCGGCCAGTTGGGCCTCAGCCGCCGCCAGTCCCGTTTCGGCGGCTCCCAACTGTGCCGGCAGCTCTCGCCGCTCGCGCCCCACGCGCAGGAGGTCCCGAAGCGGGGGGCCGATCATCACCAGCCCGCGGCCTTGATAGACCGTTCCGCTCCGGGTGACCGTGAGGGCGCCTGGCGACGGACGGGCGGGCGGGTCCGCCGGGACTTCCTCGCCTTCCTGGAACCGCACATGGCCGAAGAGCTGGTCCAACACGGCCGGAGCGGCAGGACAGCGGGGTCCACCGACGGGCAACTGCGCTTTCGAATCCGGACCCACGGGGGCCGAGGCGTCGATGAGCGTCAGCTGGCCGGGCAGCAGGTCGCTCAGCAGGGCGCGGGCGGCAAGAAGCGCCGCGGCGTCGGCGACGACCACCGCCTGCAGGCGCGGGCCCAAGGCGGCAGCCACCGCCGGCTCCCATTCCGGATCGACCTCCAGCAGGTCCGACAGGCTGCCGACCACCCCGTCGATGCCGCCGGCGCGCAAGCGGTCCAGCCAGGGGCCGGCCGAGTTCAGCTGGCCGGCCAAGGCCTCCAGTCCGTCGCGGTGGCTGTGCAGGACCTGTACCGCGCCACGGGCCAACCCCAAGGCCTCGCGGGCGGCGGCCACAGCCAGGGCGGCTTCGCCCTGGCGGGCTTCCGCCTGGCCGCGCGACGCTTCCGCCTGCTGGCGTTCCTCGTCGGCCGCCGCAGCCGCCTGGTTCACGACCTCGAGCGATGCCTCGAGCTGTGTCGCCGCGGCAGACTGCGCCCGCAAGGTCTCCGCTTGGGCGGCCACACGCTCGTCCAGCGCCTGTGCTTCGGTGATCAGGGCCTGGATCCGGCCTTCGTGTGAGGCGCGTCGGGCCACGGCGTCAGCCAGCTGCTGCCTCGCGCTGTCCCGCCGCCGCTCCTGCTCCTGCTGCCGCTGTTCGACCACCTGCCAGGCTTGGCGCTGGCGCGCCAGATCCTCGCGGCTGTCGGCGAGCGTCCGTTCCAGGCGGCCCTGCGCGGCCTCGCGGTCCTCGTCGCGCCGCTTGGCGGCGGCCAGCTGCTCCGCGGTCTGCGCGAGGTCGGACCGCAGATCGTCCAACCGTTGGCGCAGGCTCTCGCCGCGGGCCCGTGCGACGGCCGCGGCTTCGCGAGCTTCGGCATCCTGGCGCATGCTGTGGTCGCGGTCCAGCCGGGCGGCCTGTAGCAGGGCCTCCACCGCCAGCTGGTCGGCCCGCTGCTGCTCCCGGCGGCGCCCAAGGGTCTCCAGCTCGGCGCGACGGCCCTCGAGTTCCTGCCGATAAGCGGTCACCCGGGCCGCGCTGGCTTGTCGCTCCCCAAGCGCCTGATGCCAGTGGAAGCCGTACCATTCCTCCAGCAGCGCCTTGAGCTCGCCGACGACCCCTTGATGCTGCTCCGCCCGTCGCGCGAGGCGGCTCATGCGTTGCAGGCGGGGACCCAGCTCGTCGGTGATGTCGCGGACGCGGGTCAGGTTGTCGTAGGTCTCGGCCAGCTGGCGCAGGGTACGCTCGCGGCGACGCTGCAGAGGCACCAGTCCGGCGGCCTCGTCGATGAGGCCCCGCCGCTCCTCGGGTCTGAGGGTGAGGGCCGAATCCACCGTGCCCTGGCCGATGACGGTGTAGTTGCCTTGCCCCAGCCGGCCGCCCAGCAGGTCCTGGATGTCGCGCAGCCGCACGGGGGCGCCGTTGATGAAGTACTGCAGGCTGCCGTCGCGGTGGGCCCGGCGGCTGACTTCCACCTCGGCAAAGTCGAGGTCGAGCCAGCGGTCCGCATTGTCAAAGGTGACGGCGACCTGAGCCAGGCCAGCCCGCGAGCGACGCTCCGTACCCGCGAAGATCATGTCCTCAGCCCGACGCGCTCGCATGGCCGAGTGGCGCTGCTCGCCCAGAACCCAGCGGATGGCATCGGCGACATTGGACTTGCCGCTGCCATTGGGGCCGACGATGGCTGTGATCCCCGCTGGAAAGACGAAGGTGTAGCGGTTGGCGAAGCTCTTGAATCCCTGAACCGTAATGTCCTTGATCCGCACGGGGAGGGAGTATAGCAGAGCGAATGCTATACTCCCGCCGCCGGTTCCCCACCCCACTTTCGCGGTCCTGAGGTTGCCATGACTGAGCGCACGCTTCGTGTCGATACGGTGATTCCGGTGTACAACGAGGAGAAGGCCCTACCCGGCTCCATCCAGCAGCTGGACGCCTTCCTGAGCGCCGAATGCCGCCATGACTGGCGGATCATCATCGCCGACAACGCCTCGGTGGACGGCACGCCGGAAGTCGGCCGGGCCCTCGCGCTGCAGTATCCGCGGGTGCGTTACGAGCGCCTGGAGCGCAAAGGACGCGGGCTGGCCCTGCGCACGGCCTGGCTGGCGAGCGACGCCGACATCCTTTCCTACATGGATGTGGACCTGTCCACCAACCTCAGCGCCTACATTCCGCTGATCGAGAGCATCGCCAGCGGCGGCTTCCAGGTGGCCATCGGTTCGCGACTTCGCCGCGGCGCGCGGGTCCGGCGGCAGTGGAAGCGCGAGATCATCTCCCGGGGCTACAACCTGCTGATCAAGCTGCTCTTTCCGACGCGGCGCTTTTCCGATGCCCAATGCGGCTTCAAGGCCATCAGCCGCGTGGCCGCCCGCAAGCTGATCCCCATCGTCGAGAACAACCATTGGTTCTTTGACAGCGAGCTGCTGCTGCGAGCCGAGCAGCACGGCTACGGCATCTTCGAGGTGCCGGTGGATTGGGTGGAAGACCTGGACACGCGGGTCAAGATCGCCAGCACTGCCTGGGAGGACGTCAAGGGCCTCCTGCGGGTGCGTTTCACGCCCAAGGAAGGTCGGACGGTAGGATGAGCGCCGGATCGGGGAGCCCGGTGCCGACGAGCCCGGTGCCGATGAACCCGGTGCAGGAGCCCCGGCTGAGCCATCTGGACGCCGAGGGTCGGGCGCAGATGGTGGACGTGACCGCGAAGCCCGCGACCGCCCGATATGCGCGGGCCGCCGGACGGATCCGCATGCAGCCGGCGACCCTGGCGCAGATCATGGCCGGCAGCCTACCGAAGGGCGACGTGCTGGCCGTGGCCCGTGTGGCCGCCGTTCAAGGCGCCAAGCTGACGCCGCAGCTCATCCCGCTCTGCCACGGCCTGCCCCTGTCGGGCCTGGACGTCGATTTCCAGCCGCTTGCACCCGATGCCGACGGGCGGTCGGGCATCGAAGTGACCGCCGAGGCGCGGACGGTGGCCGCCACGGGCGTGGAGATGGAGGCCATGACCGCAGTGGCCGTCGCCCTCCTCACCTTGTACGACATGGCCAAGGGGGTAGACCGGGCCATGGAGCTGGA